>ERZ1034569.267-NODE-267-length-19766-cov-13.146162_pt1 | contig 19766 bp, 20 predicted proteins | sample MGYA00520706_ERZ1034569 | MGnify/ENA primary metagenome ERZ1034569 (study PRJEB33760, sample SAMEA4777722) | hypersaline lake metagenome | biome: hypersaline environment; feature: brines | place: Spain | collected 2014-08 | depth 0 m ...
CTGTCGCTCCGCGATCACCGGTTTTCCGCCTTCGTCGGCGAACTCCGTCTCCAGTACAGCGAACGTCATCACGCCGCCGTGTCGCCCCTCGCGCTCATAGGCGTTGATTAGCGTGGTAGTCGCGGAAAGAGTGTCGCCAACGTACACCGGCCGCGTGAACCGGTAGGCCTGCTCGCCGTGCAGTTCGTACCGAATGTCGAATCCGATATTCAGACCGAGCCGGTGTGCGTCCTCGGGACGGTAGCGTGAGAACATGGCCGTTCGGGTGAACGTCGGTGGGGCTGGACGGCGGTCGTACCCCCTCTCAGTGGCCACCTCGGGACTGCAGTAGATCGGATCGTTGTCACCAACTGTCGCGGCGAACTCCGCCAGTTTCCCCTCTTCGATTCTAAACCCCCTCAACCGACTGTATCAAGTCGCCGATACGCGGCTCCAGTCTGGTTATCGTTCGCTCCGACATATCATGGCTGAACAATTATCTTCCCGAACCCTGCGCCATCAGCGAGGCGTTCGTGCGAATCAGGGATGTCATCGAGTCCGATGACCTGGTCGATAACTGGGTCGATATCCCCCGCAAAGAAGGCCCCGAGCATATCCTCGAACTCACCCATCGTTGCGCCGGTTGCCCCGATGACTTCTAACTGCTTCCAGAACACGTGTCGGAGCATTCCCTGGTTGGCGTCACCTTCTGTTGCGCCAATCGTTACTAGTCGCCCTCCTCGGACGAGACTCCGCACCGCTTGCTGGTACATCTCGCCGCCAATCGACTCGAACACGACATCGACACCTCGGCGGCCGGTAAGATTCGAGATGGCTTCATCGATGTCCCTCTCTGTGTAGTCGATGACGTGATCCACACCGAGTTCACGAAGCTTCTCGGCTTTCCTCTCCGAGGAGGTCGCCGCATACACCGTCGCCCCGACGTGAGCAGCGATCTGGACGGCACCGTGGCCGACACCGCCGCTCGCCCCGAGTACGAGAACGTCATCACTCGGACCGACATCAGCGCGCGTAATCAGGCCGCGCCACGCCGTTCCGAAGTTGGACGGAACTGCGGCTGCGGCCTCGCAGGATACGTCGTCCGGAATCGCTTCCGCGTACTTTGCCTCGATAGTGACATATTCAGCGTGACCGCCATCGGTCTTGACTCCAAGGCCCCCGTAATCGTGACACATCGTGATTTCGCCGCGGTTACAGAACTCACATGTGCCACAGTATGTCGTGTTCGGATAGAGCACGACGCGGTCGCCAGCATCGAACTCGTCGACGCTCTCACCGACATCGGCGATTTCGCCTGCGACGTCGATGCCAGTGATTATGGGTGGTTCACCCTCGTAGCCGCGTCGTATCCAGACATCCGTGTGATTGACGGCACTGGCTTCCACCTCAACCAGAACGTCATCGCCATCGATCTCCGGAGCCGGGACCTCCTCAACAGAGATCACGTCTAATCCACCGGTTTCTGTAATAACTGAGGCTCGCATAGCGGTATGTAAGTAATCCTCTAGAGGACACTTTACAATTTCCCCGAGGTCAACACTCTCAGCGGGGCGTAATCTCGTACTGCCCAGGCTTCGCGTAATCGCTCGCATCAGCCCGTCTTGAGGCACCGGCAGCACAACTGATATAGTGTCCGTTGTCAATAGGTATCGTATGTCGGAGATATCACGGCTTGATGCATACCACTTCTACGAAAAAGAATGGGATGATTACGGCGCTTTGCTTGATGAGTTTGAGTGGGAAATCCCGGAGTCGTTCAATATGGCACGGTACATCTGTGATCGTTGGGCAGCCACGGATGATGCCCGCGATGCGATATATGCTGGCGACAGATCGGAGCACTATGAAACGTACACGTTCATGGATATACACGAGCACGCTTGCGCGGCCGCGAACCATCTTCGAAATCAGGGTGTCAAGCGCGGCGACCGTGTCGGCATCAACATGCGACAGCGCCCGGAGACGGTCATCGCTCACGTTGCGGCGTGGAAACTAGGCGCCGTCTCTGTCCCACTGAGCACACTCTTCGGGACCGACGCCGTCCGGTACCGGCTCGATGATGCCGGAGTTGCTGCATGCTTCGTCGATGAATCCAATGTCAACACGGTTCGCGACGTGGCCGGGGACGTGGTCTCGCTCGATACGATTGTGACGGTCGGGGAAGTCACCTCTGAGCGCGATGAGCACCCGCTCGACGAAGTGCTCACCACGAACAGTACCACGTTCGAAACCGTAGAGACCAGTGCAGAGGACGATGCAATTATCATCTACACCTCAGGAACGACGGGTGACCCAAAAGGGGTACTCCACGCACATCGCGTCCTGCTCGGGAACCTCCCTCTCGTCATCACGGGGTTCTGCAATCTCGAGTTACACGACTCCGATGTGTTCTGGACGCCGTCGGAATGGGCGTGGGTAGCGACGCTCTTCGATGTCGTTTTTCCGACACTATATTATGGGCTTCCGATAGTCGCGCACACTGCGGATAAAAAGTTCAATCCGGAAACCGCGATGCGCATTATCGAACGGTACGACGTAACGAACTACTTCGCACCACCGACTGCGCTTCGAATGATGGAACAACTCAAGGACCCGGGCCGGTGGGACGTCTCCAGTGTCCGGTGCGTTCCGAGCGGTGGCGAATCGCTTGGACAGAGCATCGTCGACTGGGCAGAGGAAGTGTTCGACGGGGCCGCCGTGCATGAAGCGTACGGCCAGACGGAAGCCAACATGATCGCTGGAGACTGCTCACAGATGCTGGAGACCCGTGAGCAAAAAATCGGCCCTCGTGCCCCAGGTCACGAGATCGAGATCGTCGACCCTCGGACAGCTGAGAGTACGGTCGAACGTGGGGAAACCGGAGAAATAGCCGTACGATACGAGGGGAACCCAGTATGTTTCAAAGAGTACTGGAACAAGCCAGGCAAGACTCGGTCGAAGGTCCAGAACGGATGGTTACTAACCGAGGATCTTGGATCGATGGATGAAGATGGGTATATCGAGTTCCACAGTCGGAAGGACACCGTTATTATTTCCGCGGGGTATCGTATAGGGCCGGTCGAAATCGAAGAAGCGCTGGCGCGTCACGAGGCGGTTGCGGACGCCGGCGTCATCGGAATTCCCGATGACGAACGGGGCGAGGTTCCGAAGGCGTTCGTGGTCCTCGCCGCGGAGTATAATCCGGACGCGACGCTCAAATCCCGACTCCGTGAGGACGTTCGTGACCGGCTCGCGGAGTACGAGTACCCTCGACAGATCGAATTCGTCGGCGAACTCCCAAAGACCAGTTCCGGGAAAGTCCGACGGTCGTCACTTGAGGAGCGGGAGGGAATAATGAAGTAGATGCACCGGGTCGCGTCCCAGAGAGCAATGTCGGCGAGTATCGAGTAGTAATGCGTATTCCTCCAAAATATTTATTAACATATCATGCTATCACGGAGTGTGACATCAATCAGACCAGACGGTGACATTGTAAAGCGTGGCGTCCCTCCCGCAGAGTCCCGCGTTGACCGCCGAACGTTCTTGAAAGGGGCTGGTGCCGCGACAATCGCGGCCTCTTTTGCCGGATGTAACAATCCTGCTGGTGATGGCGACGATAGCTCGGTTGAAGCAGGTGGTGACATCCCTACTGAACCCCTCGAAATGGCGACAGTGGCGTTTACATCCGGGTCGGCATCCGTCTTCGGTACACCTATGATGCAAAGTGCCCGAATGGTCGTTGACAAAATCAACGAGGCAGGTGGCATTCTCGGTGAGCGTGAAATCTCGCTCGACGAATACGACGAGAACACCGAGGAGGTGGCACAATTATATCGAAGGCTTGCGACGCAGGACGACTACGATATTATAATCGGGTTCGTCTCCAGCGCGAATGCACTGACTGTGGGGCCAATCGCAGAGGAGCTCCAGCAGCCAACGATTATCTGGGACACAGGCACCACCGAACTGTTCGATGACGCCGTGACGGACCCCCAGTACCTGTTCCGAACCTGTGCAAGCAGTTCAACCGACGCCGTCGGCGCCGCTCTAGTGCTGGAGAACGCGCTGACCGATATTGAGACGGTCGCTGGGGTCAATCAGGATTACGCATACGGACGGAACAACTGGAACCTGTTCAGCCAGGCAGTCGAGGCGTTCGATATCGATGTCGATATTGTGGAAGCGCGGTTCCCCCCGTTCGGCAACGAGGATTTCAGCTCGACTGTCTCGGCACTGAACGACTCCAACCCCGATTTCATTTTCTCCAGCCTGTGGGGGGGGGACTTAGTGAACTTCATGACCCAGGCCAACGACCGTGGGCTGTTCGACGATACACTTCCCTGCTTCAGTGGTGGGACTCATATTTTCCGAGATGCTCCGGACCAAGTTCCGGACGGACTTCTCTTCGGCGCTCGCGGACCGCACGTCCCGTATGGTGGCTTTGGATGGAACTCACTCCACGATAACTTCGTCTCCAGCTTCGAATCCCGGTACGGTGAGAGCCCATACGCCCACGGTGCGTTCCACGCCTGGCAGGGAATCTACGCGTACGTGAACGCCATCGAAAACGCGTTCAATGCGAGCGGCGTGTACCCCGACAACGATGCGCTAGTTAAATCACTCGAAGGGCTCGGGTTCGATACGCCGAGCGGGTTCCTCAACATCCCCGAGGGAAGTCACAACGCCATCGAGCCGTCGTTCTGGGGCCTCTCCGATAGCAGCGGCGAGAACCTCGCACTAACTGATTCAATCTGGATCGCCAAGGAGCAAGTGAACCCGCCTGTTGAGCAGACCACCGAAGAGTGGCTCGGCAACATCTGAGATAAGATGGTTATCGAACTGATAACACAGCAGATTCCGCTGGTTCTCAACGCGCTGTTCTTAGCATCAGTGTTGTTCCTGCTGGGCACCGGCCTGTCGATTATTTATGGGATGCTCAACTTCCTGAACCTCGCACATGCCGCGTTCTTGGTGCTGGGGGCTTATGTGGCCTCGACAGTCGTCACCCAGATTGTCGGCGTGTTCGGCGATACGCTCGGCACCAGTGGACTGTTCATTATCCTTGTGCTCGGACTACTGATCATCGTTCCATTTATCATCGCGATGGTGGGCCTCACAATGGAGCAGACGATATTCAAGCCGATATACGGTCTAGAGGACGATTACCAGCTGTTAGCGACGTTCGGAGTGATTCTGATGATGGAGGACGGAATGAAGTTCATCTGGGGTGGTCAGCCGGTGACTGCGTCTGCTCCATCGGAGCTGCTGGGGAGCATTAGCTTGTTGGGGGGCTCTACGTACCCGCTATGGCCAATCTTTGGGACGGTTCTCACGATGGTTATCGGTATTGTCCTCTACTACTTTTTTGAGGAGACTCGTCTCGGAAAGATCACGCTCGCGATGGCCGAGGACGACGAAATAGTCGGGGTGACCGGCATTAATACGCGTCTGGTCCACCTGCAGGTGTACGTTATCGGAATTACACTCGCCGCGCTCGGTGGTGCTCTATTTATTCCGAATGCGTCTATGACTAGTGGGCTTGCACTTCAGTTCGTCATCCTCGCGTTCGCAGTACTAGTAATCGGCGGACTCGGCAGCTTAAAAGGAGCGATTGCTGCGTCGTTATTGATTGGCTTTACTCGCTCGTTCGGCTCATACTACATCCCTCAGCTGGAACTCGCTATCGTATTCATATTGATGGCTGCCGTAATGTTAATTAAGCCGACCGGACTGTTCGGAGATATCAAAGCATGAGCCAAGATACGAAAACGGAGTTAAGAGGTGTCATCCGGCAACGAGTCACGACCCTACCTGGTCTCGCGACGGCCGCGTTCGTCATGCTCGCGCTGAGCTTCCCGTACCTACCGTCGACGGGCCAATTCGAAGTTTTCTTAGTGGCACAGATATTCGCATTCGCGATCGCCGCAGTTGCATTTAATGTACTACTCGGGTATACGGGACTGCTATCGTTCGGACACGCCGCGTTCTTCGGCGGAGCTGCGTACGCTGTCGGCTTCGTCCTCAGGTATACGGCTATTTCGGAGCTGTTCATACTGCTTCCTATCGGTATCGTTACCGCGGCTGCACTTGCCGTTGTCATCGGCTACATCTCCGTCAGGTACACTGAAGTGTACTACTCGCTGCTGATGCTCGCACTGAGTTTCCTGATCTATGTCCTGATGGTGAAATTGTACACTATTACTGGTGGGACTGATGGGCTGCCGATTTCGGCACCGACTGTCGGGGGCGTTGATTACGTCGCGCTCTGGGGATACAGCGGTTTTTTACAAGGTATCCTCTACTACGTAATCGCGATATCGTTCCTCATCTCCATCGGTCTGATGTGGATATTCATGAACTCCCCGTTCGGACTTACACTCAAGACGATTCGAGACAACCCAGAGCGAGCGCGCGCAATCGGTATCCCGGTGATTAAATACCGTTGGTACGCGACAATCGTCTCAGGAGTATTCACTGGGGTGGGTGGCGTGATGTACGCGGTTCTGAACAGCCATATCACGCCGGACACAGTACTCCACTGGTCCCGGTCGGGAGAGTTCGCGTTCATGGCCGTTTTGGGTGGCGTCGGCTCGTTTGTCGGCCCGATAGCGGGAGCTGGCGCGTTCATTATGATTCGATCGCAGGCCCAGCAACTCACCGAGTACTGGCACTTCGTCATGGGTGCTGCCCTGTTCCTCATTATCGTGTTGGAGCCCGCGGGCATCGCGGGCATCGCCAAGAGAAGCTATCGGAAAGCGACCGAGTCCATTAGAGGTGATGACTGATGGCTGTCCTACAAACGAAGGAACTCACGAAGCAATTCGGTGAGTTGACCGCCGTGGAGGAAGTCGACTTCCAGATAGAACGCGGGGAAATCGTTGGTATCATCGGCCCGAACGGAGCTGGGAAGACGACGTTCGTGAACCTGCTCACTGGCGTACTCAACGCGACGGTCGGAGATATCATCTTCGGCGGGGAGCCGCTTAAGAATGCGCCGGTTCATGACAGGGCGAACCGTGGGCTCGTGCGGTCGTTCCAGATTCCGCAGGTCTGTGACGACCTCACACTCTTGGAGAACGTCAGGTCAGCGATTCTCTCCCGGGAACAGCGAAATAGCTCCCTATTTTCCCTGCTCCTGTGGGAGGATGAAAGCCGAAGCGAGGCGATAGAACTTCTTAATGAGTTTGGACTCGGGGAGCGCCAGAACCTGAGTGCGGAGGCGATTCCCCATGGCGACAAAAAAATCCTTGACGTCTGCATGAGCGTCGCGATGGAGCCAGAGTTGCTCATTCTCGACGAGCCAACGAGTGGAGTCGCCACCGAAAACAAACATGAAATCATGAAACGACTCCGGAACTATTTCGAGACGACCGACTCTGCCGTCCTGTTCATCGAACACGATATGGAACTCGTCGCAGAATACGCTGACCGTGTGTTCGCGATGGACCAGGGACGAAAGCTCATCGACGGCCCTCCAGAAGAAGTGCTTGAGGACGAGACAGTAAAACGTCGTATCAGAGGTGAAGAGTGATGCTCCTTACACTCGAGAACGTCCGGGCCCGTATTGAGGGCGTGCCGGTTCTGCGGGAAGTCGACCTCTCCGTCGGCACAGCAGAAAGCGTCGCTATCGTTGGCCGCAACGGCGCTGGCAAAACCTCGACGTTTCGGACCGTAATGGGCCTGCGTGATCTTGACCAGGGGACCGTCACGTTCAGCGGTGAGAATATAACGGACAGTTCGACCCCGAACCGGAAACGCCTCGGGATAGGGTTCGCGCCCGAGGACCGCCAGTTGATTTCGAAGCTGACGGCACGAGAAAACATCGAAATGTCTTTATGGGGGTCGGATGACGAGTTGGAGGTTGATTTCGACGAACGGCTTGAGATGGCCCTTGAGATCTTCCCGATGATGAGCGAGTTCCTTGACAGAGCTGCAGGAAAGCTTTCGGGCGGTCAGCAACAGATGGTTGCAGTATCTCGGGCGTTAGTCTCGAAGCCCGACCTCGTACTCTTAGACGAACCCTTCGAGGGGCTCGCACCAAGTATTAAAAAGGACCTGCGTAAAAGCATTAGCATCATTCGGAACGAACTCGGCGCGTCACTATTCATCGCTGAGTCGCAACTTAGCCACGTGAAGGGTGTTGTTGACCGACTCTACGTCATCGAGCGGGGCGAAATCATCGCCGAAATCGATGACCCGGCGACTGTCGAGTCGAATGACGAACTGATGCGGATGGTCAGCGGTGGGTAGCCTCGAACTGAACCCCGCAGACATCTATTCGAACTTATAAACCTGGGTAATATAGAAACCGTTGCCGTCCTCGGAGCCGGCGCGATGGGACACGGAATCGCCGAACTCATTACGATGGCCGAACATAATGTATATCTGATGGATGTCTCAGACGAACTCGTGAACGAGGGGTATGAGCGAATCGAGTGGAGTTTAGAAAAACTCGAACAGAATGGTGTCTTGGATACCGGAGACGCGGCAGCCGCAGCCGAACGGATTAAGACGTTCAGCCAGCTTGACTCCGCAGTCGCTGACGCCGACATCATCATTGAGGCCGTCCCGGAGGATCTGGGATTAAAACGAAGGGTGTTCGCCAACGCTAACGACGCTGCTCCAGAAGCGACCGTGTTCGCATCGAACACATCGACAATTTCCGATTACCGACCTCTCGGAGGCGACCGACCACCGCGGACAGGTCTGTGGCATGCACTTTTTCAATTTATCTGTTCGGATGTAAATCGTTGAAATCATCTCCGGGGATCATATCGACGAGCGGACGCTCTAACTTATCGAGGGACTCGCGACTGACTTGGGCAAAACGCCGATTCGCGTCCGGAGGGATTCGCCGGGATTCGTGGTGAACCGGGTACTCGTTCCGATGTCAATGAAGCCGCCTGGCTCGTCGAAACGGAGACCGCGACCGTCGCTGAGGTTGACAGCGCCGTGAAGTTCGAACTCGGGCTGCCGATGGGCTGTTTCGAACTGCTTGATCAGATCGGGATCGATGTCGCTGTCGATTTGATTCGATACACGGAGCAGGCTATAGGGGCGGGATACGAACCATGCCCGACTCTGGTCGAGAAGGTCTCAAACGAGGCCTACGGACAGAAATCTGGCGAAGGGTTCTACCATTATGACGATGGCGGAAAGGTCGAAGTCCCAGCTGACGCCGGGACGGACGAAATCGCGAGCCGGCTGGTGGCAGTTGCAGTGAACGAGGCAGCAAAACTGGTCGTCAACGACGTATCTACGCTCGATAACATCGACGAGGCGGTCATTCTCGGAGCCGGTTTTCCGGACGGTCTGACGGCACTGGCCGCCGAACGTGGGTTCGACCGCATTTACGAGACGCTCCAGAAACTCGCCGAGGAGACCCATAAATCCCGCTACGAACCGTCACCACGGCTCGCCTACTGGGCGAGGGATGTGAGTTCAGAGTCGGTGGAGGCGGAGCCGGATGGCGGGGTATAGTTCGAGACGATCGAACTGGAGCATCCTGCGAAAGGCGTTGGGCGTATCGTGCTGAGCCGCCCCGATGACCTCACCCCGGTCATCATCACGTTGCTGAACGAACTCAACAAAGCGATAGATCTAGTAGAGGCGAACGATGACTCCCGTGCCCTTCTCATTACCGGCGCGGACGACACTTCGTTTTATACCGGTGCCGACCTACAGTTTACGACCGACGATTTGGAACCATATGAGGCGGTTGGGTTCTCCTAGAGAGGTCAAGCCGTATTCAGTCGGCTTGTCGATCTCACAGTGCTCATTGTCGCGGGGATTAACCGCTTCGCACTCGGGGGCGGAATGGAACTTGCAGCGTACGCTGACCTCTGTATCGCCAGTGAAGGATCGGAGTTCGGATAGCCGGAGATAGATCTCGGTATCATCCCAGCCTGAGGAGGGATCCAGCGGCTCCGTCACATCGTCGGAGAGCGTTAAGCTCGCGAAATACTCCTGACCACTAATCGGTACGATGCTGAGACGATGTACGACTACGGCTTCGTGAACGAGGTCGTAGCGGACGAGGAGTTCGATGAGCGAGTAATCGAGTTGACAGCAGACCTTGTCCGGGGCCCTCCCCGCGCTCATGAGGTAGAAAAAACGCGATGCTCGCGGGAGAGAACGATATCGAAGCCGGATTACGCGCGGAGTCGGACTCGTTTGGTCGGCTCTGGACGACCGAAGACATCATCAAGAGAATCGATGCGTTCCATGATCGGCGAGACCCGGAGTTTCAGGGCGATGACTCTCTTATCACCCACCGACGTGCTTCCTGTCTACGCTGCGGGGCTGACACGCGGAGAGACATTGCCGATATGCGACAGCCAGGTGGACCGAACGTGGATTGCGACTGGATGAGTCATCCGACAAGTGTCGCATCGACCCGGGTGCCGGATGTCGTGTCCCGCTACGAATGGGAGCAGCACGTCGACATTGGCTACGGGACCGGGGTGACGGCGGCGGAGATGCGCGCTGTGGGAGCGGATGAGATTAACAGGTTCAATCACCGGATTCGCGCCGTTCTTGAATACGTACAAGCGTTTGCCTCCGGCAGTGTTACCGACGACCAACAGGCGAACCTTGCCGAACACTTTGAGCACGACGCGACTATGGGTATCAGCATGCTTGCGAGCCACTACATTGCGACAGCCATGTTGCTTGAGGGGTTCGATGCCTCACTTGAACGGTCCACGTTCATTGGGTAGGAACCCTCTGACAAGGACGTGGAAGCGCTCGCAAGCGAGTGAGGGGGTGTCAGTAGGCTGTCGCGACAGATTCCGGGGTACGGCAGATAACACCGATGGACCGCGTCCGTGTTCGACTCGGTGTATTTAATTCATTAATCGCCATACTACTGACCTTCGAAGGATGGTTCGCGCCCCTCCAGTTGGGCCTCGAATCCCTCCCTCCGGTCGCGTGATGCATACACTGACATCGCGAGCTGGTGCTCCCTCTCAAGCCCATCCTTGAGCGGGACATCGAACGTCACCTGAAAAGCACGGAGGGCGTGCTGAATCCCAAGCGGCGCTTTCTCCGTGAGATTATCCGCGAGTTCCTTCGCCCGGGTATCGACCACTTCGCTAGAGACGACCTCGGTGACCAGATTGCACCGGTCAGCCTCTGCAGGGTCAATATATTCTGCCGTCAAAATCATCTCCTTCGCCTTCCCGATGCCAACCAGTCGGGGGAGTCGCTGAGTCGACCCTTGATGTGGGAAGATGCCAAGCTCAACTTCGATGACGCCGTATCGAGCGTCTTCACCGAGCACACGGAGGTCAGCTGGCAGTGTCAACTCGAACCCGCCTGCGATACCGGCGCCCTGGATTCCCGCAACGACTGGAGTCGTCATATCATCGATCGTATCGAGCAGGGTCGCGAACTTCCGCTGGAACGCGTCTTGCTCGTCCGCGGACTTCCGATGCATCATCTCCAACTGGAATCCGGCACAGAATACTGAACCCTCGCCCAAGAGCGTGACCGCCCGGACCTCCTCGTCCTCGTCGACCCGCTCAACAGCCGTCATAAGGTCGTTAACGACCGCCTCATTCATCGCGTTCCGCTTCTCGGCCCGGTCGATAATGATATCTGCACGCTGCCGCTCGTATTCGACCCGAACATGGCCGTCTCCAATAGTCGCCATATCCGTGGGTTGGCGGGCATGATAAAAAGGATTCCCACGCCAACCAGTTAGGCCTGGGCCGTCGGGGTGAAGAGATGACTATAAATAACGGTCAAATCAGGCGGAACCCGTGAAACCACGCCTGAACGGGAACCGAGGAACGGTCTACGATAGCGGTGTGCTAACGTGGCTGTCTCGCGAGGTGAGTCACCAAGGGCGGGTCTGGCTTCATATTCCCCGCAGATATGCCCATTAGATTCATTTTCGTAACTGAACCCGACGACGATGATGAATAGGGCGGTACAACCTGCTCTGTTGAATAGCGGTGATTGGGTGGAGAAGATAGATATGAATCGACTCGTCAGCTGATGACCCGCGTGGTCTCGAAGCCGGTGTCGATAGACCGGTGCTCAACAACCGCTATTCAACACAGCAGTACAACCCGCAATTGTAGTAACGCAACCGTTTTCGGTGAACCACTCCTGCCGGTGCTGATCAGCCGATATTCGCCGAGGTTGCTGGGCGCGACTCGGGGGAACCGCGATGTCAATTCCTCTGGTTAATCGATCGATAATAAACTGACCTGGGGTGCCTCAGGACATTGTCAAGCGGTTCACACCGACCGAACCATTTTATAACTCCCACACATTAATATCATTCGTTGCCACAATTGTCCATGACTTGGTACGACCTTACACAGACATTTCACTCGGAAGTCCCACATTCCCCGTCGCTTCCCTCACCCGTACTAGAGACTATGTCGACCGTTGAGGAGGATGGGAGGCACGTCCAGCACTACGGCGCTCCTACCCACGTCGGGACCCATGTCGATGCACCGCTGCATTTCGTCGCTGGCGGCACAACTATCGACGATATTCCACTGAGTCGGTTCGCCGGTCCGGCCGTCGTGCTGAACCTGCAGCGGAGTGAATCGGAAGAAATCCCCCTCAGGGATGTTGAGCGGGCCGCGGAGGCCGCCGGCGGTATCGTGGCCGGCGACATCGTTCTCGTCAGAACCGGCTGGGGGGAGTGCTTCGATGACGAGGAAACATACCAGCGCTACCCCTGGCTGGGTCCCGATGTCGCGGAGTGGTTGTTGGAGCGTGATATCCGAATGCTAGCAGTAGACACCATCAGCCCGGACCGACCGCGGGCGATACGTCCCGACGGCTGGAGCGACTACCCACACCACCGGACGCTCCTGCCGGAGGGTGTACTCATTGCCGAGCACCTTTATTTAGAGGAGGTAGCGAACGCGGGACGGGGATTGGAGGTAATGTGCTTCCCGCTGAAGCTTCAGGACGGGGATGGCGCCCCCGCACGGTTCGTGGCACAAGCGCAATCAACAGAGCAGTGAACACGCTGGGCGGGAGACGGTCCGTAGGTCCATTCACCAGACGTGTATTGAATTCCTCTGCAGGGCCTATCATATCCGACTCTTTACTGAAGTAACGAGCACATATTTTCCCTGTCTATTCAATTTAAACTAAATCTTCTAATTTTGACATAACTGGATGCTCGCCCCCGATTAATCGTGAGAGGATTTATAAATCCCAGAGGTGATTAGCAATTCAAACAGATGCAGTAGCGGATAACCGTCGAATCAATACCTGTTGATAGCCAAATGAATGGGCACTCCCGTATCTGAGAGTGGCATAACGAGTGGATCTGCTGTCTGTTGGCTCGGCGCTACCCCGACCGGTACGGCGACGTGTCGAACCGACATATCGGGCGGGTATCGGTCGGCTATTATGAACGGAACCTGTATTATCGGCCACACGGTCGACAGACATCTGGACACCCCGGGCTGGGTCGAGTGACGGCCGCAGTGAGCCCGCCGTTCACCGAATAATGACGGCTCATCATAACTCCCTCTTTGGAGGCCAGAATTACACAAGAATACGCGTCGGGTAAGCGACTGTCGGGGACGACGAACCCTTGTGTGCGGAGCAACCGATGAGCAGCAGTACGTGGAACAGTCAGCACGTTCCGGCTCCACTGCGGGGTCCCGCCTCTCTCGTCTACACCGTTGTCGTCTTGACAGCGGACCGCGACCTGACGTATTTAGCCGCAGCCACCGCCTTCTACACGTTCGCTTGAATAGTTCCACTGATACTGTTGACCGTGGCGATGGTGTCGTTCGTCGGCGGAGAGGCACTGACGGCGCACGTGATGGCGATACTCAGCCAACACCCCCCGTCCGCGAGTCAGGAGGGCCTGACGGGGGCGCTCTCGGATACGTCCAACTGAGGGGCCGCGTCCATCGTCTGATTCCTCGCGCTGTCCTGGGGTAGCTTGAAATTGTCCCGTGGGCTTGACCTCACGTTCGACGAAATCTATACCGACGATGTGCACACGTCCTTGCCCGTTCAACTCCGGAACGCCTCCGTGGTGCTGCTCGGAATCACGCTTGCCGTCGGGCTGGTTGTCGCAACCAGCGTTGTACTGTCGCTCATATTCTCGGACCTTCCGTTCGTCACTGCTCTCAGTTTGTCCTGTTGAGCGCTGTACTCGGGCTTGCCTTCCTGCCGATATACTACGTACTCCCGCCGGTCGACGTGTCGATACGGGAGGTGCTTCCGGGAGTAGCCGTCGCTGCCGCAGGATGGGTGACTCTTCAGCTCAGGTTTCGGTTCTATGCGGGCAACGCGTCCAGCTACGCGGCATACAGGATGATCGGGGCGATGTTCCTGTTCGTCACATGCCTATACTTCGACAGTGTCGTCATCCTGCTCCGTGGCGGCGTCAACGCCGCCCTCCGTAGGGCCAAGCTGAGAAGTGGATAGCCGCTCCCTGATGATGGCTCGGAATGCCAGAGTGCCTGATCTTCGGAACACCAGACAGGCGTGATACTGTGCGAACAGGGAAGGCAAGGTGAGGCACGCGGAGAAGATGTGCGCGGAAATGACGATTGAGATCGTGATACCGACATCCCTTGTTTGCTTCGACGCCCTACAGTCTAAGTTATTACATCCAGGGATGAAAGTCAGTGTCGGTGTCGATCCGCTGCTCGGCCCCCTCCCGGTCGCCGGCGAGATAGTCGGGGCCGGGATTTCGCTCTACATCGTCACCGAGGCCGCCAACTTAGGCGTCTCCTACACCACAGTGTTGCGGATGATCGCCATATCAGCATTGACCTGACCGGTGGATCGACCCCCTACATCAGCACGCTTTTTGACTCGTTCTGGAAGACGATAGACAAAAGCCGAGCACGCGCTCAAAGATTTTGCCGAGCGACGCCCCGAGAACGCGGACGATACCGAGGAGGAGACAGCCGTCATTATTCCAGTTTAGGCATATCAAGTGGCCACAGGAGGGGGACAGTCGAGGCTGGTATGCAAACTGACTTTTGTGGACCTACGCGCCCACGCCGACTCTATAACTATTCTAACGAGTTCCGCATCGAATGCGTCGGTCACCGGTATAGATAATATATCTGATAATTCGCTGTTCCGAAGTAGACAGAGTGTCGACTACGCTTCCTGTATGCGGTAGCCGTCATCTGGCGGCCGCCGAGTGAACCGGCTGGCGTGTGCCGGGAACGGAGGCGACAGCCCCTCGTAGGTCGAGACAGGTGATATGATTGTAGATACGGCCAGAGACGGCGTGAGTCACGGGGAGCGTGAGCAGTTGGTGACGTACTCGCTCTCTGTCGATTAGTCAGCAGGCGACGGCATATTCATTGGGTTCGACGATAACGGCCGTTCAATATGCTGAGTATACCTGTCGAGTCCAAGCACCCACTATGATTCGGCTACTGTTCTGCGCGAATCCGCTCAGTGAGCAGCGCGACGGAGTACTCCTCTCCGCCGATCGTCGAGTGCCCCCGTCCGCTCTGGTGAAGCCCGAACTGCTCGTAGAACTCCCCGCCCTCGGCCGCATTCGAGAGGACTCGCGCTCCGAGCGTTCGATCTTCGTGTGTGACTCGAACCCGCTCGACTAGTGCCGTACCGATTCCCTGCCCACGTGCTTCCGGGTGAACGTGAAGTCAGTCCATCGTCACTTCGCTTCCAACCGACGCCTTGACGAGCTCTTGTATATCTACACCCTCTTCGGCGACGAGCAACAGGCTGTTGAGGGCTTCCACGCAGGCAGTGAGCGCGGCTATGGAGAACTGGCCCTCGATGATGGCTTCGATAGTCCCGGACCGAGCGAGTACGAGGGTTCGTAGGACGACCAGCGATTTCCGCGATTCTCGCACAGTCCCCGGACGTGACAGTACGGATATCCACAGCCCGTCTTCATCTTCTGGAGGTGACAGCCCCTTACACCGTTCATTGTCGCTCACTGCCATATGCGGAACCTTGCAAGCCGAGTGAACTGCCGCACGTCGACGGATCTCATTCTTTTCGGATAATAGTAGCTTACTCACAACGAGAGATTTTTACCGAATCTTAATAGCCTCTGAACACGCTCCATCCTCCTGATAACCACTCTCACGTATCAATAACGAACTGTTTATATCCTGACCAGTCCAAGTTCAAATTGATAGCCAAGGTCAAGAAAGGTAGGGTGGCGGTACAATCTCACTCGCATTTAGCCGTACACGGAATAAGACGTTCAACTAGATATCATCCGTGGAGAAAATAACATATGAATAACACTATGCGTGGTATCCAGACGCTGCGAGCAGGGCAGTCGTTGGTAAGATCAATCTGAGCAATATTTCCGGGCGGGTATACTACACGGCCTGGGATTTCGTTACAGGTGTGGGCGGGCTCTCCCGTTCGAGATCCGCAATATTGAACGCGAAACGGGGGAGTGAGGCTGTCCAGTTGTCAGCCCGGGACTCGGTCCGAGCACGCCCTTAGAGGGTCTGACCGGTCACCTGAGCCGACACGGGCCGTCGAGACTAGCCGCGTACAAGCATGAGCCATAGGTGAATCGCCAGCCAATCATTCGGCGGTGGACGTGAGTAGAAATCGCGCTACCAACTACTGCTAGAGGGACGCTCTCGTAGCGGTGCCTGCCCATATGTCGGGAATGTGCTACCCGGGGCTGAGGTTTGGGCCAACGCCTTGCCGGCGGTTCGGTCGCACTCTGGACTGGCATTTATTTATTTTTACGGTGCTAAATATAGAAGCATCCCTCGGAGTATTGTGCCTAATTACCTATACACATGGATTTATACTTGCACGCTTGGACTAACAACTGATATATGGTTGACCACGACCATGCTCCAGACTGTGATTGCGGGGCGAACGGAACAAGTCGCCGTGGGTTCATGGCTGGCTGTGGCGCAGCGCTCGCGCTCACCATCGCTGGGGGTGAACTCGAAACGGCAACGGCGGCGCAGGGCGGTCCGCGGCCTATTGGCCCGCTTCTTGATGATATGCCCGACAACTGGGGTCGATTCGGCGATGACGACGAACTCGGTGCCATTAATTATCTAGGCGGGCGGGAAATCGCTGCTGGCATGACGGCGGTCACGGACTACAACTCTGAGAGTGCCGCCCGGTTTACACTTCAGGACCCGATTACCGGCAACGCAATCGACGCGCTCGTAAGCGACGTCGAGAACCCAACTACCGACACCGGTGACCCGATGTTCCCCGGTCGGTTTCCGGCTCGACGGACTAACTGGGCTGACGCGAGTGACGAGACTGGGTCGCTCGCTACCGCTCCCGCTGACGGTGGCATGGCCTTTGCCGACGACGCGTTCGCGACGCCGTTGTACATTCAGGGTGCGACCCACGCGGACGCACTTGGCCACGGTTGGTATGACGGTCAGCTGTACAACGGCTTCGACGCAGCGACAACACATACTCCGCGAGAATTTCAAGAGGGGGTGCGGGGAATCAACAACCTCAACGCGGTTCCCGGCGACCCCGAACTCGGCAGTGTAGAGATGACACATGGCCTCGGACGAGGCGACATCTCACAGGCCGCTGACGCCGGTGTCGTTGGTCGCGGTGTCCTCTTAGACGTAGGACGGCATATGGGAACAGAGGGTCCCAATGGAACCTGGCTCCCGCTGGACACGACCGGGGAGAACGAGGACGCTGCGATTACGCTTGCTGACCTCCAGGAAACCGCTGACGCTCAGGGCACCGAGATTCGCGAGCGTGATATCGTTCTGATCCGAACCGGCGCCATTGAACGCACGAAAGACACTGATGCCGAGTGGCACGCACTGGGAGAGCCAGGGCTGACATATAGTGATGCCTTGATCGAGTGGGCCCACAATATGCAGATTCCTTACATGGGTGCTGACAACCTCGCGGTTGAACAAATCACGCAGCAGGTTACTACGGACGACGTCGCCGACAACCGTGCGGACCTCACCGGAACGTACCTGCTCCCACTGCATGGCGCTTTTCTCCGTGATCTTGGACTCACTCTGAATGAAGTGATGGACCTCTCCGGATTGGCGGAACAGTGCGCCGAAGACGGAATCTACGAGTTCATGTTCTCGGGCGCCCCTCTACACGTTGAGATGGCGACCGGCGGCCCAATCAACCCAGTCGTTGTGAAGGCGACCGCGGAGGATATGACCGATAGTGAGACGAGCGATGACCCCGAACCGACTGAAACCGAGACCGAGACTGAGACAGAGGTCGACACTGATAATCAGACCGACACCGATGCCAGTGGGGAGACGGATACCGATACGGAGGCGACGGCGGCGTCAGGAGATGGGTTCGGAATCGCCGCAGCGGCTGCTGGCTTTGCTGGATTAGCCGGCGCCGCGGCGCGAGCACTGCGTGACGGGCCCGCGGAGTGACCGGATTGACAATCCCGGTTTAGACGGCTGGAGCCTGTCTCCGCGCTGCGCGCGACCTGCTTAGGTTTCTGTCTCCCTCTAATAATAAAGCCTGCTGGGATTACGGCAAGAGAGCCTCGATCGGAAACTCGCAGATAATGAACAGTAGTCCAGCGAGTATATACTGCACCGCTTCTCCCATGCCATCGTAGGATTCACAGAGCAGTTCCCGAACTTGGTTGCCGTGTTTGAGGAGCGGCAGCTGCGGTCGAACGGAGTATGATACGTATATGAACTAGTTGCACAGAGAACCTTTCCACAAGTTTGAGGCGTACGTCTCATATGAGCCAACGCGGAGGGAGATTCCCACGGACCGGTAGATACCTATGATAAATTGAACCCACATCTCAGCTGACTGCATAAAGACGTTCCGGTGGCTTGGGTCGTCGTGCGGCTTTACTAATTTGGTGTCAGCGCCGCCGCTGTTGTCAGGCCGTCCGCCGCTGAACGCCGTACCACTCGGTTAGCTCGGTCTGCGTTACACCGTTCTTGTACGCGATTGGCGCTAAGAGCCGTTGTGTCGGCCTCGCTCCGTCCACGTTGTCGAGAGCGTCTTGCAGTTCCTCGGCAGAGATCTCGTCGAGATAGTCCACTATCCTATGCAACAGTCCCTGAGCAAAATTCTTTAATGATTAGTATAGTTGTCTGCGTTCCCGATGAGCCGCTGTGTGTCGCTTTCATGTTTCAGGAAGCTCGATATGGTTCCCTCTCATCCCGGTATAGTCCTGAATTCTCTGTTTGGATCCCGCTTCGGATAATAGCTCCTGAATCCAGCGTCCTCCGCGTTAACCAACACCGGCCGTACTGATAGCGGTTGTTGGTTAAACCTGCACAACTGCCGTCCCGAACCTGACTACTCGGAGTATTAATGTTTAATCCCACGCTGAAAGAGGCACTCTATGAGCTATCCACGAACCCACGTCGACCACTACGAATCAATGCACCAAACTTGAAATATCGTGAACGCCCGTGAGCCAGATGACTTCGACGACGCCAGCCGATGGCGTGATTGGCTCCAGCCAATTCTGTTTGATAATCAAGAGCTAATCGCTGAGGCGGTCAACGAGGAGGCTACGAACGCTCGAATCGGTGATGCTTCATACACTATTCAGACGCCACCTCGGCCGGTTGAACGGCAGTCTGAGGCTCCGACTGAATAATTACCCCCTGCGATTACTGTCTCTTCTCCGCCGGAACCTCAGGCCGCCGTTCGCGTTGCCGCGACAACCCTCGTTAGTGCTGTTGTGAATGCCTCCGAGGACGGACATAGTCACACGTTGGAGGGTGGAACAGTTGGATTGAGCCCCACCACCTTCGGAACTGTTGTCCATCGGCTTAATGAGCTCCGTCCTCCACGGGATGAGTGGCCCTCGTTTATTCGTCAATTGAGTC
>ERZ1034569.269-NODE-269-length-19523-cov-14.707366_pt1 | contig 19523 bp, 22 predicted proteins | sample MGYA00520706_ERZ1034569 | MGnify/ENA primary metagenome ERZ1034569 (study PRJEB33760, sample SAMEA4777722) | hypersaline lake metagenome | biome: hypersaline environment; feature: brines | place: Spain | collected 2014-08 | depth 0 m ...
GATGTACGCCCCGCCGGCGATCGAGACGTGCGAGAAGTCGTCTCCATCCAGCCCGTACAGCTCGATGGCACGCGAGGTGTCGCCGCCGCCGACCACCGAGAAACAGTCCGTCTCGGGGATTGTTTCCAACACCCCGACCGTACCGTCCGCGAACCGCTCGTCTTCGAACACGCCGAGCGCGCCTTTGAGGAACACCGCCTCGCTGTCCCGGATCACCGGCTCGTAGCTTGCGACCGTCTCGCTTCCCACGTCGAGGAAGTCCGTCGTCTTCTCCTCGATGTCGTCGACTGCGACCTCCGCGCGCTCACCCGCGTCAGTCTCGTACGCGAGATCAGACGCGAGCCGAATCTGGTCGCCGTACTCGTCGAGCACACGCTCGACAGTGTCACCGTTTGCGGCCCACTGCTCGTCGAACAACGGCGCGTCGACATCGTGCCCGACCGGGTGGCCCGCGGCACGGAGGAACAACTCCCCGGCGACACCACCCAACAGGAAGGTGTCCACGCGGTCACCCAGCGCCTCCATCACCTCGATCACGTCCGTCGCCTTCGTCCCGCCGACGACCATCGTCACGTCGCCGTCGAACCCCCGGCCGGCGATAGCGGTGTTGGCCTCGTACTCCGTCGCCATCACGCGGCCGGCGTACGCCGGCAGCACGCGTGGGAACCCGACCAGCGAGGCGTGGCTTCGGTGGGCCGCCGAGTAGGCGTCGTTCACGTAGGCGTCGAACTCCGGGGCGAGCGTCTGGACGAACGCCGTGTCGGCCTTCTCTGCGGGCGACTCCTCCGGCAACTCGGCGTCGACCATCCGCGCGTTCTCAAGTAGGAGCACGTCGCCGGCTTCCAGCCCGCGAATCGCTTCGATGGCTTCCTCGCCGTACGTGTCCGGGACGTAGTCGACGGGGACGCCGGCGTGGTCCGCGAGCAGGTCGGCGTGTTGTTCGAGCCCAACGAACGTATCCCGACCCGGTCGCCCCTGGTGGGCGAGGAGTGCGACCCGGTGGCCGGCCTCGCTCAGCTCTCGGACGGTGTCGGCGTGCCGGTCGAACCGCCGGTTGTCCTGTACCGCCCCGTCTTCGACCGGCGAGTTGAGGTCGACACGACAGAGCACACGCTGTGCGGCCGGCAACTCGTCGAGTGTCTGGAACGACATCGTCCGCGTCTCTCCCCGAGACGCACTTAGGCCGTGTGGATGCGGCTGTTGTTCCGACAGTGATCTACTTGTGTTTGAAGTAATCTTCGATACGCTGATAACTGTGCGGTATCGAGCGGAGACGATGAGAGATGATCACGCCGTCACCGTTCGTTCGACGCTGCGAATCGTGGTCGCCACGCTCCGTCGACGGCCGACGTTGTGCGGCCCGTTCTTCGTTGCGGGAGTTGTCACCGCTGTTGTTGGGGCCGTCCGAACCACCCGCACAGCGGCGTTCGGCTCACGCGTAGCCCCGCAGAGTGGCTTCACCGGCGTGTTCGCGTACCCTGTTCCGATGCCGGTGAGTGCCGTCGGGAGCGTGCCGGTAATGTGGGTAGAGTGGCCCTGGCGCTCGGCCGTCGCCACCGGTGGTCTCACGCTGCTGGTGGCGACCACTGGCGTGTGGGCCACCGTCGTCGTCGTGCGTCGGACAGTGAGCGAGGGTGGGGGCCGACAACCCGACGATCGACCGTCACTGTCACCGACACAGCCAGTTCGATTGTTGGCGTATCACAGTGTCGTCACGGCGTTTTTCGCCGTGATAACGCTCGTCGAAATCGACCGCCGTGTGGAGATTCCGCTGACGTTGTCGTTCCTGTATCTCGTCGGCCGGACGTTTCTGGTTCCCGCGGGCGTTATCGCCGGACGCGGACTCCGCGCGTCGGTTCGGTGGAGTTGGCGACAGAGTCGTGGGCACACGGTGACGTTTCTCGTTGTTGCCGCCGTCCTCGGGATCGGTGGGCAGTTTCTCGTTGAGGGTCCGGCCATACTCTTCCCCAACCTGACAGCGCTTCTCACGGGCGGGGCGGGGACTGTGCTTGCGACGACTGTCGCCGGAACCACACATGCAGTCGCGATTGGAAGGGTCGGCGGCCGGCTCGAAGCCGGCGACCAAACGGGGTGAGCAGCACGCCAACCTGTTGCCGACGGTATGCAAGAACGTGGTCATATGCGTACTCTGAAACACAATCTTCTTCACTTCTGTGCACACAGTGTCGACATGGCATCGGGGCTCGCGGGGTTCTTCGGGTTCGACGACAACGACACGGAGTTCGGAACGGAGTTGGTTGCTGGGGTGACCACGTTCCTCACCATGAGCTACATCGTCGTGGTGAACCCGTCCGTGCTCGTCGGAATCGAGGGGGAGAAACCCGGCATCATCCTCCAGGGGCACAGCTACGCAGAGACGATCCAGATGGTGGCGGTGGTGACGCTGATCGCCGCCGCACTCGCGACGCTGGTGACGGCGTTGTACGCGAACCGGCCGTTCGGGCAGGCACCGGGACTCGGGCTGAACGCCTTCTTCGCGTTCACCGTCGTCGGGGCGTTGGGGGTTCCCTGGCAGACTGCACTCGCGGCCGTCGTCACCGAGGGTGTGTTGTTCGTCGTGCTCACGCTGGTGGGCGCACGGGAGTACGTGATCAAGCTGTTTCCGGAGCCGGTCAAGCGGTCCGTCGGTGCTGGGATCGGCCTGTTTCTGGCGATCATCGGATTGGAGGCGATGCACGTCACCGCCGGCGATCCGGCGACGTTCCTCACGTTCAACCCGATATTCGCCGTCGACCCGGTCGCGGTGGTGTCGGTCCTCGGCTTACTCGTGACGTTCGGGCTGTACGCCGCCGACGTGCGCGGTGCGATCGTCCTCGGGATCGTCCTCACGACGGTCGCCTCCTACGGGCTCGCGGCGGCAGGGTTCGCCGCTCCCGACCCGTCACTCCCGAGCGGCGTGACGCTGTACACCCCCGCCGGGCTGACCGGTGAGACGACGATCACCTACTCCGCGGCGGCCTACGACATCACACCGCTGGCGGGGGCGTTCGTCGAGGGGCTCGCGAACGTCGACCCGACGACGTTCCTGTTCGTCGTGGTGACGTTCTTCTTCGTCGACTTCTTCGACACCGCAGGCACGCTCGTCGGCGTGGGGCAGGTCGCCGGGTTCCTCGACGAGGACGGGAACCTGCCGGATATCGACCAGCCGTTGCTGGCGGACGCCATCGGGACGACCGTCGGCGGGATGTTGGGCACCTCGACGGTGACCACGTACATCGAGTCCTCGACCGGCGTCGAGGCCGGCGGGCGGACGGGGCTGACGGCGCTCGTGATCGGGGTGTTGTTCGTCGCGTCGCTCGCACTCGTTCCGTTGGCGGCGGCGGTGCCGATCCACGCCTCGCATATCGCGTTGGTCGTGGTGGCGGTGATCATGCTCGGTAACGTGACTGCGATCGACTGGAACAACGCGACGGAGGCGATTCCGGCCGGTCTGACCGTGTTGGTGATGCCGTTCACCTTCTCGATCGCCTACGGAATCGCCGCCGGGATCGTCTCGTACCCGTTCGTCAAACTCGCGGCCGGCGAGCGCGACGAGATCCGTATTGGGCAGTGGCTGTTGGCGGCCGCGTTCGTCGGCTACTTCGCCGTCCGGACCACCCCGGGGCTGGTCTGAGACGCGTCAGCCACGAGACCAGCACCACGCAGACGACCGAAACCACGAAACGCGCCGCCGCCGTCCGCCCGAGCGTGCGAACGAGTCTCCACGTCCCCGACGACCTGCTCGCCGAGTTCGACGCCGTCTGGGAACGCGAGGGGATCGACTCCCGCTCTCGGGCAGTCCGGGAGGCGATGGCCGAGTACGTCGAACGCCACAGCCGACTCGGTGACGCCGACGGCGAGGTGACTGCTGTCTTCGCGTTCGACTACGAACACCACGCCGTCATCGAGTCACTCCACGCCACACAACACGACTACCAGGACGTGATCACCGCCACGAGCCACGCCCACCAGGGGGAGTGGTGTCTTGAGACGGTGTTCTGCCGCGGGCCGGCGGCTCGCGTCCGAGAACTGCTCTACCGTCTCCGCGACTTCGACGCTGTCCGCCGGGTGGAGGTGTTGTCGCTCGTCGCGACCGAGGAGTGAGACCGGGACGGTCTGACCGTGAGGTCACCGGTCCCCGATCTGCTCGATCCGTTCCGCGGATCTCTCGTTCAGCTTCGCTCTGATCTCCGAAAGCCCCTCGCGCGCCTCGTCTGGGTCTGTCTCGTTGCACATACCGAACCACGCCCACCTGTGCTCTGTCAGCCGACGGATCACGTCGTCGTCGCTCTCACCGTCCCGTCTCAGCGCGTCCAGTCGCCGTATCGTCTCCGCTGAGAGTTCGACCGTGGTAGTCGACATATTAACATCTGGTTGCTTTACCTATAAGTAGCTACTGGCGATGTGGGCTGCAGTTGGATGCTACTCCACGCCTCGGAGTTCTAGTGACCGACGCTGAACTGGTGTGTTGTTCTACCGAGCGAGCGGTGACTACGTAGTACTGGTACAGTTTGATATTAACTTATTTATACTGAGAACGATTCCTCACCGCTAATGCCCGACAAGATTGACGAAGAGGAGTACAGGCGGATGCGTCGGATTGCATCGTACCATCTACTCCGGGTCAGCGCGTTGGTTGGTGTGTTCGTCGGCAAAGCGTTCGGCGCACTCGTTGCACTCGTTGTCGCGGGCTTCGCCGACCTGATATACGGTACAATGATCGTTCCGATCAGGGGCACCGACGTTCCAGTGTTAGGTGTGACACAGCTTCTCGCTACCATCGTACTTTTGAAGGTTGCACTCGAAATGCAGTTGAACGACACACCAGAGATCGAAGAGGTGCCTCCATGACAGAAAGTGACGAAGCTCCGAAACACGTTCTCCACTGGCCCGCAGAGGGGATCGAACACGGTGAGTCGTCCGGCGGGGGGATTCCGACGGAGGGGCCTGCTCGGAGTCTCGCGATGCTCGGTGGTGTGACTGCTCAGTTCGTCCAGCTCCTGTTGTTCGGTATCGTGAGTATCCTCGGTTACGGGTGGCTCGTCGACGCGGGCGTGATCACCGGTGGGACGACGTTGGCCGGTATCACGCTCGTCGCGGGTGTGTACGCGGTCGTCGATGTCGCGGCCACCAGGTTGATCGGCTCCCCGACGCAGGCTGTCAGTGCGTTGGTCGCGATCGTCGTGGTCTCCCCGTTGGTGGTCGCCGCGACGTTGCTCGGTGGTGATCGGACGCTCTTTTCGACTGTCGCACGGGGGATCGTCGCCGCCCCGAGACGCCTCTCCGGGGCACTGCTCGGCTGACCCGGGCTACAGCTCCTCCGCTCGCGCCATCGCCCGCACGTCGTCGGCTCGTTCCCGGATCTCGGTCCACTCCTCGTCGCTCTTGTTGTCGACGTGGTTGTACATCAGCCCCATCCGACCGGTGCCGCGGAGGGTCTCCTCGTTCTCCTTCAGGAAGTCCCAGTAGAGCGCGTTGAACGGACACGCGCCGTCGCCGGTCGTCTTCGTGTGGTAGTACTTGCACGACGAACAGTGGTCGCTCATCCTGTTCACGTAGTTCGCCGAGGAGGTGTACGGCTTCGAGGAGAGCACGTCCGTCGCGAACGACCCCATCCCGACCGTGTTGGGTGTCGTCACCCAGTCGTAGGCGTCGACGAACGCGAACCGGAACCACTCGTCGAGTTCGTGTGGGTCCGCGCCGTACAGCGTCGAGAAGTTCGCGAGCAGCATCAGCCGCTCGATGTGGTGCGCGTAGCCGCGGTCCCAGACGTGGCCGACCGCCTCGCTCATGCACTCCATCTCCGTCTCGCCGGAGTAGTACAGCTCCGGCAAATCGCGGGTCGCGTCGAGTTGGTTCGCCTCGGACAGCTCCGGCATCGACTCCCGGTAGACGTGGCGCATGAACTCCCGCCACCCCAGAATCTGGCGGACGAACCCTTCGGCGCTGTTCAACGGGATCGTCCCCTCGCGAGTGACCGCCTCGGCGGGTGCACCCGACGCGACACCACGTTCCTCGTAGGCGTCTTCGACTGCTTCGACCACCGCCAACGGGTCGAGAAGCCCGAGGTTGATCGCCGGCGACAACAGGGAGTGGTCCATCGCCCACTCCCCGCCGACCATCGCGTCCTGGTACGGGCCAAACGCCGGAAGCCGCACCTCGACGAACCGCTCTAACGCCTGCAACGCCTCCTCGCGCGTGACAGGCCAACAGAACTCGTCGAGGTCGTGGTTCCCCCAGAGGTGGTCGTAGCGGTCGGTGACGAACGCGTGGACCTCGCGGGTGAGTTCGTCCGGCTGGAAGCCGGCCGTCTCCGGCGGCGACCAGTCGTCCGGCGGCGTCTCCTGGTTCTCGTCGTCGTAGTTCCACTCCCCGCCGACGGGGTCGCCGTCGTCCATCAACACCCCCGTCTCGCGGCGGACGTGCCGGTACCAGTGTTCCTGTCGGTAGCTGTCCCCCCGCCCGTCTGCCCACTCGTCCCATTCGTCGCGGCTGGTGACGAACAGGTCGTTGTCGACGACGGTGAGCGTGAGCCCGGCGTCTGCGGCGAGTTCGTCGAGTCGCTCGCCCGCGCGGTGACCCGTCGGCCGTTGGAGCACGAGATCGTCACCCGGCGCGGCCGCGGCGTACTCCGCGAGCCCCTCCGCGAACGACTCCGCGCGGATGTACGTCACGTCGTAGCCGTCCGCGCGGAGTCGGTCCCGGAAGTGACGCATCGCAGAGAACACCAACGTCAGCTTGTACGGGTGGTACGGGAGCCGTTCGGCGAACTCGTACGACTCGATCAACAGAACCTCGTCTGTGTTCGCGAGCGGTGCGGCGTCGATCGACAGCTGGTTGCCGAGGAGCCAGAGTGTCATAGTGTGGTTCGTGGGGTGTGGTGACCGTCGGGCCACCACCCCCGTAAGGTTGACACTTGTACGGGCGGGATCGACAAAGAAGTTTGTGTCGCGCTCGTCCGTGCCGCCTGGCTTACCGATGCTCGACAGTCGGCTCACTCCTCGTCTCGTCGCGCCGCCCGCTCGGCGGCCGCGAAGTCGGTGATCTCGTCGGCGTCGTGTTCCCGTTCGGCCCGCACCAGCCAGTAAAGAACGAGCGGCGCCGCGAGCCCGACGAGCAGGACCACGAGCAGGGTGACCCCGACTGCCGCCATCAGCCGAGGAACACGTCGACGAGGTCGCTCGTCCCCGACCCACTGTCGCGATACAGCTCCGAGTAGCCGCAGTTTGTGCAGGAGACGACTTTGAAGCTGTTCGTCTGGATGTCGAACATCTTCGAGAGACCGCCGCCGGTCGTGGAGATTGTGCCGACCTCTGCGTCTCCGTGACCACACTTCTCGCAGCCGTCGGTGTGCGTGGAGGGCTGTGACATCGTCTGACCGTCTGTGTCTCGCCGGTAACTGTCTCGGGGTGTGTCTCACCGCACGGGACGGTGTCTGTGTTGGGAGTGGCGTCTGTGTCGGGGTCACTGTCGGACTCCAAGTTGGCGTACGTACAGGAGCCGTACGAGCCGGTTCCGGTGAGCGGTCACGACTGAGACGACGACGGGACCGCACCACGAGCGGGGAACCGACGGAGAAAAGTAGGTGGTCGCCCCGCGCACTGCTGTGCCCTCCGCGCCGCCAGACGATCCAGACGACGCCCAGAGTGACGACGACACACGGCGCAGTCGGTCACCCGACAACCCCGACAGTAGACTCGAACACGCGTGGTCGTTACTCCGACGACGGCCACGGCTGACGGCCGTTCCAGCGGTCGCCTCGCTCCTGTCAGTCACGAGTCTCGCGCGAGCGCTTGACGCCGGACCGGGCGGCGGCGTCACGTTCCCGTTGCCCAGCGGGCTCCCGACGGTCTTGACATACGCCTCGCTCCCGAACACAACCGGCCCGGCGGCGACGGAGACGTTCGGGCTGGGTGGCGTCGCCGCCGTTCTGTTCGGTGCGGCGGTCGCCGGCGTGTTGGAAGCCGGGTTGCTCGGCACGTTCGACAGCCTCGCAGACGGGTTGTCTGCGCCGGGCGACGCTCCACACGGGAAATCTCTGTTTCGCCGGAGTGTCGCCCGTCACGGCCTGCCGGTCGTCACCGCACAGCTGCTGCGTGCAGGAGTCGTGCTCGCAGTGCTCCCGGTCGTGCTCGTGGCACCGACGGCTGTGGTGATCGTCTTTCCGATCGTGTTCGTCGTCAGCTACGCGCTGTACGGGTTGCCGTTCGTGATCGTCGTCGAAGCCCGTGGGTTCCGGTCGGCGTTGGACCGCACGCTCCAACTGGCTGGGTCCGGCGGCAACTACCCCCGATTCGCGATCACACATGTCCTCGCGGGCGCGGCCGTCTCGCTGCCTGTCTCCTCACTGATCCGGGGCGGAGTAACGGGTGTGACGGTCGCGGTCGCACTCACTGCGCCGGTCGGTGCGTTCGTCGCCGCGTACGGCGTGTTGGTGTTTCGCGACACCGCAGAGACGGTATCGTGACGAGTGACACAATGAGTCACCCCAGTGTTCGTCCCTGTGAGAGTGTCGTTAGACGACTCTCTCGCAGCCCATACACACAAAAAATCATCACAATATATACCATTGGGTGAGAGAACTGGGACGAACACAGCGCTAACTATGAATTCACAGAAAGAACTCACACACGGAGAGCTGGGAAGTGTCACTGGTCGGGTTGACGACGTTCGAACGCATCCGGACAGCGCGGCGACGACTGCTGTCGAAGTCGAGACTGACGACGGAGTCTTGGGGTGGGTTCTGTTCGCCCCCGACGCCGACGGCTCCAACTACGACTGGAAGTCTGGCCGACGGTACCGGTTCGGAGATGTAGTCGGCTGTGATCTGCGCCGGGCACTCCAGACCCGGGAGGAACGTGTCGCCGAGGCGTTCGACACACTGGATCTCGACGTTCTCCCAGACGACCCCGACCCAACACAGTGTCCAGACTGTGGCGGTGAGATAGCGGTTCGCGACGCGCTCGAACTCGGCTCGGAGATTCGCGAGCGACTCGACGTGATCACTGGACACGTGCTGGGCGTGGTGACGGCGTCCCAGTCTGTCGAGGTTACTGAAACCGAGATCGACGATTGGCAGTCACAGTCGGACCAGGGGAATCAATCAGAAACACCGACCGAATCACCCAGTGTCGTCTGTCTCGACTGTGGGGCAGATGTCTCTGCACACTACGAGCAACGGGCACAGGAGAGACATGGAGTCCAATGGAAGGAGAACAGAGGCCGTATTCTGGAGAATGTATCTGAAGGATCACTAGACACTGACGCGAGTACAGGGGGTCAATCCGACGTTGCAGAGTCGGCGGCTCCCTCCTCGGCGGACGTAGGGATGGCCACCGGCGGCGGGAAAGACGCCACCGGATTCCGAGACAACGTCCGTGAGGGGTACGTTCCGGAGCCGGACGCACTCACCTACGAGGGGTTATTTTACGACTACTACTTCGACACCGGAGACACGAGCGACACAGCGGGAGGTGACAGTCTATTCTACCCGTCGTACGCGACAGCGGTGACCGATGCACCACTCACCGGCGACACCGAGCAGTACGTGACGGTGGGACTCAATTCGAATCTCACCGAGGCGGATCTTGAACGAAAACCGCTCAATCTAGTCGCGGCCGTCGACATTTCTGGTTCGATGTCGTCCCAGTTCGACCAGTACTACTACGACGAACACGGCAACCGTGAGACAGCGTCTGCCGACACCGACGAGAGCACCAAGATGGCCGCAGCACGACAGGCACTTGTCGCACTCACAGAGCAACTCCGTGAGGAAGACCGACTGGGCGTTGTCCTCTACAACAGCGCCGCAGAAGTCGCCAAGCCGCTCCGGCGTGTCGGTGAGACGAACATGGACGCGATCCGGGGTCACATCCGTGATATTAATGCTGGTGGGGGAACGGACATGTCAGCTGGATTCTCGGCGGCCGTGGATCTGCTCGAACCACACCGTGAGGCGGATCTCACAGAAGTCGAGAATCGCGTCATATTCATGACCGACGCGATGCCGAACCAGGGGCAGACGAGCCGAGAGAACATTGTCGACGAGTTCGAGACGGCCGCCACTGCCGGCATTCATACGACTTTCGTCGGGATCGGCCTTGACACGAACGCCGATCTCGTTGAATCGATTTCCGGCGTTCGTGGTGCCAACCACTACTTTGTGCACTCAACTGCAGAGTTCGAACGCCGTCTCTCCGAGGAGTTCACTTACATGGTCACGCCGCTGGTGTTCAACCTGTCACTGGAGGTTGTATCCGATGGCTACGAGCTAGAAACTGTGTACGGATCGCCGAACGCCGACCGAGCAACCGGCGAGGTGATGCATGTCACCACTCTGTTCCCGTCGCCCACCACCGACGGAGAAACACGCGGAGGTGTCACACTGCTTCAACTCGAACAGACAGCTCCGGACCCGTCAGTCGAGTTAGTCGCCAAGTGGACCCAACGAGATGGGAGACGAAACAGCCACACTGCCGAGATTTCACTCTCACCACAGACAGTCGGTCAGTTCGACAACAGTGGTATTCGGAAGGCCGTCCTGTTGGCTCGCTACGGCCGTCTCCTCCGGGACTGGGCAGCGGACACTCACGCTGGTGAAACTGGCGACGGTGTCGATGATTGGAACCACTCCGACAAAACAGTGGCAAACGGCTGGAAGAGACAATCCGCCTCGTTGTCGGTGAGCCAGTCGTACTTGGAGGCGTTCGGAACGATGCGTGGGTACGTAGCCGACGAGATGACCGAGATCGGCGACGAGACACTCTCACAGGAACTGGAACTTCTGGGACTGCTCGCCGCACAGGACCCAGCCCGCTGACTGCTCTATGTCGACGAACTGAGGAACACTGTCCGACTCCTCGGCCGCCAGCCACTTTCGTCCGCCGTGGCACCGACCCGTATGGAACTCCCACCGGTCGGCTTCGGAACGATGGGGATCGACGACCCAGACGCGGTGACAGACGCTCGCGGCTGGCTACCGCCACCTCGACACCGCACAGATCTACGACAACGAGACGGCGGTCGGGGCTGGGCTGGCGGCCGCAGACATCCCCCACGAGACGGTGACAGTCGCGACGAAACTGTGGACAGACGGGCTGGCAGGTGACACGGTTCGTGAGTCGACACGCACGAGTTTCGACCGGCTCGGCGTCGACCGCGTCGACCTCCTGTACGTCCACCGCCCGCGAGGCGACTACGAGCCGACGGAGACACTCCCCGCACTTGCGGACGCTCGCGACCACGGCTACCCAGTGGTCGCGTACGCGCCGTTGGCAGGTGGGAGGGTGTTGGACGACCCCGTGATCCGTGAGATCGCCGCGGTCAACGACACGGGCCCGGCGGCCGTCGCGCTGGCGTGGGTGCTCGACCACGACGGCGTCGTGGCGATCCCGCGGGCGACGAGTCCGGCACACAGACGCGCCAACTTGGCCGCCGCCGACCTGTCGTTGACCTCGGCGGAACGCCGGCAGATCGACGAGATCGACCGCGAGGAGGAGTTGTTTCCGGAGTGAGAGTCGTTGCGAGTGCCGCTTAGATGTCGAGATCGTCAGCCATCGCCGCCTCGCGCTCGCGGCGAGCCTCGCGAACCGCCGCGATCTCCTCGGGGTTGGCCTCACAGTAGTCGACTGCGGCACGGATCTGTGCCTCCGACAGCGACAGTTGCCGGGCGGTCTCCTCGTGTGACCACTCCAGTTTGCGCACGTACGACCACACCTCCAACACCGCGACACCTGTGCCCGCGAGCCGCGGTTCACCGTCGAGTACGTCCGGTGTACGGACGACCTCCGGGGACGACATTCGTCAGGCTGGACGGCGGGGACGGGCCTAAGCGTTCGGTCCCGCCGCGAGGGGTCACGCGACCAACGGCACGACGGCGACGGCGACACCCACAGCCAACAGGAGTGACCAGAGGCCGGCGACGGCCCAGACGACGAGTCGTGGCCGCCGCAGTCGGCCGGCTCGTGCGCCACGCGCAGCGAGCAACCCCGCCGCGGGGAGCACCTGCAGTCCGTGCATCCCGACGAAGTGTGCCGCCCGGAAGTCGCCGGGGATCGCCCACCCGAAGACGGGGAGAGTGACCCACGCCGTGCTGACCGTGCTCGTCGACAGCACTGTCATCGGAACCGCCTCCAGTGCACCGAGGACGAACGCGGCCAACCCGAGTCGGACGCCCAGCGCGAACGCCGGGTGGGTGTCGGTGTCGCCGCGCCACGCCTGGACAGTCACGACCGCGAGCACCAGCGTGACCCCGAAGACGAGCACACCCATCGCGTTGTAGACCGCGGCGTCGAGTGCCGTCGACGTGTTGAAGTGTGACTCGACACCCCGGAGCGCCTGCCCGCCGATCAGCGCGATCTCGCCCGTCGAGACGACGGCGACGGACGCCGCCGCCCACCGCCAGAGCCGGTCGCTCACCGGCACCGACGGGGTCAGTGCCGCCAGCGTCCCGGCGAGCACCGCCAACGACGCCGCGAACTTCGCTGGCTTGAGCCACACCGGCTCACCGCCGACCGTCCGCGGGTCGACGGCTATCCCGACGAGAAACACCACCAACAGGAGGAGTTGACTCGCCGCGGTCAGTGTGAGCGTGCGGTCCCGACGCCACAGTGTCGCGACCGCGGCAGGCGGTGACGGTCCGTCTCGATGGTCGACTGTGGTCGAACCCATACGAGAGGGCGTGGCCGACAGCGTCTTGCTCGTTGCCCCAACAGCTTGGGGTGTGGGTGGGACGGACCAACCGGCAGAGACGGAACGATCGCTGGAGACAGACCAGTCGCCGGGGGCGGATCAGTCGCCGGAGACGGACCAACTGCCGGAGACGGACCAGACCGTGTACGCGCGGTTCCGGATCGACCTCCCGCAGGACACCTGGGTCCGGACGGTGTCGGAGGCGTACCCGCAGGCGACGTTCCGACTCCTGTCGGGCACCCGGGCCGGCGACACCGCACGCGAGTTGGGAGAGGCGATCACCGAGAGTCCCGCGGCCGTCCGGGCATCGATGCGGGACCACGACGCGATCCTGTCGTACGAGACGTTGGAGGAGACGGACGGACGACTGTTGGGGCAGTACGAGACGACGGACGTGGGGCTGTACGGCTTTCTGGAGTCGTCGTCGATGCCGCCGACGTTCCCGGTCGTCGTCAGCGACGGTCGGTACGAACTCGACGTGACCGTCTCACCGGCGACGTTCGAGCGGTTCACCGCCGCGCTCCGGGAGTCCGACACCCGGTACGAACTGCTGTCGAAGGTCCACACGGACGACGAGGCGACGCTCCTCACCGACCGCCAACGGGAGGTGCTCGCGGCGGCGCTCCGGCACGGCTACCTCGCCGTTCCGCGGGACTGTTCGTTGGCCGAGTTGGCGGCGACACTGGAGGCGGACCCATCCTCGGTGAGTACGACACTCAGACGCGGGCAGGAACGGCTGGTGACGTGGTTCTTCGCCGAGCGGTGACGACCAGCACGACAGTGGGGGGCCGTTCAGAACGTGGCGTCCGCACAGTCGAAGGACGGCACCGAGCCGTCAAGCAGGAAGTGTCGCTCGTCCCCGGTGAACCGTCGTCTCTCGCCGGAGAGGTCGACGGTGACCCGTTCCATCACGGCCCCAGAGGGTTCGTGGATCAGGATAACGCGAACCCGTTCGTCGTGTTCTGCGTCTTCGAACCCGTCGAGTTGGTTGTTCCCGCTGGGACCGTCCCCCGGCGGAACGGTACACGTCGACTCGTCGACTCGTGAGGGACTCCCCCAGAGGCCGACCCGAAACCGGTCTCCGACCGCGAACGACTCCGGGTAGCTGTTCTCCGCGGTGCCGCCGACCGGTTCGCCGATCAACCGGACTGTCAGTTCCGCCGCCGGGACGCTGTCGCCGCCGACGTGTTCGAGCGTGAACACCCAGTGTGGGTCGAGGTCGTCGCGTGCCTCGAAGGACGCCTCGGCGATCACTGTCGGCGTCGGCTGTGTCGTGTCGGCGAGTCCGAACACCGACGCTCCCAACACCGCCGCCAACAGGACGACGACCGCGACCATCAGGATCACTCCGACCACTGGCGAGGCGGCACGCGACGGCTCGGCTGTCACTGTTCGCGTACTCGTGGGAAAAATCAGATATGTCTGTCGGTCACCGACCGCGGACCGCCGACTCTATGCACGACCGGCTCCAGTGAACGGACGTGCGAACTATCGACGCGGCGGGGTTGGGGATCGGCGACGATCACCCCCCGCGGATCATGGGTGTGTTGAACGTCTCACAGGAGTCGCCGTACGACCCGAGCGTCTACGACGACCCCGGGGAGGCGGCGGCGTACGTCGACGAGGAGTTGATCGGCGAGGGGGCCGACATCGTCGACGTGGGACTGGAGTCGGCGAACAAAGACTTGGATGTGCTCTCGCCGGACCAGGAGTTGGACCGACTCGACACCGCACTGGAGACGATCGCGTCCGTCTCCGGTGACGCCGTCTTCTCCATCGAGACGCGCTACCACGAGGTGGCAGACGAGGCGCTCTCGCGTGGGTTCGACATGGTCAACGACATCTGTGGGTTCGCGGACCCGGAGATGCCGCAGGTGTGTCGAGAACACGACGCCGCGGTGTCGAAGATGGCGTCACCCCCGAATCTTGAACGGCCGGGCGCCATCGAGGACGTCGACGAGATCTACGAGGCGCTCACACAGAACGGGTTCACGGACAAGACGATCGTCGATCCGGCGTTCGGCGGGTGGAGCGAGGCGAAGACCCACGCGGACGACCGGGAGACATTCCGTCGGTTGCGGGAGTTCCGCGGCTACGGCCGGCCGATGCTCGTGTCGATCAACCGCAAGAGCTTCCTGAAGACAATCGCCGGTCGCGACACGGAGGGCGCGCTCCCGGTGTCGTTGGCGGCGACCTCGATGGCCGTCGAGCGTGGCGCACACGTAATCCGCACCCACGACGTGGCGGAGACCCGCGACGCCGCGCTCGTCGGCGCGGAGTTCGCCCGCGACCGCACCACCGCGGACGGTGACGTGGCCGTCGAGGAGTTGGACGTGACCGCACCGGGAGAGGCACAACGGCACCTCGACCGGATCGGCACGGACGCGCCGGCGACGACGGCTGCCACGCGTGTGTACGAGTTGGACGGGCTCGACGCCGAGCAGGTCGGTCGGCTCCGCGCGGCCGCCGCGGGGACAGACGCGACCGTCGCCGTCGGGAGCGAGGGGACGGCCGCGCTCGTCGCGGGCTCGCTGGCCGGACTGGCGGCGTTGGTCGACGGTGTCACCGGCGACGACCAGCTCGCGGCCGCCGTCGGCCGCTTCGACATCCGGCGAGAGTAGGGAAAACTTATACCGAACCGGGTACACCACTCTGGTGAAGCCGGAACGGCACCACGGGTAGGGGTACTTGGGTGCCACTCCGGCCACTCCGTACTACAACTGACCAGCGACAGCACCGTGTTGTCTGGTGAGCCTGTCTCCCGACGAATGTCGCCGACACCGAGTACCCACGCCAGAGAGACAGATCGAAACGGTTTCGACGCCTCCGAGCGAGGGACACACGATGGAGTTTGCCGACTGGGAGCCGATCTACGAGTCGATTCTCACCGACTTCGGCTACGGACGCGGCGGCGACCGAGCCGCTCGGGACGAACTGGCGGCGGTCGCCAAGCCGTTCGACCACGCTCGCCTCGACTGCACGGACCAGACGGTGGCGGTCGCCGGTGCGGGGCCGTCACTGGAGTCGGCGGTGGCGGTCGCACGCGAGGCCGACACGGTGTTTGCCGCCTCGACCGCGACCGACCGGCTCGCGGACGCCGGCGTGACGGTCGATCTGATGGTGACGGATCTCGACAAGAATCCCGAGACGGTCGCGGACCGCACCGCTCGCGGCGCACCCGTGGCGGTTCACGCCCACGGCGACAACCGTGACCTGCTCGCCGAGTGGCTCCCTGAGACCGACCTCGGACACACCCTGGCGACGACACAGGCGGCTCCCGCCGACGCCGTCGAGAACCCCGGCGGGTTCACAGACGGGGACCGGGCGGCGTACCTCGCGGACGCACTCGGTGCCGCCGAACTCCGGTTCCTCGGGTGGGACTTCGACGACGAGACGCTCTCGGCAGAGAAGGCCCGGAAACTCCGGTGGGCCGAGCGACTGCTCGCACACTTAGAGAGTCGCCGCGGCGAGCGGTTCGAGGTACTCGATGGCCGGCGTGACGGGATCGAGTCGGTCGTGTAGTCGGCCGATACTGTCGTTGCTCGGTCGTGTAGTGGCTCGCTGCTGTCTTCACCCGGTCGTGTGGTCGCCTGATCACCGACAAGTCACTCACCACCACCCGGTGGCGCCGCCGAGTCACCTTCCAGTTCGGACAGTTCCGACGCCTCACCGGTGTGGAGTCGCCAGAGGTCCGCGTACAGGCCATTTGTCGCCAACAGTTCCTCGTGGTCGCCGCGCTCCCGAATCTCCCCGTCCTCGAAGACGAGGATCGTGTCCGCGTCACGGATCGTCGACAGCCGGTGAGCGATGGCGATCGTCGTCCGCCCCTCGATCAACTCCGACAGCCCCGCCTGGATGTACAGCTCCGTCCGGTTGTCGACGTGGCTCGTCGCCTCGTCCAACAGGAGCACCGCCGGGTCACGGACGATGGCCCGAGCGATGGCGACCGCACGAACGTATCTCCGAGAGATGAAAGAAAAGAGAGCTACTTAAGAAAGGTAGATATAATATTAATTTCTAAATCTTTCCAACAGACCACTCGAATCCGAGGCTCGGTGCGAACATGTTGACACAGACGTTCTCGACACAGAGTTCGAGGCTAGTAAACTCGAAGCCTAGCTTGATCTCGTCTCCCTCGAGATTGAACGTGAAGGCGGCACAGCTCTCCAGATTCGCCTTCCCCGGAATTGGACCGGGCAGACGCGGGGCAACCCCGAGACACAGCGAATCTCCCTCTCCTGGACTCACCGAGAACCCGAACCCGAGCGGAGAGACGGTAACTTGAGCGTTAGTGGACGGGTGTTTGAACACGAAGGAGACGAACAGTTCGCCGCCGAGTTCGAAGGCGAGTGGATCCCACGTCGTAGTCACTCCGACCTCGAAATCCACACATATTGTATCGTCCACGAACGGAATTGGGAAGTCCTGACACCCAAGCGTCTCCTCAAAGACGTAGAGATCGCCGGTGACATCGTCGTCGCTCGCGCTGACTATTCCCGGCGAGTTGACTTCGGCACGGGTGTTCGACAGGCTGTAGTAGTGTCCCGACGGCGGCTCTGCGTTCTTGTACTCCCCGAAGTAGATGTTCGGGTGTCCCTCGCCGACGGTCATCTTCGGATCAAGGTCACTGACCGAGTCGATCTCGCTCTTGTCGACGCGGTCGGCGTACTTCTGTCTGAGGCCGAGAATCTCTGCCTGGGCCAGACTCTGTTCGACTTCTTCGGGTGTCGTTGGGTCGGGTCTCCCGTCATCGGCGGCGGCCGTTCCAACGAGACCGCTGGCTCCGAACATAGCCGCGCCAACGGCCGACGATGCTAGCACTCTGCGTCTCGATGCAGTTCGGTCCGCGTTCTGGTCCGTGTGTTCTTCCATAGGCAAGCGCATTATTTCGTATGTGCTGGAAGGTCTTAAGTCCTTTTGAGCAAAATTAGATCAAATTAGAAAGATTTTCATTGGCATGTAATAGTATCAAAAGTTGGATAAATACCGGAACAGGAGAGTGGTTACACACCTCGTAGCTGGTAGCCGTACACCGCCGCCAACATCAACGGGACGAACCCCGCGATCAGCAGCGTGAGTTCCGCGTGAATCCCGACCATCACGGCCAACAGGACGAGGAAGAACGTCGACACCTGGACCACCGTCTGGGCGCCGTCGTCGAGAAACGTCTGGAGCTGGTTCACGTCGTTGTTGACGACGCTCATCACGTCACCGGTCGACTCGGCTCGGAACGTCGCTATTTCGAGCCGTTGGACGGCGCCGTACACGTCCGTCCTGAGATCGTGCAACACGGACTGTTGGAACCACCGCCAGGAGAGATGTCGGACGACGTTGCACGCGACCTGTGTGGCGACGAGCCCGCCGAACAACGCAACGAGGACGGCGAACTGCCCCGCGAGACCTTCGGGAATCCACGCGTCCGGGACGAACGCTACCGACAGGGTCGTCCGCTCACCGGTGAAGAACGCGTCGACCGCACGACCGAGGAGGTACGGCGGGACGAGGTTCGCCAGCCGCCAGACGGCCGTCAAGACGACCGCACTGGCGAGCAGGAGTCCCCGATCCGCGAGGTAGCTCCGAAACGCCAGAAACGGCGTCCGCTGTGGGGCGTACTGTTCGAAAACTTCCGAGATGGACGGCCGGTCGGTCGTATCGGACATACTGTCGTCGCCCGTCGGGCGATACGTTGCTCACGGCAGGTTGTGTTAAAACCGGCGAGAGTCAGCGGAGCCAGTAGCCCGCCGACCACCCTGTCGCGGTCGCGCTGTAGTCCACCTCGAACCACCGGTAGCCGTCGGCGTCGACCGGGCCACCGACGACGGTCCCGCTCTCACCGGACCACGCCGTGTCGATTGTCGACGACGAGAGCCCGGGGGCGTCACGGACGGAGAGCCCGCTGGTCGTCTGGACGCCGTCGCCGGCGCCGAACCGGCTGTACAACAGCCAGTCACTGGCGGACCAGCCGGTCGTCGTACCGTCGTAGTCGACCTCCCACCAGCGGTAGCCGTCGGCGTCGACCGGGCCACCGACGACGGTGCCGGTCTCACCCGTCGGCGCGGTCCCGAGCACCGACCCAGAGAGGCTCGGACTGCCCCGGACGGTCAGGTCCGCCGAGGTGACGGCCGCGCCGCCGACGCCGAGGTGTTCGCGTCGGAGGTACCCCTCGTAGCGGCCCCAGTTCCAGGTGCTGCCGGGATCGGAGTGAGCACCACTCCCGCCGCCGGAGCTGCAGTTGTCCGGGTCAGGCACCTGATCGTGGCCGATCACACCGCCCTCACCGCCGGTGTAGGCGTCACACGGCGCCACGTCGTACCGGCGGACGCGCAACGGGAAGTCGAACCGCTCGGCCGCCCAGGCGGCGATCCGGGCCGACTGGTCGTACAGCCCGTCGACGAACGCCGTCTCTCCGGTGTAGCCGCCGTGTTCGATCCCCAGCGAGGTCTCGTTGTACCCCCAGTTGCCGGCGTGCCAACAGGTGTCCGACTCGTCGACCATCCGTGCGGCGGCCGGGTCGGCGGCGTTCGCCACGGAGTAGTGGGTGCTCGCGTCGGCTCGTGAGTTCTGGAACCACGACACCGTCCCCTCGTGGGTCCCCTCCGCGACGTGGACGAGGAACCACCTGATGTTCGCCGCCGACCGCGAGTCGGCGGTGTAGTTGCTGGAGTCTGCTGGCCGCCAGTTCAACGACGGCGCCGCGTCGGCCGCCGCCGTCCCCGTTCCGACCGCCGATACGACTCCCGCCCCGACTCCCCCCGCCCCGACTCGCCCCAACCGCCCGCGCCCGGTCTTTGCCATACCCGCGTCGCTATTTCTGACTACTTCCACTTATGATT
>ERZ1034569.270-NODE-270-length-19483-cov-7.246294_pt1 | contig 19483 bp, 19 predicted proteins | sample MGYA00520706_ERZ1034569 | MGnify/ENA primary metagenome ERZ1034569 (study PRJEB33760, sample SAMEA4777722) | hypersaline lake metagenome | biome: hypersaline environment; feature: brines | place: Spain | collected 2014-08 | depth 0 m ...
TCACCGCCGACCTGGCGAGGGGGCTGGTGACCTGTGTGGCGGGTGTGGTGGTTCTGGCAGTGGGACTCACCGTCGGCCGGCAGTGGGTCGTCACCGCCGCGAGCGCACTGCTCGTCGTCGGGGTGTTGCTCGCGGCCGCCGAGGGTGCGGCCGTTGTCGCGGCGCTGATCGGGATGATGGGCGCGTTGCTCGCCTTCGACCTTGCCTCGACCGCGGTCGACCTCGGCGAGCAACTGGGCCGGGAGACGGCAACCGCACGGGTCGAACTGCTCCACGCCGGCGCGAGCACACTCGTCGGTCTGGTGACGGTCGTCGTGGCGTTTGCGGTCAACCAGTCCGTGACCGGTGACCAACCGGTTTCGGCCGTGCTCGGACTCGTGATCGCCGTGCTGTTGCTCGTCGCCGCGCTCCGCCGGGCAGACCCGGTGGCGTAGCCGACCCCTCGGGGCTGAACAGCAGAGAGCAATCCCGACGAACGTGTGACGGTCCCGCTTGGCGAAACGCATACTTGCTCTCGACACCTGTCTCTGTTCGTGCGCAGACGCGTGGGTATCGTTCTCGCAGTCGCGGTCGTCGCCGTACTGGCCCTGAGCCTCTCCGCCGCGACCCTGACCTCGGCAGCGGAGCCGAGTGGCGAGGGGTCGGGTGAGCTCTTCTCGGGTGGTGAGGGGCCGTTCGGGTTCAGCCCCGTCGACGAGGACCGCCCGGAGGTTCTGACTGTTCCGGAGCTACCGACAGTGCTGGAGCGGATGCTACTCGGTCTACTGGCGCTCTCGGTGCTCCTCTCGGTCGCACAGATCGTTCTCTCACCCGAGAAGCTCGTAGAGCTACTGACGGTGTTCGGGATGGCGCTGCTGTTCGCGGGGGTGTTGTTGGTCGGTCTCTCCGTTATCGGGGATATGATCGAACTCACCGACGGTGACCTGCTCCCGTCGGGGGAGCCCGGGCAAGACGAGGGTGATGGAACCGGAAGCGGTGCGTTCGATGTCACACGGATACCGCTGTTCGTGGCTGCCGGTATCGTCGTCCTCGTCTTGCTCGGGACGGCACTCGTGTTGGGGCGCCGTGACGGGGCAGAAGGCGACGCCGAGAAGACAGAGCGGGAGCGCGGGACCCCACGAACCGGTATCGGGCCTATCGGGGGAACGGCGGCCGCCCGTATCGAGGGTGAGACAGGCGACGAGGCGGTGGAAAACGACGTGTACCGGGCCTGGCAGGAGATGACCACACACCTGGAGATGGACCAACCGGACACGACCACACCCCGCGAGTTCCAACACGCGGCGACGACCGCCGGGATGGAGGCGACCGACGTTCGCGAACTGCGGCGACTGTTCGAGGCTGTTCGTTACGGCGGGGAGTCCGCGACAGAGGACCGCGAGGAGCGTGCCGTATCCGTGCTCCGCCGCATCGAGTCGACGGACAACGACGAGCGCTGACCACGGGAGGACCGTCAGACTGCGTGGCCTGCGTGAGCCACCGTGACCGGACACGACCACGCTCCTTTTCTCCGCACCACCCGAACCCGAGGTATGGATGTCCGGGAGGGCACAGTCGAGATTTCCGTTCCCGAGCAGGGTGCGGGCTCGGGCGATGAGGTGTTCTACAACCCGACACAGGAGCTCAACCGCGACATCACGGTGGCGACACTGCGGGCCTACCGTGGACGTGAACCCCGTGCGGAGACGTACCTGGACGCGATGGCCGCGAGCGGTGTCCGGGGGGTTCGTGCCGGTGCCGACGGGTGGACGGTCACCTGCACGGACACCGACGCCGACGCGGTCGACCTGACGCGGGAGAACCTCGCCCGAAACGGTGTCGACGCCGAGGTGCGACAACGGGACGTGAACCCGTTACTCCACGAGACGTTCTTCGACGTGGTCGACATGGACCCGTTCGGGACGCCCATGCCGTTCGTGGACGCGGCGTTTCAGGGAACCCGGAATCTCATGTGTGTCACGGCGACGGACACGGCACCCCTCTGTGGGGCGCACTTCGAACCCGGGGTGCGCCGCTACAGTGCGGTGCCGCGCAACACGGAGTACCACGCCGAGATGGGGGTCAGGGTGTTGCTGTCGGCGCTCGCTCGAACCGGCGCACGCTACGACGTCGCCACGAACCCGTTGCTCACCCACGCCACCAAACACTACGTTCGGACGTACCTCGAACTCGACCGCGGTGCGCGTGTCGCAAACGACAGTATCGACAGACTCGGTCACATCCACCACTGCGAGCACTGCCTCTGGCGGACCACCGAACGGGGGCTACTCGCCGACCCGCCGACGTCGTGTCCGAACTGTGGGCACGGTGTGCAGACGGCGGGCCCAGTCTGGCTCGGTGCCACCTGTGACCCGGCGTTCGTCGGGGCTGTTCGCGACGCGATCGACGACACGTTCGGGACCACCGAGCGGAGCCGTGAACTGCTGGCGACAGTCGGGGCCGAACTCGACCGCCCGACTCACTACGACCAGCACCGCCTCTGCAAGCGCTGGGGCCGACCGGCAGCGGCGATGGACACGTTTCTCGACCGCCTGCGGGCCGCTGGCTACCGCGCCTCGCGCACACACTACGGCGGGACGACGTTCAAGACCGACGCGGAGGTCGCCGCCATCCGCGAAGCGACCGACCCGTCGTGAGTATCTGCCGGTCACGGCGCCAATCGGTGGGTGTACACCTGCCGCCCGGTCACACCTGTCCAGGAACCGGTCGAGTCGGAATCAGACAAACTCTGAGTTCTGCAGGCCGTTGGTGATGTGTCTCTCGAACGGCTGTGTGCCGAGGTCGTCCTGTTCGACGAGGTGCCAGTACGTTCCGGCCATCTCGTCGGGGTCGAGAGACGTCTCGTCCCCGCGGTCGGGGAACCGTTCACCGACGCCCGGCGCGTCGATCTGCCCGTCGATGACGACGTGAGCGACGTGTACACCCTCGGGGCCGAACTTCCGGGCTATCTCCATCGTCATCCCGCGGGCGGCGAACTTCGCGGCCGTGAAACCGATTGCGCCGCCGAGGCTCCGCACCGCGGAGGTCGCGCCGGTGAAGATGACTGTCCCGCCGCCTCCCGGGCATGTCGCCGACTGCTTCCTGTGAACAGACAAACGCAGCCCGGCCGTTGACCGCCCAGGCACGCCCGAAATCCTCGACATCCACGTCCACGAGCCCCTTCCACGAGGCGGCGCTCGCGTGGTTCACGAGGACGTCGGCCGGACCGAAGGCCTCGCGCACCGCGTCGGACTTGATAGTTAGACCGGGTTCGGTCTGTATAGCTAGCACGAGAACCCAGGGTCGGGTAGCCCGTGAACGTAGATATGGCAGAGTCACCCCGACTTCCGACCGAACCGCCGGCGGCACCCGGTGTCGCAGAAGCCGAGTCCGACCAGCCAGCACGACACGCGCCCGTCGAGACCGACGAACTGCTCGAGACACTCGGCGACGAGTACGCCTACCGGGTGTTCGAGGCCATCGTCGAGGAGCCACGCACCGGTCGCGAGCTCGTCGATGCAACCGACGCGTCCAAGCCGACGGTGTACAGGCGTCTGCAGGACCTCGAGGCGGCTGGTCTCGTCGACTCGACGATGCAGATCGCGTCGGACGGCAACCACTGCAAGCGGTTCCACGCCGTCGTCACGTCGATAAAGGTGCGCTTCGACGCCGACGGGTTCGGCGCACGTCTCGAACAGAAGCCACGACCAGGCGGCCCAGACCGTAGCCACACGACTACCACCGGCGCACAACCTCACGCAGACGACTGACCACCACACCCCAGACAATGAGTACGATAGACCACACGTCCGCATCCGACTCCGACCGCATCGATGTCCTCTACAATGAAAAACAACAGACCGTGACGTTCGTTGCCGACCACGACGAGAACGGGACCAGACCGCCAACCGAGTGGATAACAGTCCCGACCGAGATCACTGTCGACCTGGAACAGCACCGGTGAGAGCGCCCGTCCCGACAGCGCCTCGGTCGCTTCGACCTCTCACGTACCGCAAGCGACACCCCAGGGAACAAACGATTCCGGTCGGACAGCCGTCGTAACGATCTCTGAGATGGTGTGCAGAGGGCGAAACGGGGGAGAGACGACACGACAGTTCGCGGTATCCAGACAACACCCCGAGACAGCAGACGTGACCGGGAGTCCCGTACACGAGTGGGCTACGCCAGTTTCCTCGACGGTGATACAGTGACTCTCTGTGCTCGGACGTGACGACACAGTTCGTCACAAGGGGTCGCTCCACCGTCGGGTCCAGCCACGGCCGTCGGCGGCGTGTGGGCCGTATCGCCCCACAGACAGGGTTCGAGCCGGACGGCTCCCGGTCGAGCAGACTGTCCTGTCTCGGGGGCCACACCAGAAACGAAGGTTGAAGCCCGCCTACGAGCAACGGGATACAATGTCGATAGACGGACTCGATGTTGACAATCGCGAAGCAACGAAACAGTACGTCTTCTGGACCGCCGTGGTGCTCGTCTTTGGATTTGTCGTGTTCGTTGTTCTCTGAGCGGCTACGCTCACAGTCCTCCGGAGGGGGGTGCCCGGCAGGGGTCACCTCGTCGTGGCTCGGGATACCGGCGAGGGTCACCTCGTCGACACCGGGTCTCGTGCAGTTCAGGTCACCCCGGCCCGGTGTGAGTGCTGGGGTCCTGTCGTCGTAGCAGTGTGTGAGCCGAACCCGTATCCTCCCGCGACACCCACGAACGAGTCAGCGGTTCGGCTCGGTCACGTCAGCCAAGTCGGGGTGACCGCGGTGGCGGGCGAGACGCTCGGGCAGGTGTTCGGTCGTCGCCAGTCTGTCCCGGATGCGCTGCCAGTCCCGGTGTCGGCAGACGACCTGCACCGGAATCTCGTCGATACCCTGGATGGCCGAGAGACAGACGCGATGAAACCCCTCTGTGAGCAGCAACGCACCGGAGCGACCGATTGCGACGAGCGGTTCGAACCGGTGGACGTAGGCGTCCTCGAACGGGTTGTCCTCGGCCGCCGGGTTGTCGTGTCCGGCCTCGGCGTTCGGTCGGTACCCCTCCGTGGCGATCCGTTCATAGAGGTCGTCGACGTACTCACACCGCCGGTCGAGAAACGCGTTCAGATCCTCGTAGTACCGTGGTCGCTCACCGGACTCGAACTGCTCGCGTGCCCACTCGACGTATCGGGTCTCCTCCCAGTCACGCCCCTCGTCGAAACGCTGGACGAGACCCTCGTAGACAAACAGGTCAGCCACCGTGCGCGGGTCCTGGTCCCAGTCACCGCCCTCGACGCGACCGAGACCGTACAGTCCGATACCGGGAGCGCAGTGTTCGATTTCCGCCGGACCGACAGATACCAACTTCCAGGGGTCTGCCGGTGCCTCGTACGACCGCTGGTTCACGTGGTCGTGCCACTCCGTGTAGCGCCGGAACGTGTCGAGGTCCATCGGTTGTCAGTCTGTAGTCGACCCCCGGCGGTTATCAAACTCGGGGTCAGAGAGTCGGGCGACTGCGACTCTCGGCGGGGTAGTCTATCGGTAACGCGCCGACCCGACGGCGATAGCGGGCGATATCTCGGTTCGCGCCCGACAGGAGTCACCCCGTCGCGTGTCCGCTCGGCGGTTCGGGCCACAACGCGCACCGGCCGCGGAGACTCTGTCGTCGGCCGGGTGGTCGGGCGTGTGGCTAGGGCGCTGGTACCGGCCGGAAGGTTCGTCCTGTCGGGTCCGCTGAGAACAGGTCGAAAGCCCGGGTCTGGTCCTGAAGGGGAGTCAGATAAACAGTGTGTAGCCAATCAGCGCCGAGAACAGCAAGAAACACATCGGGAGTCCGTACAACCGGAGGGTGTAGCCACGTCGGTACCTGCCGAGACGGCTCGGGAGTTGCTCCGAGGAGATAATCGGCTGGGTGGCCCCGGCCTCGGTAAACGAGATACCGTCGTCTGTCTTTTTTCCGACAACCGTTATCTCGTCGCCACTCTGAAATGTCAACCCCCTGTATCGGACGGTATTGTGGGGGGTGAGCAGCCCTGTGAGCAGTCTCCCCACCGTGTCGTAGGAGTCTCGTGTCGGTCTGTCGAAGCCGATATCGCGGTTGTGAGCCCGGTAGCTGTCTGTGAGGGCCTCTGTCGGTGTGAACTGCCGCTCGAACCCCGATCGAGAGAGCTCGGTATCTACAAACGCTAGTTCGGAGTTCCCGTCGAGTCCGAGAGCCGAACGCAGTTTCTGTGACGTGGTAGCTACCCTCCTCTGCCGGGGGAGACCCGTGACCGATACGTGTTCCGTGTCGACAGTGACCAGTAGTTCGCCCGCAGTTACCCCCGACGCCTCCAGTATCCACTGTGTTCCCTGTCCCCGACTCAGTCTCGCTGTATCCCACAGCGCGAGAGCACAGCTCTGTGACCGGTACGGGGAGTCGACAGTCTGTGACCGGCTACTGACAGTTCCAGAGACGACGACAGCCTCGCCCGGTGTGGCGTCGTCCAGACTGGTGTGTACTGCAGACAGTTCGTGATACTGCCGTCTTTGTTTCCACCCGGCGTAGACAACTGGAGACCCGATGGCCAGAAGCACGAGGAACAGCAGCGACGCTGCTGCGATACTTCCGACCGGGCTGTTCCCCGAGGACAGCAGTGTGTACACACTCTGTACGGGTCGTCTCCGGGAACAAATCCGTTTCTGAACGCGTTTCTCGACGGTTCAGTGCCTCGTCGGCCAGCCTGCCCAGTCCGGGCTGTCGGGGGAGGCCAGACGGGGCCCCACTCCGGCACCGACCCCAGGTCGACGCGGGCTATCGGTCCCGGGGAGTTCGAGGGTGTCCCGGCGGTGCCGGTCGGTGTTCGACCGGTCGGGTTCCTCGCTGCCCGTGACGCTGTCTACCCGCGGTAGGAGTCAGTAACGAGACGAGACTCGACGCGGTGAGCGCGAGACGTATCACCTGGTGTGCCGAAGGAACGACGAGAACACCGGCGAGGAGTAAACTCACCAGCGCCGGACCGTCACAAGCGTTTTGTCCATCTAGTCGTAGGGTATCCTAAATGGTCAGTGTCGTAGTTGCCGCCGGCCTGGTCACGCTGCTGGTCGGTACGGAACTGTTTTTTACGCTACTCTCGGCGCTCAACCTCCGGTATCAACAGAAGCTCGTGGACACAGAGCGTGAGTGGATGGTCGACGAGTTGGGGGTCGAGGAGCCCGACAGGGCACTCGCCTACGAGCGGGTGAAGACCGGCTTCGGTGCCCTCCAGTCCTGGACACTGCTGACTATCCTCCTGCTCGTGGTGGTGTCGGGGCTGTTTGCCGACCTGACGACGGCACTCGCGGATCTCGATACCGTGGTTCTCGAGGCGGCGGTGTTTTTCGGCGGCGCGGTAGTCGCCGTCCGCGTCGCGCAGGTGCCGTTCGGTCTGGTAGAGACGTTCGTCGTCGAGGAGGTCTACGGGTTCAACGAGCAGTCACTCGGTCTCTGGGTACGAGACTGGGTCGTCGGGACAGTCATCGCGGCCGTACTCGTCGTCCCGACAGGCGCGGCTGTTGTCTGGTTTGTCGACACCATCTCGCTGTGGCCGGTAGCGGCCTGGCTGTTGGCTGTTGCTCTCGTGTTTGCTCTCCAGGTCCTCCAGCCGCGGGTGATACTGCCGCTGTTCTACGAGTTTGACCCCCTGGACGACGGCGAACTCCGCGAGGGGGTCGACGACGTGTTCGAGACAGCGGGCTACCGGACCGAGAACGTCTACGAGATGAACGCGAGTTCGCGCTCGGGACACTCGAACGCGTTTTTCACCGGTTTCGGCCCGGCCAAACGGGTCGTGCTGTTCGATACGCTGACCGAGTCGATGGACACCGAGGCGGTACAGAGTGTGCTGGCCCACGAACTGGCACACTGGCGTGAGGGCCACATCTGGAAGTTCATCGGGCTGTCGGTTGTTCGTCTGGGCGTGGTCTTTGCGGCACTCGGGGTGTTGGTCGAGTCCGGCCTCGTGTACGACGTCGTTGCCGGACCCGAGGCGCCGTACGTCGGGCTGTTTATCGGTCTGTTGTTCGTCCTGCCGGTCAACCGACTGACCAGTCCCGTCGAGAACTACTTCTCGCTCCAGTACGAGCGCGATGCAGACGCCTACGCCGTCGAGATTGTCGGCGGCGAGCCGATGGCCCGGGCGTTGTCGGGGCTGGCGGCCGACAACCTCAGTGTGCCGTTTGTCCACCCGTGGTACGAGACGTTCCACAACGACCATCCACCGATTCCCGAACGGATCCGCCGGGTACGCAAACTGGACGAGGAGACACAGTCATCACCCGACGACCTGCCCGGCTAGCACAGCGACGGGTTCGCCCCGTCCGACTCCTCCCGGTGCCGTCGACCGAGCAGGGTAGCTATATATTCCCGTCCATTCTTGCCGCGATGAGGATACTGTACGCCTGTGAAACCGCTGCCACGGAGAGTCCGAGGGACGTCACTGCGTCGACACCCGCTGTGATACCGGTAAGAGACAGTACCAGGGCCGCGAATCCGGCGTAGCCGACTGCCCTGTACCCCCTGCTGTACGCTCTCATCTCCCCCGAAGAGAGATAGCAACCGGCTCCCGGAACCACGAGCCAGTAGCCGAGCGATGCCCCCGAGAGCAGCCCCGAGTACGACTCGACTGTGAAACTCACCGCCCCGAGGCCAGTGAACAGTACCCCTACTGCGATTACCTTTCGCCAGATATCGAGGACCTCGTTCTCACCCATTCTGCCCCACGAGAGCAGTGTGAACCCCGCCAGAAAGATCAGGATAAAGTAGTGCATGTGCCGGATCCAGTAACTGTCGATTCCGGGGTAGACAATCGTCAGGAAGGTCATGATCCAGGCGGCAGGAATCAGGGCTATCGGGGTGAACTCTCGGATCATGCAGTGTCTCTCAGCCCCCGACACTCCGACACCGGGGCCACGGGGACGGAGAGCCCGCTCTGTTCTCCACGTTGCCGCCTGGGAGCAAATCGACCGTCCTCGCCCGCTCGAAGGGCGGCCCGTCTAATCTCCGGAACAGCTCCATACTTGCCACGAGTGTTCTGTACGGACGGTCAAAGCCGTTGTCCTCTGCACCCGGGGTGTTGCCGGCGGACCCGACATCTATATTCGGTGTGGAGACCGTGTCGTCAGTGTGAACTACCTCGGGGTCGAGTGGTTCGAGAGACTTCGTCTCTCGTCAGCTGCTCGCGGGCATCGCCCGCTCGCAGGTTCGGTGGACGGTGTCCACCGTTCATCACGGAAATCTCCGATTTCGCAGACCCCGAGGCACTCGGCCTGTTTCTCTGTAGACACGGAGACCCCCGAGGAGGCGAGCCGTGGAGAGAGCGCACCGCCGGGGATCAGTCCGTGGCGAACGACGTCGGGCTGAACGGAGTCGCCGTCTGCTTGTACCGGTCGAGGGTGTCCGTCACCCACTCGCGGACAGCCGACCGTTCTGTCTCGAGTGCCGCCTGGACGAGTCCGTCGTCGTCGCGGAGCAGAAGCGTCACCGTCCCGTCACTGACTGTCGCGGCCAACGGCACGTCGTCACTCTGGACCCACAGCTGTGCGTTGTCACTGGCGGCGAGGTCGGTCAGCGCGGCCCAAGACGCCTCGTCTGTCGCAAGCGTCTCGATTGCCCCCTCGGCGAACACCCCTTCGAAACGCTGTCTGTCGGCGGTGACTCGCTCCGTGACGACGGCGAGACTCTGCTCGTTGAGCGTGTGTGAGACTGCTCTCAGTGTCTCGGCGTTCTGCATCCGTTCGAGGACACGCTGTAGTGGGGCCGTTGGCTTTGTCTGTGTCGGGACCGTGACAGTCGCGTCGGCGAGCTGGGTGATGTCGAACCCCCGTGCAGAGGTCGGCAGGTACGGCACGATATCCCGGAGTTTCCGCTCGGTTTCGACCGTTTCGAGCAGGTCACTCAACCCCTCGGCGAGCAGCTGTCCGGTCACGGTTGCGACGTACCCCTCAGACTCCTGCCGGACCCAGGACCGGGCGCTGAAATCCTCGAGAATCCGTCCGAGTGTCGCCTGTGATGCACCTGTCGTCTCGCCCAACTCACCGCGCGTGTGACAGCCCGTCGCGAGCAACTGCAACACCCGCACCCTGTTCTCCGACCGGGCGAGAAACTCGAGCTCCGACAGTGCGGCGTCCATACCGGTGCCAGGGCTGGGCGGGGGATAACATCTTTGTGCCGTGCAAAGATTTCATCTCCTGCACGTCACACGCCGAGCGCCGGTGTTTGTCGCCGTGCAATTTTTTATAAATTTCTTTATCTGTACGTGGCCCCTTTACTCTACTATGAGATTCACGTCGCGGAGGACCACGACCGAGTACTGTGGAGGCCGATAACGTGGGTGCAAAGCGAACGCTGGCGCTGTTTCTGACCGCTGCCGTGTTGTTCGGTGGGACGTTTGTTGCGACGAAAGCGGGGCTCGCGTACCTGCCTCCGCTGTTTTTCGTCGCGGTTCGGTTCGACATCGGTGCGGTCGTGCTCGCGTCGTACGCCGCCGTGTCGATGTCCCGTAGCGAGCTCAGACCACGCACGGTCGGGGACGTGGTCGGAATCGCCGCCACGGGGCTGCTCGTCATCGGGTTCACCAACGCGTTGTTGTTCGTCGGTCAGCAGTACGCCACGAGCGGTGTGGCCGCTATCGTGTTCAGCCTGAACCCGATTCTGACGCCGATTTTCGCCGCCGTGCTCCTCACGGACGAGCGGCTCTCGGTTCGGGCCGGAGTCGGTATGGCACTCGGCCTCGCCGGTGTGGCCCTGGTCGCGAACCCCGCTTCCGGTGGGGCGATCAGTGGCCCCGGAGTCGGTATTCTGTTCGGCGGAGCGGTCACGAGTGCGCTCGGTGCCGTCGTCATACGATGGTCAGAGACAGCCCTCTCGAGCACGGCTCGCACGGTCTGGGGTGTCCCGCTCGCCGCCGTTCTCTCACACCTACTGAGCCTCGGGGCGGGCGAGTCACTCTCCGGCGTCTCGGTCACGCCGACAGCGGTCGGCGCACTCGTCTACGTCGGCGTGTTCTCCGGCGCACTCGCCTATCTCGCGTACTTCGCGGTGATCGACACGGCCGGTCCGACCCGTGCTAATCTGGTGTTCTACCTCATCCCGATTGTCTCGACACTCGGCGGATGGCTGCTGCTCGGAGAGACGCTCTCGGGGCTGACCATCGTCGGGTTCGCCGTTGTCCTGAGTGGGTTTCTCCTCATCGGGAGCGAGGCTATCGTCGGGGCGGCCCGGGAGTACATCTACAGCAGACAGCGAGGGTCCGAGGAACCGACCACATCGGTACCGCGAGACTCCGGTGACTGAGACGACCCGTTGCTCACAGAGAACGGTGTTTCCTCCCGACGGTGTGGGTAGCCAAGCGAACCGAGGCTGGCCGGGTGGCGATGGTCGCTCGAGACCGGTCACAGCCTGGAACCGTGTCCGGGGACTCACCTCGCCTCGACTCCGGCCAGTGGGGTAGCTACCCCGTGGGGAGTTCCCCCATCAGCGGGAGGAGTACCGCAGCCAGTTCCTCCGTTCTCCGGGCAGTGACTGGTGTGGCCGACCGGGTTTCCTCACCGATATAAACTGTGTCGAACCCCGCGCTCCGCGCCGGCAGGATATCCTCTTCGAACGTATCACCGATGTATATAACTGTCTCCGCCGGGAGCCGTTTCTTTGCCTCCTCGAATATATCGGTGCTCGGTTTCCGCGACCCGAGTTCGTTCGAAACAACGACACTGTCCACAGGTCCGTCGAGTCCGTGCCGTTCGATCTTCCGACGCTGCATCCGCCCGGTTCCGTTCGTGAGGATACCGGTCTGGTGCCGGTCTGCGATAGACTCCACGAGCCGGGTTACCGGTTCGGGCACACGCGTCGCCTTAGCCTCCCGCTCGATGTACTCCGCTGTGAGTGCCCCTGGATCGATGTCGAGGTCGTACTCCCGACCGACGCTCTCGAAGGCTCGTCTGTACGGGCGCTCTGCCATCTGTCTAATCCCCGAGAGCACGTGCTCGGAGTACGTCGCGACCATCTCGTCCGATGCACTGACCGGCAGTGTCTGTGCGAAGAGCTCCCCGAAAGAGGTCGTGTAGTCGAGGAGGGTCCCGTCGAGGTCGAACCACACCGATGTTGTCACAGCGTGCAGTTACTCGCCGCCCGAAAATCGGTTTCGGTGTCCACCCGCCTTCCGACCGACGCGGTCCGTGGTGGTGATTCGGTCACAGATGCCGACCCGACGGGTGTGAGCAGTGATTCGGTGTCGATTCCGCGGTCATCGGTAACCTGACGGGTGTTTTGCTGGCCGCCAGCGGTACTCGACCCGCTCGTCGAGGAACCACGCCGACGGGGGTTCACCACACGTGGCCGTCGCGGTCAGACACCGGCAGACGGCTCAGCACATACTCTCGGCGAGTTTACTCTGGAGGAGGGCGATCCGGAGATACGGCTCGACGAGGGCCGTCTGTACGGTCGGGAAGACCAGTTGATTGGCCGCGTCGTACCGGACGAACCCGGCTTCCTCGAGTACCGGAAGCCGTGTGTGGACTATCCGTGCCGTCACGCGGCGACGGTACTCTCCGTCGGTCATCGTCGTCTCGGTGTTGCTCGTCACGTAGCCGACGAGTTCGGCGACGGTCACCGAGCCGTCCGACTGCAACAGGTACGTCAGGATGTACCGGTGTCCGGGCTCGGCCAGTATCGAGAACAGTGTGTCCACCGAGTGCTGTCGCGCCACGGATTCGGTCATCACCGAGCCGCTGATCACCCTTTCGAGTGTGTGTGGTGTCTCGCTGTCGACTGTCTCTCGCGGCGATTCCTCGCTCCGGGTTCTCGTGTGCTCACTCATGTTGTCTGCTTGCCCTGTGTTTGTTATCTGCCGATACCAGCGCCGCCGAGAGTGATGGGGGTGGCGGCCAGCGGTCACACACTGGCTCCGATGTGGTGTCCCCCTCGGGGTCCACCGTGACAGCGGTCTCGGCTTGGGGTGAGAGCCGGCGTACGGCCTCGGCTCGGTCGGTAACCCCGGTCATAGTAACAGGAGGCAGTTGTACCCGACCACGGCGAGAGAGAGGACTGTGAGCGGCGTGTACCCGAGACAACGAACCCACAGCGGTTGGAACGTCGTCCGGCAGTACCACACAGTCGTCTCGGTGATGGCGACTGTCGCACCGAGTGAGACGACAGAGAGCAGAAACAACCCGGGGACTGTTCCCAGGCTCTCCATCGCGGCCACCGCAACCGGGTTTAACTCGACGACACCCGGACGAGAGAGACCGTACACGGTGACCAGCAGGTCGGCCGACTGTGCGGCAGTCAACGCACCGACCGCCGCAATCTGCTGGCGCCGCTCCCCACACACCGGCCCGGAGCGGGGAGACGCGGCACCGAGCGGGGCCCCCACGCGGCGCCGCATCCGTGCTCGCACGCCCACCGGCCTGTCCCGCTCGGGTCCGACCGGGTAGTCACTGCCGGGAGAACGGTTGGACATCTGTTACTGTTCCTCGCGAAGCGGCCATCTCTCCACGACAGTCTCCCCACGAGAGTCGTTGGCCCTCGCCTCGATACAGCTATCTGTCCGCCGGAGTGTGACCGTCCGGGTGTCGGGTGACCCCGCGTCCGACGCCACCGTTTCTTGCTCGTCGGTGTCAGACCACCGAACAGAGGTGTCGACACACATCGTCTCGAGTGCGGAGAGAAACCGGTCGAGAGCGGCGAGCAACGCATCACATCCCCCCCAGAGTGTCCGTTGACGCGTCTCGTCGGGCAGGAACAGGTGGACGAGGTCGGCCTGCTCCAGCGAGAGCCGATCGAAAAAGGCCGTGATGTGTCCGCTCGTCTGTGGTCGAACAGCCTCGTTCCAGAGCGCACGCGGGTCGTCCGCCGACGCCATCGCACGCTCCCTGGCCGCCTTGGCCCGGGAGCGCTGCCCGGATACGACATCCGACGACGGTGTCCACGTGTCGGAGCTGTCGACCGTCGGGTCCGCCGCAATCGCACGCAGCCGCGACACGTAGCACAGCCAGTCGAGCTCCGTTCTGTACTCGAACAGTTCTGTTCTGTCGGCTTCGGTCATTGCAGTCTATGATTCGGTAACGTGGCTGGCACACCCGAACTGACACCACGTCGACCGGCAGTCCCACCGATTACGGACTCGACTCGGGCGTGGCTCGTTGCTGACCCACTCGGTCCTGCAGTTGTTCTCAGTGTCACGAAAACATGTACGCTCTCGAATCGTTAGTTTAGACAGCACAGATAGTCCGGGTTCGAACGGGCACCGCCGGATATATCGGGGTAGCCCGGCGAGCCGTCTCCGCGTCGGTTCACCCGCTCCCCGGCCTGTGGCGTTTGGCGGTTTCCCAACCGCGCGCAGGTCCATCACCCTCGACGCTCTCAGTTCGTGTCGAACTAGTCGCTCTCGAAGAGCTCTGTCATCAACTTCCGCTCGGCGGTCCGGAGATGCTCGTGGACGGTCGAGCGGGAGATACCGAACAGTTCACCGAGTTCGCTACCGTTTATCCCCTTTGGCTGGTCGTAGTAGCCCTCCCGGTGTGCGGTCCGGATTATCTCTCGCTGTCGGTCGGTGAGTGCGGCCAACTGGTCCGACGGGCCGGCGACGGCGGTCTCCGCCTGTCCGGTGCGCTTCGCGGCGATCCGGCCGTCGGTGAACCGGTCACCGACCGTCTTGACGGCGGCTCTCACGTTTGCTTGTGTGGCCCTGAGCGTCACGAGTTCTGCGGCCGCGTTGCTCCGGGCCGCACACAGTCGAACGTTGTTTGTATCGAGTGTCTCGAAAAGCGCCCGTGTGGGGTCACGGCGCTCGGTGTACAGTCTGACAGTCGCCGTCCCACCGTCCGTGGATGACGCCGCGGTGTCGATCTGTGTGCCGTACAGACCGGGTGTCTCCGAGATGTAGTTCTTCAGCGCCGCCGGTCGTATCCCACTGAACAGTAGCTCGAGTGTCTTTTTTCTGCTATCGACGGTGTCGAGCCGTTGTACCCGCACGGACGCCCCGGTCGGCAGTGAGGGAAACAGCGGCCGCGAGCCCTCGAACGAGATGTCCACCTCGATCGCAGAGCCGTCTGAGGATGTCGAAACCGCTCGGTCCAGTTGCTTCAACCGGTTAGCCGCCGCCCGACAGACGGTGCGGAATGACTCGACCGCGACGTCGTCGAACGCGTCTGGCTGCGTGCCCGCCACCTCCAGCACACCGTAGACGACACCCTGGTCGGTGATCGGTACCGTAACCGTCGACTGGTAGCCGTGGGTCAGCATCCGGCTGGCCCACTCGGACCTGTTCTGTCTCCCGGCCGTCTGCTCGGTACAGACCGGCTCTCGGGTCGTCGCGGCCTCGAGCGCCGGCGGCGTGTCGGACGGCCGGGTCGTCACGTCCATCGCGGGCCCGTCGGGGTCGGTCGTCTCCCGGGGAACCACCGTCTGCTCCTGTGGTCGGTAGTCTCCGACCCAGCCGTACGGCCAGTTTGCCTCGACGAACTCGACCAGAACCCGGTCGACCTCCGATCGGGACCCGGCCCCGAGTATCCGGTCGGTCGCCCGGGTGAAACTGGTCAGTGCTCTCGTTACCCGGGTCACCGCCTCCTCACGGTGCTCGATATCGGACCTGAGCCGGTCGATAGAGGCTTTCTGTGTGGCCTGTCTGACCCCGATCGCGAGCGTTCCCGCCGCCGACTCGATAAACTCGGTGAGCCCGTCCGTCTGGCTCTCGACACCGGCGACGACGAGCAGGCCGACCGACCCGACCGGGACCGCGAGCCCCGGCGGTTGGTCGGGTTCGCCGTCGAGTCGTCGCGCCCGTCCGGTGGTGAACGCACGCCAGCGCGTCGAGTCCGCGACGGTCACCGTCTCCGGGTGGTGCCCCGGGGCCGGAGCGGTTGCCCTCCGTTGGAGCGTCCCACCGGCCTCGTCCCACTGGTACACTGCGACAGAACAGCCGTCGACCCCCTCGGCAACTGCCTCGGCGCCCACCTCGTACACGTCAGCCGGTGTCCGGGCGCGGAGCAGTTCGTCGCCGACCCGATAGAGCGCCTTCAGCCGGCGGAGTCGCTCTACTGCCGTTCGTGTTCGTTCGAGTTCGGTCACGTCTGTCGAGACACCGAGCAAAGCTCGTTCGTCCGCCCGGACCGGGTCGAACGGTATCTTCCACGTGTCGAGAATCCGCTCGTTACCGTCGACGTCTGTCAGTGTCTCCTCGCTCCGATGAACAGGCTTGCCGGTTTCGAGAACACGCCTGTCGTCCTCACGAAACGCTGTCACGTCGGAGTGTTCCGGCGCAAAGTCGGCGTCGGTCTTTCCCTCGAGCTCCGAGACGGTCGTCCCGTACGCCTCGGCGACAGCCTCGTTTGCGAACAGAAACTCGCCGCGCTTGTTCTTGCAGAATATCATCTGTGGGACGGTGTCGATGACGTCACGGAGCTGTTGTCGCTCCCTGTTGGCTCTCTCGCGCGCCGTCGCCAGCTCTGTCTCGCGGTCGATAAGTGTGAGCGCCGTTTCGACGTGGGTGCTGACAATCTCCAGCAGCTTCTGTTCGGTCTCGGAGATCCCGTCGGGCTCTGTGGAGCCGACGATGAAGATACCGTGCTCGCCGACAGGCAGGAACAGTTCCGACTCGATGGGTGTCTCGGGGTTGTACACGCCCTCGGCGGTCCCGAGGTCCGAGTAGTATCTCGGAGTTTCCCCGACAAACGACTTCCAGGCGAGCCCCTCGCCGCGCTCGAACACCGGCACGTCGTCGAACAGCGCCCGTGCACGGTCCGACACCTGGAGCGGTTGTAGCTCGTCCCTGTTGTTGTCGTACCGGCAGTACCCGACGAGCGGTCGTTTGAGCCACTCGGTCATCGAATCGATAGCGTGATCGATAATACTCTCGCGGTCGTCTGCAAGCATGAACGTCTCTACGGAGTCTCTGAGCCGACGCACCTGCCGTTCTGTTCGCTTTCGCTCACTGATATCACGGTTGACACAGATGAGCCCGCCGTCGTCGAGACGGGTCAGGGAGACGTGCTGTTCGACGGGGGTCCCGTTTTGTTTCGAGCCGGTCAGCTCTCCCTCCCACGACCCGGTCCGTTCGAGTTCGACGAACGGACCGGTCTCGATGTCTGCCTGCACCGCCTCGGTGTAGAGCCTGCGCCAGCTTTCACCGACGAGTTCCTCGGGGGTGTACCCGAATATATCCGCGTGTGCCTCGTTCATGTAGACGTACTCGCCACTCTCCGAGAGAAGGGAGATACCGGCCAGTGAGGCATCGATCGCCGCGGAGCGACGTTCCAGCTCGTTTTCCTGTTCGAGCCGTGTCGACACACTGTGGAGTGTCACGACACGGTACGTCCGACCACCGACTGTCGAGGTCGACTCGACAGTGTCGACGGGTCGCGGGCTGTCGCCCCCAGTTTCGACGTACTGGATATTTCGCTCGGCCGCCGGACGGCTGTCGGTATCGCGGGCGGTCGATTGTACTACCCCGTCTGCCGCCTGCCCCGGGTCCACGCACAACTCGTCGTAGGCCGAGCCGAGCACCGACTCCCGTGACCGACCGAGAAGCTCGCACGCTGCGTCGTTGAGAGCCACTACCGTTCCTGTCTCCGTGTCCGTAGCCAGCGTCGGGGCTGGTGTCTCGACGAACAGTCGTGCGAGCAAGGACTGCGTGTCGGGGTTCTGCTGTACGTCGGTGTCACCGTCGGTTCCCGGACCTCCCACGAGCGCCGACCGGAGCGACGCCACGAGCTGTTGTTCCGGGCTGTCCGGGTGGAGATACGTCGTCCGCGGGGACGGCCGAACACCTGCTGGGTCGAGTGAGGAGTCGAGGTCGACGAGCAAGAGCCGCGTGTCCGGCGGGCAGTCGGGCTGTCCGAGCTCCCGGAACGTCGAACCGGAGCAGACGTGAACCGTCAGCTCGGTGTTGGTCTGTCCGGAAGACTCCGAGTGTAGCGCCCCCGGAGCGACCGCGTCCCGAACAGTGATACTCCCGGAAAGGCTGTCGAGGAACGGCCGGAGTAGCTCGACGGCGTCGACTGCATCCCCTCCGAGTGGAACAACGTGGAGTGTATCGAGACTGGGGAGCGTGTTACTCATCTGTCGTCGGGGGCCGATACGAGCGTGGCCCCTCCTGTGGTGGGGGTCGCTCGCGTTTTCAGTACTGATATAGCTCCGCTTACCGGAACCGAGCGAACACTGGCCGACACTCCGGTGGTCGGAGAGGTCATACTCCCTAACTACTACGAGCCTACCGGTTAAACAGCTACGCCCAAACGTGTTAGGAATATGCCCTGCGCTCGAGTGTATCAGATGTGATTCTCCCGACCGTTGCTCCTCACGGGACAGATGGTCCCGTGAGCCGTGACCCGGGTCGGTGGAGCGCAGGGTGTTCGGCGTGATTGTCTGCTCTGGTCGGTGGTGTGTGGAGACTGAACCCGGGGGGTAACGAGCCCACCGGTGAACCGCTACGTCCCCGTGTCTCGACTCACCCGACAGTGAACCCGCCGTCGACGACCAGCGACTCGCCGGTCACGAACGAGGCGTCGTCGGAACAGAGCCAGGTCGCGGCGGCGGCGATCTCCTCGGGTTGCCCGAGTCGGTTGGCGGGCGTCGCAGCGATTGTCGCCTCCATCGTCTCGGGGTTTGCCTCCCGCGAGCGGGCGACCATCGGTGTCTCGATGACCCCCGGACAGACGGCGTTCACGCGAACCCCGTCGGCGCTGAACTCTACCGCGGCCGTTTTCGTCAGCCCGAGAACCCCGTGCTTGCTCGCGACGTACGGGCTGAGGTTCCGGAACCCACGCAGTCCGGCGACCGACGCCGTGTTGACGATAGCACCACCGCCGTTCTCGAGCAGTACGGGGATCTCCTCGCGCATCGACATGAACACCCCTTTCAGATTCGTGTCGATGACCTGCTCCCAGTTCGACATGGGCTGTTCGCTGGCGGACGCCTCCTTGCCCTCGACACCAGCGTTGTTGAACGCGTAGTCCAGACCACCGTAGCTGTCGACGGCCGCCGCGACCATCTCTTCGACGTCGGCCTCGTCGGTGATGTCTGCCTCGACAAACGTCGCCTCACCGCCGGCCGCCTCGATATCCGCGACCGTCTCTCGACCACCGTCGACGTCTACGTCGACCACGACAACCTGTGCCCCCTCCTCCGCGAACCGCTTTGCTGTTGCTCGCCCGATACCCGAACTCGCTCCCGTTACGAGAGCGACGCCGTCGTGTGTGCCTGTCATGAGACTCTCTCCCCCGGTGTGAAACCAGGGAGTAGGTGTTAGTGTCTCAACAATAAGTAGTTGTGGCGTCCTCGGGTCGATTACAGGCTGCTGTCGCCGGCGTCGGAAACCCCGACACTCCGTGTCTGCTCGCCTGCCGGGACTGCTCGCTGGACTGTCTGCCGGGTGGTCTCTCTGTTGTTTCGCTGATTACAGGCGCTAATCCCGCTTCCTCGAGGAGCGACCGGAGGGAGCGAGTCGGGAGGGGATACAGCGTCCCCAGAATCGAAGATTCTGGTGTGCGAACGAATCGCGGAGCGATTC
>ERZ1034569.271-NODE-271-length-19479-cov-11.916083_pt1 | contig 19479 bp, 18 predicted proteins | sample MGYA00520706_ERZ1034569 | MGnify/ENA primary metagenome ERZ1034569 (study PRJEB33760, sample SAMEA4777722) | hypersaline lake metagenome | biome: hypersaline environment; feature: brines | place: Spain | collected 2014-08 | depth 0 m ...
GGACTCTGCGCCACGCTGCGCCCGGACGAGTGCAACAACCGGCGCCTCACGGTGTGTCAGCATCTGTTGAAGTCGCCGGAGGGCGAGGCGTGGGCGGGGGGGGTGGGGGAGTAGAAGTGACAGGGAGAACCGCCGCGGCGGAGGGAGGGGGTTGAGGCGGAGAAGCCGGCCGCCCCCCCCGCAAACCCCCGCGCGGGTCCAGTGTCCCCCCGCCGCGAGCGCCAGCGACGCCGCGACCACCCCGTTCACTACTACCCACGCCACGAACACCCGCAACAGGAACTCACCCTGCACGCCCGCGATTGCGAGCAGGACAAAAAACCCAAAGAAGACGAGCGTGAACCCGTATCCGACTGTCTTGTACAGAATGGGGGCAATACGGCCGGAGGAGCTCTCGCCGACCAGCGAGTCGGGGTCGGGCAGCGTCTCGGGGGCATCGAGATAACGCTCGATACCGGCGCGGTGGCCGGCCCCCACGACCGCGACAACGTCGTAGCCGGCCTCCCGGAGCGCGACCAACCGCTGTGCGATGTAGGCGTCGCGCTCGTCGATGAGCGCCTCGGCGCCGCCAGGGGAGAACCGGCGGAACTCCTCTATCATCGCCGTGACCACGTCCGCGTCGGTTAGCTCCTCGAGATCCAGCTCCTCGGCCTCGATATCACCGGTCGCGCGCGAGAGAAGCGCAGCGAGCGGAACGGCGACGGCGAGTGCGATGACCGTCGCGACCAGCAGCCAGTCCAGCGCCGACACAACCGTGCCGAGCAGGCCACCGACCAGCGGCACCGACAGGTCAGGTGCGGGTGGGAGAAACAGCTGTCCGGAGACCGCGGCGGTGATTATCGCGCCGGTAAACCCGAAGAAGTACCCGACAGTGAGCCCAGCCGTTACTGGACCGCCGACCTCGACAAGGAGTGCGGCGAGGATAGACAGCTTCTCGCGCAGGCGCATCCCACCCCAGAGTCGCTGGACGGTGGTCTGGATGTTCCGGTCGACCAGCGCGACGGCACTGCCGCCCGTCTCCGCGGCCTCGATTGCGGCCATCATATCTGCGCCGGGTTCGATGTCGAACCGGTCGCCGAGTCTGGCCTGGACGTACGACAGCATCCAGTAGGCGAGAAACTGGTAGACGGTCTTCCCCGAGATGACGTCCCCAGGGTCGATATCGTCGGGGGTCTCGCCCTGTATGCGGCGGTAGCGGGTCTCGTCGAGTTCGACCGCCACCACCTCCGGTCGTTCGCGGTCGACGGTCTCGCGGACCTCGTCGACGCTCTCCTGGGAGACGTGTGCCGTTCCAACGACGGTAATCGAACCCTCGCGCTCCCTCCCCTGTGGCGGGTTCTCGGCGTCGATCAGCGTGACCGACTCCGACGGGGCCGGCTGTAGCTGCGCCACGTCCGACGGAGCCATCGGCGGACTCTCCGGGTCGGTCCCCTCCTCCTGCCCGTCGTCAGTCATGTTTCGGGCTATCCCCCGACCGCATACAAGCGTTTCGAGGTGACCCGCTCGTGCTCACAGGGGTCACTCGATTGCTGCGTCGGCAGGGCTGTCGGCGTCACCGCGCACGCCCGTGGCCTCGTGGCCCGCCTCGCGGATATCCGTGAGAATCGCCCGGACGCCGGCCTCTGTCTCGAAATAAAAGACAATGTCGAACGTGCCGTCACGGAGCAACTGCTGGCACTCCCAGACAAACGACTCGTCGTCGAGTGTGAGCCCCTGGTGCTGGTTGGAGGCGAACTCGGAGCTGTCGGTGCCGGAGTAGACAAATGTATCGCGGGGGTCGTGACCGGCGTGTTCCGCGATTATCTCACCCACCTTGACGCTCACCTGGTGCATCTCCGTCTCGCGGCTGCTGTCGAGTTCGGTGTGGACCACCAGCCCGTCGAGGGCAATCTCACCTGGCTGGAGCAGTTTCCAGGTCCGCTGGCGCATGTCCGCGTCCAGAGCGTTCGCATCCATACAGGTTTGTTCGGGGCGGTCAGACATACCGCTCACGGTCTCTGCCCACAGTCTTAATTCCACCGAGGACCAGACACGGTGTATGGAGCAGATCGAGCACGGCGACTGGCTGCAATCGACACGACGCGACCTGCATCGACATCCGGAACCCGCCTGGCGGGAGTTCTACACAACGGCCCGCATCGTCGAGGAGCTGCGTGGGCTGGATGTTGACGACGTACAGGTCGGCCCGGAGATACTGGCCGAGGGTGAGCGCGGCGGTGTCCCTCCGGCGTCGGAACTGGACGACTGGCTCGACCAGGCCCGGGGGTACGATGTCGACGACGCGGTGCTCGATCGGTTGGCCGGCGGTTACACCGGCGCGATTGCGACACTCGAGCGCGGCGCAGGGCCGACGGTTGCCCTACGGGTTGATATCGACGGTCTGCCCCGGACCGAATCCGGAGACGAGTCACACACACCGGCGGCGGAGGGGTTTCGTTCGGAGCACGAGGGACACATGCACGCCTGTGGCCACGACGCACACGCGACAATCGGGCTGGGTGTGATCCGGGAGATAGCCGACAGCGAGTTTCAGGGGACGCTGAAGGTCGTCTTCCAACCCGCAGAGGAGGTCATCGGTGGCGGTCGGCCGGTGGCGCGGAGCGGTCACCTCGACGATGTCGACGCCCTGCTCGCGGCGCACGTCGGACTCGACCACCCGACCGGTGAGGTGATCGCCGGTATCGACGATTTCCTGGCGGTGGCTCACTTCGATGCCGAGTTCCACGGCGAGGGGGCCCACGCCGGCGGCAACCCCAACCGGGGGCGCAACGCGGTGCAGGCGATGGCCACCGCCGTCCAGAACCTGTACGGTATCGCCCGCCACGAGGACGGTGCGACACGTGTCAACGCGGGCGATGTCGGCGGCGGCACGGCCCCGAACATAATCCCGGAGGAGGCGTACATCCACGCCGAGGTGCGCGGCGAGACGACCGAACTGATGGAGTACACCCGCGAGCGGGCCCACAGTGTCGTTGAGGCGGCCGCAGAGATGCACGACTGCAGTTCGACGGTCGAATCCGGGCCCGAGGCGCCGAGTGCGACCAGCGACGAACGCCTCGTGGACGTCGTCACCGACATCGCGGGCGACTCCGACCAGGTGGAGCAGTGTCTGCGCCGGGACAGTCTCGGCGGAAGCGAGGACGCCACGTTCCTTATGGACCGCGTGCAACAGCAGGGTGGTGTCGCAACCTACGTCGGTATCGGCACAGACCACCCCGGCGGTCACCACACCGCTACGTTCGATGTCGACGAGGAGTCGCTGTCTATCGGTGTGTCGGTGCTCGCCGGGGCCATCGAGCGACTCGGCGGTGACGACTCCCCACTCGACGTGTAGCTGTCTACCGGACTCGAACTCGACTGGCCTGACAGTCGCGGTCTGTCACGCAGTGACCGGCCCGGACTGTCACGACGGACTCACACGTCAGTTCGTGTCGCATCACCTGCACATCGGTTCGTGACCGGTCTACAGTCCGACCTGTGTGGGTCAGTGTCACAGGCCGACCCGCCCCCGAAAGGTGTTTACAGGATTGACCTGTATCAACCGGTATGACAGACTACACCGTCGAGTTCGTTACGACAGGCGAACAGATCACTGTCTCGGACACCGACACCATCCTCAGGCGCTGCATCGAGGAGGGGATCGCCCAGGAGTACTCCTGTCGCGTGGGGATGTGTCTCGCCTGCTCAGCCGAGATAGTCGAGGGGGAGGTCACACAGCCGGCGGCGCGGGCGCTGACCGAGGCTGAACGCGAGGAGTACGCCCTGACCTGCATGGCACGTCCACAGTCCGATCTGGTGCTCGACCGTGGCGAGTACCCCCCGAGTATCGACGAGGCGGGTACCGAGACAGGCGACGACGCGACAGCCGCCGGCGACTGACCCGACTCACCCGGCGGTCTCCGGCAGCGTGACGCTCTCGCGCCGGCCGTCGAGCAGACCGAAGCGCTCGTCACGCCGTTGTTCTAGCCAGTACAGCAACTGCTCGGCCCACACGAGTTTCTGTTGCTTCTCCGCACCCACCGACCTGTCGTCGATGTTCCACCCCGGAAAGACGAGTCTGCCGGCCCCGAGCGCGTCGGCGAGAAACGCCGCCCGGTCACCGTCGGTGAACCCGCCGAAGTTGTGCACGCCGTCGACCGGTCGGGCCTGTGTTGTCGGTATCACCGCACCCTCACCGAGACCCGGGACGACCGACTGGAGTGTGTCAACGTTGTCACCGTGCGCGTGGACGGCGACAGGGGTCCCCGCATCGGTCAGTTGACGGGCCGTCTCCGGCCGCTTGTCGAGGTCGGTCACCATACAGTCGACACGAACACCGTGCGCCCGAAGTCGGGTCGCCGCGTCGGAGGCCGCGAAAACAGTGTCCGCGTCGCGGGCGAGCGCGAGGTCAGCCGTCCGTGTGAGCCGGTCGGCACCGCCCGCAATCGCCACCGTCGCACCCTGAAGCTTCAGCCGTGCAGGGTCGTAACCCGCTCCCGGGAGCAGGTTCGTCAGGATATCCCGGGCCCGCTCGTCGGCCTCACGACCGTACCCGAAGTCCGCGAGAACCGCCTCGTAGACCGGTTCCCAGTCGGAGAAGCGCATCAGAGCGCGTCGAGGACCGCCCGCAGTTGCTTTGGTCCGGACTCGGCCGCCAACGCCAGGTCCCGCAGTGAACGCACCGACCCTGCGAGCAGCAGTTCGTCCGTGCCGGTCTCCGGGCCACCGGTGACGAGAACATCCCTGTCGGTGGCGAGCGCTCGCAGTCGGTCGCGAGCCTCGCTGTCGAGTCCCGAGAGACTGTACACCCGGGAGACGGCGGCCGCGGCGTCCTCACCTGCCGCCGCCGAAGCGCCCGACATCCGCTCGAGATGTCGGCCCGCCTCGCCGACAGCCGTCACGTCGAGCTCCTCGACCTGTACGTCCCCAACGGTCTCTGTCGTCCGGTCGCGGGTGAACGTATCGCCGACGAGGGCGGCGTCGCGCGTCTCCGCGACATCGTGGGTGCGGACAACGTGTGCGCCCCGCTCGACAGCCATCGCCGTCGCGGCGAGTGAGACCGGCAGCGCCTCCTCTGTCGGTCGGTCGGCGATGTCACGCAGGAAGTTCTTCCGGTTTATCGAGACCAGTATCGGGTGGCCAACGGCGCGGAACTCCCGCAGTCGGCGGAACGTCTCGCGGTCGTCGGCGACGGTTTTCTCCTCGCTCCACCCGCCAAACGCCGGGTCGACCAGCGTCTTCTCGGTCAGACCGTTGCGACCCAGCGCGTCGTATATGTCGTCGACATCCTCGAGAGCACCCGGCCGTTCGAGGTCGGGTGGACTCGCCATCTTCGAGACGGCCACGTCGTAGTCCGCACAGACTCGGGGCATCTCGGGGTCGGCGAACCCGCAGATGTCGTTCACCATGTCGAACCCCTGCTCCAGGGCCGCCTCGGCAACCTCGTGGTAGCGGGTCTCGATGGAGAACACGGCGTCCCCGCCCGTGGACTCCATCGCCGCAACGGCTGTGTCGAGACGGTCGAGTTCCCCCTCTGGGGAGAGCACCTCAAACTGTTTGTTTGCCGACTCCAGCCCGATGTCGACGATATCTGCCCCCTCGTCTATCATCCCGTCGACATAGGCCGCCGCCTCGCCCGGGTCGGCGAACACCGACGGGTCGTACGGCGACTCGCGGCTGACGTTCAGCACGCCCATTATACGCGACGGGTGACCATCACCGATCTTCAGTCCAGCAGCATCGACCGTTCGCATGTGTCTTACTTTGCTGCGAGCCTCAAAAACCGGTCGATGACAGCCTCTCCGCCGTTCACGGTAGCTTTCCTGTGGGAATCTCGGTCAGTTCGGCCGTTACCGAGTCGAGGGGTTGAAGTGTGGTCTGACCGGTTGTACATCTATGGCAGACCACGGACGCTCGCTGCGCAAGCGCACAGGCGGTCGGTTGCGGCCGAACCGCGACAGGCGGAAACACGAACTCGGCTCGGAGCCCACAGAGACACAGGTCGGCGAGTCGAAACTGAAGACTGTTGACACCCGGGGCACCAGCCAGAAGGTCCGCGCCCTGCGCGTCGACACCGCGAGTGTCGCCACCGACGACGGCGTCGTCTCGACAAAGCTCGAGGACGTCGTCGAGAACCCGTCGGACCCAAACTACGCGCGGCGAAATATCGTTACAAAAGGTGCAGTCGTCCAGACGGGTGCCGGTCGGGCCCGCGTGACCTCCCGACCGGGTCAGGACGGCCAGGTGAACGCTGTTCTCGTCGATTGAGCTCCTCTCCGCCGGAAGCCGAGGCTTTTGGCTTGAAACTCTCGTAACGTAGCGCGCGAATCAGTCGCTATCCGATGCAGTTTTTTCGGGGGCCGCCGTACCACTGATTAGTGATACCGTCGCACACGTCGCCGGTATCACGGGCCGCAGTAGCCCGGCCCCCGAATGGTGGGGATGCCGACCCCGAAGGTCGTTCGGTACGGGCGAGGAAAGACCTTCCTCCCCGGCGACAACTGACGGCGAGTCCCACATCAAAGCCCCTCCCTCAACGAGCGAGGTCGGAAGACCGAGCGAAGTAGGGAGGGGTCGGTTACGGACGCGGTGCGGCTTTCTGGAGCGCGCTCTCGGCGATGTTGGTCCCGTAGTCACCCGTTCTGGTGAGCGAGTCGATGACCAGCCCGAGCACCTGCGCGAGGTGTGCGTCGAACCCGTGAACCTCGGCGTCGACCTGCCGGGCCAGTTCGTTTACCGTTTCCATCTGGAGGCGTGCCTGTGTGGCCCGCTCGACCGCCTCATCACCGTTGGCCGCCAGCAGCGCATCCATCGCCGTCTCGGGTATCTGTGCGGCCTCCGCGTGGAGCTCGCGCAGCGGTTCCGCGGCCGTCTCGGGGATCTCGTCTACCTCCAGAGACAGCTCCGCGATCTTTGTCGCGTGGTCTGCGATGCGCTCCAGTTGGCGGGCACTCGACTGCAGGTCGTAGATTGTTTCGCGCGGGAAGCCGATCTCGTTTGCCGCTGTCGGGTTCCGCAGCACCGTTCGGAACACCCGCGATGTCATGAACCACAGCCGGTCGACATCGTCGTCGCGCTCGACAACATCGTCTGCCAGCGCGTCGTCGTCGGTCACGAGCGCCTCTACCGCGTCCTCGAGCATCGTCAGAGACACCAGCTGCATCCGGGTGACCGCGTTTTCGATGGACAGCTCCGAGGAGTCGAGCAGGTCCTGCAGCATCATCTCGTATGCCGTCTTCTGCTTGAAAAAAAAAACGACCAGCCCCTGTGTGTTGCGTCACGGACCGTTCGACGCTGTTCGGCGGCCATCCGGCCGGTGGTCAGCCTGATGACGTCGAACCCACTGACGTACATCGTCATCACCGCCCGCCGGAGCTCCTCACCCTCCAGCCCGCTGATATCGAGCTCCCCCTCTGTTCGCCCCTCCTCGCGTTTCGGCGTCAACAACAGCATGTCCTCCTCGGCGTGGAACTCGACTGTCGACCCACTGTTGACGTTGTTCGCTGTCGCCCAGTTCTTTGGAAGTGAGACCGTGTACGTCGATCCGCCCGTGACCTGGACCTTGCGTGTCTCCATGTGCGAAGGTACACAATCGAACTATAATAACGCTCCGCTACCTATATAGAACGGTGCGAAATACTGATATTAGGAGAGCGGGGGCCACAGACCCAGAACCGGTATCGTGCAGGACGACGGCTGCGGGCCGCAGCGTCGACCGTGTCACGCCGGGCGACGCCCGTCGAGAAAGGGGAGCACCGCCCGGGCAACGGGTTTGCGCTGTTCCTCGTAGATGCCGTGGCCACCGGGCGCGAGCGCGAGCGGGGCGTCGAGTCGGTGGGCGGCCTCGCGCTGGCTCTCGACGGGCACCATCGGGTCCTGTTTGCCGCCGACAACCAGCGTGGGTACCGACAGCTCCGACAGTACGGCGCCGTCGAACGCCAGCATCGCCGCACACGAGTGCTCGACGTCACCGACCGCCTCGGGTTCAGGGAGCCACCGGGCGCCGACACGGTACAGCGGCGGCACGATGAGCCGGCGGTATCCGGCGTAGACTGTCCGGATGTAGTCCACGTGGAGTGCCCGGTAGCGCCGCGCCGCCGCGTGTTCGCGCCAGCGCTCGACCGTCTGGTGACCATACGCCCCGAGTCCGGCCCCACAGCTCACCAGTACCAGCCGCTCAACGAGGTCGGTCTCCGCGGCGAGGTGGGCGCCAATCGCGCCACCCAGCGAGATACCAAGCACGTTCGCCGGTCCGAGCGCCGACAACGCCGTGGCGTAGCCGGCGGCCATCTCGGCGGCGTCGACATCCGCGGACAACCCCGGGGGTCGTGCCATCACCCAGACATCGTACTTGCGGTAGGCCCTGAAGTAGTACTCGGCGAGCACCCGGGTCGTGAGCCAGTCCGGGTCGTTCCACCAGCCGATGCCGTCGAGAACACCGGTGAGGATTATCAGTCGCTTGTCTCCTGACCCGAACCGGTGGTACGGGTGTCCGGCCGGTCCGACCCCGTGCTCGACCATTAGACCTCGACGTACTGGTTCTCCCACTGATGGCGCTGCCTGAGCACCTCGTATCCCTCCTCTGTGAGTGTGTAGGAGTTTGTTCGCTTGTCGATCTCACCCTTCTCGATGAACCCCTCCTCGACCAGCGTGTCCAGGTTCGGGTACAGTCGACCGTGCTGGATCTCCGACTCGTAGTACTTTTCAAGTTCCTCCTTTACCGCCAGCCCGTGTGGCTCGTCGAGCCCTGCTGTCACGTAGAGGATATCGCGTTGGAATCCTGTCAGGTCATCCATATCTACCCGGATGTAAGGGCCGAAACATATTAATCCTATCGTAATACGGCTGCTCTGCAATTTACGAGCGAGGCGACAACAGTTTGTTGCTTCGGACCGCAGACCACGGCAGGGCGGTGGAGCGCTCGGCGCTCAGCTACCGGGAGCGCCCGGCACCGTGTCAACGAGACCTGTTGCAGGAGTCTCAGTCGACTCCGCGCAGTGGCCAACGCGCCCGGTGGCTGGTCAGCGCCGGTCGCCCGTGGACAGGTCGCCGGTCAGGTCGGCGGACAGTTGTTCGTAGGCGGCCGTCGCGCCCGACAGGCTGACCGGTTCCGCTATCATGTTCAGGAACCCGTGAATCAGACCGGGGTAGTTGTGATACGAGACCGGAACGCCGTCGGCGTCGAGCCGTCGTGCGTAGGCCGCGCCGTCGTCGCGGAGCGGGTCGAACCCGGCGGTGAGCACCGTCGCGGGCGGCAGTCCCGAGAGGTCACGACAGAGCCGGGGTCTGGCGTAGACGTTGCCCTCGTCGATATCGTCCTCGAAGTACAGGCTCCGGTACCAGTCCACGAGGTCGGCGGTCAGGAAGTACCCCTCGGCGTTCTCCTCGTAGGAGTCGGTCTCGGGGGCCGCCCCGGTCACCGGGTAGACGAGGGCCTGGTATGCGATATCGGGGCCGTCGCGGTCGCGTGCGAGCAGCGCCGTCGCCGCCGCGAGGGTCCCGCCGGCGCTGTCGCCGGCCACCACCAGCCTGTCGGGGTCGACGTTCAGGTCGGCCGCGTTCGCTGTCGCCCACTCGAGGGCGGCATAGCAGTCACGGAGTCCGGCCGGGAACGGGTGTTCCGGCGCCAGCCTGTAGTCCACACTGAGCACGGGGTAGCCGGTCTCGACCGCGAGTCGCCGACAGGGGCCGTCGTGGGTGTCGACGCTGCCGACCGCGAACCCACCGCCGTGGAAAAAGAGCACGAGCGGCGTCTCGCCGTTCTTCCGAGGGTCGTACAGCTTGACGGGCACCTCGCCGCCGGGTCCGGGCACGGCGCGGTCCGCAACTGTCGGGAGCGAGATATCGGGGCTCACGGCGGCGAACTGTTCGAACAGGTCACGGGCCTGCCCGGGCGGTACCTCGTGTAACTCCGGGACATCGAGGGAGTTGTACAGGGCGAGAAACGACTGCACGTCGGGGTCAGGCTCGCTGGCGCGGGACGGCGAGATATCGGTCATCCCGTGAGGTACGCAGGCCGGAGTAAAAACTCCCCGTTCACAGCTGCGAGACGACCACCCGGGCGGGTGTCTCGAAGCTGGCCTCCCCAGGCACCACCGTCACCTCGACGTCGGCGCACCCGGTCGGTGATCGGCTCGCCGATGGCATGAAAAACGGCGTGAGACAGCCCCGCGCGGGCGCCGACCTCGACACCCGACTCCCCGAGCAGGGCGAGCGCCCGCTCCAGCCGCTCGTGTCCGGACGGAACACCGCAACTGTCGGCGGGTCACCCCCTCGGTCTGTTCGGACTCCGTCTCCGGACTGGCTCCGGCGTCGCCTGGGGTGTTCACACTCAGCTCACGTCGTCACGCGCGTTTCGCGTCGTCGGGGTCCTCGTGTCGCGCCCGCTCGACGAGTTCGGCTGCCCCCCGGTCGACGAGGTCGGCGGCGAAGGCGGTGGCGGCCTCCGCGTGGCTCTCGACCGGCAGTTTCCGGGTTCCCTGGACCGTCTCGGTGCCGTCACGGGAGAGCACGCGAGCGGTTGTCGTGACCACAGCGCCCTGGAGACGGGCGTGGACACCGAGCGGGGCGACACAGTCGCCGCCGAGCTCCGACAGCACCGTCCGCTCGACGGTCACCTCGACGCGTGTTGGTGGGTGGTCGACCGCGTCGTGGACCCGTACAGCGGTCTCGCCGTCGAGCGCCGTCACCGCGACCGCCCCCTGTGCCGGTGCGGGCACGAACGACCCCGGGTCGAGACGCTCGACCGGGAGCGGCTCCAGGAGCCCGGTGCGCTCGAGGCCTGCCGCCGCGAGACAGATGGCGTCGTACTCGGTCTCCACCTCCCGGCCCAGCGCGCGCCGCTCGATCTCGGAGAGCCCTTCGAACCACTCCTGTGGTGTCCGGTCGTACTCGCGGTCGGTCGCGGCGTCGTCACCCTCGTTGTGGAGTTCACCGGCGGCCTCGAGACGTCGCTCGTGTTCGCGCTGTCGTGTCGGTGCGAGCAGCTTCTCGACACGGGTGTCGACGTTGCCCCGCAGGCCGACCATCTCCAGGTCGGGGTGGTCGGCGAGTAGCTGTGCACGGCGCCGGGGACTCGACGTGCCGACGGTCGCACCCCCAGGCAGGTCCGACAGCGCCGTCCCGTCGGGCGTGACAAGCACGTCGCCCGCAGACCCGCGCTCGGGGACCGCGGCGACGACGAGCTCGTCGGGCTGGTCGGTCGGCATGTTCTTCATCGGGTGGACAGCGCCGTCGAGCTCCCCCGCGAGTACGCGCTCGTCGAGACCGCGGACGAACGCGCCGGTGGTGCCCAGCTCGTGAACGAGCTCCTCCCGGGGCTGGTCACCGGTTGTCTCCACCTCGACGAGCTCTGCGGTGATGCGGCGCTCAGCGAGCTTCCGCGTGACCGTGCTGGCCTGGCGACGTGCGAACTCCGAGCCGCGTGTGGCCAGCTCCAGTTTCCCGCCGCGTGCACTCATTACTGTTTTCTGGTCGGTCCGCGGTAAAAAACCCGTCCTCTCGTCGGCACCGGTGGCCGTCGAGTAACGGACCGGTCCCGGATACCGGGGTGTCCGTGTGGCCGCCGGAGTTTTGAGTTCGGGGTCGCAAGGAGAGGTATGATCGACCTCCGCAGCGACACAGTGACGCGGCCAAGCGAGCGGATGCGCGAGGCGGCCCGTGACGCGCCGGTCGGTGACGACGTCTACCACGAGGACCCGACGGTGAACGAGCTTCAGAGCCGGGTAGCCGAACTGCTGGGCACCGAGGCGGCACTGTTTGTCCCGACGGGAACGATGGGCAACCAGGTCGCCGTGCGCACCCACACGGAGCGGGGTCAGGAGGTGCTCTGTGAGCGCGAGAGTCACGTCTACCGGTGGGAACTCGCCGGACTCGTCCAGCACTCTGAGGTCCAGCCCCGGACCCTCGACGGCGGCGGTCGCGGCGTTCTCACACCCGAACAGGTCCACGAGGGTCACGTCGAGCGGAGCGGACACCGCCCCGGGACCGGGCTGCTCGCACTCGAGAACACCCACAACGCGCGGGGCGGGGTCGCCATGTCGGTCGACACTATCGCGTCGGCAGCGGCGGCCGCACACGAGCACGACGTGCCGGTACATCTCGACGGGGCGCGACTGTTCAACGCCGCGGTCGCGCGTGACCGGGAGGCGGCCGCGTTCGTCGAGCACGTCGACAGCGCGATGTGCTGTCTCTCGAAGGGGCTGGGTGCACCCGTCGGGTCGATGCTCGCCGGGTCGGCGGAGTTTGTCGAGCAGGCACGCCGGGCGCGCAAACTGATGGGTGGCGGGATGCGACAGGTCGGGATTCTGGCGGCACCCGCACTCGAGGCGCTGTCGAACCGCGACCGTCTCGTCGAGGACCACCGCCGCGCCGAGCGCCTCGCGGCCGGACTCGACCGGATCCCGGGTCTCGATGCACACGACCCCGAGACGAACCTCGTCCTCGTCGAGACCGACCGGCCCGCCGAGGCGGTGCTCAAGGACTGCGAGGCCGAGGGGCTGCTCGCCGTGCCGTTCGACGACCACCTCGTGCGCCTCTGTACGCACCTCGACGTGACCGACGACGACATCGACGAGGCAATTGCGGCCGCCGAGCGTGCGGTCGGCACCGCTGCCGGTCGCCGTCGCTGAGAGCCGTAGGAACTCCGGAACGTGGCGAACACTGCGAACCCCGGCGGTGTGGAGCCGCCTCCACACGACCGGCGAACGCTTTGTACGGCACAGTCAAACAGGTACGTGATGAGAGAGCACGGCGTCGCGACCGGTGGACTGGTCCTCGCAGGCGTGGGGTTCGTGCTGACGCGGTTCACCGTGACGGGTGCCGCAACAGAGACCACGACGACGTTTCTCCTCGCGGGTCTGCTGCCGCTCGTCTTGGGGCTGGGACTGTCGGCGGTGGGGGTGTTTCTCGCCGTCGGGAGCTACAGTACAGTGTTCGTCCGGAGCATCGCCCGGTGGTGTCTTGCGGGGACCGTGGGGGCGGGTGGACTGGTCGTGGTGACACTGCTCGGCGGCGGCGTGGACCTGACCGACATGGCGGCGGTGCGTAGCCAGTTGTCGCTCTCGACGGTCCTCATCGGTGGCGCGGTCGGTGGGGCCCTCACCGGGGTGTACGCCGGGCGGAACCGCTGTTACCGGCGGGACCTGCACGAGCGGGCGAACCGTCTCGTCGTGCTGAACCGCCTGCTGCGTGACCGGGTCGTCAACTCCGCGACCGCTATCAGGGCCCACGCCGACCTGCTCGGCCGCGACGGTAACGAGAGCTCGGCCGACGTCGTCGCCGCGAAAGCGGACGGCATCGTCGAGACGGTCGACCGTGTCGGTGGCCTCGCGGAGACGGGCGACGAACCGGCCGGACGGGTCGATCTTGTCGCCGGTGTTGAGCGAGCGTTGTCGACAGTCCAGGCGGCACACCCGGATGCCGAGTTCAGTCTTGAGGCGCCCGCGCAACTCCACGTCCGGGCGGGTAGCCGACTCGGGACGGTGGTCGGCCACCTGCTCGGAAACGCCGCCGAACACAGCAACAGTGACCGGCCACAGGTGCGCGTGGCCGTCGAGACCGCTGGACAGCACGCGGTGCTGCAGGTCAGTGACGACGGCCCGGGGTTGCCCGAGAGCCAGCGGGCGCTGCTGGAGCGGGGTGAGATCGCCGAGTACGACGACCCGACGACCGGGTTCGGGCTGAACATCGTCCGCCTGTTCGCCGAGCGCTTCGATGGCCGCCTCCGGACCGAGGTCGACGACGGTACGACGATCGAACTCGCACTTCCGCGGGCGGTCGACGGGAGTCGCAACCGGCACACGGTCACCGCACCGGCGCTCGACACGTCACGCGGTGTCGTAGCCGCCGGCGCGGCGCTGGTTGCCGGCCTGGCGATGGCCGGCGCGATGACCGGACTTGACGGGGACCTGCTCGCAATCGGCGCGCTGTACGGCATCGAGGAGCCGGTCGTCGCGCTGGTCACACACGAGTTCCACAGCGTCGTCTTCGGCCTGGTGTACGCGGCTGTGCTCGGGGTCGCGGGAGCCACGCGGGCGATTGATCGTTTCGGTATCGGTGTCGGCGCGGGCCTCCTGTTGTGGCTGCTCGCCGCGGGGTTCGTGATGCCGCTCTGGCTCCAACTGGTCGGTGTCGGCTCCGAGTTCCCGTTGCTCACGCTTCCCTCGCTCGTGGGGCACCTCGCCTGGGGGACAACCGTCGCGGTCTGCTATCACCTCGGTGAGCGGGTGCTCTTCGACTCGGGAGCGCTCGCGGGTGTGGGGTCAGAACCGGGCAGGAGTCGGACCTGCTCACGACGCGGCGATGTGACGGACGACGATTGATAGTGATTACTTCGAGTCGTTCCGGTATCGACCGCACGACTGCGTGCGGTCGCACCGGTAAACAGTCGCACTAATCACTATGAGTGGCTTTTATCTCCCGACCCGTCGAACGTTCCTGCGGACCACCACCATCGGCGCCGGGGGACTAAGCGCTCGCAGGCTGTCTCGGGTCGGGCAGGAACCCGATCCAGATCGCGTCGATCGAGATTGTGAACTCGAACGGGCAGACACACAGTCTCGACCTCAAGATGATGTTCGACGATGACGTCGTCGTCGACGAACGGTTCGAACTCGTGGACGGTGCGACGACCGGTCACATCGAGGACAGCCTCCCCGAAGGCGGAGGGCGAGTACGAAATAACGGTTACTCCGGACACAGTTATCGGGAATACGTTCGTTTCCGGGGAACAGACCGAGGTCGACTGTGGCCCGCTCTGCATCGAACTACTGCGCGACCAGGTGCTGCAGAACTTCTCCGACGACTGTGACTCCGGGTGATACTGTCGGCTGTAACCTCGTGGAACGATCCGGCACCCCGGGGTACCGAAATGTACCATTGGCTTACAGCCGACAGTATGACCCGAGAGCTCGGCGACTCGAACTGGCCAGGACTGGCAGCGAGCAAACTGTTATGAGCCTGCGGTCCGGCGACCCTGTATGGAGGTCAGCCTGCTGGAGGCAACGTCGGACCCGGAGCGACTCGTCTGTCAGGCGGCGCGAAACGACTACATGGAGCCGTACGTCGGGGAGACACCCTTCGAGGAGGTGATGGCGAGCGTCGAGGGCGACACGCTGGCCGAGCGCAAGGAGACGCTCATCCACCACCTGCTGGCCCACGGGCACTTCGGCCCCTTCGAGCATCCACACGCGACGTTTGCAATCAAAGGCGTCAGTCGCTCGTGTATGGCACAAATCACCCGCCACCGCCACGCTTCGTTCGATGTCCAATCGATGCGGTACGTCGAATTCGACGAAGAAAACCCCGAACCTGGAACCGTCTACGTGCACATTCCGGAACTCGACGAGGCCCATATCGCTGGCCGGAACGCAGAGATTGCTGATGAATATAACGGCAAATCCGACGAGGAGTTACTCAATCGGCGACGTGAACTCTACCACGAGTCCATCGAAGAGTCGTTCAACGCATACAACGAACTCCTTGACCTCGGTGTTGCGCCCGAAAACGCTCGCATGGTCCTGCCGATCGGAACGAAAGTAAACATGGTCGTTACCCTCAATGCACGGATGCTCATGCACGTAGCTGACATTCGTAGCGCGGCAGATGCGCAGTGGGAGGTCCGGGATATGACAAACCAGATTCTCGACCTCGCTGCGGAGTGGTGTCCCATCACCTTCGGGTACTACACCGACGAGATGAAAGGCCGGAAGAACAGGCTGGCCCCCTGAACCGCATCTGCTCTGTCTGTCAGGAGAACTGCTCGGCGATGTCTGTCGAGGAGATGATACCGACGTAGTCGCCGCCGTCGAGGACGGGCAGGTGGCCGATACCGAAGGTGGTCATCATCGCGGCGGCTTCCCCGGCGCGGAGCGTCGGCGGCACCGTCTCCACGGAGTTGGTCATCAACTCCTTCACCCCCAGTTCTGTGGTGTCCCTGTTCTCCGCGACGGCCTCGAGGATGTCTGCACTGGTGATGATAGACGGTGGGTTGGTCGTTACAAGCAGCGCCCTGGTATCCTCGGTGCGCATCCTCGCCGCGGCTTCGCTGACGCTCGCCTCCTGTGGGATCGTCTCGACGGACGAGGACATGATGTCCCTGACTCTGGGGTCGTCTGACATACACGGGCAGAGGACCCGGTGGGTCTTTACTTTTTCCTCGCAGACAGATATTGCGACTGCTATCGAAGATACAGGAACACAGTGCTGATACGACAGAGCGAGAACCGGGCAGTCGTCCAGTCTCTACGTCCGTACACTGCACAGAAAAAAGCGTGCCATCGTCCGGGTCGTCGGGAAGGGTATGGATTGGGCCGCAGAAGGGGGCGAATCGTGGGAAGGTGGGAGTGGAGGTGTGTGGGAGTGGTGTCAGAGTGCTGGCGTGCAATCTGTGGGCAAGCGGGGCATGTCGTGGCCATGCACCGCACCGGTGGTCGGGAGCGCGGCTGTCGACAACACACGGTCCGTGTTGGCCCGTGCGGGCCGCGGTCGGGTCACGATCAGAGTCACCCGGGGTCGGGGAGACCGGGTCACAGTGTCGCGATACCGCGCGGGTGTTCCCTGCCCGCGGGACGGCGTGTCATCGCCGGGTCTCTCGGGTCGGGGGTCGTCCAGTCGGCGGTCAGATGGTGTTGTTCGCGTCGCGTGGGCGGATGACAGTGGAGGGCCTGTGCTGGCGGGGTCGCGGGGGGGTCGGTCCAGTTTCGTCGGTGTCGACTGTTCCGGTCGTCGGGAGCGGCCGGTCGTCGGACGGTCGCGTGGACGACAGCACGACCCTGCGAAGCGTCGGGGAGACCGTCTCCGGGGGTCATTCGACCGTGTGAGGCAGACAGGGGCCGAACTGTGGGTTGCCGTCTCCAATCACGTCTACGGGCCGAGGCGCCGGTTCCGGCAGCGGGGAACTGGCGACGGTGCATGGGCAGTTTCGGATACGGCCCGGGTACCTAAACGCGCTTTCCAGAGTAAAAGAGCGATTTTAGTTGGTGTGGACGGCACACCGTTTGGTGACATACTGAAGTACGAGGAGTCCTTTGAGTGTGTATGCGGATTCACTGGCACCGGCAAGACCTGCGGATGGCGGACAACCCGGCACTGGTGGGCAGGGATATCGGAGTGGAGAGCGAGGGGTCGTCTGCGGAGGCCCCCGTCGTCGGACTGTTCGTGTTCGACCCGGACGTACTCGACAACGCCGCGCCGCCGCGGCTCTCGTTCATGCTCGACGCACTCGACTCGCTTCGCTCGGCCTACAGCGACCGGGGCGGCGAACTGTTGGTCGCGCGCGGCGACCCAGAGACTGTGATTCCCGACATTGCCGAGGCACTCGACGCCGACCTGGTGACGTGGGCGGCGAACTACTCCGGCCTGTCTCGCGAACGGGACGCGGTGGTCCGGCAGGCACTCGTGGATGTGGGGGTCGACAGACACGCCGAACACCAGTCTGTCCACCACAAGCCGGGGACCATCACGACGAACAAAGGTGACCCGTACAAGGTGTTCACCTACTTCTCGAAGAAGTGGCACGACCGTCCGAAGGAGCAGCCGGCAAACCCCCCGAGGGAGGCCGACCTGGCGACCGTGAACGGACACCTCGACGGGACGGCGGCGGCGGAGTCACTGCTCGGGGAGGTTCCGACACTCGCGGCGCTCGGGTTCGAGGAACCGGAGGCCGAGATCCCGGCCGCCAGCACGGAGCGAGCACGTGAACGCCTCGAGACGTTCTGTGAGGGCGATATCTACCGGTACGGAGAGGGACGAGACTACCCCGCAGACGAGTGTACCTCGCGGCTCTCGGGGTATCTCACGTACGGGATTATCGGTGTGCGGGAGGTGTACGAGAGAACCGAGCAGGCCCGCGAGCAGGCACCCGACGAGGAGGCCGCAGAGTCCGTCCACGAGTACCAAGACCAGCTCGCCTGGCGGGAGTTCTACACGCAGGTCCTCTGGGACCGCCCCGATGTGGTCACGAACAACTACAAGAGCTACGAGAACGAGATTCAGTGGAGAGACGACCCCGATGCGGTGCAGGCCTGGAAAAACGGGAAGACCGGCTACCCGATCGTCGACGCGGGGATGCGCCAGTTGCGCGCGGAGGCGTACATGCACAACAGGGTTCGGATGATCGTCGCCTCGTTCCTGACAAAAGACCTGCTGGTCGACTGGCGGGTCGGCTACAACTGGTTCCGCGAGAAGCTCCACGACCACGACACCGCCAACAACAACGGCGGCTGGCAGTGGGCCGCCTCCACCGGTACCGACGCACAGCCGTACTTTCGCATCTTCAACCCGATGAGCCAGGGGGAGCGCTACGACCCCGACGCCGAGTACATCAAGCGGTACGTTCCCGAACTCGAGGGCGTCCCGGCGGATGCCATCCACTCCTGGAACGAACTCGATATCGGCACGCGGAAGATGCACGCCCCCGATTACCCTGCGCCCATCGTCGACCACAGCGACCGCCGCGAACAAGCACTCGCTATGTTCGAACAGGCCCGCGGTGACGACTGACCTCACTCTATAGAGAAAGCAGGCAGAGTGCCTCGGGGTCGTTTGAGGGAGTGATAGTTACGGACGCAACTTTTGCAACCGTTCAGCGTCGAGAAACTCATCGGCAGTCAACTCGGCGAGCGTCTTTTGCAGGCGCTCGTCGAGGATGTCCTCAGCATCGTCTGGACTCACCTCGACCCCCTCGCTGGCCCGGCTTGACCCCGGACGTCTGACTGCCGTGGCTCAAACAACTGTTTCACTCTCGACCGGTCTTTTCATCACCCCGCGAGTACGCACGATCATGAGACGACGTCGCTTTCTCACGACGGCAGGGCTCGTCGGTACACTCGCCGTGGCCGGTTGTATCTCGAACGGTGACGATGATAACACCGGAGCCGGCACCGCACCCGACGAGCGCGTCGACGCACCGCCACACGACCCCGAGCGCCCGCCCGAGGATGACTGGAACCCCGACTGGCTCGGCGCTGGGATGGCGACCAACCCCTCGCTCCCGTTCGAGACGGTCGATGCACCGCTCGCGGACCCACAGCTCAACACCGGCTCCCCGCCGTCCGACTCCGAGTACGCCGTCTCCCTGCTCACCTCGACGTCGGAGCTCGAGTCGACCGTCGAGATGGCCGAGGCTCCTGACCGACTCGGGTCCGTCGACTTCGGGGAAGAGCTGGTCGTGGTCGTCGAGTCGGGCTACGGCTCTTCGTCGGTGGACCACGTCTGGCAACGCGTCGAGACTGTCGAGAGGGGGATCCACCTCAACGGTTACCGGACTGACCCGCGGTCGGGGACAACCGACTACACCGCGCGCCACTCGGCGCTGGTCGTCGAGACGACTGTCGACGGGGACGACCGTGCCTACGCCAGCCTCACCGTCAGCGGTGACGAACGGGTCAACTTCGACAGCAGCGAGGGTGTCGTCACGGTCGACCGAACCGACGGTAACACCGGCGGTCAACGCTCGAGCCCACCGCCCGAGGCGCGCGTCGACACACCGCCCCACGACCC
>ERZ1034569.272-NODE-272-length-19472-cov-83.625946_pt1 | contig 19472 bp, 11 predicted proteins | sample MGYA00520706_ERZ1034569 | MGnify/ENA primary metagenome ERZ1034569 (study PRJEB33760, sample SAMEA4777722) | hypersaline lake metagenome | biome: hypersaline environment; feature: brines | place: Spain | collected 2014-08 | depth 0 m ...
ACGGAGCCGGCGTCGTCCGAGGGGCCGTCCCAGGCCGAGATTGACCGGGCGGCGGAGGTGCTTCTGACCCGCGTGCGTCAACAGCCGTCCGAACAGCGAGTGGGCGAGACCACCATTCCGGACGGGCCGCTCGGGGAGAAGCTCCTCGGGTTTGCCACGTACTGCGGGCGCGATGAGGGGTACCTGAATCGGGTGCTCGACGTGAAGAGCGTGTCCGGGATCGGGGAGTTGACCGTGGGGCAGGTGCCGGACGTGCTCGCCATGATCAAGGACGAGGAGACGCTTCGTCAAAACGAGAGCTTCGAGCCGGACACCGATCTCCCGTTTTAAAGAGTACTAGGCACGAAGGGCCGGGGCCTCGTCCGCCGGCCGACTCCGGCTCGGACCGACCCGGTGGAGACGCGCGGTTTTGCCCTGTGCGCGGGGCCTGGGGACATGCTGTCGGGCACGTCCAGGCGAAAATGCGTCCCGCACCGAGGCGCTCCCGCCGACATTCACGAGCCCATTTTGGTTAGATTGGGTTCTGGGTGAACGCGTCCTGTTCGTCCGCTACCGTCTCCAAAAACCGGTCGAGGAGCGGCGAGTCGTTGTCGCGCCGGTACGCGAGGCCCAGGGTAAGGGGCACGGTGGGCTCCACGATCTTTGCGTACCCCACGCCGGGACGCTGGATCTGCACGTTCGAGGCATGGGCGATAGACACCCCCAGCCCCGCCTCCACGAGCCCGAGAAAGCTCTCTCCCCGTTCAATCTCCTGCGGAATCTGCGGGGTAAACCCGGCCTCGTGGCAGGCGCGCACGTAGGCGTCATGGATGCGGGGCGCCCCGCTCCGCGCCCAGATCACGTGCGGCTCGCCTTCGAGCTCCCGGAGGGGGACGGACGTCCGGTCGGCGAGGCGATGGCCCGTCGGGAGTACCACCACCATCGGGGCCGTAAAGAGGGGCTGCACCCGCAGGCCGCGCTCGTTGATCGGCAGAAACAGGAACCCGACATCCGTTTCCTTCCCCCGCAGGGCGTCCACCTGTTCGCGAGTGGTCTGCTCGACCAGATCGAGCTCCCCGTGGGGGCGCTTGGACCGAAAGGTCTTGATGATGGCGGGGAGCCCGCTCCGCATCGCGCTCGCCGCGTAGGTAATGGTGAGCAGGCCCGCCAGTCCGTCCCGGGCCGCCCGCGCCACGGACTCCGCACGCCGTGCCTCCCGGAGCACGCGCTTCGCGTACGGGAGAAAGGTGTGGCCCGCCTCCGTCAGCTCCACGCCCCCCGAGGCCCGGTCGAAGAGCGCGACCCCGATCTCCTCCTCAAACGCCTTAATCTGCTGGCTCAGGGTGGACTGGGCGACGAAGACAGCGTCGGCGGCCCGGCCGAAATGCAGTTCGTCGGCGAGGGCCGTGAAGTACCGGAGGTGGCGAAGTTCCATGGCGCAGGCAGTCGGGGAGGCCGAGGAAAAGGCACGGGCGGACGTTTCTCCGAAGGCTTGTGATAAACGATCGATGACGTCGATCGGTCCGAGCGAAAAACTCCATGAAACGGCAGTGCGGAGGCGCCCCTACGACCTTATGGAGAGATAAGAGACGGGCCACTGCGCGTTACATTGCCGTAATCCCTCTTTTTCGACCGTTCCGCCGTGCTTTGGCATCCAATCGACTACTACGAATAGATGACGATATTTTCGGCCGCCCTCTTGCTCTTCCTGGTCATGGATCCGTTTGGCAACGTTCCGGTGTTCCTCTCGGTCTTGCGTCCAGTGAAGCAGGAGCGTCGGCGGTGGGTCATCGCCCGGGAGCTACTGATCGCCCTGGGGTTTTTGGTGGTCTTCCTGTTCGGCGGCCAGTACCTGCTTGCGGCCATCGGCATCTCGGAGTCGTCCGTGACGGTAGCGGGGGGCATCATCCTGTTTCTGATTGCCCTCCGCATGGTGTTTCCGTCGCCCGGTGGCGTGTTTGCGGAGGATGCGGAGCAGGCAAGTGACGCCCCGATCCTCGTGCCGCTCGCCGTGCCGCTCGTGGCGGGCCCGTCGGCCCTGGCGTCGGTGCTGTTCATCATGAGCAAGGACCCGACGCGCTGGCTGGAGTGGCTGGCTGCGCTCGTCGGGGCGTGGGCGGCCACCGGCGTCGTTCTGCTTCTGGCCCCCAACCTGTCGCGCCTCCTTGGGGACCGCGGGCTGGTGGCCACGGAGCGGCTCATGGGGATGGTGCTCACCGCGATCGCGTCGAAAATGGTACTGGGCGGCGTCGCGGAGTTCTTCGGCATCTAGGCCGCCTAGGCCCGTGCCTGCACGCAGCCTCCTTCTCGTTTGCTTTGCCTCACCAACTGCCCTACGCCTGTGACACTTTGGTCACGCCAGGGGGCCGTCCTCGGGACGTGTACCCTGGCCTTTTTCGCAACGATGGCCGCGCGACTCGTCATTAGTCCGGTCGTCCCCTCCATCAGCGACGCGTTTGCCGTGCCCAACGGCGCGATCGGGCTGGCCCTGACCGGCATGTGGCTGGGGTATGCCCTCTCTCAATTTCCGAGCGGGCTGCTGGCCGACCGCTACGGGGAGCGGAGCATCATTCTGGTGGCGGTGGGGGGCACCGCGGTCGCGAGCACGCTTCTGGCCTTCGCCTCGTCCTACGCGATGTTCCTGGTGGGAACGGCCGTGCTGGGAACCGTGGCGGGGCTGCACTACAGCGTGGCCACGTCGCTTCTGACGCGTACCACCGACCAGATCGGCACGGCCATCGGCATTCACACGGCGGGGGCGCCGGTGGCGGGGGTGTTGGCGCCGATGGCCGCCGGGGCCGTTGGCGCGTGGATGGGCTGGCGCTGGGCCGTCGCCCTGGGGACGGTGTTTGCCGCTCCGGTCGTGGGCCTCGTGGTCTACGTCGTGCGGGCACGGCCGCCGGTGCGGCCCGACGAGTCGGTGTGGGGGCGATTCAAAATCGGGCCCCTGGCCGAGCTTCTTCGCCGTCCGCCGATCGCCCGCACGGTGATCCTCTCGGCCGTCGGAATGTTCGTGTGGCAGGCCACGGCGTCGTTCCTGCCGACGTTCTTCGTGGCGTACCACGGCTACTCGGAGGCAACCGCCGGGGTGCTCTTCTCGGGGTATTTTCTGATGCAGGGCGTCACCCAGCCCGGCCTCGGGGCGTTGTCGGACCGCATTGGGCGGGACGCGGCCGCCAGTCTCGCCATCGGGATCGGCATCGTAGGGTACGGGCTCCTGGTGGGGGGAACGGGCCTGGGCATGGCCATCGTATCGGTGGTGTGTGCCGGCCTCTCGATGGGATGGGGGGCGGCCCTCATGCCGAAGTTCATGGACCACCTGGACGACCACGAGCGCAGTGCAGGGTTTGGGCTCGTCCGGACCGTCTACATGGTGCTGGGGGCGAGTGGCAGCGTCGTGACGGGGTTCGTGGCCGACGTGTTTGGGTGGGGCGTCGCGTTTGTCGTCCTCGTGCTGCTGCTGGTGGGCATGCTGGGGGCGTTGGTCCAGTCCACATGGCGAAACCAGACGGAGCGGCGGGCCCACGCTGCTCCCTGAGATCTCTCAACGCGTTCCTGTCCGATGGAGTCGCTGCGCCCGATGCCCGTTTCCCCCGGCACCGTTCTGTACGTCCTGGACCTATTCGGCACGGCGGTCTTTGCGGTGTCCGGGGCGCTGGCGGCCGGCCGGCGCCGGATGGACCTGTTTGGGGCCCTGGTGATTGCGGCGGTGACGGCCGTCGGGGGCGGCACGATTCGCGACTTGATCCTGGACCGACATCCGGTTTTCTGGATTCAGGACCTGCGGTACCTCGCGGTGATCGCGGGGGCGGGCGGCCTCACCTTCGCCTACACGTCGGTCTTCCGGCCCCCCCGGCAGTCGCTGGAGGTGGCCGACGCGTTTGGGCTGGCGGTGTTCTCGGTGGTGGGGGCCCGTGTTGCGCTCGGGGTGGGCGCCCCGCCGGTCGTGGTCGTGATTATGAGCGCCGTCACGGCCACGGTGGGGGGAATGGTGCGGGACGTGCTCTGCGACGAAACCCCTCTCATTCTGCGGGAGGAGATCTACGCGACGGCGGCCCTGTCCGGGGGCGTGCTCTATCTGGGCCTGCGGGCCGCGGCCCTTCCGGAGGCGGCGGTGGCGGGCCTCACGATCGTCGCGGTGTCGGCCGTGCGCCTGGCCGCGCTGCGGTGGGGCGTGCACCTTCCTTCGTTCCGGGTGGAAGAGGCCGGGTAGCTGCGCGCCTGGACACGCAGGGCCCCGGCCTGCCCCGAGCCCCCACGGGCCGACCTTCCCCGCTTCCATACAAAACCGGTGTGGACTTCCTCCCGGACGTGCGGTTACCTTGCAACGTCTGCGTCCGTCCCCGCACCGTGCAGCCCTGTTCATGTCCGCCCTGGAGCCCCACATCGTGGACCGCGACCGCACCACCGGCTGGATGGAGGTCATCTGCGGGTCGATGTTCAGCGGCAAGACCGAGGAGCTGATTCGTCGGCTGCGCCGGGCCCGCATTGCTCGTCAGCACACCCGCGTCTTCAAGCCGGCCCTCGACGAGCGCTACAGCGAAGACGAGGTGGTGTCCCACAACGAGAATTCCGTGACCACCACGCCGGTGGAGGCGCCCCCGCAGATTCAAGAGCTGGTGCAGGAGGCGGACGTCGTGGGCATCGACGAGGCGCAGTTCTTCGACGACGACCTCGTGCCGACGTGTCAGGCGCTGGCCGAAGACGGGCACCGTGTGATCGTGGTGGGGCTCGACACGGACTACCGCGCGGAGCCGTTCGACCCGATGCCCCAGCTCATGGCGGTGGCCGAGCACGTGACCAAGCTACACGCCGTCTGCGTGGTCTGTGGGGCGCCGGCCAACCACTCCCAGCGCATCGTGCCGGGCGAGGACCGGGTGCTGGTCGGGGCCACGGAGGCCTACGAGCCGCGGTGCCGGGCGTGCTTCGAGCCGGAGCCCGTTACGGTGACGCGGCCCCGCCCCCACACCGAAGCGCTGCGGGCGGTCGCCACCGACGATGCGGACGCGTCGACGAACGAGGCGGATCCAGAGGCGGCGGACGCGGCCTCGGCCGACGGGACGGCGGCCTGACGGGCGGTGCCAACAACCGCCTGAGGGACACGTACAAGCACATCCTCAGCATAATGCGGACGAACTTTGGTTTCGGTCCCATGCCCGACGCTCGCCCTCAGATCGCCCCGGCCAATCCCCGCCGCCGTCGCACGCCGCAGCGCACCCCACAACGAACCCCGCAGCGCTCGCCCCAGCGGCAGCCCAAGCAGCCGCCCAAGGTGCCGAGCCCGACGCGCCGCGAACCGTCGACCCCGGACCCGCAGCGCCGGGAACCGAACGCCCCGGATCCGTCGTCGAACGCGGCGTAGACGCCACGGGCCGTGACCGGACCCGTTCCCTTTTTCTAGACACGCCCCCCTCATGAACGGGTCTTCCGCAGACGCCTCCTCGCCTTCGCAACACGAGCGGTTCGTTGCGGCCCTCCTCGACGGCATCATCGCGACGGGGCTGACCGCCCTGTTTGGGGGCGCCCCCCTGCTGGGGGGGCTCGTGGGCGGGCTGTACCTGGTCGCCCGGGATGGATTCGAGGTCGGGCCGCTGCGCTTCCGGTCGCCGGGAAAGTACGTAATGGGGCTCGACCTCGTGCGCCTCGACGGGGGCCCGGTCTCCCTCGAAACGTCGGTCCAGCGCAACTGGATGCTGGGGCTCAGCTCCGTCGCGGGGGCGTTCATCGTCGTCCCCATCGTCGGCGGGGCCCTGGCGTCGTTCCTCTCGCTTGCGGGGCTCGGGCTCATCCTGTTTGAGATCTACAACGTCTTCGCCGACCCCGTCGGCCGGCGCTGGGGCGACCGGCTGGGCAACACCAAGGTCGTGGCCGCCGGCGACGGGCTGGTGTAAGAGGGGCCGCGCGGCGGGCGAGTGGGCTGCGTGCGCGTTGAGGCACCATTGACTTCCCCGAGGCGGTGCCGGTATATTGAGCGGGACGCCCCCGCGCTCTCGTCGTCCCCTGGCCGACGACCGGTGCCAGTTCTCCCTCCACCCTTCTCTCATCCGTCCCCGCGCTCACATGGACGAACAGCGATACCTGGTTACGGCGCGCAAGTATCGGCCCTCGCTTTTCACGGAGGTCGTTGCGCAGGAGCACGTCACCGAGACGCTCAAGAACGCGATCCGGATGGAGCGGCTCGCACACGCCTACCTGTTCAGCGGCCCGCGGGGGGTGGGGAAGACCACGGCCGCCCGCATCCTGGCGAAGGCCATCAACTGCGAGACCCCGCGGGAGGAGCGCGAGGACGGTGCCGAGCCGTGCTGCGAGTGCGACTCGTGCGAGTCGTTCGAGGCGGGGCGCAGCCTCAACGTCTTCGAGATGGACGCGGCCTCCAACAACAAGGTCGACGACATCCGCGAGCTGCGCGAGAAGGTCCGGATCCCGCCACAGGGCGACCAGAAGAAGGTCTACATCCTCGACGAGGTGCACATGCTGTCGAAGCAGGCGTTCAACGCCCTGCTGAAGACGCTGGAGGAGCCGCCCGCCCACGCCCTCTTCATCTTCGCCACCACCGAGCCGCACAAGGTGCTGCCCACCATCCTGTCGCGGTGCCAGCGGTTCGACTTCCGCCGCATCCCGGTGCCGGAGATCGTCCAGCGCCTGCGCGAGATTTGTGAGACGGAGGGCGTGGAGGCCGACGAGGAGAGCCTCATGCTGCTGGCACGCAAGGGCAACGGGGCGCTCCGCGACGCCCTCTCGGCGTTCGACCAGGCCCTCTCGCTCTGCGGGGCCACGCTGGAGTACGGGGAGCTGACCCAGGCCCTGGGCGTGGTGGACCAGGACCTGTACTTTCGCCTTACCGACCACGTCGCCGCGCAGGACACGGCGGGGATGATTGAGCTCGTGCGCCACGTGGTGCGCAGCGGGTACGACCTGCAGGAGATGCTGGTGGGACTGGCCGAGCACCTGCGCAACCTGCTGGTGGCCCACTCGCTGGGCGGGGAGGCGCTGGAAGAGGTTGCGGAGTCGACCCGCACCCGCTACGCCGACGAGGCCGAGCGCTTCGACGAGGCCGACCTGCTGCGCCTGCTCACCATGGCCGCGGACACGGAGGACGACATCAAACAGAGCCCGCAGCCGCGCCTTACGCTGGAGACGACGCTCCTCAAGATGGCGCAGCTTCGCCGCTCGGCCGACCTCCGGGCGGTGCTCGAAAAGATCGACCGCCTGGAACAGATGGCCGAGGACGGCGACCTCCCCGAGGCCGTGCCGGGCGACGGGGCGACCGCGTCCGAAACGGCGTCGGCCCCGCCGGCTCCCCCCGAGTCTGAGAAGTCTGAGAACACAGAGACGGGCGGGGCGGCCGGACGAGAGGCGTCCCCCGACGCGGCCGCCGAGCCCCGCCCCGGCTACGGGCCCGAGTCCACGGCCCCGCCGAATGCGCCGGAGGACGCCCCCTCAACGAAGGACGCAGAGAGCGATCCGAAGAACGAGACGCCCGACGGGGCGCCGGCCGACGTCGTGGACGAGGCAGGGGACGAGACGCTGAGTGCATCGGACGAGGACGACGCCCCAAACGACGACGCCCCAAATGACGAGGCCCCGAACGACGATGCCCCAGACGCCGACGCGCAGGGCCCCGACGACGGGGACGAGCCGCCGTCCTCGGATGCCCCAGCCGACGGGACGGACGCATCGGGGGCGGATCCGTCCGTTGGGTACAACGACCTGTTTGGCGCCCCGGCGCTGGGGGACGACGAATCGTCGGAGGGCGGATCGGCATCCGGCACCACGGACGCTCGCGCGTCCGAGTCGGCGTCGACGTCGGACGGGTCGGACGCGTCGGCCGCCGCGGTGGCGGAGCCGGCCGTGGCGGCGGGGGCCGACGCCGACGGGGTAGCCACCGAGTGGCCCCAGGTCGTGCAGTCCGTCAAGGACACCCACATTAGCCTCGGCTCCCTGCTGGGCGAGGCCGAGCCCGTCGAGTACGTCGACGGCACGCTCACCGTCGCCGTCCCCCGGGCCCTCCACCGCGACACCCTGCGTGACCGGCGGCGCGTGCTGTTGCGCCACGTCACCGACACGGTGGCCCCTACCGTTGACGACCTGCGGTTCGTCGTCGAGGATACGAGCGACGCGGCCGCCGCCGACGCCGACACGTCGGACGAGCCCCTCAGCCCCCGTGAACAGCTGAGCCAGCTCCGCGACACCTACCCGGCACTCGACGTGCTCTTCAGCGAGTTTGGGGCCGAGCCGGTGTGGTAGCGGCCCGGCGGCCCCCCTCGGCCCGCACCGTGGGCGTCGTCTCCGGTCAGGGATCGGTTCCGCCCGACGTCCGTTGCACCCCTTTGTACGAACCCGGGGCCATTCCCGCCTTCCGGTGAATGACCCACCCTCCCTACGAGTCTTCGAATTAAGACCACCCCCCCTCAGTTATGGCTAACCCAGGAGGAATGAACATGCAGGACATGTTCGGGAAAATGATGGAGATGCAGGAAAAGATGAACGCCGCGCAGGACGAGCTCGCGGACAAGACGGTGACCGCGGAGGCCGGCGGTGGCATGGTGAAGGTGACCGCCAACGGCGCGCAGGAAATTACGGGCATCGAAATTGACCCGGAGGCCGTCGACCCGGACGACCTGGAGTTGCTGGAGGACCTCGTCATCGCGGGCGTCAACAAGGCCCTCGAAGACGCGTCCGACATGGCACAGGAGGAGATGAAGGATTCCATGGGCGGCATGCTGCCACAGGGCATGGACCTCAGCCAGCTCGGCCTCTAGGCGGTTGCGAACGGCGGGCTGGGAGTGCCGCGTGACCTCGGGACATTCCGCCGTTTGCGCTTGAACCTCGACATTCGAAACGCGAGATTGTCGCGATGCAGTACACCTCGGAGTCCGTCGAAACCCTCGTGGAGCAGTTCACGAAGCTGCCCACGATCGGGAAGAAGACGGCGCGGCGACTGGCCAACTACGTCCTGAAGATGCCCCAGGAGGAGGTTGAGACCATCGCGAACGCGTTGACGTCCGTGAAGGAGGACGTGCAACGCTGTTCGACGTGCTACGTCGTGGCGGATCAGGATCCGTGCCCCATCTGCGGCTCGGACAAGCGCGACGCCTCGACGATTTGTGTCGTGGAGGAGTCGAGCGACCTGACCGCCATCGAGCAGACCAACGAGTACCGGGGCGTGTACCACGTGCTCGGCGGGGTCATTTCGCCGCTCGACGGCGTGGGCCCCGACGACCTCCGGGTGCACGAGCTGGCCACCCGCATCGACCCGTCCTTCGAAGACACGGCGGCCGATGCGGCTCCGGAGCCCAACACCACGCCTGACGGCGAAGCGGACGCCGAGGCGCCTCCCTCGGAAAATGGCGGGGCGGACGAGGCGGAATCGGGGGTCGACGAGGTGATTCTCGCCGTCAACCCCAACGTCGAGGGCGACACGACGGCATACTACATCTCCCAGCTTCTCGAGCCGTTCGACGTTCGCGTCACGCGCATCGCGCGGGGACTGCCCATCGGCGGGGATCTGGAGTACGCCGACGAGGCGACCCTCTCGCGGGCGCTGGAGGGGCGCGGGCACGTCGACTAGTGCCGCTGGGCCTGCCCGACGCGTTCGCTTCGTCCGGACCCTCCCAACCCGACGACTGCACTGCACATGACGATTACGGTTCTCGGTGCCGGATCGATTGGAGCCCCCGTTGTCCGCGAGCTGTGTGCCCGAAGCGGGGAGGTGGAACAGGTTCAGGTCTGTGACACCCGGTCGCAGGCGCTCGAACGCCTCCACGAACAGGTCGACGCCGACCAGTTTCTCCGCTCCTTCCAGGTCGACGTGCGCGACACCAGCGTGCTGTCCCAGATCGTGCAGGGCAGCGACTGTGTCATCAGCTGCGTGCCGGCGGAGTTCAACCCCGCACTCGCAGAGCTGTGCCTCGACGCGGGGGTGCACTTCTGTGACCTCGGGGGGGACGACACCCTCGTGGGCAAAGAGCTGGCCCTCGACGAGCAGGCCCGCGAGAAGGGCGTCTGGATCGTTCCCAACTGCGGGCTGGCCCCCGGCCTCGTGAACGTCGTGTGTCTCCACGGCATTGATCAGCTTGACCGGGCCGAGGCGGCACACCTGCGGGTGGGCGACGTCCCTCTGCACCCGGAGCCCCCCTTCAATTTTCGCATCTCGTGGTCGGCCGAGCGCATCCTCGCGGACTATACAAACCCGGCGCAGTTGATTGAAAACGGGCAGGTCGTGGAGGCGGACGCCCTCTCCCGCGAAGAGGAAATTCAGTTCGAGAAGCCCTTCGGCACGATGGAGGCCTTCTGCACGCAGGGCGGGCTTTCCACCCTCACCGATACGCTGGCCGGGCACGTGGAGGCCCTCGACCACAAGACGATCCGGTGGCCGGGCCACGCTCACCAGATGCGCTTTGTGCTCGGGCTCGGGCTCGCCGAGGAGCGCAAGATCGGGGTGCGCACGCACCTGACCTACCGCGACCTCCTGGTGCGCCGCATGCGGAAGCGTCTCGGCGGCGACTACGAGGACGCGGTGCTCATGCGGGTCCTGCTACGGGGCGAGCAGGAGGGACGGCCCACGACACTCGTCTACGAGATGGTGGAGCAGTACGACGCGGAGACGGAGCAGACGGCCGTGATGCGCTGTACGGCCATCCCGACGGTCGTCTCGGCCCTCTTCCTGGCCCGTGAGGAGGCCGTCTCCACCGGTGGGGCCGACGTGCCGGAAAATGTGATCCCGCGCGCTCAGTTTCTGCAGAAAATCGCTGATCGCGGGCTTAACATTCAGACGGAGCGGCACGACGACTTCCGGGACGTCACCGCCAAGCGCCCCCTCGACGGCCAGCGGGCCTGACGGGCCGGCCGCCACGAGTGGGCACGGGGTTTGCGGCTTGCCCGCCCCCAGGCCGAACGAGTTGCTCTTGTGCTTGACGAAAAAAACGCCACATCTTACATTCGAGGTGAAGATCCATTGGGGCGGCGCCTGGTCGCACACCCCTCGTCCGTTGCTCTCATTCCCAGACGCAACACCGCGCATCGGCAGGAACCGCTACAAACCCCCTCAAATACGCACTGGGGCCTCCGTCCATGCTAGGCCGGAGCACCGGTGCACGCCGTAGCACCTCGGAGCGTTCCTGGACCCGTGCCGCTGATCTCATCGATGTTGCCGTCCCCGGCCCCCTGCGTGGGGCTGTCGAGAGAGGGACGTGTATTCATGTCGACGGTGGCGCTGTTCCTGATTGGAAGCCTCGCCGGCGGGGAATCGCCGGCCCGAGCGCAGGAGGGGCCGCCGCCCGACACGACCCGCCGCACTCCGGTCCTGCAGTTGGAGGGGCCGTCCCCTCCCCCTGGAGATAGCGCATCCCTCTCGGACCGAGTGGGCGGTCTTCCGCGAACTGAGGGAGAGGGCCTCTCGGCACCGTCCCCGTCCCCCGACACCGGCGTCGTCGGCCGGTACCTGCCGGCACGGCGCAAGCGGGCGGTCCGCCTGTTTGGACGGGCGTCTCCGTTTCTGGGGCCGCGCGCCCCCACGGCGGGGGCACAATCCGTCACGCTCGACTCCACTCAGAACCGCTACGTCCTCACGGGCGACACGCGTCCCGGGGAGCGCGTGGGGATGGACGCAGACGCGTACCGGCAGGAGCGCTACCGTGCCAACCTGCGCGAGAACTGGCGCACGCTCACCGAGCAGCGCCAGCAGGGGGACGGACGCAGTGGGTTTGGGGTGAACATGGTGGTTCCGGGGGGGCGGGAGAGTGCCTTCTCCACCGTCTTCGGCAAGCCGCAGGTGGACCTTCGGGTGAACGGCCAGGCCGACATCAACGCCGGGTTCAAGTACCGGAAGAGCGACCAGCAGGTCAACGTGACGGGGAACGCCAGCCAGCTCAATCCCGACTTCAAGCAAGACCTGCGGCTCGGCATCACCGGGACGATCGGGGACAAGCTCCAGATCAACGTCGACTGGGACACGCAGAGTCAGTTTGACTACCAGAATCAGGTCAAGCTCGACTACACCGGCTACGAGGACGAAATCCTGCAGAGCGTGGAGGCGGGCAACGTGTCCATGCAGACGCCGTCGCAGCTCATCAGTGGGGGGCAGAGCCTCTTCGGGATCAAGAGTGAGTTTCAGTTCGGCAACCTGAGCCTCACGACGATTGCGAGCCAGCAGGAGGGCCAGTCCAACAGCCTCAGCATTGAGGGGGGCGCGCAGGAGACGGAATTCGACCTCAAGCCCACGGACTACGACGAGAACCGGCACTTTTTTCTTGGCTACTACTTCCGCAACAACTGGAACCGCGCCCACGAGGACCCGACGACGATCCGGACGTTCGGGGGGTTCGACGAAATTACCGAGGTGGAGGTGTGGAAAATCACGCAGCAGGTGGGGAGCCAGGCAAACACCCGGCAGGCGGTGGCGGTGGTCGACCTGGGGGAGCGCGCCCAGCTGGTGAATCAGGCGAACGACTACACGGAGACCCTGCTGCCGGTCCCGGAGGAGGACCAGTACGGCGAGGCCGACCTGACGGCCCTCCGGGACGGGGAGCAACGGGCCTCGTCCTACCTGAGCGACCCCGCCACCATGCAGCAGCCCCTGGACACCCAGCAGGACCTCCACGCGGGCGAGTTCAAGCGGCTTACGCGGGGGCAAGACTACCGGATCGACGGTCGGCTGGGCTTCCTGTCGCTCCAGCAGCGGCTCCGGCCCGACGAGGCCCTGGCGGTGGCGTTTCGGTACCGGACGAACGACGGCACCGTGCGCACGGTCGGGGACTTTACGCAGGGCGGAACCACGGGGGGCATCAATGCCGACCGCCTCGTGTTAAAGCTGCTCCGCCCCACCGATCCGGTCGCGCCCGGGCAGAACGGGACCGTCAACCCGGCCGCCTGGTTTTTGCAGCTCCGCAACGTGTACGACCTCTCGGGGCGAGACTTCAATCCGGAGAATTTCGAGCTCGACGTCGAGTACCAGGCCTCCGGGCAGGGCGCGCGCACCACGCTGCCGGACGTGGCGGGGCAGACCACGCTGCTGCAGGTGCTCGGGCTGGACCGGGTGGACCAGAACGGCGCGCCCAACCCGGACGATCAGTTCGACTTTCTGCCGCAGACGATTAATGCGGACCGGGGGCTCCTCTACTTCCCCTACCTCCAGCCGTTCGGCGCGCGCATCCTGGACGCTGCGGCCCAGAACGGGAGTCGGGCGGCCGGGGAGTCCTTTGCGTTTGAGAACCTCTATACCAAGAAAAAGGCGAACGCCCGGAAGGAAGACACTCAGAAGAACGTCTATCGGATTCGGGGCTCGTACACGGGGGGCGCCCAGCAATTCTACGACCTGGAGGCCTTCACCGGGCTGGTTGAGGGCTCGGTCGAGGTCACCTCGGGCGGGCAGACCCTCCAGGAAGGCGTCGACTACCGGGTGGACTACCAGGGCGGGACGGTCAACATCACCAACGAGTCGTACCTGACCGCCGGGCGGGACATCAAGATCGACTACGAGCAGAACAGCCTCACCAACATCCAGAAGAAGACCCTGCTCGGTGCGCGGGCCGACTGGTCGATGCGGGACCAGTTTTCGCTCGGGGCCACCGTCATGCGGCTGAGCCAGCAGTCGCCCGTCGACAAGTTTCGCATCGGGCAGGAGCCCATCCAGAACACCATCTGGGGCCTGAACGGCTCGATGGACCTGCAGCCGCAGTGGATTACGGAGGCGGTCGACGCCCTGCCGCTCGTGCAGACGCGGGCCGAGAGCCAGCTCTCGGTCTCCGGCGAGTTTGCGCAGCTCCGGCCCGGCCACACCACCACCGACGCGTACGAGCGGACCGTGGACCGGGTGGAAAACAGCGAGACGGACCAGTACGCGTCGGACGAGCGCAACGGGGTGTCCTACATCGACGACTTCGAGGGCTTCGAGAACACCTTCTCCCTCCGCGAGCAGCCGGGTGCCTGGCAGGTGAGCGCGGCGCCCGACTCGACGGCCGACGCCGCCCTGCTCGACGGCGAGGTGCCGGGGACCTACGAGGACAACCGGCAGCGGACCCACTGGCGGGGGCGCCTCGGGTGGTACCGGCTCAACGAAAACGTGCTGGAGTCCATCGGCACGGAGGACGGGGGGGAGGCCACCGAGCTCATCAACACCGAGGAGGTCTTCGTGGGGCGCGACACGCAGGGCGAGGCGAATCCCACCCTCCGTACGCTCGACCTCCACTTCAATCCCTGGCAGCGCGGGCCCTACAACTACACGGAGGACCTGGTGGACTTCTTCCGGGAGCCGCGGAAGGTATGGGGGGGCATCACACGCTCGCTCCCGGAGGGCTACACCGACTTTTCGGTGCAGAACGTCGAGTTCGTCGAGTTCATCGTGAAGGTATACCCGGAGAACGGCGAGGTGACCGACGGGGCGCGCCTGTTCGTCGACCTCGGGACGATCTCGGAGGACGTGGTGCCGAACCAGCGCATCGACATGGAGGACGGGCTCTCCCTCAGCTTCAACGAGGCGGACCTCGGGGACCTGAGCCGCATCCCCAACGCCGAGCCCGGGGGGGGCATCGACCTTCGGGGGCGCCGGACCCAGGACCTGGGGCTCGACGGGCTCGTCTCCTACACGGATGGGGCCTACGACGAGCGCCTGCTCGAACGCAGCTTCTATTCCGGCTTCGTGGCGTACGCGGACAGTCTGCAGGGCGCCATCGGGCAGCTCGGCCTGTCCACCGCGCAGCGGCAACGCCTGCGGGCCGAGATTGCACGGACCGCCGAGGACCCCTCGGCCGACGACTACCACTTCTACGAGAACGACCGCTTCTTCGATGCCTCAGAGTTCTTCCCGGACGGCGCCTCGGTGCAGGAGCGCCTGAGCTGGTACCAGGCGGGGCACGAGCTCAACGGCTTCGAGTCGCAGAACGAGCTGGCCGAGGACGCGAGCGTGAAGCGGGGCGTGTCCCGCTCCCCGGACCGGGAGGCCCTCGACGGGGTGAGCAGCCAGATCAACATCGACAACAACTACTTCCAGTACGCCGTCCCGCTCGACGAGCTCGACCAGCGCGCCGGGGCCGATCGCGGGCCGACCGATTACGTGGTGAGCCGGGTCGGGCAGGAGAAGGACTGGTACAAGGTGCGGATTCCGGTGCAGGAATTCACGCGCCAGGTGGGCTCCATCGAAAACTTCGACGACATCAAGTCCATCCGCCTGTGGACGACCGGGCACGAGGCGCCCGTGACGATGCGGTTTGCGTCCCTGGAGCTGGTGGGCAGCCAGTGGCGCGTCTCGGAGCCGGTGGCACAGCAGCCGGTGCAGGAGAACAGCGTCGTGGATGCGGGAACGGGCGAGCTTCGGGTGGCGAGCATCAACAACGAGGAGGACCTGAGCTACGAGCCGCCCGCCGGGGCGGTGGTGGGGCAGAACCGCACGTCCCGCGGCGTGCAGCAGCAAAACCGCGAGCAGGCCCTCCTGCTCAACGTGGACCAGCTGGCGCCCGGTCGGCAGCGGGGTGTCTTCAAAACATTCGGACAGGGCCTCGACCTGCTCAAGTACTCGAACCTACGGATGTACACCCACTTGCATGGGGCCTCGAGCAGCACGCAGGTGAAGGACCGGCTCCGCGAGCACCTGCGGCTGTTCGTCCGCCTGGGGTCCGGGGAGACGGGGGACTACTACGAGTACGAGCAGCCCCTCTCCCCGGGCGACGTGCCCATGGCGGACGGATCCCAAAACCTGTGGCCGGAGGAGTTTGAAATGAACCTCGTCCTCGAACGACTCAATCGGCTCAAGCTTCTCCGGGACCAGAGCGGGGTCCCGACGGACACGTCGTTCTCGAGCGCCGACGTGAATTTGGACATCGGCGACTTTGCGCCGCCGGAGACGGTGCTTCGGGTGCGGGGCACCCCCTCCCTGCAGAACGTGAAAACGATCGTCGTCGGCGTGCGGCACGCGACGCCCCCCGAGGAGAACCCGCCGGTGCTGCAAAATTTCGAGGTCTGGCTGAATGAGCTGCGCGTGAGCGGGTTCGACGAGCAGAAGGGCTGGGCCGCCAACGCCAGCGCGAGCCTCGACCTCGCGGATTTTGCGTCCGTCGAGGGCAGTTTCCAGCGCCGGACGGACGGGTTTGGGGCGTTGTCCAGCACCCTGAGCGAGCGGGAGCAGTCCGACAACACGAGCTGGAACCTCCGCGCAAGCCTCAACGTCGACTCGTTCCTGCCCGAGGACCAGGGCTGGCGCATCCCGGTGACCATGCAGGTGCAGTCGAACCGGACGACCCCTCGCTTCGACCCCAACCGCGGCGACGTGGAGGTTCAGAGCGTGGTGCGGCAGTTCGACGCCGTCCCGGACAGTACGCTGGAGAGCCGCTACCGCAGCCAGTACGGGGCCCTTGGGGCGGGGGAGATTCGCCGTCGGCTGAAGGACAGCGTGCGCACGGCGGCCGAGACGCGCAGCCTGCGCCGCACGATGACGGCCGACGTGTCGAAGCAGGGGTCCGACTCGTGGTGGCTCCAGAAGACCGTCGACGGCCTCTCGCTGAGCTTCTCCTACCTCGACCAGTCGCGACGCAACCCGCAGCGCCAGCTCAACGACCGGTGGAGCTGGACGGGCGATCTGCAGTACCAACTCAGCTTCGGGCAGCCCCGGACCGTGGACCCCTTCGGCTTTCTTCCCGACGCGCCGGTGCTCGGCACGCTGGCGGGCCTCTCGTTCAACTATGTGCCCCGCTCGCTCTCGTTTTCGATGAGCGCGGAGCGGGAGGCCCAGACGACCCGAAGCCGCCCGTCGGGCGTCCGGAATACGCGCAGCCAGCCCTATCGAATTGCCTATCCCCTCCGGGAGCAGCAGCAATTCGACCACCGCCGCAACTTCAGCCTCCAGTACGACCCCTTCGGCTTTCTGAGCCTCAGTTTCGACACCAACACGCGCCAAAATTTCGACGACGCCGCCTCGCGGAACCAGACGAACGTTATCATCAACGGCGAAAGCGTCCGGGACACGGTGCTCACCGACATTGGGATTCCCCGCGACAGCACCGCGAACTTCTTTGATCGCCTGGGGGACTACGGACTGGCCGACCGGGATATCACCGCCGCCGACGAGGGGGAGACGGTGTTCTTTGAGAGCCGGCTGTTCCGGCGGTCGGAGCTTGACGTGTTTCGGGACCTGCTGGTCGGGCGGGTGAGCCCGCGCACGAACAACTATCAGCAGCGGTTTTCGGCCACCCTGAGCATGGGATGGACCGACCGGCCGTGGCTCAACTGGATCGACCTGCAGGACCTCTCCTACCAGTCGTCGTTTCAGTGGTCGAACGGGCCGGCGGAAAGCCTGCAGGGCGCCAGCGTGCGCAACTCCCTCACCCTGCGTACAGGAGCGACCCTGCGGCCCAACCGGGTGTGGGAGCGGTTTGGGTTCTTCGAGCGGCTCAAAGAGGCGCAGCGCGAGTCGGGCCGGGACGACCGTGGGGGCAACGGAGGGGCCGCCGGAGATGGCGGGGACGACCGTGAGGAAGACGGAGACGAGGAGGCATCGGAGGAGGACGGCCTGGGGTGGGAGGACGTCCCCCTTCCCAGCCCGATGGGCATGCTGCGGGGGCTGGCCCTGATGGTGCTCGACATTAACGACTTCAGCGTTAACTACAACGGCGACTGGAGTGCCCGTTCCTCCAATGTGGGGCGCCTGAATTCGGACTCGACGGACGTCGAGGTGCACTACCGCCTGCTCGACGCGGTGCGCGGGGACGGGCCGTCCGTGGGCTACCGGCTCGGGCTCGACCGCTCCATCGGGGCCGGGAGGCGCGTGCTGGACTCCCGGTTCCAGGTGTCGGATGCCCTCAGCAACACCCACCGGCTGGAGGGGCGCACCGCCCTGAGCCCGAGCCCGTCCTTCCAGATCGACCTGAGCTGGAACGTGGAGTGGCGCACCCAGACCGATCGGACCTTCCAGGCGGGCACCGGCGAGCCCGGGAACGAGGGCGAGGCAAGCGACGGCCCCTTCACGACCGAAAGCGGGGACAACTCGGCCTCGGTGTGGGGCTTCGGGTCCGTGGTGGCGCTGGTGGAGGAGCAGGCCCGTCGACTGCCGGCGGGCGGCAGTGGAGCGGGGGAGGTGCTCCCCGCCGCCGAGGTGCCCCTCACCAACGCCTCCGTCGCGGACGACTTTAAGTCGGCCTACCTGACCGGGGGCGGGAGCGTAGGCGCCCACGGATTCGCCCCGTTCCCCCTGCCCGGGTGGAACATCCGCTATTCGGGGTTGGCCGACTGGCCCCTGCTCGGCCGCATCGTGGAAAGTGCGTCGCTCCGGCACAGCTACAACGCGGAGTACCAGTCCAGCTACGCCACCGACACGCGCGCCGGCGACGAGGTAGAGGCCCCGAACGGGCAGACGTTCTTGAACCCGGAGTTCAAAGTGGGGTCGGCCCGCGTCAGTGAGCAGTTCCGGCCGCTCCTCGGCGTTAGCATCACGTGGCCCGGCAACCTGGAGACGAGTGTCGAGTGGAGCCGCCAGACGGAGACGTACCTGCGCACGGCCAACCTGAAGGTGGAGGAGGTGCAGACGAATCAGTTGTCCGGAAGCGTCTCCTACCGGAAGCAGGGAATCCGCATTCCTGTGCTCGGCCTCGGGCGCCTCGAAAACCAGATCCGGTTCTCGCTCACGGTCTCCCGCTCGGTGAACGACGAGCGGAGCTACAACCTGCGCGGGGCGCTCGCGGACGTTCAGGACGCGGGGGGATCGGTGGATCCGGGTCAGGTGACCGATCCGACCAACGACTACGTCCAGGTCCGGAAGCAGACGACCCGCATCCAGGTGACCCCCGAGCTGACCTACCGGCTCAGCGACCGGGTGACGGGGGAGCTGTTGGTCGAGTACGAGCGGTTCAACGGCGACAACCGGCAGCCCTCCTACACGCGGGTCAACGGGGGCTTCAACGTCAGCGTAAGCATCTCACAAAACTAGGCCGGGCGTTTCGAGTACAGGCTAGGTCCGTAGTGCCTCTCCTGTCTCCCCCCGCCCGCAGAGATGTCGTCGTCCGCTCAAAACGAGATCGTCGCGTGCCATCTCGGCCGCGTGTCGTACGAGCGGGCGCGGGCCCTACAGGAGCGGGTGCAGGAGCGCCTCATTGCGGCGAAGCGGGCCGAGCCGCCGGAGCCGGAGCCCCACGTGCTGCTTCTGCTGGAGCATCCCCCCGTCTACACCCTCGGCAAGAGCGGCGACGCGGCGAATCTGCTCGTGTCGGAGGAGCGGCTCGAGGAGGTCGGGGCCACCTTTCACCGCATCGGGCGGGGGGGCGACGTCACCTTCCACGGCCCCGGCCAACTGGTGGGGTATCCGCTGTTCGACCTCGACCGCTTCTTTACCGACCTGGGCCGGTACCTGCGCACGCTCGAGGAGGCGATCATCCGCACCTGTGCCGACTACGGCGTGACCGGCACGCGGGTGGACGGGCGCACCGGGGTGTGGGTCGGGCCCGACGACCGGGGCCCGGAGCGCAAGATCTGCGCGATGGGCGTGCGCTGCAGCCGGTGGGTCACCATGC
>ERZ1034569.273-NODE-273-length-19466-cov-9.480243_pt1 | contig 19466 bp, 18 predicted proteins | sample MGYA00520706_ERZ1034569 | MGnify/ENA primary metagenome ERZ1034569 (study PRJEB33760, sample SAMEA4777722) | hypersaline lake metagenome | biome: hypersaline environment; feature: brines | place: Spain | collected 2014-08 | depth 0 m ...
TCTTCGTTCCGAGCGGAATCGCCGGCCTGCTCTCGTCGGAGGCGGACCGGACCGTGGGTGACGTGCTCCGGGAGCTCCGCCCATGACCGCCCCCCTCACCGACTCCAGGGTCGAGGCGGCGCCGCTTGACGCGTCGCTCTCGGAGGCAGGCGTGCTCTCGCTCGTGCTCGATAGACCCGACGCTCTGAACGCCCTGACCGACGCGCTGGTGACTGGCATCGAGGCCGCACTGGAGACTGTCGACCGCTCGGCGGTCCGCTGTGTCGTCCTGTCCGGCGCCGGGGAGGCCGCGTTCAGTGCCGGCGCCGACGTGTCGGTCTTCGAGCAGCTTGACCCGGTTGAGGGGACCGCCTGGACCGTCTTCGAGCGGCTGGCGGAGTTCCCGCGACCGTCGGTCGCCAGTATCGACGGCGCCTGTTTAGGTGCCGGGCTCGAACTCGCGCTCGCCTGCGATATCCGGCTGGCGACCGAGCGGTCGACATTCGGACAGCCGGAGATCCGGCTCGGGTTCATCCCCGGCGCCGGTGGTATCCAGCGACTCCAGCGACTCGTCGGCTCGGGACGGGCCAAGGAACTGGTCTACCGCGGCCACCAGATCGACGCCGAAACCGCCGACAGATGGGGGCTCCTCAACCGTGCGGTCCCGGCCGACGCGTTCGAGCCGGAGGTCGACGCTGTGATCACGGACATCGCGGACGGGCCGCCGATAGGGCTGCAGGCCGCAAAGCGCGTCTTCGACCGCGGCGCGGATGCGAGCCACTCCGCTGGCCTGCTCATGGAGAGCCAAGCCTTCGGGCGCCTCCTGACGACGGACGACGTGGCCGAGGGCGTCGCCGCCTTCCGGGAGGATCGCGACCCAGAGTTCACCGGGAAGTGACACCGCCCGGATTGCCCGTCGCCGGGCATCCCAGAGCCACTAGTATGGCACGGAGCAACACTGGGATATTTATATTTTGACTGTACAACAGTTTACCGAGAGCGATGAAACAGACCGACGACCTGACGGACCCTGAGGTCATCGACCGTCCGTACGAGTATTTCGGTCGGCTCAGGGAGACGGAGCCGGTGTACTGGAACGAAACGTGGGGCGGATGGATTGTCACACGGTACGAGGACGTTCAGCGCTGCCTGCAGGACGACGAGCATCTCTCGGTCGAGGTAGAGGCGGATCGACTGCGTGACTCCTCGCTCGACATTCCCCAGACCAAGGAGATGTTCCCGAAGTGGATTATTTACCTCGATCCGCCGGACCACACGAAGCTCAGGCGGATCATCGGTGAGGCGTTCAATCCGGAGATGGTCTCGAACCAGCGCGCAGAGGTCGAGGATGTGACCCAGTCGCTCATCGCGGACATGCAACAACAGTCTCCGGGCGAAGTCGAACTGATCGACGAGTTCGCCCACCCGCTCCCGGTCCACGTCATCTGCAAGATCATGGGCCTCCCGCTGGCGGACGGGGAGAACCTCGGCGACTGGTCGACGAACATCGGCCTGACGCTGTTTCACTACTACGACGCCGAGAACCGCCACGAGCGGACCGAGGAGAGCATCAAGGAGTTCACCGACTACCTGCAGGGGGTCGTCGAGCGGCGCAAGGCGGACCCGAAGGACGATCTGATTTCGTATCTGCTGGAGGCCGAGGCCGATGGCGAGACGCTGACTGAGGACGAGGTCGTCGCGACTGCCGTCCTGCTGCTGTTCGCGGGTCACGAGACGACGGCGAAGCTCATCGCGAACGGCACCCTCGAACTGCTCCGTCACCCCGAGCAGATGGAGCTGCTCCGCGAGGACCCCTCGCTCGCGGCGAAGGCGGTTGAGGAGATTCTTCGCTACCAGGGGACATCGAAATCGCTCACCCGGGGCGTCGTGAAAGACTTCGAGTTGCAGGGCAAGCAGATCGAGGCCGGGGATCGTATCCTGCTGAGCCAGGCCGCGGCCAATCGCGACCCCCGACAATTCGATGAGCCCGAGACATTCGATATCACCCGGGGGTCGATGGACCACCTGGGGTTTGGCCACGGCACTCACCACTGCCTCGGAGCGCCGCTGGCCCGGCTTGAAACTCGAGTCGCGTTCCCGGCGCTCGTGCAGGCGTTCCCCGATATGGAACTGGCCGCCGGCGATATCGAGTGGACCCGCTCACCCCTGGTTCGCGGTCCCGAAGAACTGTATATCGAAATCTGACCCCCACCGTCCGCGGCGGGCGACGAGCGACGACATTCTCACTCGACCCGCAGGTACTGCTCGACCGCCGTCGAGCGGCCGGTCTCGACGAAGTAGTCGACCTCGCTGGCCGCCTCCAGTTCGCGGACATCGTTGACGAGCCGGTCGACCTCGGCGGTCGAGCTGACTGTGGCGTGGGCGTAGATATCGACGGTCCCGAAGCCGCTGCCGACGAACCAGAAGCTCATCTCCGACATCGCCTCGAAGACATCGGCCTTTGCGCCTGTTCCTCCCTCGGTTCGAACAGTTACAAGCACAATCTCCCACTCGTGGGCGTCCGGCCGGAGGAGAAAGAAGCTCGTGGTGACATCGAGCAGCGAGGTGACCCGCTGTCGGACGGCCTCGCTGCTCAGCTCGAATCCCTCCTCTGCCAGCTCGTGCGAGATGTCCGAGTACGGGATGCGGGGGTCCTTTGCTAGAATCGCGAGAATGCGCCTGTCGATTTCGTCGATCGTCGTTGAATCAGGGATGTTTGACATACACGGAGTGAGCTAGCCGATGAACATAAATCCATCCCGTGCCCCCCGAATGGCGCGGTCAGACGCGGATACCGAGGTATCGGTCGATCTCTTCGGTCGCGTCAGCGAGTTCCGCCGCCGACCCGGACATGCGAATCTCGCCCTTGTGCAGGAGGTAGCCACGGTCGATGAGCTCCAGACAGACATCCACGTTCTGCTCAACCAGCAGGACGGGAATGTTGGCCTCCCTGACGCGTCGGACGATGTCGACGATTTGATCGACGATTTGGGGGGCCAGCCCCTCCATCGGCTCATCCAGCAGCACTAGTCTCGGATTGCCGACCAGCGCCATCGCAATGACGAGCATCTGCTGCTCGCCGCCGCTCAGGTCGCCGGCCCTCTGATTCGCGCGCTCGTCGAGCTGCGTGAACTCCCCGAGTGCCCGCGGGACATCCCAGTCCTCGCCATTGGTCGTGTCAGTGCTTAATTCGAGGTTCTCGCGGACGGTCAGCCCGTCGAACGGGCGGCGGTCCTCCGGGACGAGCTTGATTCCCTGCCGGGAAATCGCCGACACGGACTGCCCGGTTATGTCCTTCCCGTCAAACGTCACCGTGCCAGTGCTGGGGGGCTGCACCCCCGCGATGGCACTGAGCGTCGTCGTCTTGCCCGCTCCGTTCCGGCCTAGCAGCCCGACGACCTCGCCGTCACCAACTGAGAGCGACACGTCCCAGAGCACCTGCGAGTCACCGTACCGGGCGTTGATTCCGTCGACCTCAAGCATCGGCCTTCCCCCCGAGATACGCCTCTTGGACGCGTTCGTCCTCCCTGATTTCTCCGGGAGGGCCCTCCGCGATCACCGCCCCACGCTCAAGCACTGTAATCACGTCCGAGACCGTCATCACGTACTCGATGTCGTGCTCAACCAGAAGCACCGCCATGTCGTCGGTGAGCTCCTGGATGAGCGAGACCGTCCGCTCGGTCTCACCCGCATCCATTCCGGCGGTGGGCTCGTCAAGCAACAGGAGCCGCGGGTCGGAGGCCAGCGCCATCCCGATTTCGAGACGCCGGCGGTCGCCGTGCGAGAGCGACGAGGCCTCCACGTTCCGCTGTGGGGCGAGTTCGAACCGCTCAAGAAGCGTCTCGACTCGCTCGGTCACCTCCGTCCGGTTCGCCAGCGACCGAATCATATCATAATAGTTCTGGTGGTACAACGCCACAGCGGTCTGGAGGTTCTCGAAGACGGTCAGCGACTCGTACGTATTCGTAATCTGGTAACCCCGCGAGATTCCCAGATACGGTCGCTCGTGCTCTGGCAGGTCAGTGATATCGCGACCATCGAACGTGATCTCGCCCGCAGTCACCTCGTAGGCCCCTGCCAAGAGATTGAACAGGGTGGTCTTCCCGGCGCCGTTCGGACCGATCACGGAGTGAACCTCGCCGGTGTCAACCGTGATGTCGACATCGTCCACCGCCACGAACCCTCCGAACCGCTTGGTGAGCCCGGCGGCGTCCAGTAATACCATGAATCTCAATGCGACAGGCCGGCTAATTAATTTCACGGAGCAAGAGATATCAGTCGTCCGACTCGGCAGCTATGGAGGTCGTCTCGGCCTCCCGTCGGTCGGCCCAGTCTGCGACCCTCCGAAGCAGGCTCCGGAGCTGGCCGACAATGCCGCTCCGGGCGAAGAGGACGAAGAACACGAACACTGCCCCGAGGAGGACGTTCCATGCCCCGGGGCTCGTCGCGAAGAAGGTGTCCTCCATCCAGTGGAGGAACAGCGTCCCGACGATTGGCCCGAACAGCGTGTGCATCCCACCCACGAGGGTATTCAGGACTGCATCGCCGGAGGTCGCCCAGAACAGGATGTCAGGACTGACGAACCGGATGTAGAGCCCCTGGAGCGCGCCGGCCATTCCGGCGAGCATCCCTGAAATGACGAATATGATGAGCTTGACCCGATAGGTGTTCACGCCCAGCGCCGTCGTCCGCTCCTCGTTCTCCCGGACGGCCACCAGCGCACGACCGAACGTCGACCGTGTCAGGAGGAAACTGAACCCAAGCACGAGGAGCACGAGCAGGGCGACCAAGGTATAGAAATTGTCGGCGTCGGCTAGGTCGACGAGGCCGGCACCGAACAGCGAGGGCCGGTAGACACCGAGGAGGCCGTCCGAGCCGCCGGTGAGGCCGTCGACAGTGAAGGAGAGTTCATAGAAGAACTGGGCGAAGGCCAGCGTAATCATCGAGAAGTAGACACCACCGAGCCGGAGAGAGAGCAGCCCGGTCACGAGGGCGATTGCGCCCTCGAACACGAGCACCGCGAGGAGGATGGCGGCAACCGGCGGCCCGTCTAGGTGGACCACCAGCAGCGCCGCCCCGTACGCTCCCGTCCCGAGGAACAGCGCGTGTCCGAACGACAGCAAGCCACTGTAGCCGAACAGCAGGTTGAACGCAAGCGCGAACAGCCCGAGGATCGCTATCTGCGTTCCGATTCCGATCGGGAGTACCCGTGGGAGCGCGAACAGGAACACTGCGTACCCTACCAGTCGAAGGGGGGAGTCCAGCAGCCGCTCGAGCAGCTCCCGATACTGTCCATACCCGGCGACCTCGCTGCTCACGATCCGACACCCCCGAACAGCCCCTCGGGCCGGACCAGCAAGACGACCGCCATCGCAACGTAGATAACCGGATTAGCCAGGCTGGGATAGAAAAAGCTCGTCAGTGAAAACAGGATACCGATCATCAACCCCGAAATGATGGTGCCGCGGATGTTGCCCAGACCACCGATTACGACGATGACGAAGCTGACGATGAGCAGTCCCGTTCCGAGTTGGGGGCTGACCCCCAGAAGCGGACCGCTGAGAAAGCCCGAAACCGCGGCCAGTCCCGCGCCGACCGCCATGATCAGCATGTTGACGCGGCTGAGCCGGACGCCGATCATCTGGGCTCGCTCCCGGTCCTCGATTCCGGCCTTCACAATCAGCCCGAGTTTGGTCCGCTGAATCGCTAGCCAGATGCCCGCGACCAGTACGCCAGTGAACAGAATGAGAAACACCCGATACTGGGGCACGGTGGCCGGACCGACCGGGACCGGTGATCCCTGAAGCAGGGCTGGCGCCGAGAGGAGTTGATTGTCTTGGCCGTAGGTCAAAATAACGGCTCCCTCCAGGAGGAGCGCCAGCCCGAAGGTCAGTAGGAGCTGGTAGATCGGCTCCTCGCCGTAGAGCCGTCTGATGAGCGTCCGCTCGATGGCGAGGCCGAGCACGCCGACGACCACGCCAGCGAGCACCATCGACAGCCAGAAGTTCCCCGTCAGGTCAAGGAACGAGATGCCGAGGTACGCACCGAGCGTGACGAAGGCGCCGTGCGCGAAGTTGACGACCTCCATCAGGCCGAAAATGAGCGTTAACCCGAGCGCAACGAGCACGTAGAGCATCCCCAACGACGCACCGTAGATAATCCCTTCGAGGATGTTGGCGGCGAGCGACATCGGCGATTAGAGGCCGCAACCTGTATTCTCGCAGGAGCGCATAATCGCCTCGCCGCCGGTGTCGTCGATGATGCTCCAGTACTCTCCGGAGTCGCTACCGCTTGGGTTGCCCTCCAACAGGTAGTAGGGTTGGACCGCTCGGTGGTCACAAGACCGCCACGAGGTGTCCGGGCGGCTCCAGGAGAACTCCCGCTCCTCGATGTACGGCCGGATGTCAGCGTTCGCGACCGAGCCGTCGTTCTCGTCCACCGCGGTCAATGCCTCCATGGTCGCGTCGAACGCCGAGGCGGCCCACCACTCCGGTGGGTTTCCGACATCGTTTCTAAACTCATCGCTGAAATCGCCGGAGCCTTCAGCAGTCCAGTAGAAGTTCGCGCCGCCGTAGATGCTGCCGAGCTCCTCGTCCGAAAGCGCCTCCCCGACCGAGTTGCCAACAACCCCGACCAGTATCTCCATCTCGTCGGTGAGGCCTGCGGAAACGGCCTGTTTAACGAGCTTGATACTGTCGGCGCCGACAGTCGCAGCCCAGACGGCGTCAGCCCCGCTATCGCGGGCCTTGCTGATCTGTGTGCTATAGTCGTCCGCACCGAGTGGCGCGAGCACGCGCCCCATCATATCGGCGTCCGTCTCGCTCTCCATAACCGAGGTGACACCCTCATAACCCCCCTCCCCGCCGCGTTAGCCGGCCTGAATAAAGAACGGGCTGCCGAGTAACCCCCGCCCGGGGGCGGTGACGGCGGCGCCGGAGACCGGCCACCCGCTCGCGTACGCGTAGTAAGAGTGAGCTTTGCAGCTCCCGCTTTGGGCCTTCAACGTGGAGCCTCCGCCCGCGAAGTGCGAAATCTCTTCGCGCCCGGCGAGGTCCTGCAGGACCAAGCAGACGGAACTGCTGAACCCGCCGACAATGAGGTCAATTCCCTCCTCGTTGATCAGGCTGGTCGCCTCGTTGACCGCCGTGTCCGGGGCGGTTGCCGTGTCGCGGACGATCGTCTCAATCTCCCGCCCGCCGACACCGTCCTCGAATCGCCCGACTGCGAGTTCGAACGCTTGCCGCATTCCCTGGCCGGCCGACGCGTACGGGCCGCTCGTCGGGAACAGCCCTCCAATCAGCAGCGGGTCCGAGGACCCGCCGTCGCCACCGCTGCTGCCGTCACCACCGTCAGTACCGTCTCCCCCATCACCGTCGCTGCCATCACTGCCGTCGCCGCCGTCGTCGGTGTTCGTGCAACCGGCGAGGCCGACCGCCGCTGTGGTCGCCGCGCTCCCAAGGAACCATCGTCGGTTCACTCCGTTGCCGGTCGGCTCTCCCTGCGCTCCGTCGTTGCTCTCGTGCGTATCGTTCATGGCAATCACTAGTTGAATAGCACTCCGGGTACCGAACCACCGCCGCCCCACAGTGGGGCTCTCCGGCCGTGCTATTATACCACGGACATATAGCCATGTCATGAGCTAATAAATCTTGCCAACGAGCCATCAGGGACGTACACCGTAGCGCCACGCCCTCGTCGTCAGGGAGGGGTACGAACCCCAGCCAGGGGTAGCTTGATGTGGGCTTCCCGCGTCGACCGGGTATGTCGCTCCTAACCGACAGCACCGCCGTCGTGACCGGCGGCGCCAGTGGGAACGGGCGCGCAATCGCCCTTGCGTTCGCCGAGCACGGCGCGGACGTGGTCATCGCCGACCTCCAGCGTGAGCCACGGACCGGTGGCGAACCGACCGACGAGCGGGTTCGAACGGAGACCGATACGCGGGCGACGTTCGTCGAGTGTGACGTGTCCGCCAGCGAGGACCTCCGAGCGGCGGTGGCCGCTGCTGATGTGTTCGGTGGAATCGATATCATGGTCAACAATGCGGGGATAATCCGAGAAACCCCATTCCTCGAAATCACGGAGGCGGAATTCGAGCAAGTGCTGAATGTGAACCTCAAGGGTGTTTTTTTCGGTGCGCAGGCTGCTGCCGAGGTCATGGTCGAGGAGGGTGAGGGCTGTATCATCAACCTCTCCAGCGTCGCCGGCATCCATGGCGCGACGAACAACGCCACCTACTGCGCCTCGAAGGGTGGCGTCCGACTGCTGACATACTCGCTAGCCGCCGAACTCGGTCCCGAAGGCGTCCGCGTGAACGCCATCCACCCCGGCTACATCGAGACTGCGATGCTCACCGAGGACGTCGCGCTCGCCGGAGGTGACGCGCGGGAGGCGCTCGAGGAGCGCGTTCCACAGGGTCGTCTCGGTCGTCCGGAGGACGTGGCCGGCGCCGCCGTCTACCTCGCGAGCGACCTCGCAGATTACATCAACGGCGAGTCGCTGGTTGTCGACGGCGGCAACGTCTCAACCGTCTGAACAACGCGACCCCCGTCGAGCCGGGAACGAGGGCTGTCGGCGAGTACCAGTCTTTATTATCAAAGTCCCTCTACAGTTAGGCGCATGACACGAGCGAGCGTCGTAGGGGTCGGTATGACGAAATTCGGAACCCACGACATCACACTCGCCGAGCTGTTCGCCGAGGCGGCGCTCCCGGCACTCGACGACGCGGGCGTCGGGCGCGGGGACGTAGACGCGCTCTACTTCGGTAACACCCTCGGCGGGATGACGGAGAACGACACCCACCTGGCACCGAAGGTGGCAACACACACCGGGTTCGGCCGCATCCCGGCACAGCGGTTCGAGGACGCCTGCGCGACCTCAACGAACGCGTTCAAACACGCGGTCCAGGCCGTCGAGAACGGCATCCACGACGTGGTCCTGGTCGGCGGTGTCGAGAAGTGCACCCCGGTCACGGGGATCGACACCCCGGAGATGACCCGCATCTTCGTCAGCGCCGCGGACCGCCAGTACGAGCAGCCGACCGGCATCACGTTCCCGGGCGTGTTCGCGCTCATGACCAAACGCCACATGGAGCAGTACGGGACGACGGAGGAGCAACTCGCCGAAATCGCCGTCAAAAACCACGCGCACGGGACGCACAATCCGCGCGCCCACTTCGGCAAGGACACGTCGATCGAGGCGGTGCTGGACTCGCCGCTCGTGGTCGACCCGTTCCACCTGATGGATTGCTGTCCGTTCTCGGACGGTGGGAGCGCCGCGGTCGTCGTCTCCGACGAGTACGCGGACTCGTTCGACGCGCCGGTCGACGTGACCGGCCTCGGTCACGGAACCGACCTCGTCCCTGTCTCGGACAAGGCGGACCCACTGGCGACGCAGGCGGCCCGTGACGCCGCCGAACGGGCCTACGACCAGGCCGGCATCACCGCCGGTGAGGTGGACTTCTGCGAGGTCCACGACTGCTTCACGGGTGCGGAGGTGCTCGCAACGGAGGCACTCGGCTTCGTCGAGGACGGGGAGGGCGGTCCGGCTGCCGCGGCGGGCCGGACCGCGCTCGGTGGTGACATCCCGGTCAACCCGAGCGGCGGGCTGAAGGCCAAGGGTCACCCCATCGGCGCCACCGGCACCGCACAGATCGTCGAACTCACCGAACAGCTCCGGGACGAGGCCGGCGACCGACAGGTCGAATCCCCCTCGGTCGGACTCGCGCACAACCTCGGGGGCGACACCGGCTCGGCCTTCGTCACCACCATGGAGGAGCGAGCATGAGCGTCGAGACCTATCTCGAAGACGGTGAACTGACTCACCGAGCCTGGAGCGCCGCCCTCCGGGAGGATGTTCTCTTAGGCGAGCGCTGTGCCGACTGCGACCACGTCACGGCCGCGCCCAAGGCAGCGTGTGCCCGCTGTGGCTCGCAGGACACCGCGGTCATCGAACTGCAAACCGAGGGGACGGTGTATGCAGAGACGACAGTCTTCGTCGCTCCCGCCGCGTTCTCCGACGCGGAGCCCTACGGCGTGGCGCTGATCGACATCGGCGACGCCAGAATCATGGCACATATCGACGGCGATGCCGCCGTGGGCGATGCGGTAGCGTTCCGCGGCACCGTCGAGCAGGACGATTCGCCGGCCCCGCTGTTTGGCCCGGCCGACGACTGAACAGCGGTCACCGCTGTCTCAAATTATATTATCACCGGGGTCGAGGAGCGAATGAGGTACCTCTCATGAACATCGGAGTACTCGGTGCTGGGACCATGGGCCACGGAATCGCCCAAGTCAACGCCAGCGCCGGCCACAACGTCACGCTTCGGGACATCGATCCCGACATCGTCGAACAGGGTATCCAGGCCATTGAGGAGAACCTCGAGGGCGCGGTTGAGCGGAACAAAGCCACAGAGGAAGAAATAGGGGCGACTCTCGACCGGATTCAGGGAGCCACCGACCTCGACGCCGCGGTCTCCGACGCCGACCTCATCATCGAGGCGGTGCCAGAGGACATGGGCCTAAAAAAGAGCATTTTCAGGGACATCGAGGCCGCGGCCCCCGCAGAGGCCGTCATCGGGACCAACACCTCCTCGCTCTCGGTGACGGAACTTGCTGGGGAACTAGAGCACGCCGGGCGGGTAGTGGGGCTCCACTTCTTCAATCCGACTCATATCTTGCCCCTCGTCGAGGTGATCGTCGCCGAGCAGACCTCTGCGGAGACGGAGGCGTTCGCCCACGACTACGTCGACGAACTGGGAAAGACCGCGACGACCATTCAGGACTTCCCCGGATTCGCCTCCTCGCGGCTCAGCGCCATGTTCAGCCGGGAGGCCGTCGTGATGGTCCAGCAAGGGGTCGCCAGCGTCGAAGACATCGACCGAACGTTCCGCATCGGATTCAATATGCCGATGGGCCCGATAGAGCTCATCGACCACACTGGTGTGGATGTCAACGTCGGCGTGCTCGAGTACCTGACCGAGGAGCTCGGCGAACGGTTCCGACCGCCACAGTTGCTCAGGCGCAAGTACCGGGCCGGCAAGCTCGGGCAGAAGACCGGCGAGGGGTTCTACGTCTGGGAGGACGGCGAAATCGTCGGAATCAGCGGCGACGGGCGGTGATGACGGGGTAGACGAGCGCGGAGGCAGCGGTCCCGGCCTGCGGACGTCGTATTCCGCGACCCGCAGTCAGCCGACGAGTGCCCGGTTCGGCACCCCCCATCGGGGCAGTATATTTAATTGAGTGGCAACACACCTCCATCCGAGGGACACGACAACACATGAGCGACGTACCAACGACACCCGAGACACCCAAACTGGACGCGTACCACCTCGATGAAGGCGATTGGGAGAGCTACGACCAACTGGTCGAGTCCTTTGAGTGGGAGATTCCCGACGAGTTCAATATCGCGACGTATATTTGCGACCGGTGGGCGGAGGCGGACCCGGACCGGACCGCGCTCTACATCAAGGACGACCAGCGGGGAAAGGGGGAGTACACGTTCGGCGAGATACAAACGGCTGCCAACCGCCTCGCGAACTACTTCGAGAGCCAGGGAATCGGGCGTGGAGATCGAATCGGGGTGAACGTCCCACAGAAGGCCGAGTCCGTCATCGGGCACGTCGCGGCGTGGAAGCTCGGTGCGGTTTCGGTCCCGCTGAGCACGCTGTTCGGGACTGAGGGGCTGCGGTACCGTCTGGATGACTCCGGGGCATCGGCCTGTCTCATCGACGAGTCGACGATCGATGTCTACCGCTCCGTGGCGGATGACCTCGACGACCTCGGGACAGTGCTCACCGTCGGCGACGTGGCGCCCGCCGACGGCGAGACGGACTTCTGGGACACGCTTGAGGGCTACTCCGACGAGTTCGAAACCGTGACCACGAACGCCGAGGACGACCTGACAATCTTCTACACCAGCGGGACGACTGGCGACCCGAAGGGGGTCCGGCACGCCCACCGGATGCATCTCGGCCACCTCCCGCTGTTCTCGATGTGGTTCACCAGCTTGGAGCTGACTGACAACGATGTCTACTGGACGCCGGCGTCGTGGACGTGGATGGGTGGGCTGGGAATCGTCGTCCTGCCTGCGATGTACTACGGGAAGCCGACGGTTGGCTGGAACGACCAGTTCGAGGGCGAGGACGTGTTCGGACTCGTTGAGGAGTACGGCATCACCAACTACTGGATCCCGCCGACCGCGCTCCGGATGATGATGCAGAACGAGGAGGCGGCCGAGGCGCACGACCTGAGCAGTGTCAGGACAATCACCAGCGGCGGTGAGTCACTCGGCCAGACGATCGTCGACTGGGTGAAGGACACGTTCGCGGGGGCGGACATCCACGAGGGGTACGGACAGACCGAGGCGAACATGCTCGTTGGCGGCTGTATGCCGCTCGACGCCCACCGGCCGGGGAAAATCGGCAAGGCGGCCCCGGGGCAGGAGGTTCGCATCCTCGACCCCGACACCGCCGAACCGACCGTCGAACCCGGCGAGGTCGGCGAGATCGGCGTCCGGTACGAGGGGAACCCGGTCTGTTTCAAGCAGTACTGGAACAAGCCCGAGAAGACCAACAGGAAAGTTCGGAACGGGTGGCTCCTGACGGAGGACTTGGGGACGGTCGACGAGGATGGCTACCTCGAGTTCGTCAGCCGAAAAGACGATGTCATCATCTCCTCGGGTTACCGTATTGGCCCCGAGGAAATCGAGGACAGCCTTGCGGGGCACGACGCGGTCGCTGACGCCGGCGTCATCGGCGTCACGGACGACGAGCGCGGCGAGGTCCCGAAGGCGTACGTGACACTCGCGGCGGAGGTCGAGCCTTCGGACTCGCTGGTCGATGAACTTCAGCAGCACGTCAAGGACCGGCTCGCCAAGTACGAGTACCCGCGCCACGTCGAGTTCATCGACGAACTGCCGAGGACTGCGACCGGGAAAATCAGACGCACCGCCCTCGAGGATAGACAAGCCGAGGGGTAAACACAACTACCGGTATCGTCCGGCGAGACCTGTACTAGCCGGTCACGACAGTGAGAGACGCCCTCTGTACAACCCCGCTACTGGAATGCTGATACCAACCGGCTGAGGGTCGCTACGCGTTCGGGGCGCACTCCGTCCGGAACCCGTGGGCCGAAGATGAAGCCATCTCGATATCGGATCGGACTTGGGACTCAACTCAGCGGAAAGAAGATTGCCGACACTACCGACTGTAGCGACCTGGGATAGGCAGTCAGAAGACGTCGAGGGGGGGTCCGCCCTAAACCACTGAATCTACTCGTGACTACGGGGCGTCCGGAGCCTCCTGTAGCTGCGATCCGACCTCGTCTTTGGCCTGCTGCAGCTCCTCGTCCATACGCTCGGGCCGCCACATCTCCTCGACGTTCTGGGACACATCGACAGTATTGACATCGTCGATTTTCGAGACCTCGGCCTCGGCCTCGTCGATAATCTGTGTCATGTACATGCACATCGGCGTCGTCGGCAGCAGTTCGATACTGACCGACCCGTTCTCTCGCTCGATCTCGTTGACGAGTCCGAGTTCGACGATGCTGACCGGGTTATCGGTCATGCAGCTGCATGGGTCGAGCACGTCGTCGAGCCGCTCGACGACCTCCTCTTCCTCGAACGTTTGCTGCATGGTTCAGTCGTCCGCCGATACGGTGTCCATTTCGATACCGGACCACGGATCGGGCTTACCCTCTTGCTGACGCCGCTGACTCCATTTGTCGTCTTGAACCGTCGAACGGAGCTTGTCCGTGTCCCACCCGTACAGGTTTGCGAGGTTCTCACCCAGGATCATCTCTTTGATATCGTCGGTCAGTTCCGGGTAGTTGTACTCCTCACGCTCTTCCTCCGTGAACTCGAGATCCCACATCGCCTCGATCAGACTCTGTGGATGGACCAGCGGAACGCCGGTCGACCAGATGATCTTCTCCGGACCACCCCACATGAGGAGTTCCCCGAGGATCTCCCTGAACCGTTTGGGGGAGAAGTACAGGAACGCAGTGGTGAACTCCAGATTGGCGTAGATGTTGTCGTGGGTGTTCAACATCAGCTTGATCTCCTCGAGGAACGCGAGGTCGGTGTGGAGTAGCTCGAACTTGATATCGGAGTACTGCCCGGCGATGTCGGCGACGTCGCCGACATCCACGTGGTGCTGGCCGACTGGGCCGAGGGGGAACACTTTGTGTACGCCGATGTGCCCGATACCCAACTCATGTGCTTTCTCTACCAGCGGCAACAGGTCGTCGTCCATTTTCAGTTCTTGGACCTTCCCGTCGCGGTAGAACGTCGGGTACATTTTGAACCCGTCGACGTCGAGCTCGTTGACCTGCCGCTCCATCTCTTCGGTCGCATCCGAACTCAGCGGGTCAACGCACCCGAGTAACTTGACCCGGTCCGGATTGTTGTCCCGCATCTTGACACCAGACCCGAGCGCAGAGTAGCCGTCGTGGAAGTAGTCGAAGATCGGCGTCGAGTGGTACACACCGAAGTCGACATCGCTTTCGAGGAAGCCCGCCTCCTCGATTTCGTCGGCAGTGAAGTTCCTGAACCAGCGCTCTTCGGAGTGCTCCGTCCCGGGAGCTGAGGCAGCGGTCGAGAGACCGTGGATATCCTCGAGGACCTGCTCAGCAGTATCGCTCCGGGCATTCGAGGGGTTGTTGTTGTACGCGTGCATTACGCCGTCGCCGATGAGCGTATCCTTGTACATAGTTATCGCGCCACAGTACATATGAAACGGGCAATAGGTAATAAATATTCCCCCAAGACTTGCAGGGAGCAATCTCCGCGCAACCTCCTACGAGTAAATCGGACAGAAGGTGACGTTCGCTCGAACAAAGCAACCCGTTAGCAAAGCACGGTGGAACAGATATGTCGGATTGCCAATCGAAACCTCATCGACATCATTTCAGGTGACGGTATCGGTCTGGTGCTTGTGGCGGCCGAGCAGATTTATCATCAGTCAGCTATGGCCGATGGATGGTATGTTGGCTGCTGGGGCTGCGGACCGACATCTGTTTTATCACTCTCTGACCTGTGACACGCTCACATTACACACGAAATCAAAGATGCAGTTGGAAATACACGCTACGAACGACTCACAATAACATCCTAAGCGCGTTATTATTTTGCCCCCCACGAATCACTTTCCGAGGATTACAAGTCACCTGAGCAACTTCCACAATATTGTCAATCAAGGGACAAACCGATCTATCGCGTTCGACCGTTCTAAGATGCGGCAGCCAGGTAGAGGTCCCAGTAGCGACACACGGAGGCCAGTTATTCAATAGTGGTGTTCAATTACTCGTTGATCAGCCACGAGCATTTGTCAGGTGCAAATCGCTCAGTCGTAGGAGGGGCCGTCCCACCGCTCACGTGATCATCAGTCCGCCAATGGCCGCTCAAGCGTGATCTGCTCGTATGATTCTCCCTCGATTGCGGTGGGGTGGACCGCGGCCAACAGCACATCCGCCCGGTCTGCGAAGTAGTTGATCAGCCGCTCGGTCCGCTTGCCGTCGAAAGCGCCGAGCGAGTCCAGGGCCAGCACCGGTGACACCTCGCTCACGTCATACGTGACGAAGCCAGCCAGCCCGAGGACGAGCCCGATTGTTTCCCGTTCGCTCTCGGCCAAATGCTCAATAGTGTCAGTCCGTATGCTCCCCTCAGCCTCGCGGGCGATGACAAGCTCGAAGTTGCCGTCGAGCCAGAGACGCTCCAGTCGCTCGAAGTTCAGCGCGGACAGCAGGTCGTCCATCGCGGCGTTGAAGTTCTCCCGTAGTTCATTCTCCAAGTTTTCGATCCGGTCGGTGAGGGTGGCGATCTCCTCCTTCAGTGTCTCGACCTGCTCTTGGTTCTCCCCGTACTCTCGTTGCTGCTCCCGGAGGTCCTCGCACGTCCGTTCGAGGCGGTCGAGCTCGCGGCGGAGCGATCGGAGGTCGACCCGAGTGGACTCCAGCTGCTCCGCAACCTCGCTGTCGGCTGCGGTCCGCTCGGTCTCATGCTCGGTGACCGCCTCATCAACCGAGCCCAGTTCCGACCGGAGTTCCTCGAGCCGCGAACGCTGTTGGTCGAGCGAATCGCGCCGCTCCTCGAGTCGCTGTTCAAGCTCCCGGCGCCTCTCAATTAGCTCCTGTTTGCGTGAGCGCGCGCGGCGGGCCGTCTCGATGCGCTCGTCAAGCTCGTCGAGTTCCGGCTCGCGGTCGCGGAGCTGCTGTTTGTCCCGCTCGATGAGTTCTTGCAGTTCCCCGACAGTCGCTTCGAACTCCGCCCGCTCGGCTGACGACCCACACGCCCAGCAGGTGAACTGGTCGCCCGTGAGGCCGGCCTCGTAGCCCAGGATTCCGGTGAAGTCGGAGTCGAGCATCTCCCGGTTCGTTGTCAGCACCGACTGGAGGATGTCAAGCCGGGCCTCCACGCCCTCAAGTTCGGATTGAATTTCGGCCCGCTCCTGCTTGAGCGCCTCGATATCCGTCTCGTCGACCTCGTCGGTCGATTCGATGTCGTCCTCGACATCCGAGAGCTGCTCCTCCAGCCGGTCGATGGCGTCCTCCAGCCGACCGATCTGCCCCTGCGTGTCGGCCTTCTCCGACCGGAGGTCGGCTCGACGGTCGCGGAGCTCCGTGAGTCGATCGTCCTCGTCGGTGGCATCAGCTGCCGCCTCGCGCCGTGTCTCGAGCTCGTCCAGTTTGCGCTCTAGCTCCCCCTCCCGTTCACGCTTCGTCTCGAGCTCCTGTTCGCGCTGTGCGAGCCGCTCGTCGATGTCCGCCAACTCCTCGATTCGAGACTCAAACTGCCGCTTGCGCTGCATCTTCTCGGCCCGTTCGGCTTCTAGCGCGTCAATATCCATCGGCTCCTTCAATAGGGATTCAATCTCCTGTCCCCGGCTGACGGCAGCCCGAAGCGGGTTGGTCTCCGTGAGCGCCGCGAATCGTTCAAGTAGGAGACGTTCGTCTTCGTCCTCAACCCAGGTCTCGCCGCCGGTCCGGACCCCTCCTTCCGTTCGGTGGGCAGTCCGCTTGACCGTCCGGTCGCCGATAGTGAGCGCCACCCGCGCCTCGTCGGCGCCGTTCTTGATGGGGACAGTTGAGCTTCCGAGCGCGAACAGAGCACTTTGAAGAAGCGATGTCTTGTTAGCCGCGTTTGGTCCTTGTATCAGAGCCACCTCCTTATCAAATGTTACGGTTAGGTCGTCGATGCCGCCGATATTCTCGATATCAAGTGTGATTTTCGTCATGGTAATTCAGTTACTCGCAGTCGCATATATATCCCCGTCGTACGGCCCGATCGATGGGAATGGTAGCGTGGCAGGTTTCGCATTCGATAGCGACGGAGACATCCACTACAAGTTCGCCCCCATCAAGTCCGCCCTTGTTGGATAGTGACCGGACCGCTTCGGATACTTTCTTTCTAGCGTATTCACGGGCCATCTCGATTGTCTCGGCTTCCCACTCCCCCGATTCGGCAGTGTACTCAAGATCAAGACAGTCCTGTAAGTGCGTGCGAACCACGCCGTATGAGACGAAGTCGTCCCGAAGCTGCTCAACTCCGATCCCCGCACTTGAGAGCCCGACTGCCACCTCCTCGGCAACCGAGTCATCCGCCGAGCGGAGCCGTTCATATTTCGACGCCGCCTCTTGCCCGAGCGTCGATAGCCCCGCTCGGTCCATCTCCCGCCGGAGCATGGTGATGTTAAGCCACTCGGCAAGCTGCCGATATCCCTTGCGCTCGGGAGTCTCGGCCTGCCACTGGTCGACGAGCTGGCTTTCGTACCGCTCCATGTCTCGCTCGTCGAGTACTCGGCAAACCTTGCAGCCGTGTTCGGTCATCGGGCTTCGATTATAAATTTGGATTAATGCATGTGGCGGTTCCCGCCAGCGTCGTTGGCTCTGGATAGCGCGTCAGTAGTCCACAGGAGCGGCCACGGCCACGGATATCTGAGGCCGATATTGAGGATCAAAATTGCATCATACAGGGTGTCATAGAACAATTCATAAGATGGTCGGTTTCGGAGTTTTGGCGTGAACTACCCAGTTATTTGGTATCGGTTCGGGACTGTCGAACCGCTCTGTTATTTTGCAAGTGGTTCCGAATTCATGATTCCGTCAGAGTGGCCTGTCCTCATCATGCGTGAGCAAGTTGACCGAAACTGCCCATCTTTTGTTGCGAGGCGAAGCAAATCTGGGAAATATTTTAGATGGTGAGGTCAAAATATTGCCGTATGCCAGCACGCCCCAACATCATCCGACCAGAGGAAACCGAGGACCCAACCGTCAGGGAGCGTCTCGAAGAGGCCGAGACGAGTTGGTACGGTGACGCGGCATTCTTTGGCGCAATGGCACATTGTCCGGAAATATTCCAGACCATCGTTGCCACGTTCGAGTCGTTCGGGCGAGGGGAACACATCGATTCGGAGTTGCTGGAACTGATGCGCCTCAAAATCGCCGAAGTTCACCAGTGTGCGTACTGTGCGACCGTTCGTACACTTGATGTCCGCGACACAGTCAAGCCGAAAGAAGATGCGGTGTTCGGGACCATCGACGAGGACGGGCTCACCCGTCGGGAGTATCTTGCAGTCTCACTCGCCGAGCAACTCTCGGAGGACCCACACAGGATACATGACAAGCTATTCGACAACCTCCAGAAAGTGTTTACCGAGGCCGAAATCATCGAGCTACTGTTGTTTGGTAGTCTTGAAGTAGGTCTCGACCGATTCTGTATCGCCCTGGAACTCCAGCCGACCGACGATAGTGCGTATCCCAACGACGTGGAGTATCCGCTGGAGAACCCTCGGCCAAAAATAGAGTAGCCTCATTAGTTGAATAACTCAACCTAACCCAGAGATCGCCAGTGTCGGATGGCCGGACCATCGCTGGCTTGTGTTCAGTTGGTCTTAGACTCCCCGCGGAGGAGCCGCCGGACACACTTGGAGGAGTGGTTGATGCCGAATACCGGACAGATGTGTTCTCGAAGCAACTCTGGTGTCTACGGCTACATCAGACTTCGTTCTCCCGGTATTCTTTAGACTTACACAACTACTGGCCTGCACCCCGCCACGGACGACTTCATCGGTCGTCACCGTGTGTTCATCTGCGGCCAGTTGTCGGGCAAGTTGACCACAAGCGTCGATTTGCCGACGCCTCCCTTCAGCATACACACCGAAACAGCCCGAGAGTACCCATCGGTTTGTACCGAATCATATGGGCTATTTGGGCTATTCGTTCTATCTATGCTATTCTTGCTATCTGAGCCACTCATACTATTCAGCAGTATCAACCCCTCTCAACTTAACTCTGTGGTGAATAGTCCGAATGGTATTCTATCCTAAAGCTATATTCTATTCCAGAATAGTTTACTACTCTAGAATAGCTAGGATAGAATCAATAAATGTGGGTCAGGAGACGAGCTCCAACATAGAGCGAAGTTCAGATTCGATATTAGTCAGTTCACTCCGTTGCCACTCAAACCGTTCTTCCACCCCAACATCGGTAAAC
>ERZ1034569.275-NODE-275-length-19335-cov-5.155135_pt1 | contig 19335 bp, 28 predicted proteins | sample MGYA00520706_ERZ1034569 | MGnify/ENA primary metagenome ERZ1034569 (study PRJEB33760, sample SAMEA4777722) | hypersaline lake metagenome | biome: hypersaline environment; feature: brines | place: Spain | collected 2014-08 | depth 0 m ...
CTCGTAGGTACCTCAAGCGAGTTCTCAAGCTGTGGTCCAATAATATTTGTTGAGGCAGTTCCTGCCCACTGCAGATATGCGTTTCCTACGCCGAAGGCTCCGAGCACAGGGGCGGCGAAAAGAGGAATGAACTGGGAAACAAAGAACAGTGTCGCCGCCACCAGTACACCTGAAATAATTGCTGCAATAAAAGTGTAATATAGCCAGGCACCCAGCAAGGCCCCAAAAACGGATGCCCCGCCTCCAGCAGCCAGGCTTTCGAGAGCCGGTGCAGATCCTTCTAAGAGCCCGCCGAGACCCTCAAGCTCCTCGGCTTCGGCTACAGTTTCATTCAGTTCGTTGAACGAGTCCACTGTTTCCTTGGCCTCTCTCACAGACTGAACTCCTGCGGTCGCCTGCTCTATAGCGTTAGGTCCTGCAGCTGCTGCCTGGGCTTCACCTGCTGCCTCTCCGCCAAGGATCTTGCTTGAGGCTGCAGAAACAACTATAACAGCCGCGAAAGGCGCTGCGATAAACACGAACTTGAACAGGAACTCTATCCAGAATCCTAACGTATAAACCGTAGCAGGAGACTCCAGGATACTGAACAGAAGCGACTGGTAGTCAATGAAGTACAGGACTAACAGCGCTACAGGGACATATCTAAGCTTGCAGTTCAACAGCCGAGATATACCCGACTTCTCCTTACCCTTCCTCAGGTTTCCGACTCCCTCATGAAACACATGCTGAACTAGGCCAAAGCTTCTACCGAAGAAGTCGTACGCCAGCTTAAAAGGTAGAAGAACCAGACCGATAACCGCTTTTATAATGAAGGACATCGCCCTGATGTAGTATTTTCCGACTTTCATCAGAAACCAGAGATAAAAATAAACGGTAACAGAGAGACCCAGCGTTACAGGCGAGAGCAACAGTGCGACACCCCATCCTCTTGCACTCATGAGCTATCTTCCTCCGAGACCAGACGCAGATTCACGATGCTGTAAGAACCCTGTCCCTGAACTCTAAACGTGTTCGAGCTCTCGAGGGCGTCCGAAGGTACATCTACAGTATTTTCCCCGTTTGTAGGCGAGATCGTTGTGTTAAAGTCGTTGAGCTCCACCTTGAGATTAGGGTTTCCGGTTACAAGCTGGTAGTCAAACCTCATCTCCTCCGATGTATCTCCTCTTTCCGCATATGAAAGCTGGTCCTGAGTGAGATCGAACTGTCTCTGTGTAACGGTAGGCTCCGTCTGTGCAACGTATCTTACTGTTATCTCTGCGTCCTCAACCCTGTATTCGGCTTCGGACTCTGTCTCGAAGGTAACGGTATTCGAAGCCGGCACCAGATCGGTTTCCGACCTCTCTATCTCGATGCTCTGTCTGGATCTGGCGGACCTTGAGCTGAAGATTGTTTTGTCATTAACGGAGACCTCCAGAGGCTCCGTAGGCACCGCTGTATCTATCGGGAGTCTGTAAGACAGGTTCGCACCGATAAAGCCTCCGTTCTGAAGCTCATAGTCGTACATACGGAACCTATCAGTGAACAGTCCTTCTGATCTGTCCGTCACAGATACCTCAAGGTCTTCCAGGCGGTAAGTCGTCTCTGAGGCTATACCTCCGGAGGTCGTGCCTATCCTGAAGCTGTTGTTACCAGGCTTGAGACCGTCCTCAATCTGTATGTTCTCGGAGCCGCCCGAGACCAGATCCTGTTCAAATACCCTTTCTCCGTTTACCTCTATGTATAGCTTTCCATCTCCTTCCTTTCCAAGTACGTCAAAGGAGAAGTTTGCCGCGGAAGGATCGGTAGCGTTGTAGGAAAAACTGAGCGAGTCTCCGGACGTGAGGGACTTCTTCACGGATACATCCCTGCGGGAGAATACGTTTACAGGTTCCTGTGCCTCGCTCACGCTGAAGTCACCGAGACAGCGGTTTGGTATACGTGGTTTCGGGTCCCCAACCCCTCCAAGGTTTCTTGAGAAATGTGACATCTCGGCGGGCTCTGACCCACCCACAAGCCCGAACACGACGCCTCCGGCCTGGGCTGCTATCAGCATCAGGCCGAAAAAGGTCAGGCCTACCGCCGCTACCACGCCAAAGCTTTCTGCCATCTAAGGTTACTTTGGTCTTCGCAGGTTTTTATTTGTACGCAGGAAGATCGCAGCCGTGGATATACTTAGATCAGACAGAGACGAGGGATACGTCAAGATAGATATAGAGAGTAGGGACGACCTCTGGTACCTGAAGGACATAATCAAAGGCGGGGAACGTCTGAGAAAGAGAACGAGGAGAACAAAGCTCGACGGAAGAGAGAAGAAATCCTGTATACTGACTGTAGAGGCAGAGAAAACGGAGTACCAGGAGGATCGTCTCCGGGTAACCGGCGAGATAAAAAAGGGAGATGAAGACGTTGAGATGGGTTATCACACCTTCAATCTTGAGGATGGAGACGAGGTAGAGATAAGAAAGGAGTTTACGGAAGGAGAACGGGAGAAGCTTCAGGAGGCGGAGTCACACAGGCAGTATCAAGTGCTTTTCTGCCTGGTGGAGAAAGGAGGGGTAGATTTCTACGTTGTACGTGAAACCGGTATCGAGGATCTTTCCTCCATCGAGGTAAACATTCCCGGAAAGCTTTACAGCGATCAGGAATCCGGTGAAGACTTCTACAGCCAGGTCCAAGAATACATACAGAGGGCGGGATCGGAGTTCGATTACATCGTGCTAGCCGGACCAGGCCACGAAAAGAACAAGGTGAAAAACAGCCTGTCCGAAGGCATTCTGGAAAAGGTTTTCATGCAGGATACCTCCGTCACCGGGAAGACAGGGCTCAACGAAGCAATCAAAAGAGGTGCACTTGAAAAAGTGGTAGAAGACTCCAGAATCTCAGAGGAGACAAGGATCTTCAGAGAGTTCACCGAGAAGCTTCGTGGAGGAGAGGAGGCAGCGTACGGAGCCGAAAAGGTCTACGAGCTTGCAGGGCAGGGAGCTGTCGAGAAGCTGCTCGTTACCTCCGAGATGAACAGGGAGAGACCGGAAATTGCAGAGAAGGTCGAACAGATGGGCGGAGAATCGAAGGTCATGCATACGGATCACGAGGCTGGAGAACGTCTCGAGGAACTGGGTGGGATAGCAGCTATTCTACGGTATTGAGATTGGCTTCACTTCTTGAACCCAGGACAAGAGGAATATCTCTTCTTTCACCGTCTCTCAGCACGGTCACGTTTATCTTCTCACCGACTTCTGCCTGTGTCTGGAGGTAAAGCTGTATATCGTTTATGCCTGAAACAGGCTCTCCTCCGAGCCCCACTACAACGTCTCCTCCGTACCGGGTGCTTCTTCCGTCAAGCTGGTATGTCTGGTTGCTTGGTCTGATGCCGGCTTTCTCCGCCGGACTGTCCTTAACCGTTTCAAGCACCAGGAAGCCTTCGTCGCTGGAGAGGTTCATCTGTTGTGCCCTCTCAGGAAAGTCGCTGAGGCCTGATACACCCAGCCAGGGATAACGAAAGTCGTCTCCGGTCTCGATCATCTGTGGCACAACGTTCTTCACGATGCTTGAAGGTATCGCAAACCCGATTCCCGAGAAAGTTCCTGTCCTGCTCTCTATAGCCGTATTCACCCCAACAATTTCTCCTTCGGCGTTAAGTAGAGGCCCACCCGAGTTTCCAGGGTTTATGGCCGCGTCGGTCTGTATAACCTGGGGAATCGAGAACCCGGTCTGTGTCGGTAAAAGCCTTCCTTTCTGTGACACTATACCCTTCGTCATGGTTCCACGCAGTCCGAAAGGGTTGCCGATGGCGACAACAGGGTCTCCAACCGAAACCGAGGAGACTTCCGCGAGCTCAAGAGGGTCAAGGCCTCTTCTCTCGACCCTGAGTACCGCCAGATCGTTGTTCGGTGAAGTACCTACAATCTCTGCATCAAGCGGAGAGCCCTCAGGAAAAGTCACCTCGACATCAGAAGAGTTACCTACTACATGCTCGTTAGTCACGATATAGCCGTCCTCCCCGTAGACAAACCCTGATCCCTGTGTACGGGTTGCCTCGGAGGTCACCGAAACTATACTCTCCCTGCTGTTTTCAAAGACGGTCTTGAACCTTGTGAAGTTGGCGGACTTCTCGACAAGAACCGGCTCGGACTCGACATCGATACTGTCAAGCCTGGCATCAAATCCGGCATAAGCCACCATTGCACCGAGAAAACTCCCTGAAATCAAGGCTGCAACGATAACTGCTAAATGTGATTTTCTGATCTCCATATTGCATTCTCACACTGCAGAAAATAAAAGGCTGCGGAAAAGTCGCCGAGGCTGGGATTTGAACCCAGGAGGAGCGTTACACTCCACCGCCTTTCCAGGGCGGCACCTTTAGCCAGACTCAGTCACCTCGGCCTCTAAACCTGTTTCTGGACGAAATTTTTTATGGCCTAACCGGAGCCTTCATGAGAAAACCTTTTCCTCACTTCGGAAAAGAGTTCTCTACCTGTCTCAGTATTCAATCTAGGCTCCGTGTAACTGAAGAACTCGTCTAAATCCTTCTGTCCGTCGCTTCGATCCTCCTTCTTATACTTCAGTGCCTGTAGACACATGTCTATCATATCCATGTCCTTGACAAACCTGGACGTCTTCGTTTCTCTTTCCTGATACTCCTCCCAGAGCTCCATTACCTCCTCAAATCTATTCTCTGGTGGAAGCTCATGTATAGCTTCCCTCTCGAGCTCTTCTTTTTTCTCATCAGTTCTCTCGTATCTATCTGCGTGCTTTTCGGAGACCAGGTCTCCTGTCTTAGCTTCAGGTAGATCCTGTACAACAGCCATCTTGACAGCTTTACCTTCATCAACGTCTTCCTCATCTGCATACAGAAGACAGAGAAACTTTACACCCCAGACGTGTGAAGCAACCGACTCAGGATCCTTTACTCCCTTGAAAAGCCAGCCCGTTCTGACTTCATCCTTTACGTTGTACGACTCCAAGAGGAAGTCTATGTCATCCGGATCCATACCTATCAGAATTGGTGCTAAATTTTTTATCCTGCCCGAGCTCACGGATAAGGACCGATACAGCCTCAGTCTAACCCAGGATGAATATACCGTGAAAGGGTGTTCAGTGTTTTGGGATATTTACGGACACGTTTGTCTAGTGCTGAGAGGTCCTGCGACAGAAGACGTTCCAGACCGGGTTCTCGAATCCTTCCTCATTTACCTCGGAGTACTTTTCCAGAACCCGGAAGCCGTTTCTCTCCAGAGCCTCCTCTGCGAAGGAGCGAGTCACCAGATACCTCTTGATTCTCGATCCGTCCTCCTCTCTACGTATAAATGACTCCGGGCTGTCCTCGGTAAGCTTGAAGCTGAGGTAGAATACGCCGCCGGGAGAGGTTATTCTCGAGATCTCGGATATAATCTCCTTCATCTCTTCCTCAGGGTAAAAATGTATAACCGAGTTACACCAGATACCTTGGAAACTTCCGTCCTCTAAGCCTGTGTCCTTAATGCCGGATCTGATGAACTCTCCCTGCATGTTTTGCCTTGCAAAGGCTAGAGCTTGCCCGGCAAGATCTATGCCCTTTGCCTCAAGCCCGTTTCTCTGAAAGTAGTCTACGTCTCTGCCCCAGCCACATCCTGCGTCAAGAACCTTTTCTCCCTCAACCAGGTCACAGAAAGTCTCGAGGAGGTCCATGTATCCCTGCATGTAGTCCTTATCCAGGGAGTATCTTTCTACCATCTCCCTGAAGTTTTCGTTAAACCAGTTTACAGGATCCTCTGTTTCAGGCATGCATTCGTTATGGAGTTAGACTGTTTTTACTGTTTCCATCTCTTCGGGTATGTCTCCGGGTCTATGTGGACGGACTCGAGGGATACTGCGGTGCCTTCGCCGTCGTAAATATTCTGTGAAGACATCTCTGCCTGTCCAACTGCGACAAGCTCTCCTTTGAGGGTTGTTACTGCGACTCGGTCTCCGGGAGAGATACCTCCCTGTAGCTTGGATACTCCGGCACATCCGAGGTCCGCTCCGTTGGCCACAGCGTTGACCGCTGAGTCCTTGATCACTATCTTTGGAGTGTTCTCTATAGCTCTTTCGATAGGGTGAAGAACCTTCTTTATTTCTCTGCTGTTTCCGTTCTTGTGGAAGTGGTATGCGTCTACGGCTTCTTGAACCGTACATGTTTCTCTTTCATGTATGGATCCCTGTCTTGTTCTCCTGAGTTCCTCCATCTTTCCTCCTGTACCCAGCCTTTCCGCAAGATCCTGGATCATCACCCGGACGTAGAAGCCGGCTTCACACTCTATACGGCCCAGGACCTTCTTCTGTCTGGTCTCAAGTAACTCTGCCTCGTACATCTCTCTTTCACGTTCCTCCCTCTTCACAGCACTTTTCTCGGGCGGAACCTGTCTGTTCGTACCCTTCATCGACAGCAGGTTCTCACGTATCTCTTCGTCGTCTACGGAGTCTTCAAGCTCTGCCAGAAAGACGTATTCCTTTCTCGAGGACGAGAGCAGGTTGTTCATTCGTGTGCCTGACTCTATGCCTATTGGCAGGACGCCGGTTGCGTTCGGATCCAGTGTTCCGAAGTGTCCTGCCTTATCCAGGTTCAGCTCCTCTCTTATCCAGGTAGTAACCTGGCTGCTGGTAGGTCCGAAGGGCTTGTCTATAATTATTATTCCCTTCTGAAGTAACTTGTCGGGAGACCTGTTTTCAGGCACGCAGCCGAACTCAGGGTCTGTCTCGGATTCCTCCCGCGTATACCAGTTTTCCATAGTTGAGGATACTGTTGAGGTTTTTTAACCGGTCGAAGCCTACTGGACGCCGAGAGCTTTCCTGAACACGTAGGTCGAGGGCATTATCATGAGGAAGTAAAGCCCCAGCCAGTTCAAGGCTGTACCTGCCAGCGGTATCGAAAACGGCAGGTTCACAAACCGTGCGGAAAACTTCACGGAGCCGGCCTCTGCATCGACGGATTTCAGAGCCCAGTCTATCCCAGAGAACTCGATGGTATCACCTTTCTCAAGCTCTCTTTCCTCCATCAGGAGAGTTCCGGAGGATGTATTCGCGGTAAATGGAACGGAGCTGCCGGCATATGTAAGCTGGCCTGAGAGCCCATCACCGGTTTCCTCAAGATCTATCTGTGGTGAATACGTTGATCCAAGCCACGGGAAGAAGAGTCCGACAAATACAACCGTCACCAGCATCGGCTTGAGGTTAAGCATCATGAACTCTTGGTTTAGCTTAAGCGTTTCCTTCATCTCATCCCAGTTTTCACCGGGATCCGCATCACTCTCTTTCATCTGTTCCTGTCTCTCACTGATCTTTTCCTTTATGCGGTCCGCCTCCTCAATATCAAGGAAGATGTAATAGATTACAGAGAAAAGCAGGGCCAGACACAGAGAGAAAAAGGCAAGTGAGATGTATGGACCTAGAGCAAGTACAGGCTGAAACAGTACGTCATATGAGGAAAAAAGCGGGTTCAGCAAAGCACTTATACCTGCCATAGATTTACTTTGTGGCCGATACCTTTAAGCCACTTGGAGCCGGTCCGGTGGCTGGGCGCGGAGCTACCCGAGGAAGTCTTTCAGTGCGGGATGGAGCTCTTCCATGTGTTTCTGTGCAAGCTCTTCGTACATCTTGTAGAGTATCATCACTGTAAGGAGGATTCCGGTTCCGCCGCCTGCTGCACTTGTCATGTTTGCTACAGCCGCAAGCAGACCTACCGCGAATCCTGAAAGGATTGTCAGAGACGGGATGTAACGGTTCAGGACCTTCTTTATGACGCGCTTGTCCTTCCTGAATCCAGGGACCTTCATGCCTGTCTGCTGTATCTGTTCAGCTACGGAGTCCGCGTCCTGGCCGGACGTCCTCATCCAGAAGATCGAAAACATTATCGACCCAAATGCATAGACCGAGGTGTAGAACAGTATGTGGCCTATGCCTCCTGCGGTTATGGTGCCGGTTTCCAGTAACGTGGTGAAGGTGCTGGTCGGAGCCTGCAGGAGCGCGATAAGTCCGGAGGTTGCCTGCCCTCCCTCGAAGCATCCGAGAATGGAGCATCCGTTCTGCCCTGCAAGCGATGACCCTAGGATCCTGAAGTTTGTTATCAGTGCCGCAATCAGTATTACAGGCATGTTTGAGGTATACAGGAACTTGAGAGGCCATTTCTGTCCGAAGCCTCTTACGTCACCGAAGGTCAGGGGTATCTCCACCTTCATCGATTGCATGTACACAACGGCTGCAAATACAAGTATCGTAGAGATTATAGGCAGCATATCCAGAGGGTTTAAGGTATTGAGGAAGCTGAAAAGGGCGCCAACGGGTGCACTGCTTCCGGTCGTACTCCAGTATATGTCACCGTTTCTAGTTAGGGGGGATACCGAGCTTATGTATACGGCTTTGGATACTCCTGCTGCGATGAAAAGCCCTGTTCCGGAGCCGAAGCCCCATTTCTGCACGAGGTCATCCATCAGTATTATGAGCCATCCTCCGGCTATAAGCTGTGCCGTAAGGAAGAGTACTATTCCGGGCCCTAGCTGTGCCGGTGAGCCGAAGTTACCGGTGACCACCCAGCCAGATGCCTGTATAACTGTCAGGGAGTAAGCCAGTACCTTCTGTGCTGCCTGGAACTTCTGTTTTCCTTTCTGTGAGTTAGTGTTCCAGTCAAGTAGATCGGATCCTACAAGCATCTGTAGTACGATGCTGGATGTAACTATCGGTCCGATCCCCAGAGTGATTACTGAACCAATCTGTGCTCCGAGAAGAGTCTGGAACGTTCTCAAACGAGTAAGCGCCTGCTCCACTGCCTGGGAGTTTGCTCCACTGACGTTGATCGATCCCAGGGCGAAGTAGATTACAAGGACTACGCCTGTCCACATCAGCATCTCTTTCAGGGATTGTTCCTTCTCCGGTTCCCTTATACTGGGGAGATAGCTTGCGATCTGGACAAACGAGACCATTTAGTTATTCCTCTGTCTGTACTGCTTGACCTTCGGATTCCTGAATCTTTGTCTCTGCGGAGTCCGAGAACTGTTCAGCCCTAACCTCGATATCGGTTCTGAGCTCTCCTCCACCCAGGATCTTGTCGTATCCTGCCTCCTCCGCGTGGAAGATGTAGCCGTCCTCGGTTTCCTCGGCACAGCCTTCCTCAACGAACTCGTCTATTCTCTGGTCTATGTCTCTCAGGTTGATGCCGTCCTGTTCCGGCTTTCTGGACGTGAACCCGTGTTCACCGAGTTCATTAACCCCGTTCTCTTGGAGCTTCTGGGACTGTCCCTTTTTTCCGCTTCCTGCGTCGCCTCGTCCACCACGGTTTCCTGCTCCCCTGTTCTTCTTGGAGCTTCCGTGTCCGTGGCTTCCTGACCTGTTCTTTGATGATCTTCTGTTAACCATGATTTTTCACCTCATCCTCCGAAGGAGCTCGTCCATATCCTGTCTGTGTCCAAGCGCTCCTCCCTGACCGGTGTTTTGCTTGGTATCGGCGAAGCCTCCTGAAGGAGGTGAGAGACTTACCGTTTCTCCCTCCTCTGCGTCTAGGACGTCTGAATCTACCTCTCCATAGGTTACGTAGTCCTTGACCTTCTTCAGCATTCCCATGGTGGTGTCTTCTTCCTCAAGCATCACCGCCTGGTTTCTGGTGTCCAGACCAAGGGTCTGAAGAGTGTTCTCTATGTCCTCATCGACGTCTACCGGTCCACGTACTCTTACTGCTGCTATCATTCTCTACTCCTCTTGTACTCGTTGAGCTTCTTCATTGCTTTGAACGCTGCCTTCACGACGTTTTCACGGGTTCTGGTCGTACCACGTGTGCTGGCCCAGATGTCCTCTATGCCGGCCAGTTCACACATCTTCGTGATGGCCTCTCCTGCTGCCAGACCTGTACCTTTCGGTGCCGGCTTCAGCTCCACCTCTACGGAGCCTGACTTGCCTGTAACCTTGAACGGTATAGAGTTGTCAGTACTTTCCGTATCCTCCCATGAACCGTTTCCTCTCTGGACCTTGATCAGGTTAAGCTTTGCGTTTCTGGATGCGTCCTCTATGGCTGCACGGGTGTCATCTGACTCTCCCATGCCTATTCCTATTACATTGTTCCTATCTCCGAGGATTGACATCGCCTTGGAGTTGTATCTCGCACCGGACTTATGCATACGGACGGTTCTCTTGGAGACGGTTCGGGACTTGCCTCCGCCCTTTCCAGGGGTGCCTCCGATCAAAACGACCTCTTCATCGAGGTCCACAAGCTGGTCTACGATCTCAGGCTCCATGATCTCTCTGTCATGGTCAAGAGCCTCAACTATGCCTGTAATCTGTTCTCTGGCCACCATCTTTCCGAGCTTGGTCTTCGGGTTCCAGATCTCTTCTTCCTCAGTCTGTTGTTCTGTCACTGGTAAGCACCCTCAATGTTTTCTTTCACATCTTCTACGTCTTCCGGAACGTTTTTACCGGTCATCTCCTCGATATGTTCTCCAACCATTCTGGACTCATCAGGTATGGCATCTTCTCCTGCGGGAACCTCGAGGCCTGCGTCTCTGGCACCCTGAACTGCTGCAAAAACTCTTCCTCCTCTCTTGTCTTTCCTGAGACCGAGATCAAGTATAGCCTCTCCATGTTTTGCCTTGGAGCCGGCTAGGAATCCTGTTAGGTAGGCAGCGGGAATGTTGCCGGTATTGTGTTCCCATCCGTGTTCCTCAAGCTCCTTGCTTATCGTCTGTGCCTCGTTCTCGTCTCCTTCCGGGCTGTAACTGGAGATATGTACGCGTGTGTTTCTGTTGGATGTTCTGACGACGAGTCTCGGCTTGCCGGACTTAACGAGGTCCAGCCTCTGCTCGTAGTCAGTCTTCTGATCCTTTCTTCTGTGGAAAGGCATCTCTGTGTTTATGCTTTCTGTCATCTGTAAATCACTCCATCTCCTCCTCGACAAAGTTTTCGAGGTGGCTAGTGTTTCTGAAGAAGCCTCCCTTGGCCTTGTCGTAGAGGGTTCTGTACTGTTTCTGTGTTACGTCTCCGTCCTCTTTCATCTGTTTGAGACGGGATCTCAGGGCACGAATCTTCTCCATCCATTCGTCCTTCTCGGACTTTCTGGCAGTTTTCGTACCTTTTCTGCTTCCCTGGCCTTTCCTCCGGCCCTTGGCTTTCTGTGTTCTCTTTTCTCTTGCTCTGGATCGGGAAGTACCTTCCTCGTCTCTTTTCTGTATTGTTCCGCCTTCAACCAGGTTTCTGATGTCCTGTCTTGTTATGGCGTCTCCGACCTTGTCGGTTTCTTCAGGATCTATCCAGACCCTGTCCTCTCCTACGCCGAGTACATCGGCTGCGATCCTTTTCTGTGACTTTAGATCTGACATCAGTACTCACCTCTGTTAAGTACGTGTATATCCTTTTCATCCGCCTTCTGGACGATCTCTTCCTTCTTTCTGCCTCCAACCGTCGAACCAATCCTTGCGGCCTCGTCTTCGTTCACGTCTTCTAGGTCCGAGGGGTTATGAACCTGTACCTCCTCGAGTCCGGATGGATGCATGTTTCTTCGATCCTTGGCCGTTCTGTATCCTGGCTCTGGTTTCGGTACAGCGCCTTTCTCATTTCTTCTTGACTTCGAGTGTGTTCCTGTGGGACTTCTCCAGGACTCGGGTACGTTTTTTCTCTTGCTTGATTCTTCTCTGTCAAAACTCATTATTCCTCTGCCTCCGTGATGTAGATTCCGTCTTGGAAGGTTCTTGGATCCCTGTTGCCTTTCTCTGATAGGGACTCGATTCTTGCCGCGGTCTGTGCAACCTTTTCCTTGTCGCTGCCACGGACCGTGACATCTTCTCCATCTACCTCTACCTCGACGTCTTCCATGATCTCTGCTTCTCTGGGGTTTCTCTCGCCCATAAAGTTCTCGACCTTCAGACTTCCGTCCTCGGTTTTGATGTCCATCGGGAAGTGTGCGTAGACGCCCTTTAGTCTGTAGACGTGTTCGTCCTCAAGTCCTTCAACCATGTTTTCGGTGTGGCTGCGGAACGTCTTCAGTATACTTTTGACGTCTTTCTTGTCTGAATCCGTCGAGAAGGTTACATTGTCCTCCGATGTCTCGACGTCTACGAGGGCGTGATCCATCTTCTTGGTGACCGTTTCCGAGCCCTCGGACAGGTGGAGCTCTGAGCCGTCGTAGCTGGCTTCTATGCCTTCCGGTATCTCTGTCTGTATATTCATTCTTGTCCCTCAGTAGACGTATCCCAGTAGTTTTCCACCTATCTGTTTTTCACGTGCCTCTTTATGGGTCATTACACCCTGAGGCGTTGTAACGATGAGCTCGCCGAAGTCTCTGGCAGGAAGATATCTTCTTGCCCACTTTGCGTACTCATCGTTCGTCATCGAGAACCTTGGCTTGATCGACTGGCATTCGTTGATTCTTTCCGTTACCTCGACCTTGAACTCGTTTCCCTCGCCGTCCTCAATGAGCTCGAAGACGCCGATGTATCCTTCCTGCTGTAATTCAATGAGGACGTTTTTCACCAGGTTGCTCGTCGGTGAGATCCTGGCGTAGTCGTTGCCTGCTCTCACTGCGTTGTTTATCGAGGACATGGCGTCACTCAGTACGTCCTGCGTCATACCTTACCACCTTCTGTTGTATATCTCATCTTTTGTCTACCTCAGCTGAGCTGTTCGAATCCTAGTTTTTCCGCGATTTCTCTGAAGCACTGTCTGCAGTAGTTGAGGCCGTACTTCGAGATTACTCCTCGGCCTGTTCTGCCGCATCTCCTGCACTCCTTATCGGACTTTGCGTTGTCCCTGTCCTTCGGAGTATTGTGTTTCTCAAACTTCTTTCTCTTACCTTCCTTATGGTCGATCTGTTCAAGTACGTCTTCGTATCCCATTACTCTGTCACCTCTATGTCCAGCTCTTCCCGGACGAACTCTCTGGCCTCATCGTCATCGATCCTGTGGCTGTCACCGATCTCCCTTGGCTTGTGATCTCTCTTCTTCGTCCTGTAGCCAGGGCGCTCAAGCTTTACTGCGGCCTCGAAGCCACGCATGCCGATGTCGGCGTCGTACTCGATTCCCGGAACATCGATGTACTCTGATATTCCAAATGAGAAGTTTCCGTTGCCGTCGAATGAGTCTTGAGAGATACCGTTTTCTATTGCAGGCTTCACTTCTTCCAGGAACTCTCTGGCCTCTTCACCTCGCAGAGTCGTCATGACACCAAGGTTTAGACCGGCTCTCTTGCCGAAAGTCTTAGCATCGGAGCCTGACTCGGTTTCGACAGGTGTGCTGTCGGTAAGCTTCCGGATAAGAGTCTTTGCCTTCTGTACCTCATCTCCTACCTCTCCGGTTCCTATGTTGACTACGACCTTCGCTACGTATGTCTCCTTCATCTCATTCATATTTATCACTCCAGCTCCGTTCCTGTAACTGCTACAAGATTTTCAAGCTGTGTCTCGAACTCCTCATCTGCCTCAACCAGAGCTGTATCCGGATTCATTCCTCTCTCCGTGACTTCCTTGACTGTTGCTCTGTCTCCGGCGTGACTGCCTTTTCTGATTATAACTTCGGCACCTTCCTCAAGCTCTATCTCCTCGACGCCTTCGTCGAAGACCAGGGTGTTTCCGGTCTGGAAGTCGTCTCTGGTGCTGTAGTTTTCGCCGTTGTGAAGACGGTAGAGAAGTCTTTCGCCCTGTTTATCCTTCCCTGTAATCTTCGCAACCGTCTCTGTGTTCTCTGTGCGGACGAACTCCATGCGCCCGGCGTTTCTCATGACTCTGTAGGATTCTTCTGCGGGAGGAAGCTCTACGACATCGAGCTCTCCGAGGCCTTCCCTGATATCTTTTACGGGTTCCCCGTTCCTGAGTAAGTCTCCGTTCCTGACTATCTTTTTTGCCTCCTTCTTTGTATCGGCGTACTCAACCACGTCCCTCAGGAAAAGTACTGCCGGTACAGATGTCTCCGTCGACCTTGATCCTTCCGTTGTGGAGACGTACTTTTGCTCCTGTTCCGTAACCGGGTAATGGTTCGGTGCCGAAAGCTTCTTCTGGTGTGTCATTGTTTAATCCTCCATCTTACCTTCGATAAACTCCTTCAGTGTTTTCCTGTCCTTTCCTTCCTTCTCGGCCTCAAGTACGGCCTCGTAGTCGATGTCCTGCGCTTCCTGAATGCTTTCTTTTGCATCTGCTACGGTGCCGGAGACGACCTTCGAGGGATCGTTCGAGGATTCCGAGTCGCCTTTGTCTTCCTCTGGCTCATCTGACGCTTCGTCTTCGGATGATTCCTCTTCCGAGGATTCGTCTTCCGATTCATCCTGGGATTCTTCGTCTTCCTCGAACTGTTCGTGTGCTCCGGACTCTCCGCCGCCCTGCAGCTGGTTCATCATCTCTTCTTCCTCGTCTTCCTCTAGGGCTTCCTCTACCTCTTCGTCGGAGACCTTGATCTCCTCGACGTCCTCTACCTCGTTGAACTTCTCCAGTCTCTCACCGTCATCAAGGTTGAGGCTCTGAATCTGGAGGTTTGACGGTCTCAGAGGCAGCTGTCTCTGTGTTCCATCAACTGATTCCTCCTCTACTCCGTCTATGTACACCTTCTGATCCTGTCTGTCAACACGGTTTACGATTCCTTCTGCGCCTGATCTATCGCCTCTCATAACCCTGACACGGTCACCTGTCCTGATACCCATGTTTCGGGTTCCTAGCTCGTCCCTGAGGACGTGCGAGAGGTTTGCTGATATGAAGTTATCCTTTACATGCTGTGGAGCGTTTTCACGGTACTTCCTCTGTTTCTGTGGGTCCGTACTTGACTTCCATGTCCTGCTCCAGTTTTCTGTATCACTCATTTCTTATTCACCTACACAACCTTTGACGCAATTTTTCCGACCGGGCTGAACCTCTGGACGACCTCCTTTGCGATAGGTCCCTTCGTAACGGATCCCTTGGGCAGTCCGCCTTCCTCCATAAGGACTGCGGCGTTGTCCTCAAACTTTACCCTGAGCCCGCTTGGCCTCTGGAACTCCTTTCTCTGTCTGACAATAACGGCATCGAAGACCTGGTGTTTGACCTCTTCGTCTCCTCTAAGTATCTTTACAACTACGGTGTCTCCTACGCCTGCGGATTCTCTTCTTCCTCTTCTGCCCTGTCTTGATTTGACGTTGATTATCTCAAGTTTCTGTGCTCCTGAGTTATCGGCACAGACAAGCTCTGCTCCCTTATCAAGTGTTCTGGTAATGTTTGAACCTATAGGCTTCATCTCTCAGTCATCCTCCAGTACTTCCATCACGACGTGGCTCTTGGTTTTTGAGATGGGTCTTGTCTCTCCGACCCGGACCTCGTCGCCTTCCTCAAGCTCTATGTCTTCAGGTACGTGTGCAGATATCTTTGTGTTCCTTCTCTCGTATCTCTCGAACTTCGGAATCTTTTCCGCGTGCTCCCACCTGACGGTGGCAGACTTGTCCATACTGTTACTTGTAACTCTTCCGACAAAGATTCCTCCCCTGATCGGGTACTCTGTTTCAGTGTCTGATTCTGTTGTCAAGGCTTGATTCACCTCAGGTGTGTATCCGCTAGAAGCCGCAGGTCAAGGAATAAGCCGTCCTCTCTAGTATCTGGTTTTTCCTTCACCAGCCGGAAGTATCGGTTCTGTACCGACTTCCAGCGGGACTCAACTCCTGATCTGTAGATACATCAGGACCTCCAAAGCTTAAAAAGGGGTATAGATGTACGGGGGAAACACCTCTGCATCGAGACGTCCCAAGGGAAACGGCTATCTGGAGAGGTACTTGCTTCCGGGTACGTAGAATCTGAGCTGTCTGTCCTGAGCTTTGGATATGCCGATTCTGCCGGACGTTTCGTACTTCGGAGACCTTGATTTCTCGAGGCCGAGTGATCTGTAACTGCTTCCGTTGAGGTCTTTGTCTACCCCGAAGGCTTCACATAGTTTGCCGGGACCGTTCAGAAGGTTGGTTTCGTCCTCTATATCTCTTCTCTGCCTCATCTTTTCCAGGCCTTCCAGAGGCTTTGCAGCCCTTATCAGCACGCATCCTGCAGAATCCGGATTCGTGGTGATGTTCAGAAGGTGATGGATACCGTAACACAGGTATACGTAGATCCTGCCTGTGGACTCATACATTATCCGGGTTCTCTCCGTTTTTCCGCCGTGGGCATGTGAGGCAGGATCATCCTCCATATATGCCTCGGTTTCCGTGATCTCGGCCTCAAGACCTTCTATTCTGATCCTGGTTCCCAGAAGATCTTTTGCAACGGCCTTGGAGTCTCTGCGGAAGAATTCTTCTTCCATGTCTTACTTGACTTCTATGTTGGTTCTGTCGAAGCCCTCGTCTTCCAGAGCTTCCTGAATCCTGTGTTTGTGGTCTCCCTGAAGCTCGATGTGTCCATCCTTGGCTGTTCCGCCACATGCAAGCTTGGACTTGAGAGCGGAGGAAAGCTCGTCAAGATCTATATCGTCTCCGAGTCCCTCAACAACAGTCATCTCCTTGTTGTAGCTACGGGAGTCTGTCTTGACCGTGATTTTCTGCTCGGCTCTCGCCAGAGAATCAGAGATGTTAAGTTCGTCTTCGATTCCTTGATTCGGATTGATATCTGACATGCTAGCAACTGTTTAACTGTTGTCTTTTTCGTTTAAAACTGTTTTAATCCGGGCGATGTTTTTCCTCATGTCGTCTATCTCCCCAGGACTCTCTGCGAAGCCTCCTACCTCGATCTGGCCTCTCTGTTTAACCAGCTCCTTCTGAAGGTCGTTCATCTGGTTTGTGAGTTCCTGCTCCGACATGTCCCTGAGTTCCTGTGGATCCATTCTTGTCACGGCAATCACTCGACCCTAGACTCTAGCCAGTCGATGAAGGTTGTACGGTTTTTGTCTGCCTGTTCTGCCTGGAGGATTGCCCCGTAGTCCGGATCATCAAGGCTCTCGATCTTTTCCTTGGCGTCGCTGATGGTTCCTGATACGATCTCCTCATAGTCAGAGGTCTCAGGCTCAGCTTCTGCGTCCTTGATCTCTTCCTCTACCTCCTCGAGTTCCTCCTTTACCTCTTCATCTTCTACCTCGTCTTCGATCTCCTCTACCTTTTCCTCTGTTTCCTCGAGGTCGTCTTCAGGATCTTCCTCGTCCATGGATTCAAAGGCGTCTCTGATCTCGGACTTCTCGATATCCGAGGTCTCCAGTTCTGATGCATCCTCCATCGCTCTCTCAAGCTCTGAAGATGTCATGTTGTCCGCCTCCTGGATGAGTTCCTCGATACGGCTTGACTTTTCCTCTGCTTCTTCGCCGCCTACGGTCTGGTGGAAGATCTCTTCCTCTACATCCACCTTCCTGTGCTGGAACTCTGGTAAGGACTTCATGATCCTTACCTTTACTCCAATCGCGCCTGGCTTGGTTCTTGCCAGCTCGTATGCGCTGGAGACGTTCTGTTCCGAAGTATTGCCGCATCTCTTGACGTATCCGTAGGAAAACTTCTCTGTACGTCCACGGTTTCCGGAGAGTTTTCCGGTAATCTCGAGCTCTGCGCCGATTACTCCTGCCTCCTTCATTCTCCTGAGGTATGTGTAGCCGACACGTTTGGCGTGTCCTCCCTTCTCCAGCCAGTCAGCGATGCTTTTCGCAACTACCTCTGCATTTGCGTCTCCGTCCTCGATCTCGTTGACCTCGACCTGTGGATTCTCCAGATCGAAGTCTTCCTCCAGGTCCGAGGTCAGTTCCTTGATGCGTGAGCCTCCACGGCCAATGACAAGGCCCGGACGCTGTGCGTAGACAACCAGCTTCGTGCTTGTAGGCGTCCTGACTATGTCACAGTGGCTGTAACCAGCTCCCTCAAGTTCGTCCTCGAGGTACTCGTCCAGCCTGACCTTCCTGGCTCCTTTCTGTATAAACTGTTTTTCTTTCATTATCTCTTCACCGTGTTTCGTGTAGCATCTTTCATCTGTTTACTCCGATACGAAAAGCTTGACGTGTGCGGCCTTGTTTGTTCTGCCGCGGTGTCTGGAGGGTGTAGCAACCTCTCTGCCCTGGTTCGTGACAACGTTTGATACCTCCAGAGCGTTCGGATTCATTCCCTGATTTTTTGCGTTGCTTCTTGCCTGTCTCACGAGATCAAGCATCTCTTCTGAAGCCTTGACCGGGTAGCCTCCGGAGTCTCCGTGCCCGCTCTTGTGACCGGCATCGGAGTCATACTTCGTGTAAGGTACCGCGATCTCTTTCTCGATGACCTTTTCAAGCTTGTGCTCTGCCTTGTCCAGGCTTTCGCCGTCGATAAAGCGGCCGATCTCGGTACAGTCCTTCCATGAGATCGGCAGGTTTTTTCCAACAGCCTTTGCTTCCATAGATATCACTTGAGAGGTACGTGCTGGCTGGATCTGGTTGCTCCAAGTCCAGGCGCACTGTGTTCAACCTTCTTCCGGGTTTTGGCGAGTTCTCCAAGCTTGTGTCCAAGCATCTCGGGCTCTATATCAACCTCCACAAACCTCTGTCCGTTGTATACCTCGACAGTAGTATCTATCATAGAAGGCACCACGATCATATCTCTTTCGTGAGTCTGTGCAGATCCGGATTCCTCAAGGTCGTTCAGAAGTTTCTTTTCTCCGTCGTTGAGGCCTCTGCGGATCTTTCTTCTGGCATCGGAGTTTAGGAGCTCCGAGAACTGTTCAAGGTTCATTTCCTGTAGTTCTTCGACCGTCTTTCCTCTGTAGGTAAAGTCATCTGACATGGTTTATTCCTCGCTGTTTCCTCCCTGGGACGCACCGATATTTCCTACCTTGCTTCCTGGTGAAGCGTCTTTGGAGGTTGTCTTAGGCATTCCTGGCTTTGCTGATCCACCGAATGGGTGATCTACCGCGTTCATCGCAACGGCGGAGACCTTCGGATACTTCAGGCCCTTGGCCTTCATTGCCTTGGACTTGTTTCCTGCCTTGACGAAAGGCTTGTCCTTTCTTCCGCCCGCGGCAACCTTTCCGACCGTAGCACGGCACTTTGTGGAAAGCTTCTTGAACTCCTTGCTCGGTAGTCTAATCCTTGTGCCGTCTTCCTCCTGTGTAACCACGAAGGCGTACGTACCTGAGCTTCTCACAAGCTTTCCTCCATCGTTCGGCTGTGTCTCAATATTATGTATAGGAACTCCTTCCGGAATCTCGCCCAGTGGAAGAGTGTTTCCCTCCTTGATCTCTGCCTGGGCACCGAGCTCTATCTCATCTCCTACCGCAAGGTTTTCAGGCGCCAGGATATGTCTCTGGACGCCGTCCTCGTACTCAACTAGAGCCACAGGTGCGGATCGTGAAGGATCGTGCTGTATATCCTGTACTCTCGCCCTCAGCTCTGCGTTTCTGTGTTCTACCTCGCCCTGTCCATCTCTCTCGGACTGATAGTTCGGCGAGCCCTTTCCTCTTCTCTGTTGTTTTAGCGGTGATCCCAT
>ERZ1034569.277-NODE-277-length-19293-cov-7.000052_pt1 | contig 19293 bp, 12 predicted proteins | sample MGYA00520706_ERZ1034569 | MGnify/ENA primary metagenome ERZ1034569 (study PRJEB33760, sample SAMEA4777722) | hypersaline lake metagenome | biome: hypersaline environment; feature: brines | place: Spain | collected 2014-08 | depth 0 m ...
GTCGTGCCGTTTTCGACCCCGTCATCGGTGTAAGACGTGCCCGACAGGAGCGACTTGTTAAGCGGGCTCCTCCCAGATATGTCGCTGACTGAAGAGGTCGACCGGTATTCGTGGGTTTCTTTGATCGTCGGATAGGCTGGGCTGGTGAACTGAGCGCGACACAGTTCAAACAGAGATCACCACTACTTGTTGAGCCGCCACCGATATAAAAAGTCCTGGACTGCCCATACCACACCAAGTTCTCAGGAAGGTTTCCTAGTCTAATGTCACATCAGGTCTAAAGGCCGGGGGATTATCCTGTTTTGCAAGCCTACATAGACCTCTCACGTACCGAGAACTGGTAGACAGTTTTTGAATGATAAGTTTCCCCCGGCCGCAGGATGGTAGACGGAAAGTCCGGCTGGTTCGGGGAGTCGGGGAAATACTGGGTTTCCAGCGCAAATCCCGCGTGCTGCGGGTAGGCGTTCCCGCGCTTGCCGACGAGCGAGCCGTCCAGGAAATTGCCGGAGTAGAACTGGAGGCCCGGCTCGGTCGTCAGCACGGTCATCTCCCGTCCACTGTCCGGGTCGTAGACGCGGGCGGCCCGCCGTAGCGAGTCGCGATCCTGGCGGGCGAGCACAAAGTTGTGGTCGTATCCCCCGCCGATCCCAAGCTGGCGATTGTCCTGATCGATGCGGGCCCCGATGGGGGTTGCCTCGCGGAAGTCGAAGGGCGTGCCCGCCACCGGACGGAATTCGCCGGTCGGGATCAGTGTAGAGTCGACCGGGGTGAATGCCTCGGCGTCGATCGTGAGCTCGTGGTCGAGAATCGTCCCGTCGCCCTCCCCATCGAGATTGAAGTAGCTGTGCTGCGTCAGGTTGACGGGCGTAGCCTTGGTTGTGGTGGCGCGGTAGTCGATGGTCAGCGCGTTGTCGGCGGTGAGCGTGTAAGTCACTTCCACGTCGAGCCGCCCCGGGTAGCCCTCCTCCCCGTCCGGACTCGTGTAGCGGAGGACCAGCCCTACGCTGTCGGCCCGTTCGACGGGCTCGGCGTGCCAGACCTGCTCGTCGAAACCGGGCTCCCCGCCGTGCAGGTGGTTGGGCCCGTTATTGGCGTCGAGGGGGTAGGTCCGGCCGTTGAGCGAAAACTGAGCCCCGTCGATCCGATTCCCGTACCGGCCGATGAGCGCCCCGAAGTAGGGGCTCGACGCGGCGTAGGCGTCGCTCAGGTATCCGCCGAGGGTGTCAAACCCGAGCACGACATCCTCCATCCCGTCCCGTCCGGGGACGTGGAGGGACGTAATGATGCCGCCGTAATTCGTGACCTCCATCCTCATCCCGTTCTCATTGGTGAGGGTGTATAGGTCTACCGAGTCGCCAGACGGAGTTACGCCGAAGGAGCTGCACTCCACGCCCGCAAGCGGGGTGGAGGCCGACACCGACGCGGAATTGGGCTCTGAGCACGCAGAAAGGAGAAAGAAGGCCACGGTGACGATGGAGATGAAGGTGATTCCTGAAACGAGTCGAGGCAACTGCATGGGCACTTGAGCAAATAGGACGTATGGTTCAGATCATGTCGCGGAGCACCGGGGAAACAACTGTGCTCAGTCTGGAGAAAACCGATTCGCATCTTCGGGCCTGAGCACGCGGTGCCCACCTCCTGCCCCCAACTCTGCCAGGCAACGATCAAGGCCCAATCCGCTCCAGACGCGCATCCGACGGATCGCGGGTCTCAGTTGGGTCGGCATTAAGGTCGTAGGGGCGCCAGAGCGCATCGTCCGCCCAAAGTGCGACAGCTTTCCATCGATCCTCCAACATCTCTTTCCTCTCCAGAAGTTCGAGGAATATCCGATCGTGATCCTCCGCGACCTTCGCCCACAGGATGAGCGCTAGGCTTCTGCCGTCGAGTGATCGGAAGATATTGTCGGAATGATTCTCGTCCGCCAAGATGACGAGTATTTTGGAAAGGTCGTCGGCGGCCTGCTTCTCCCTGTCTCCAGACGACCAGTCCGAGCGACGCGATGAGGCCCCCGCGCTGGGCGGCGAGACCCCCCGGACTCGAGGAGCTGGTGGCAGTCGTGAATAGGCATAGACAGAAGAAGAGAACTGAATGATTAGGCCAAGACGGTCATTCGAATCGAAGGGCAGGGGTTCAGCGAAGAGAACTGCCCAACGGCACTGCCACTGGAACGCCTGCAGGCGTCGGCTTTCCAGACGACGGGGTGCCATCCGGTCGCCACCGGATACGCTGGGCCCGTGCCTTCCGCCCGGAAAAGCCCTGCTAGTCGGGATCGCGCCAGCTCCTGCCGTGATACACCATCCAGTCTTCCGACCTGTCCGGCGACTCGGTAAACGTGCAGTAGCCGGTGGTATAAACTGCGTCCTCGGCCACCACGTGCGGGGTGAATGCTGGTGTAGGATGCTTTTCCAGTTCAAGGGGTCGAGCACGTCGACACCCGTGTGCGTCAGGCGCCCCAGTGCGTAGTGCGGTGTGGCGCTATGGCCGGCCGAGTACATGGTAGACTGCCGGCCGTCGTAGTGGAGCACCTCGGGTTTTTCGATCCACCCGCGCTCCCAGGGCTCCGTCGGCTCAACAATCACGGCCCACCGCGTCCCGTCGACCGTACAAGGGGTTTCCATCGGCGCCATCCCGATCTGGTGCTGCGCCGCGTACATCCAGTACAGTGACCCGTCGTCGGTCTGAAGGACAGGCCCGTCGGTCGCGTACGCGTCGAGCCCCTCGTCCATCTGCCCTTTGCTCGGGTACTCGTCCATCGGATCGCAACCCGCGGATTCGAGCACGTAGTGGCGATGGTGGGCGTCCTCGCCGTCACTGGCCGAGACACAGAGGTACCAGCGCCAGTCGAAGCGGTACAGCTCCAGGGCCCACAGCTGCGCGCTCATTAGGCCTTTTCGGGCGCTGCCCATACGGTGTCTTTCTCGGCCGCCGACCAGTCGACGAGGCTTCGGGATTTCCACACCATGAGACCCTCGCTCGGGGCCATCGTCTCGGTCAGGTAGTACTACCCGTCGTGCCGGACCACCCAGGGGGCGGGAGCGTCTTGGTCCTCGATGATCGGGTTCGAAAACGTGGGATCGCTTGTGGGGTGAGCTTCCAGAGTATTCTGCGCCAATCTGCTCTATACCGCCCCACTGCAGCCAAGAACGAGGAGAACACCTCCCATCCAGAGAATGCATTTGATGGAGCGTCAAGCAGATCGCATAGTTTATGGATTGGTACATGTCCAGCCCGTTTTCCGGTGCGATCGGCTTTTCCTTCGATCAGCACTGGTGTCTGGCTCGCGGCTTGTCTGAGTCGGCGTTGATGTCTCTATGGCCGCGTGAAGCGACGGTTGTAGTGAAGCGGCCGCCCCCCCTGCCTCGCGCCGTAGCGACAACAAGGCAGCAGAAGGACTTCAGGGGGGCGCCGTAGATGCCGTTGTACAGACCTACTCGCCTCCCGATGCCGCGGGCTGCTGTGACAGGCGCCTGATCAGCTCAACCTCGCTGGAGTCGTACGGCGTGCCATCCTGACGAAAGACATCGTGGAACCACTCGTCGGGCTCCGGTCCGAGTTCCACGGCATCTTCCTGGGGGTACACTTCCCGTACGTTCTCCTTCCAGCGGTTGTAGTAGTCGTCGCTGGTGCCCTTCGGATAGTCCCACGGGTAGATGGTCTGCGTCTCGCCACGCACCAGTCCCCAATTGATGGCGCCGATGTTCTCATCGTGGAAGTAGGGGAGGTGATTTTCGAATGTGTTATCGCGGGTACGTGCCATGTACTCGGTCACCACCAGCGGGCGCTCCCCAATCTGATCCTGCAGGCGAGCTACGATCTCTTTCGTTTCAGCGGGCGGAACGTAGGTGTGGAATGTCGTGATATCGCTCGCGGCCAGTTGGAACTCGTTCAGCTCCGAGAACGGCTCCGACCAGTTCCAGAGGCCCACTGTGATCGGCTGTGGCGGGTCCACGTCACGGGCCCACTCCACCACCTTCTCCAAGAACGGCAGAGTGCTTCGGGGCGGGTTCTTGCCGTTGCCGGGCTCGTTGTAGAGGTCCCACATGATGACCCGATCGTCGTCGGAATACGAGCTAATGATGTCCTTGACGTGTGCCTCGAAGGCAGGCCACATCTCCCGCTGAAGGCGTTCGTCCAGGCCCGGACTTTCCACCCATCCGGAATTGTGGATACCCGGTACGGGCTTCGGCTGGGGCCCGAGGGCCGGGTCGTCGCCCCACACGTCATCGAAGAAGACAAACATAGTCTTGATTCCGTGCTTATCAGCAATCTGCAGGTACTGGTCGATGCGCTCCTTATAGCCTTGCGCGTCGCGTGCCCAAACGAGGTAGTGGAGGTATACGCGCATCGTGTTGAAGCCCGCGTCGGCGGCCCAGTCAAGCTCGCGGTCGATCGTCTCCGGGTCGAAGGTAGACTCCTGCCACATGTCGATCTGGTTGACAGCCGTGCTGGGCACGAAGTTAGCGCCCACCATCCAGTCGTGGTTCGCGTACCACTCCTGCGCTTCCTCGACCGACCAGCGTGCCTCCCGGGCGGCCTCCACAGCGTCGTCCTGCGCGAGCGTTGCGTGAAATGGGATGACAAGCAGGACCGCCAGGAGTCCCGCGGACAATAGTAAGCGTCGAAGCATGGAACGAATCGATTGATGCATGAAAAGCGGCTTGGTTATTCAGTGAGGCGAGCGCGCGCCAGCGCTGGTTGCTGCAGACACCAATCGGTCCCTCTGCCCAGGCAGGATCCGTCGAGGGGTATCTACAATGGCGGGCTTGAACGGTCCGCCCATACCGTTGTCTTCGATCGTGAGGGCAATGCCCCCGTCCTGCAGAAGCAACGGCACCGGCATGCCGTCCCGGTGTCCAAGCTGGTAGCTGACGGTGGTGCCGTCCAACCATGAGCGGCCCCGGTCCGTCGAGCGCCACACCGTGATTTCCTGATCATCGCTGTTCGTGTAGGGATACTCGTTGGCGGCGTAAAGCTGAAGTGCACCGGAGGGCAACTGACGGATGATCGGTTCCCACACGCCCCGCTCGCCCCACGACCGCCCGTCATCCGTGCTGCGGCGGGCGTAGATTTGACCGTCCCTGTCGTATCCGACCGGGTGGTTGTCCTCTTGGGCTCGGACGAGGCGTGCGTACGACGCACCGTCGCTTTTTACGCGGACCCGCGTCCGGGCGTCCCACGCCACCTGGATGCCGAGCGTATACGGTGCGACGGCCGAGGGTGTGGACTCGCCATTGTACCCTACAGCCCCACCTGAATCACACCCAGCCACAGCCAGGAGAGTTGGGGGTACAACCCAGGTGATGTAGAAACACGCCCTGATGGAGGTCATCGGAAGGGTCGCAGGCGAAAGAGATTAGAGGAGTGCGAAATGGAGGTTACGGACAGCCCTCCTGACCAGAGGGCACGGCGATGGCGGAGTCGGGCGGGACCGGCTGCCCGAATTGCGGATTGCCGTCCTCGCCCCAAGTGAAGGGTTGTGTCCGAATGAATCGGTTCCAGCCCGGTTCGGTCGTCTTCTTCGAGTGGTACACGATCCAGTCCTCGGTTCCATCCGGCGACGTGGTAAAGCTGGCGTGACCGGTGCCGTGCACCCGATCGGTGCCCTGAAAGACCGGTCCCCGCTTCGTCCAGTTATCGGGATTAAGCGGGTCGGCCGTCTCGTCCGAGAGGCGAAGCTGCCCCATCCGGTAGGCCGGGAGCCACGACTCGCGTGTTGAGTACAGGATATGCACCTCCCCGTCGTGCTTTAGCATCGTCGGTCCCTCGTTGATGTCCAACTCCGTGCCCTGCTCCCAGGACGCGGTGGGTGAGGAAATGCGCACCCGGTCGCTACCCATCGTCCAGGGATTTTCCATTTCTGCAATGTAGAGGTGCTGTGGCGTTGCGTCGTCGGGCTGGTTCGCCTTCCACCCCGACCATACCGCATAGAGCTGCCCGTCGATGCGGCTCACGGTCACGTCGATGGCCCAGATGTTCTCCGTCTGAGCACTCAGGTCGTCGCCCGTGTAAAGGCGGCCCTTTTCTTGATACTCGCCTTGCGGGTCGGCCCCTTCCGACTGGAGGACGCCGCTCCGCTGGTGAATGTAGGGCGGCCCGCCCTCCCCCGCCGCGTAGTAGATGTGCCAGCGCCCGTCTACGAAGTGAAGCTCCGGCGCCCAGACGTGGGTCTGGTTCCAGCCTTCGTCCGGAGCCTCCCACACCCGCACCTCGTTTTGCTTCAGATTGGTGATCGTCTCCGAACGATAGACCGAGAGGCCGTCCTCGCTCGATTCTACGGAGTAGTACCAGCCATCCTTACGTACCACCCAGGGGTCCGCCCCGTCGGCAATGGGGTTAGTGAAGGTACACGCGGGGTCGGCATCGGGCTGTGCGGCTGCTTCCGTGCGCGCCGGTGCGTCGCTCCCGCACGCCCCCAGCAGCAGGCTCAGCAGGAGTCCCAGTCCCATCTGGAGTGTGATCGCGGACAGAGTCGATCCATTCATAGGTTCTCCTGTGCAGTTAAAAAGTTGAGCGTGTGCTGCCCGCCCGCTGAGCTTTTCCTCTACTCCCCATCGATGGTCGGAACCGGGCGGGGGGAGCCGCTGGGGCTACCGCCGTTCACCTCCGGCCAGCCGCCGTTCCAGTTGATGCTATCGATGAGCACCGGCCGTCGATTTGCCCCACTCGGAAGGCGTGGGTTGTTCTCAGGAATGGCGTGATACACCAGCCAATCCGTTCCGGCGTCGTCGGTCGCGACGCTGTTGTGACCGGGCCCCACCCATCCGTTTCCTTCGGACAGGATGCGGAGCCCACCGCCGTTGCGCAGGTCGGTACCGCCGGGGCCGACGTAGGGACCCGTGAGCGAATCTGACCGTCCGACGTACACTTCGTACGTGCTCTGCGCACCCTCGCAGCAGGTACCTGCTGATAGGAAGAGGTATTTCTGGCCGTTGTGCTCGTGTACATACGCCCCCTCGAAGCGATCATCCGCTACCTGAATTTTTTCTCCCACGGCAGATGTGCCTTCCTGGTTGAGCTTCACTGCGTAAATGCCGTGGAAGCTGCCCCAGATGATGGTCGGGTTTGGATTCTCGTTCTGCACGTACGGGTCGATCGAACTGGTCACCCCGATGTCATCATCGCAAAAGATTGGCTCTCCGTGGTCTTCCCAGAGGCCGTCCGGATTGTCCGCAGTAGCGAGCCCAATGCACGACGGTCCCCCATCCTGAACGTAGGAGTAGTACAGGTAATATGTGCCGTCTCGCTTCGAAATGTCGGGAGCCCAGAGGAACTGACCATTGTACTGCCCTCCCCAGTCGGGAATGCCCGGAAACACGTCCCCCACATACGTCCAGTTGAATAAGTCGTCGGATCGGAAAATCGGTATATGATGAAACCCGTCACCGTCACCCCAATCGTCCTGTGTCGCATAAAGGTAATATGTGCCGTCGGAATCTCGGATAATGCTGGGATCGGCCGCTACCGGGGTCACCACCGGGTTTCTATAGGTCTGGGCATCAACGCCAACCTCGATGGTCTGTGTCCGGCTGTCCGAGCTTCCGGACGCGTCGGTCACCTTCAGCTCCACATCGTAGTCGCCTGCGCTCTGATAAACGTAGTCTACAGACACTCCTGTTCGGGTATCGCCCGTCCCCAAGTCCCAGCTGCGTTCGGTTACCTCACCGTCTGGATCTTCGGATTCGTCGGTGAAGGTAACCTTTTCCCCAGCCGTGGGCGCTTCGGGAGCGTAGCTGAAGGCCGCCAAAGGAGGCTCGTTACCGCCGCTTCCACCCGAATCGCATCCTAACGGTCCGCCCATCACCAGACTTAGAACAAGGAGTGGAATGATCCGGATTCGACCGTGCATTTTGCAAGATGTGTTGGGTACGTACGTGTCTCGGAACGGCTTCGGCCAAGGCCCGCCTACCATCGTGCGATTATCTCCTTTCGAACAACACTATGCGCTCCTCTCCCCTACAGGGCTTAAGATGATGTGCACCTCGAAATTTGTGAGGGAGACGAGCAAAAGACTGAGCACACCCCAATACGAGAATTTATTTAGTAGGACGGATTCTGCTCAATGCTCGGATTCAAGTCGATCTCCGACTGCGGGATGGGCAGGTACTCGCGTCCGTCTTGGTAGAACTGAAACTCCGAATCATGGTCGACCAGATCCGTACCAAAGAGCTCGTGGCGCAGCATGTAGCGCCAACGGCCTCCTTCCACACCCGTCTCAAGTAGAATCTGATGCTCAATGCGCTCCCGCATCTCACTCTGTGAGAGGTTGGGGGCGACCTGGCTCAGCGGTTCTAGGTTTGCCCGCGTCCGTACTTGATCCATCGGCGCGTATGCTTCATTCGTACGTCCTGCTTCGTTCAGGGCATCGGCGTACTCCAAGAGAAGGGACCCGTACCGAATGACCTGCCAGTTAATTGGATTCGCGAAATCCTGGCGGTCCAGGTAGTATTCGGTGTACTTCTTCCAGAAGAGCTCTTGGCTGTCGTCCCCGTAGAGTTCATCGTAGCTGGTTCCGAAGATGTTGAACCCGCCGTCTCGGTTGTAAAAGATTGTCGCCTCCAACCGCGGATCCACGTTACCGTTGACCGTCTCCTCCTCAAAGAACTTGTTGAAGTACCACCGGGTTGGCTGTCCATCGGCAAAAGCAATCTGTCGAGGACCGAACAGCTTCGGGCCTTTGTTTCCAGCACCAATGTTGTCGCTCAGTCGTGACTCATCGGCGAACTGGATAGCGAACACCGACTCTTGGTGGTTTTCATCGTCCGCGTCAAAGTTCTCAACGTAGGAATCGAGAAGCCCGTATTCGCCGGAGGAAACTACCTGTCCCAGCGTGTTGGCTGCCTGCTCCCAGTCTTGCTGCTGAAGGTGAGACCGTCCCAGCAGCGCCGTAGCGGCCCCGGATGTAGCACGTCCCTCGTTCTCTTCCGCGTACTCTCCTTTAGCCGGGAGCACCGCCTGGGCGTCTTGGAGGTCTTGCTCAATCTGATCCCAGACCTCCTCGGATGGACGTTGCTCAGGCCGTTCCTCAGCCGTACCGGGGTCCAAAGGCATTGGCACATCGTCATAAGAATTGACTAGATTGAAGTACATCAGCGCCCGGATAAACTTCGCCTCGCCGACGAGACGGGCTCGCAGATTCTCATCCATTGAGATGTCGGGGACATTTGCAATGACCCGGTTGGCCCGCCCGATCGTCGTATAGTGATCGTTCCAGGTCGAAAGATTAGCCTCAAAGTCGTACCCCCCTGCAAAGGTAAATTTCGACAGGTTCGACAGGTCGACCCAGGGGCTGTCACTGTATCCGATGTCCGACCGCTGATCTCGCATGAAGTAAGGCCATTGGGCATACGTGCCGTTAGCGCTTGCTAGTTGGTTGTACACCGAGTTTACTGAGCGAACCGCATCCTCTTGGCTCTCGAAGAAGGTGCTAGAGGTCTCCTGGTTCGGATTGGTCTGCACTAGGTCAGTGCACCCAGCGGACAACCCCGAGAAGAGGACAAGCAACACGGCTCCCAAGACGATTCTCTTGCAGTCTACGAGGAGATTCATGGCTGAATAGAATCGGATATTACTAGAGTGGGGTGGGAAAGGGCTTCAGTTCCGGCCGCACGAGACCGGAGGCAGGAAAGATTGGGAATCGCTTTAAAAGCTCATGTCCACGCCAAACGCGATCGTTCGCGCCTCCGGATAGATGTTTCCGTCGTCCACACCTCTCGAAAGAATGCCGGAGCCGCCAATGGCAGGATCCCAATTCGAATAGCCGGTCAGCGTGTACAGATTGTCGACGCTGGCATAGATGCGCACGGAGCTTTCTCCCAGCCCCATCTGTTCGAAGAGGCTCGACGGGAGGGTATACCCCAACTTTACGTTTTGCACACGAAGGTAGGATCCATCTTCCACCCAGCGATCAGACGCAGGGGTCGCGTTCATCGCACCCTCTGCCCCGATCACCGCCCGCGGCGTGTCGGTATCCGGATCCTCTGGCGTCCACGGGTCAAGGCTCTCCCGGAAGCCACCGAGGTCATCCATTCGGTTCGTCCAGTAGCGGGGGACATTAAAGATCTCGTTCCCGTAGCTACCGCGAAGGGACACGGAGAGGTCGACGTTCTGATACGTTGCGTTGAAGGTAAGTCCCCCTTGAACATCCGGGAACGGACTACCAGCCACGTAACGATCGTTGTCGCCGATCTGCCCGTCTCCGTTCTGATCAACAAACCGGATGTCACCAGGCTCCGCGTCCGGTTGGATCAGCACCTCCTCCCCATCTACCGTGCTCGTGTGATTTTGCACCTCGGCCTCACTCTGAAAGAGACCATCGGTCTCCCGCACGTACAACTCGCCGATTTCGCCTCCCACCGCCGTGCGCGAGACGCCGAACGGTCCCGCAAAGATGGGCTGGCTATTATTGCCCAAACTTTGCACCTCATTGTTGATGGTCGTCATGTTGGCCCGCGTCCGGAGGGTCAGGTCGTCCCCACTATACTCGTGCGTAAGACTTACTTCAAAGCCGGTATTTTGGATCGAGCCAGCGTTGACGGTTGGCGTTCCTTCCGAACCCAAGGAGGGGGGAATGGGGGCCTGGACGAGAAGATCGCTCGAGGTCGACCGGTAGTAGTTTGCATCCAACGTCAGTGCACCCTCAAACAGTCCTACGTTGAGGCCGATGTTGGTCTGTTGATTTTCCTGCCACTTGATGCTGGGGTTCGACAATGTTGTCTGAGTTGCTCCGGGCGCCACACGTGCCGAAGGCCCCAAGCCGTAGTTCAGATTCTGGGTTATAGTCGCAGCAAAGGCATAATTCCCAATGTCCTGATTGCCGAGCTCTCCGTAGCTCGCGCGCACCTTGAAGAGGTTGGCGTACTCACTGAGAACGGGGATTGAATCATAAAACGGTTCCTCACTGAGCACCCACCCAACAGACCCCGCCGCGAAGGTTCCCCAACGGTTGTTCTGCCCAAACCGGGACGAACCATCCCGCCGTACGCTACCCGAGAAGAGATACCGTCCACTGTAGTTATAATTCCCTCGCACCAGGAGCGAGCGGAGCGTATTTCGCGTCTCAAACCCGCTCACTTCTGCGTTCATGGTTCCAGCATCGATCACCCTCAAGTTTTCGTTGCTAAAGCTCTCACGGTAGGCTTCGACGTTCTGGAAGTTATTCCACTGCTCTCGGTAAACGGAAGTCGCGTTGATGTTGTGACTTCCAAACGTATCGTCGAACGTGAGCTGAGCTTCCCCCTGCAGTTCGTACGTGTCGTCCTCTCCAACCGTGAGATCTGCGGGCTCAAGGGTGTTGTTAAACCGGAGAACAGCTTGCTCATCGAAGATATCGTAGTTGAGATCTAAATATTCGCCACCGCCGCTGACCCGGGCCGTCAGGTTGTCGAGAATCTCAGCCTCCATGTACAAATTCCCGATGGCCCGATTGGTGCTCGCATTGTCGTCGAGGGTCCGCTGAGCACCCACGGGGTTCGTGCCAAAAGTCGGATTTGCTGTACTTCCGAAACCATACCCCCCGACGTTGCTGCTGTCACGCACCGGAATCGTCGGCAACATCCGAAGCGCATCGATCAGTGGAAAGCCGTCCATTTGCTCTCGCATAGAGCGGCTGAACGACGCTTTCTCACCAAAGGTGAAAATGCCACGTTTTATCTCGGAATTGATGCGGAGATTATACCGCTCAAAGGAGGTCTGCTCCACTGTTCCTTTTCGGTTCAGGTAACCTCCACTGATTCGGTAACTCGCATTTTCACTGCCTCCAGAGACGGCGGCATTGTACTTTTGGACAGGTGCTCGTCGGAGAAGTGCGTCTTGCCAGTCAGTGTTAGCATACTCTTCCGGATTTCGTGCGGCGGCTGGTGGCTGTTGTCCAGCATTTTCGTAGGCCTGCGTTGCGATGTCGGCCCACTCCTGTGCCCCCATCATGTCGATCTTATTTGGCACCGCCTGCGTACCGTAAAAGCCGCTCGCTGTGACCTCCGTCTCTCCAGACCCTCCCTCCTTGGTCTCAATTACAATTACGCCGTTGGCAGCTTGAGCTCCATACTGAGCCGCGGCCGCTGCGTCCTTCAAAACCTGGATCGACTCGATACCTTCAGGATCAAGGTTTGGGCTCTGGTCCGTGTATACACCGTCGACGACGTAGAGAGGACCGTTGCTGCCAGACGTGAAGCTGAGCCCGCGGATCACGACCGTCGAGTTAGCCCCCGGCTCACCTGTGGCTTGAATGTCCACTCCGGCGACCTGTCCCTTCAGCGCCTCTTCTAGCGTACCCACGTTGCGCTCGTTGATCTCTTCTGATGAAACAGAAGACACCGCCCCCGCTACCGTCTCTCGCTCCTGTTCCGTGTATCCAACAACCACCACATCTTGAAGAGCAGTAGTGCTCTCCCGCAGTACAAAATCGATCGTGGTTGTCTCTTCAGCGTCTACCACAACATCCTCTCGGACAGCCGTCTCGTAGCCGACGAAGCTCACACGCACAGCGTATGTGCCGGGATCGATGCCGGTGATGGTGTATTGCCCGCTCGTGTTGGTAGCCGCACCAAACTGCGTGTTGACAATAGATACATTCACACCTGGTACGGCTTGTCCAGTCGAGTCTGTCACCGTGCCGGTAATTTCCCCAGATTGCGCCAACACCGCTGACGGAAGGAGCAATCCGAGAACGACTACTGAGAGAATAAGGAGTGGCGACTGAACGATCCTCTCGTAATTCATAGTGAAGGAAGGGATAGGATCAGGAGAATCAGGTGTGAGCCGCGAACTCTAGTGCTGAGTGGAACCGCTTCTATTGATAATCAGGAGCATTTCCGCAAAGCACTGCGTCGCGCCTGAGGAGCACAGCAATGCAACTCGCGCTGAGCCGAGTTGAATGTTTTGAATCGGTTCGACTGTTTTCTAACCGTTTGCTATTTTAAGGAGGTGTTGCTAAAATGTCAAGCGGAAATGGAGATACGGTCCAGTCGCCGATGCAGTGGACACATCCTTCGAATAATGGCGGCACTGTTGTGTCCGGGCGATTTACTGCTTTCGGGCCCCGGCAATAGGTTGGACTTGCGAAACGCGAACGGAGATGCCGTCTTAATAGACGTTGGTTTTGCTCAATTTCACTTCTATCTGGTAGTGCGCCTGATTACATGAAAAATGTGACGATGGCCGATGTCGCGGACCGGGCTGGAGTCTCGAAATCAACTGTCTCAGCCGTCATCAACGACAAGGACGTTGTGCGTGATGATACCCGGGAGCGGGTCTGGGAGGCGGTAAACGAACTGGATTACCGGCCCAGCGGCTCAGCCCGCCGCGGATTTTCGGCCTCCTCCGATAAGAGCATTGGGTTTGTCATTAAAGAGACCAGGAACCCGTACTACTCCGAGGTCCTCACCGGCATCCGAGAGGTGGCAGTCGCGCATGACTACCTGACCCTTGTATCTAGCTCGGAAGGCCGCTTCGACGAAGAGAAGGAGATCGTGAAGCAATTCTCCAAGAAAGACCTGAGTGGCCTCATCATCACGCCCATCGTCAATAATGAGTCCGACCTCTCCCATATCTTTGAGCTGAAGCGCAAGAACATTCCATTCGTTCTACTTGAAGGGGTGAAGGGATTGCGCGCCAGTATTGTGGACATCGACAACGTTCAGGCGTCGTGTGAGGCGGCTAGGCATCTTATCGAACTCGGGCACGAGCGCATTGTCCATTTCGCGGGCCCGGCGTACTCCGACCACTCCCAGAAGCGTGTGGTGGGGGTGCGGCGAGCCTTCAGTGAGTCTCACTTGGTCTACACGCCGGACACGGAGGTAGCGGTAGGCGACTCCTTCGAAGCAGGATACAAGCGCGGCCTGGAGTACTTTGGCGACATGGAGGAGGCCAAGCGGCCCACTGGCGTAACGTGCTACAATGACCTCACGGCGCTGGGCCTGATGAAGGCGCTTCGTGAGTTGGGCATTTCCGTTCCAGAGGAGGTATCGGTCGTGGGCTTCGACGACCTCGACGTCCTTGGATATTTTCCGATCTCGCTCACAACAATCCAGGTCCCGAAGCACGAGATGGGGCAGCAGGCCACGGAGGTTTTGCTCCAGCGTATTGAGTCCGGACACTCTCGGACGCCCAAGCAGATTTCTCTTGAGGCGGAGCTTGTGATTCGTGGCTCTACGGCTCCTCCTCCAAGCGGATAGTTGCACCACGTCAGTCCGGAGCCCCCGCCATGATAGCTCCTTTTCTCCCTTTGACCCGGCGCCCCCACCAGTCGATTACGACACACGTGTTCGATCCCCGCGCCAAGACGGCCTGATCGCTTCCCATGCCCGACCTTACCCTCCTCTCTGAACACCCTCACCGCCGCCGCAATGCCCTCACCGGCGAATGGGTCCTCGTTTCTCCCCACCGCGCCGACCGTCCCTGGCAAGGACAGACTGAGGACCCGCCCGAAGATGAGCGTCCCAGGTACGACTCGGACTGCTACCTTTGTCCCGGCAATGACCGCGCTGGCGACGCGACCAACCCTGAGTACACAGACACGTTCGTGTTCACCAACGACTTCAGTGCGCTTAAGCTGAGCACGCCCGAGGGCACGTGGACGCCTGTCGGCGGGTCAGCTGATGATCTCTTCCAAGCCGAGTCTGAAAAGGGCATCTGTCGGGTGATTTGTTACACGCCGCGCCACGACGTAACTCTCGCAGAGATGCCCGCCGAGGACGTGCGCCCTGTGGTAGATCTGTGGAGCGAGGAGTACGACTCGCTCGGCGCTTACGAGGACATCAACTACGTCCAGATCTTTGAAAACAAAGGCCAGATGATGGGATGCTCGAACCCGCACCCGCATGGCCAGATCTGGGCTCAGGAGAGCCTCCCGAACGAGCCGCGCAAGGAAACCACCCGCCAGACCGAGCACTACGACCGGCACGGGCGCACGCTGCTCACCGACTACCTGAGCGCGGAGCTTGAGAAGGGTGTCCGCGTCGTGTGTAAAAACGACTCGTTCGTCGCGCTTGTCCCATTCTGGGCCGTCTGGCCCTACGAGGCACTTGTCGTGAGTCGCCGCCCCGTGCCGAGCGTCTCCGCCCTCGATGGCGATGAGCGGAACGATCTGGCCCGCCTCTTACAGCGCCTGACGACCAAGTACGACAACCTTTTCAACACACCCTTTCCCTACTCCGCTGGCCTCCACCAAGCGCCCACCGATGGCCGGGTCCACCCGGAGTGGCACTTCCACATGCATTTTTACCCTCCGCTTCTGCGCTCCGCCACGGTGAAGAAGTTCATGGTCGGCTACGAGATGCTCGGCACGCCGCAGCGTGACTTCCCACCTGAGACCAGCGCCGAGCGCCTCCGGGCTCTCTCTGATACGCACTACCGGGCCGACTAACCCAACGCGGGGAGAGGGAAGTCTCGCCTCTTCGAACCTCCCCGCCGAGCATGGGAGCGCTTTTCCCACCGCCCGCCCGCGCTCTCGCGCTCTGCTTCCCAATACACGTCACCCGCGTCATGGAATCCGCAGTAGCGTTCACGCCGCTCGACTACGCAATCTTCGGAGTCTACCTGCTTGTTATCGTCGGGCTCGGTCTCTGGGTTTCCCAAGAGGAGGAGGGCAAAGAAAAAGACAGCACCGACTATTTCCTCGCGAGCAAGTCTCTGCCCTTCTGGGCCATCGGCTCTTCCCTGATCGCGGCTAACATTTCCGCCGAGCAGTTCATCGGCATGAGCGGATCGGGCTTTCGGGTAGGCCTGGCCATCGCCTCCTACGAGTGGATGGCCGCGGTCACCCTCCTGGTGATCGCCCACTTCTTCCTCCCGATCTATCTGGAGAAGGACATCTTCACGATGCCCCAGTTCCTTGAGGAGCGCTACGACGGGCGCGTCCGGATGCTCCTGGCAGTTTTCTGGCTTTTGGTCTACGTGTTCGTCAACCTCACCTCAGTCTTATACATGGGCGGCCTCTCGATGAACGTCATTATGGGGACGCCCCTCTGGGCCTCCATTGCCGCGCTGGCCGCTATCGCTACCGCGTATAGCTTGTATGGCGGGCTCAAGGCCGTCGCCTGGACCGACGTCGTGCAGGTAGTCGTCCTCGTTGGCGGGGGCCTCATGACCACCTGGATCGCCCTCGACGCCTACGGCGAGGCCGGCCCTGTCGCCGGCCTCTCCCAGCTCATGAGCGACGCCTCCGGCCGCTTCAATATGATCCTGTTTGAAGGAGAACTCATGTATCAGAACGACGAGGGGGTGACCCAGGACGCCTACCAGCTGCTTCCTGGCCTGAGCGTCCTCTTCGGGGGTCTTTGGGTCGCGAATCTCTTTTACTGGGGCTGCAACCAGTACGTGATCCAGCGCGCCCTCGCCGCCAAAAACCTAACGGAGGCCAAGCGCGGCCTTGCCTTCGCCGGCTACCTCAAGCTTTTGCTTCCCCTGATCGTGGTGGTGCCCGGCATCGTCGCTTACGCCCTCGACCCCGCCGCCGTCACCAAGGGCGACGAGGCTTACCCCTGGCTCCTCGGTCAGTACGTCCCATCGGGCTTTCGCGGGCTCGCCTTCGCCGCGCTGGTCGCCGCGATCGTCTCTTCTCTCGCCTCCATGATGAACAGCGCCTCGACCATCTTCACGATGGACCTCTACGAAAACTACGTCGATGCTGAGTCGGTCTCCGAGGGGCGGCTCGTCCGCATCGGGCGGATCGTCGCCCTCCTCTGCATTGCGATTGCCGCGGTGGTAGCCCCCCAGCTCGCCACGCTCGACCAGGTCTTCCAGTATATCCAAGAGTACACCGGCTTCGTAAGCCCCGGCGTCCTGGCGATCTTCATGATGGGACTCTTCTGGGGGAAAGCCACTCCCAACGCCGCGCTCGTCTCGGCCGTCCTCTCAATCCCCCTCTCGGCGGGCTTCAAGGCCCTGGCCCCTGGCGTCCCCTTCCTCAATCGCATGCTCATCGTCTTCTTCCTCTCGGTGGGACTCATCGCCGCGATTTCCCTTTACGAAAACGAGGGCGATGACCACCCGAAGGCCATCGACTTCGGGGAGATCGGCCGCGCCCGGGACTCCGTCTACAACGTTGCCGCCTTTGGCATCCTCGGCATCACTGCCGCGCTATACGTCCTCTTTTGGTAAAGCGCCGAGGGAGGCGCGCTATGAAGGCCTTTAGTCAAAAGCCGTTCCTACATCAATACTCCAGCGTCTCATGTCGGCTGCTACCAGGGACTCGTGTAACAACAGTACGGACCCGATCTTCGAAAACCTACGTGGTGCCTTTGTAGAGCAATTCGGGCATGAAAGAAAGCCCTCTGTGTTGGCCCGTGCTCCGGGTCGAGTAAACTTGATCGGGGGACACACTGACTACAACGACGGCTTCGTCCTCCCTACAACTGTCGACCGTGCCGTGTACGTAGCTCTGCGACCTCGCACCGACGAGAGGGTACGGCTGCATTCACAAAATTTCGGAGAGGAAGTCGAGTACGCGCTATCGAAGCCACACGTCTCGTCCCTCCCGCAATGGGCACAGTACGTAGCCGGAGTGGCCGAGGAACTCCGGACCAAGTGTGGGCTAGATGCGGGATTCGAGGGGGTGCTGTTCGGCAACGTACCGCTAGGCGCTGGACTCAGCTCGTCGGCCGCGCTTGAAGTGGCCGCTGCAGAGGGGCTTACACGCCTTTTCGGAATTGACCTCGGTGCTGAAGAAATGGCCCTTCTCTGCCAACAGGTAGAGCACACCTATGTCGGGGTGCAGTGTGGAGTCATGGACCAGATGGCAACAAGACTCGGTCGTGCTGGGAACGTCCTTTCACTGGACTGCCGCACCTTGGACTACGAGCACGTTCCCCTCCCTCTCAGTGAAGCTAGCATCGTCATCGCAGACAGTCAGGTAAGCCGAGAACTGGCTGACTCGAAATACAACGAGCGGCTTGCTGAGTGCGAGGAGGGGGTGACTTTCTTCCAGCAATTCGACGACTCAATCAAGGCCCTCCGCGACGTGAGCTCGGAGCTATTTGAGGCACATGCCAGCGAGCTATCGGAGACGACGAAGCGACGATGCCGTCACGTCATCACCGAGAATAGACGAGTGAAGAAAAGCGTCCAGGCCCTGCAGGCTGAGGACTTAGAGACGTTCGGAGCCCTGATGAGTGCCGCCCACAGCAGCATCCGAGATGATTATGAGGTCAGCATTCCGGAATTGGATCATTTGGTGGCGACCGCCGAAAACACAGAAGGAGTTTACGGGGCACGCATGACTGGAGCAGGCTTTGGTGGCTGTGTGGTGTGCCTTGCGGCCAATAGTGCGTTGGAGCCGCTTCAGCAACGACTGTCACAGCAGTACGAAGATCAATTCGGCCTGGAGCCTGCTCTCTACGTGGTCGAAGAAAATTTAGAAGTCATGACACTACACTAAATGTGAATCAGGGGCTGAGAGCGAGGATCAGAATCGTAGCAGCAAGCCGACCGAAGGCATGAACGAGCAGTCCCTGGTATGAGCGCACCTTCGAGGCCCGCTGAATCCCGGTTTTCTCATCAGTCCAGTTGAATAGCGACTCGATCGGCCGGGAGAGTCCGGCTTACAGCCCTGGAAAACAGCCTATCTGCCGAACAGCTCCCTGCACTCGCACCCCGTCGGCTTCGGCTGTAATATAGATTCCCGATTAGCATCAAATAGCATAGCATAAATCCAGTCATGCAATGAGAAGTCGGGGGCTGTAAAGAGCATCTCGGCTCTTTGCCGGTCACCTGCTTCCGATCTGTCTTAGGCTCTCGATTTCGTGAATCCGTTACGCTTATGCACCGATTGACGGGCGTCGACCAGAACGGCGCGCATGCGTTACGGAAATGATGCAATGCGTAACAATCGGGCTCGATAAGGGTTTTCTGTGATCCCTCCGTCTGACCCGCTTTCCGAACCACTTCTGGCCCGATGGCCCGTCCCGACAAGCTCCCTCGGGTCCTCAACGAGGCCGAGACCTCTTCGCTACTGGATCAGCCCAACCAGCGCTACTTCGGCCCCTGTCGAGACTACCTCTACATGCGGGTGATGCTGAAGGCTGGACTCCGGGCCTCAGAGGCGACGGCTCTTCGCCCCGAACATATTGATCTCATGAGCGGGAAGCTCATGGTCCGGGAAGGCAAGGGCGCGAAGGACCGGACGCTTTGGATTGGAGAAGAGCTTCTGGAAGAACTCCAAGCCTGGATGGACCGGCGCAAAGCGACAGCTCCGAAAGCCGATTACCTACTGCCAACCTCGAAGGGCACGCAGGTGGCGACCTCTCACCTCCGCCGCTCAGTCAAGCGATACGCCCGGGATGCAAACATCGAGGAAGT
>ERZ1034569.278-NODE-278-length-19264-cov-7.757614_pt1 | contig 19264 bp, 20 predicted proteins | sample MGYA00520706_ERZ1034569 | MGnify/ENA primary metagenome ERZ1034569 (study PRJEB33760, sample SAMEA4777722) | hypersaline lake metagenome | biome: hypersaline environment; feature: brines | place: Spain | collected 2014-08 | depth 0 m ...
GCGAACTTGTTGTCCGACGGCGGGACACAGGAGGTCATAAAGTGCTCGCGCAGGACGCCGGGGTGTTCCTGGACCGCCCGATCCATGTCCATGAACACGACACCCTTGTCCTCCCACTGCTCTTTCATGTTCTGGTAGACGATCTCGGACTCGTACTGTGCACCGACGCCCGAGAGCGCCTGCTTCTCCGCCTCGGGGATACCGAGCTTGTCGAACGTGTCCTGAATCTCGTCGGGGAGGTCCTCCCAGTTGTCGGCCCCGCCGCGGGCCTCGATGTCCGGGCGGATGTACGGGACGATCTCGTCGACGTCGACCTCCGAGAGGTCCGGCTGGCCGGGCCAGTCGGTCGGCATCGGCATCTCCTGGAACAGCCGCAGTGCGCGGAGACGCCGCTCCAGCATCCACTCGGGCTCGTTTTTGTCCTCCGAGATGACCCGGATGGTCTCCTCGGTCAGCCCCTTCTCGGTCTGGAACGCAGAGGACTCCTCTTTTTTGAACTCGAACCGTGCTTCCGTGTCGGTCTCCTGAATCTCTTCTGAACTCATGTTAGGCTGCCTCGTACACTTCCTCGCGAACCCAGTCGTAACCCTCGTCTTCGAGCTGTTCGGCCAGGTCCGCATCGCCGCTCTTTGCTATCTCTCCGTCCAGCATCACGTGGACGTGGTCGGGCTCGACGTAGTCGAGGATGCGCTGGTAGTGGGTTATCTGCAGGATACCCGCGCCCTCCTCGTCGCGCAACGCGTTGATGCCGTCAGAGACATCCTGTAGTCGGTCGATGTCCAGCCCGGAGTCGATCTCGTCGAGCACTGCGATCTCGGGCTCCAGAATGGCCGCCTGGAGCACCTCGTTCTGTTTCTTTTCCCCACCCGAGAACCCGACGTTCAGGTACCGGCTTGCAAAGGACTCGTCCATGTCGAGCAGCTCCATCTTCTCCTGGAGGATCTGCTGGAACTCCGCGACACCGATCTCACCCTCGTCGGCCGGCCCCTCCATCGGGGAGCTCTCGTAGCCTTCCGCCTCCTCCTCCTCGTCCTCGGCTTCGGCTTCGGCTTCCTCCTCCTCGAAGAGCTCCTCGCGCTCCTCGAGTTTCGTGTTCAGCGCCGTTCGGAGGAAGTTCACCATCGTCACCCCCTCGATCTCCACGGGGTACTGGAACCCGAGAAAGATACCCAGCGCGGCCCGCTCGTTTGGCTCCAAGTCCAGCAGGTCCCACTCCTGCATGTCCTCTGGGATCTCCTCGCCGAACTCGTTACCGTCGAGACGGAGCGTGACACTCCCGCCGGTCACGTCGTAGGCTGGGTGCCCTGCGATGACCTTTCCGAGCGTCGACTTGCCGCTCCCGTTCGGGCCCATCAGGGCGTGTATCTCTCCGCTGTCGACTGTGAGGTCGACACCGCGGAGGATTGTTTCGCCGCCCTCCTCTCCGACGTCGGCCTGTAGGTTCTCGATTTCGAGTGTAGCCATATGATCTTGTATCAACCGTACGAACGGGAGAGACAGGCATAATACTTTCGTATTTCTACCCTCTCGCTTTTCGAAACACAAAAATTGGTTCGTTTGCGAGAAATCCAGAGCCGTTTCTCTCGGCCGCTCCGGCCCGACTGCCTACCGTGATCGGAGTTGACCGTCGTACGCTCTCACCAGCCGTGTCAGGCCTCCTGCGGCCTGTCGACAGGTTCGGGTGGGGCCGTGTCGGCGTTGCGTTCGAGCACACCACGCTGGTGGTCGGGCAGGGTCCGTTCCTCGAACAGTTCGAAACCCGCACGGTAGCGCTCGGCCCGTGCTCCACCGGGTTCGTGGCGGAGTAACAGCTCCGCCATCCCCGTCTCCGCGCCAGTCCAGACGAACCCGGCGCGGTAGCAGGCCTCGTAGGCGATGGGGTTGTTGACCGCGACGGCGACGGCGTCGAACCGCCCGCCGAGTCGGTCGGCGGTGAACCGGAGCAGCCGTGGACCGACCCCCTCGCCACGGCGGTCCTCACGGACCGTCACGTACCTGATTCGGGCCCCCCGGTCCGCGCCACGGTCCGGGCTGAACGACGTCGCTCCGACCAGTGCACCCCGGTCGTCGACCTGCTCCCCTCGTTCCGTGGGGTCGCACGCGACTGCTTTGCCGGTGTCTGACATCACGAATTTGCCCGCGTACGCGAACCGCTCGTGGTCGAGTCGGAGTGTGGGGGCGTCCGGCGGGTGACCGAGCAGGTCGTACTCCACAGTCGACACAGGACCCGCCCGTATCTCAACCTGACGGCCCGCGGCGGCCCGACACGGTGACCGGTCGCCCGTGTCTGTGGGCTCACCGCACGAGATACGGCTCCTCCCCGGGGAGAAACCGACCGAGGTCGGACTGCTCGCGGTAGTTCTCCTCCTCGAGACCCCGGAGTGTGTCGACCAGTCGCCCGGCGTCGTCGCCCGTCCACCCGGTGGGGTCGGCAACGGGAACGACGAGCCAACCCGCCCCACTGAGTGTCTCGGCGTGCAGGCTCTCCGGGCTCTGGTCGGTCGCGCGTGCCGTACAGGTTTCCAAGACGTGTCGCGTGGCCCGTGGCCCCACCGGGAGCAGGACGTGGGCCGTTATCGCCCGGAGTTCGGCGTCGAAGTACGGCTCCATCCGAGCGTACAACTGGTCCCTGTCGGCGGTGTCCGTGTCGACCGCATCGGGCGGACACATCGACAGGTACGAGAGAAAGGTCCCGGGGCAGTCCGTGACGGTCCCGGGGTCGACCGTCTCGACCAGGCCCCCGTCGGCGAGCGCACCGACGAACCGTTTGGACCACGGCCGGCCGGTAAACGGGATACCCGTTTCCGTGCCGCCGTGGACTGCGGGGTTGTCACCAACTACGTGAAAGCGGGCGTTCACGTCGCCGTAGCCCGGAACGAACCGCTCACACGGTGGGTCGAGACCGAACGGGTTCCGCTCGCGGTGCGTGACGTACTCCACAGACCTGGGCTCGGCTGCAGGCCACTCAGCGCTTTCGGTTCGTCCTGTCGGGTCACGGCGAGCGGTAGATTTTCTGGAGCCGAGACCGTACGGGCGGTCATGCAGGTCGATCCAGAACAGACCGCGGTCGTCGTCGTCGACATGCAGAACGGGTTCTGTCACCCCGACGGGAGTCTCTACGCGCCGGGGAGTGAGGCAGCGATCGAACCGTGTGCACGACTCGTCGACAGTGCCCGCGACGCGGGTGCATCTGTTGTCTTTACCCGTGACGTCCACCCGCCCGAGCAGTTCGACGGGAACCACTACTACGACGAGTTCGACCGCTGGGGTGAACACGTCGTCGAGGGTACCTGGGAGACAGAGCTGGTCGAGGGTCTGTCACCCCGGGAGGAGGACCTGGTCGTGGTCAAACACACGTACGACGCGTTCCACCAGACCGAACTCGAGGGGTGGCTGGACGCTCACGGTGTGACAGAGCTCGTCTTCTGTGGGACGCTCGCGAACGTCTGCGTGTTGCACACGGCGGGTAGTGCTGGCTTGCGTGACTACCGACCGGTGCTCGCCGAGGACGCCATCGGCTACATCGAGGAAGACGACCGGGAGTACGCCCTGGAGCACGCGGGCTGGCTGTTCGGCGAGGTGGCGCCACTCGCGGAGCTCGGGTTCGAGTGAACACGGGCTCAGACGAGTGTGTCGGCGGTCCGGTCGGCCCACTCGACGGCGTACTCGGGGCCGTGCTGGCGGTAGACCTCCGCGTCGAGTGCCGCGAACGGTGCCGGGAGTTCACCGGCGTGTTTGACTGCGCTACAGGCCAGCTCCGCGGCGTCGCCTACGCCGAGTTTACCGCGGGCGAGCGCCCCCGGTATGCTCTCGAGTCGGTCCGCCAGCTGTTCGCCGGCGTCGAGCCAGGCGTCGAACAGCGGCCCGTCCCAGTCGGCGAACGTGTCGCGGGTGTGTAGACCGAGATACGCCTCGTAGCAGGCGGCCGCGACCTGGTAGGTCTCGACCGGGTCCAGTGGGTCCCGCAGGGCCGCCGCAAACGCCGGGTACTCCCCGGCAAAGAAACCGAGAAACTGCTCGGGCTCGCCCAGGCCGACCTGGACCAGCGCCTCGGCGACCAGAAACGACGCAAACGGCTCGGGCGACCCGTCGAGGCGTGGCTTGCAGAGGACGACCGGCGGGTCGGTCTGTCGGGTCCAGGTCACACTCCCGTCACCGGGCAGCCCGATCGTCAGGCCGTGGCTCGCGTAGCGGGCGAGCACGTCCGGTCTGTCCGGTGGGAGCCAGTCCTCGGGGTAGCCGACCGGGTCGAGCGCGTCGACCACCAGCCCGAGGTCCTCGGCCCGGCCGGCCGGGACCGTCTCGAAATCCTGTGCGGTGTCCAGTACGAGCGCCTCGGGAGCGTGTGTCTCCCGGACCGCGGCAACGGGCTCGGAGAGTGAGCGTTCGGTGAACATCAGGCGAACACGAGGTTGACACACACCGCGACACTCAACACCGACACGACCAGCGTCGTGAGACCGACTTCTGTGGGGGAACTCATACCAGACATTCGGCCGCAGAACGCAAAAACCCACAGCTTTCGGGCTACCGGTCCGGGAGTCCGGTCTCGCGGTCGGGCCCGGGGTACGACTCGTCGTGGCGGTGTTCGTAGAGACTCGCAGGGTCGAACAGACGTCCAAAGGCGTCGGGTGTGTGGACGCTGAGCGAGACGTACGGCTGCATCGAGCGGTTGGTCTGGGTGCTCGCGAGGTCGGGGTCGAAGGTAAGCAGGTGTGCTGCGTTGCCGCGGTACGCAGACCCCAGTCCCGGGTGGTCCTCCGGGGGGTGTGAGACGGCGACGCGCTCGCGCTCGACGACTGTTCGCCAGTCCGTGGCCACCTCCTCGTCGGCCAGCGTCGTGATGACCGCCGTTGTGTCGTCGAGCAACGGGTCACTCGCCACCAACCCCATCCAGGAGTGTCGGCGAATCTGTGATAGTGCCGTTCGCGCTGCCCCGCCGACCAGTAGGTCGGCTGCGAGCACGTCGGCGTCGGCGACGACCCGCGTCGGGTCCGCGGGGTCGTCACTCATCGGTACGCCGGGCGGTGAGTGCCTCCCGAACCGCCGCCACGGTCACGGTGCTGTCTTCTGTGCGCTCGAACAGCGTCTCCCAGTCCATACTGAACACACGGGAGCGCCGGAGAAAAACCCCCGGAGCCGTTACCCGTCACACGCCCGTCTGACGGGCGTTTAATTATCTCGATACCGACCTGCCCGATGGGCGCGCCGGTGTGGCCCCACCCCACGGAATCTCACCCCCGACTCTCCCAACAGAGCGCGCCCGACGAACTCCCTCTCTTTGCTTTTCACGGGCGTTCCGCATGGGAAGATACTTCCCCGACGACACCCCATATCGTAGATATGACCGAGTACACGGTGACCGGTCGCTGGCAGACCCCCAGCGGGTGGCAGACCTTCGAGACGGGACAGACCGCAGAAAACGAGAACGTGGCCGTCGAGCACGTCTACGCCGAGTTCGGGTCGCGACACGGGCTCGACCGCACACAGATCGAGATAGACGAGGTGGGAGAATGAGTCTCGGTGGCGGTGGCGGTCAGATGCAGGAGATGGCCGCACAGCTCGAGGAACTGGAACAGACCCGCGAGGCACTCGAGGCCGAGGTCCAGGGTCTCCAGGGAGAGAAACGCGACATCGACGACGCGGTCGAGGCGCTCGAGGAACTCGAGAGCGGTTCGACGGTGCAGGTCCCGCTCGGCGGTGGCGCGTACGTCCGTGCCGAGGTCCAGGATATCGACGAGATCACCATCACGCTCGGCTCTGACTACGCGGCAGAGCGCGACAGCGACGGGGCGATAGAGACACTCGAATCCAAGCGCGACACGCTCGACGACCGTATCGAGGAGCTGCGCTCGGACATCGCGGAGCTCGAGAGCGAGTCCGACGAACTCGAACAGCGCATGGAGCAGGCCCGTGCACAGCAGATGCAGCAGCTTCAGCAAGGCGAGTAGTTTCCGATGTTCGACGGGCTCAAGGACAAACTCAGTAACTTCACAGAGGATACCCAGGAGGACGTCGACGACGAGGCGGTTTCGGAGGCGGCGGAGACACCGGCCGACGACACCGAACCGGCAGAGGATTCGTCGGTAGAGACATCCCCGGACCGGACGACCCCCGAATCCGAGGAGACACCGGACTCGACTGGAAGCACACCCGACCAGACAGCGCCCGGACAGCAGGCCGGAGAAACTGCCGTCCAGCACGACGACACGGCCGGCGGGGGCACGGCAACCGTAGAGCAGACCCCCGAGCCGGTGTCCGACGAGCAGGCAGACGAGAGACCGGTGTCCGACGAGAAGGTAGACGAGAGACCGGTGTCCGACGAGAAGGTAGACGAGAGACCCGTGTCCGACGAGACAGGAAACAACGGGCACAGCCTGACCCAGCGGGCCAAGCTGTTTGCAACCGGGAAGACCATCATCGACGAGGACGACCTCGAAACCCACCTGGAAGAGCTCGAGTTCGCACTGCTCGGTAGCGATGTCGAGTACGAGGTGACACAGGAGATCCTCGACGGTGTGGAGGCGAACCTGCTGGGCGAGACCCGGGGTCGTCTAGAGAGCACTGGCAACATCGTCAGGGACGCTCTCCGGGAGGCGCTGTACGATGTCATCAGTGTCGGCCAGTTCGACTTCGACGCTCGTATCGCCGAGGCCGACAAGCCGGTCGTTCTCGTGTTCACCGGGGTCAACGGCGTCGGCAAGACGACCACCATCGCCAAACTCGCCCGTTACTTCGAGCGGCGCGGTCTCTCGACCGTGCTGGCGAACGGTGACACCTACCGGGCCGGAGCAAACGAACAGCTCGGGCAGCACGCCCGCAACCTCGACAAGAAGCTCATCTCCCACGAGCAGGGGTCGGACCCCGCAGCGGTTCTCTACGACGCTGTCGAGTACGCCGAGGCGAACAACGTCGATGTCGTGCTCGGTGACACCGCCGGTCGGCTCCACACCAGCGACGGGCTGATGGACCAGCTCTCGAAGATCGACCGCGTTATCGACCCCGACATGACGATGTTCGTCGACGAGGCAGTTGCCGGGCAGGACGCCGTCAACCGTGCCCGCGAGTTCGACGACGCCGCGACCGTCGACGGGGCTGTGCTCACGAAGGCCGACGCCGACAGCCAGGGCGGTGCCGCTATCTCTGTTGCACACGTCACCGGCAAACCGATTCTCTTCTTGGGGACCGGTCAGGAGTACGACGACCTCGAGCCGTTCGACCCGGAGCGGGTCGTCGACTCGCTGCTCGGTGAGTGACACCGGCCTCGACACACCGTCTCACGGGCCGACCGGCGTGGGGGTCTGCTCGGTTGTGCGGTCACGGGAAGCTACTCCGCAGACTGCGGCTCCGGAGTCCGAAACGTACTTTACGTTTAGCTGGCTACACTCCATTGCGTGTCCGGGCTGGGGTAATGGTATCCTTTGGGCCTGTGGCGCCCAAGACGCGGGTTCGATTCCCGCGCCCGGACTGTTCTCGACCGGTATCGCCTGCCGACACCGGGGTGGCGTCTCGCTCGTCCAACGGCCCCGGGCCGGCAGTCTTAGGTGGCTGCCAGCCACAGAGAGCCACATGGAACCGGATCTCTCGGCGCTCGACGAGCACTTACACAGACTGGACGTGGACGGCTACCTCATCGAGGCCGACTCGGAGGAGGCAGACCAGTACTACCTCTCCGGGTTCGACGCCCCCGACCCGTTCGTGACGCTGTACGACGGTGCGGTGCACCTGCTGTTCGGGCGGAGTCTCGAGTACGGGCGTGCACTGCGCGAGGCACGCGCGGAGACGGTCGAGCGTGGGTCTGATTACGACTACGAGCGACGTGTCGAGGCCCACGGGCGACACGAGGGCTGGAGTCGGACACTCGCGGCGTTTCTCCGGGCCTACGGTGTCGAGTCGGTGGCGACGCCGCCGCGGTTCCCGTTACAGACCGCCGACGGTCTCCGGGGACAAGACATCGCGGTCCAGGCCGACGACGAGGGTGTCGTCACCGAGATACGCGCCTCGAAAGCCGACGAGGAGGTCGAGTACGTCCGTCGAGCACAGCGGGCAAACGAGGCGGCGATGGGCCGTGCGGAGGCGCTGCTGGCAGGGGCGACCGTCGAGAGCGGTGTGCTCCACCACGAGGGGGAGCCACTGACGAGTGAGCGGGTAAAAGAGGAGATCGAGGTGACACTGCTCCGGCACGGCTGTGCGCTCGACGAGACAATCGTCGCCTGTGGGACCGACGCCGCCGACCCTCACGAACGGGGGAGCGGCCCGCTGGCGGCCGGCGAGCCGATTATCGTCGATATCTTCCCCCGGAGCAAACAGACCCGGTACCACGCCGACATGACCCGGACGTTCTGCCGGGGTGACCCGACAGAGACCGTTCGAGAGTGGTACGACCTGACCGCCGAGGCAAAACAGGCCGCCCTGGCGGCTGTCGAACCCGGTGCGACCGGCGAGGCTGTTCACGCCGCCGCCTGTGACGTCTACGAGGCGGCCGGACTCCCGACGCTGCGTGCCGACCCCACCGCCGAAACGGGGTTCATCCACAGCACGGGTCACGGGGTCGGTCTCGAGGTGCACGAACTGCCACACGTCGCGGAGAACGCCGGCGAACTCCGGCCGGGACAGGTCATCACCATCGAACCGGGGCTGTACGACCCCGAGGTCGGTGGCATCCGTATCGAGGACATCGTCGTGGTCACCGCAGACGGGTACGAGAACCTCACCGACTACGATGAGTCACTCGCAATCTGAGCCGTCCGTCCCGACCCACACGTGAGTCGTGACGGGCCAACTCATCTCTGTCTGATACGTACGGAGTGTGCCAGACGAGTCGTCTGCGGCCGTCTCGGGAGGCGGGACCGGATTCTCGGTGAACTGGCCGCCACACTGTGGCAAATGTTACCCCGAAGTTCGTAAGGTTTTTCTGAGTTGTCTCCATGTGTCGGTGTATGTCACGCGACATTGACCGCACCAATGGCCCCGCAAACGCTCTCAGCCGCCGGCAGTGGCTCGCGATGCTCGGTGTCGGGAGCGCTACGGCTCTCGCTGGCTGTCTCGGGGGCGACGGTGACGACGAAGGGAATGGTGGCGAGAACGGTGGCACGAACGGCGGTGAGAACGGTGGCGAGAACGGTGGCACGAACGGCGGTGAGAACGGTGGTACGAACGGCGGTGAGAACGGTGGCGAGAACGGCCAGTCACAGTTCCCTGCCGTCTCCGGACGGTACAGAACGAACTCCTCCGCATCGTTCGAGACCCTGAACCCGGTGTACAACACCGAGTCCGGTGCGGGAACCGCTATCGGGCGTGCGCTCGACCAGGGCTACACGTTCACACCCGACAACGAAGTGTTCCCGCTGTTGTACGACCTGAGCACCGACAGTGGTGAGGTCTGGGTGTTCGACGTCCGTGAAGACCTCCAGTTCAGTGACCCGTACGGTCAGGTTACCGCACAGGACTTCGTCTACTACATCCAGGAGATTCACAAGGGCCCGTTCAACTCGGCCAACTCCTCGGAGTGGGGAGAAGATATCAACGTCGTCCAGAACAGCGAGTTCGAGTTCCAGGCCGAACTGCCGAACCCGCAGCTTCTCTGGCCCGAGACGTTCGCACCACTCGAGTACCCCGTTCCGCAGGGCCTGCTCGAGCCGTACGTCCAGGAGGAAGACGACGAGGGGCTCCAACAGGACAGCGAGTTGCTCGAGCTCCAGTTCACCGGGAACCTCGGTCCGTTTAGCCTCGACGAGTGGAACCGTGGTGCCGGAACCAGCTACAGCCGCAACGACGACTACTACATCCAGAACCTGGACTACGGCCCGGATCTGTTCGCCGAGGCCCCGTACTTCGAGGGGGCGGACATCGAGGTCGTGACGTCACAGACCTCACGTCTCAACCAACTGTCGACCGGTGAGGTGGACGCCTCCGCTATCCCGGCACCCCGATTCCAGGAGTTCCAGGACAACCCCAACGTCAGCGTTCGACAGATCCCACAGCCGTTCAACTCGCTCACCGCGTTGAACATGCGCGACAACGGGTGGACCGGCGGTCCGGGTAACCTGTTCCGGTACAAGGAGTTCCGCCAGGCGATGGCAATCGCCGTCAACAAGACAGAGCTCATCAACGGCGTGCTCCGTGGGCTCGGCGCACCGCACTTTACCTGGCAGCCGCGGTTCTCCGCGTTCTACCCGCCCGAAGATAGGATCGAGGAGTTCAAATTCGGTGTGGAGCCGCTCGTCGGTCCGGAGATGGCCCGTCAGCGTGCCCGTGAGGCCCTGGACCGCTCCGAGTTCGACTACCGGTTCGACGGTGACACACTCGTTCGACCCGACGGCAACACCATCAACCTCACGCACTACCACAGCGCCGGTCAGGAGACCGAGCGGCTCACGTGTGAGTTCGTTGCTCAGGAGATGGACGAAGCGTTCGGTATCAACGTCAACGTCGAGGCGATCGACGGGACCCAGTACTCCCAGAACTACTGGAGTGCCTCGCCACAGGGTGGGACCGACACCGTCCGCGGTGAGGAGGTCACGTGGGAGAACCCCGCGCCGACCAACCCCGGTCCGCGGAGTGTCACCTCCGACAACGCCTGGGACATGTCGAACGTGTTCGGGCTGAACACGTTCCCGCGGAACCCGCTCACGAACTCCGCGTTCTTCGACGGTGTGACGTCGTTCTACAACCCCGTCGGCTACTACCCCGAGGACTTCGACCCGGCGTCGCTGTTCCAGCAGGCCCGTGAAGCGACCTCTCGCGAGGCGTTCAACCAGGCGATGTACGACCTGTTCGCCAACATTGCCAGGGAACAGCCGTACCTCATGCTGTACTTCCAGGACGACCTCACCGGGTACAACCCGAACCTGGTCGGTCCGATCGAGGACTTCGCCAACGGCTGGAACTTCCCCGCCTGGTACTTCGACGAGTAGACCCAAAACCAACCTTACTCACTGCTCTCGACACAACAACTAACACGAATGGGACTCTCACGGTACGTTCTTGGCCGCGTCGCTTGGGCTGGTATAGTTTCGCTTGTCATCGTTACGGCTACGTTCCTCCTGCTGTCGTTTGCACCGAACCCGAACATTCAGGAGGCCGCCACACAGGCCGCTTTGGAGGGAAACGACCCTGCCGAGGCCGTCGAGCGTGAACGGGAGCTTCGAGGACTCGACGAGCCGTTGTACGTTCGTTACGTAGACTTTTTGAACGGAGTCTACACGTTCGATTGGGGCTGGTCGAACAGCCGCGCCCAACCGGTAACCGAGGCGTTACTCGAGTCGCTGTACTACACGGCACAGTACTCGGTTCCCTGGACGATTCTGACGGTCCTGCTCGGACCGCTCGTGGGGATCTACTCGGCGGCGAACATGTACAACTGGCGTGACCACGCCGCAACGGGGTTCTCGTTTGCAGGGTACGCGATGCCGAACTTCTTTTTCGCCATCGTGATATCACTGGTGTTCGCCGTGTGGTTAGATCTCATCCCCGTCACGTACAAGACTGGCGTGGACGTGTTCAGTCTGCAGAACCTCAGACAGCTAGCAGCACCGATATTCGTGCTGGTCACCGGTTCCATCGCGGGCACGATGCGGGTGGCCAGAAACGAATCAGCCGAGTACATCAACTCGGACTTCATGAAGACAGCAAAGGCAAAAGGCGTCTCGCCGCTCCGGGCGTACCTCTACCACGTCACACGGCCGACGATGGTGCCGCTGTCGACGACATTAGTCGGTCAGTTGCTCGCCCTGTTCCTCGGGGCGTCGCTGCTGATCGAGGTCATCTTCGGTATCCCCGGAATCGGCAAGACAACGTTCGACGCGATAATCGCACAGGATACGAACCTCGTGCTCGGGGCGACGCTGGTGTTCACGTTCATCGCCGTCGTCGGTAACCTGCTTGAGGACCTCGTGTTCACGATACTCGACCCGCGTATCAGCTTCGACGATAGGTGACAATGGCAACACAAAAACCAGACCGATTCGACGATGTCAACTGGGGTGAGTTGGCGGACAACCGACGCATAAACCTCACAATAAACACGAAACTGGCGCTGGTGACAATCGTCCCGATTGTCCTGGCGGCGCTTTTCGACTGGCAGTTTGTCGACGGTCGCGAGACCCTGACCGAGGAACTCGGCTCGCTCGCAGGTGAAGAGCTCGGACCGGTCTCGACGCTACTCGAGACTGTCGGTGTGCTCGGGTTCTTCAAGGGGTTCGGCCTCTCTTTCGACCCGACACCGGTCGACTACCTGTTCGTCATCACGCTGCTCCTGTTCGTGTTCTACATCATCCTGGTGCTGTGGCAGAACCCCAGGATGACGAAGTACTACTGGAAAGAGTTCAGGCGGAATCGTCCGGCGGTGGTGAGCCTCGTCTGGCTCGGTATCCTGGCTGTCGTCGGGTTGATCGGACCGTTCTTCTACCCGAAGCCGGAGCAGAACGTCCTGCACGGACACCAGCCACCGGCGTTCTGGGAGATCGACAACGCGAACGCGGCAACCTGTCTCGGCGAGGTTCAGGGCGGGATGTGCCAGGGAACCTGGGAGTACCCGCTCGGCACGACACGCGCCGGTCGGGACGTTCTTGGCTTCATCATCCACGGGGCCACTATCAGTCTGCAGATCGCGTTCATCGTGACGTTCCTGGTGGTGGTGCTCGGCGTCTCCTTCGGCACGATAAGCGCGTACGCAGGCGGGTGGGTAGACGAGCTGATGATGCGGTTCACCGACATCGTCCTCTCCTTTCCGACACTCATCCTGTTCCTGTTGGTCACGTACATCTACGGTTCCAGCCTGGGGCTTTTCATCATCATCTTCGCCGCCTTTGGCTGGGGTGGAACGGCACGGTACGTCCGGAGCAAGGCGCTCTCCGTCTCCGAGGAGGAGTTCATAAAGGCGACCAGAATCAGTGGGGCGAGCGTGCGCCGAACTGTGGCTCGTCACGTGATGCCAAACACTGCGAGCAGTATCATCACACAGATCACACTGCTTACGCCCGGATTCCTGATATTCGAGGCACAGCTCGCCTTTCTCCAACTCGGGGCAGACGTTCCCTCGTGGGGACAGCTCATCGCGACCGGTGAGACCGATATCGAGTTCGCGCCGTGGATTGTCCTGGCACCGGGGATCGTGCTGTTCCTGACCATCCTGGCGTTCAACTTCGTCGGAGACGCGATACTCGACGCGCTGAACCCCGAGGCAGAGGCAGAGGCAGATAGAGCGGAGGCCGATGCATGAGCACAGAAGAAACACAGGAAACCGACGAGGACCTCCTCGTCGTCGACGAGCTGAAAACGACATTCAGTACGGAGGCCGGTGAACTCGTTGCCGTCGACGGCATCGATTTCAGCGTCGACCGCGGCGAAACCGTGTGTATCGTGGGTGAATCGGGGTCGGGCAAGACCGTCGCAACCGAGTCCGTTACCCGGCTGGTAAAGGAGCCGCCGGGGAGAATCGAGGGGTCGATTCAGTTCAAGGGCGCGGAACTGATGGAGATGAGCGAGCCCGAACTCCGCGACATCCGCGGCAACCAGATCGCCAACATCTTCCAGAACCCACAGGACGCGATGAACCACTGTTACAGCGTCGGCTGGCAGATCGTCGAGGCGATCCAGGTCCATCAGGATATCTCCGACGAGAAAGCCCGGGCACGGGCGGTGGACCTGCTCGACCGCGTCGGTATTCCGAACGCGAGTGCCCGGTTCGACGACTACCCTCACGAGTTCTCCGGCGGGCAGAAACAGCGCGCGATGATCGCGATGGCGCTCATCGGCAACCCGGACCTGCTGATCGCGGACGAGCCCACGACCGCACTCGACGTGACGGTGCAGTCCCAGATTCTCTCCCTGCTCAACGACCTCCAGGAGGAGTTCGGGATGGGTATCCTGTTCGTGACCCACGACCTCGGTGTCGTCGCCGAGATCGCCGACCGGGTCGTCGTGATGTACGCCGGGAAGGTGATGGAGCGCGGTGACGTCTACGACATCTTCGAGCAGCCGGCACACCCGTACACACAGGAGTTGATGAAGTGTCTGCCCGGTCGGGGAGCCAAACTCGAGGGGATTCCGGGCTCGCTCCCGAGTCCGACGAACCCGCCCGACGGCTGTCGGTTCGCCGACCGGTGTGACCACGCCGTCGATGAGTGTCGCCAGGGTGAACAGCCACCGGAGATCGAGTTCGAACCCGACCACCTGGCCTCGTGTATCTACTACGGGCCCGGCTACGACAGCGACGTCGTCAGAGACGCAGAGCTCGAACTAGACAACACGGAGCGAACACCGGGAGCGAGCGATGACTGACCCGATTCTCTCCGTTCGGGACCTACAGAAACACTACCCGATCACGAAGGGGATTCTCTCCCGACAGGTCGGCGCGGTCAGGGCCGTCGACGGCATCAGCTTCGACCTGTACCCCGGGGAGACGCTGGGGCTGGTCGGCGAGTCCGGTTGCGGAAAGTCGACCGCCGCAACCTCGATTATCCGGTTGGAGGAGGCAACCGATGGCGAGGTTATCTTCAACGGTGGCGGTCGTGCAGGTGCGACGCGCAACGCGGACGGCACACACCCGAACGACGTGACCGAGTTCGACAAACAGGAGCTAAAGGCGTTTCGCCGGGACGCACAGATGATCTTCCAGGACCCGTCTTCGAGTTTCGACCCGCGGATAACAGTCGGCTCGTCGATCGCGGAGATGCTGCTGGTCCACGGGATGCGCGACCGGCATCGCCGGCGTGCGATCGTCGAGGACCTGCTCGAGCGGGTGGACATGTCCGCCGACGATTACGACCGCTACCCTCACGAGTTCTCCGGCGGGCAGAAACAGCGAATCGCGCTCGCCCGGGCGCTCGTCCTCAATCCGGACCTCGTCATCGCGGACGAGCCGGTTTCCGCACTCGACGTCTCCATTCAGGCCGAGGTGTTGTCCCTGCTGAACGAGCTTCAGGAGGCGTTCGGGCTGTCGGTGTTGCTCATCAGTCACGACATGGGTGTCGTGCAGGAGACCTGTGACCGGGTCGCGGTGATGTATCTCGGCGAGATCGTCGAGATCGGCGACACCGAAGAGATATTCCGGAACCCCCAGCACCCGTACACAGAGGCGCTGGTGTCGGCAGTTCCGACACCGAACCCGTACACGCGCCGAGAGGGCATCGAACTGAAGGGCACCGTCCCACAGCCGTCGAACCCGCCGAGTGGCTGCCGGTTCCACACCCGGTGTCACAAGGTTATCCAGTCCTCGGACTACGACCTCGAACAGGCGCAGTGGCGCGGGCTGTTGAACCTCCGGAGTGAGGTCGAATCGGGGGCACTCGAGGTGGACAAGATCCGCCAGAGTGCCGCCGTCGGGGAGGACGTCGAACCCGACGCCGTCAGCGACACGGCGATTCGACAGCAGGTGCGTACCGAGTTCGACCTCCCCCAGGAGTTGCCCGACCGTGACGCCGAGGCGGTACTCGCCGACGCACTGGACAGGCTCGTCTCCGACGACCAGGCGGAGGCCGGGGAGCTACTCGCAAGCGAGTTCGTCACGCCCTGTGAGGAGACCAAGCCGGAGTTCACCGACCACGGAGACGGCCACCGGTCGTCCTGTCTCCGGCACCGCGCGGAGTACCAGGAGATGGAGGTCGTGTCCGACGACTGATGGGGTCGGCTCCGCGTCGTCGGCCCGGCAGCGTCGCTCCGGGATAGGTTTATTCCCGAGCGTGATGTAGCGTGCCGTATGAGAAGGGTTCTCGTCGCCGGCACGGGCCGGGTCGGACTCCAGACTGCCCGGGCAGTCAGAGACAGCGGTCACGAGGTGGTCGTCGTCGAGGCGGACCGCGAGGTGGCCGACAGGGCCCGCAGTGAGGGGTTCGATGTCGTCGAGGGTGACGCCGCAGTCGAGTCGACGCTCGCCCGTGCCGACCTCGACACGGTCGATGCCGTTGCGGCCCTGACCAGCGACCTCAACGCCAACCTCGCAGTGTGTACTATCGCAGACGAGTACGACTGCCGGACGGTGATGCGTATCGACGAGGAGTACCGCGAGGAGATCTACCGCGAGCACGTCGACGTCGTCGACGAGATCGTCCACCCGGAACGGCTGGGTGCAATCCTGGCGAAGAACGCACTCGTCGGCGCAAACAGTCGGGCGATCGCCGACGTGGAACAGAGCCTGCAGATAGTCGAGTTCACCATCACCCCCGAGGCACCGACGAACGGGTACACACTGCGTGAACTCGAACTGCCGGGTCGGGCCCGACTGATCGCGTTTGCTCCGGGTGGTGAGCGGCTCTCGTTGCCGACCCCGGACAACAGCCTCTCGCCGGGTGACCGGCTGGTGGTGCTCGTCGACTCCGGCCGACTCGAGGACGTCCGACGGCTCGTCGTCGGTGAACCGGCGCCGGTGCAGGGTGACGCCTGATGGTCCGTGCGTACGTCACGGTAACGGCACACACCGGCGAGGCCGACCGGATACAGGCGGCCATCGAGGCCGTCGAGGGTGTCGAGCGTGCTCACATCGTCGCCGGGGACGTCGATCTGATCGCGGTCGTCGACGTAGAGACGCCGGCCGGCGTGAAAACGGTCGCCGCCAAGGAGATACAGTCGGTCGACGGTGTCGGGTCGACACAGACCTACGTCGCGATGGACTGAGCTACAGCGGTGTGCCGCTCTCGCCGCCCTGACTGGCCTGCGAGAGGAGTCCGGCGACCGGTGGCTGGTAGTCGTAGCCCGGGACGATACCCTCCACGTAGGTTCCCTCGACGAACTCGGCAAACGTCGTGGCGATGGCGGCTGCGGCCGTCGGGTTGCCGTGCTCGAAGACGTACTCCACGCGAACAGTCTCTCCCTCTCGCTCGGCCGTGAACGACTCGAGTTCGACAACCGCACGGGTGGCTTTCGGGGCGTCTGACAGTCGCCGCCGGAACGTCCGTAGCCAGTCTGTGGCGACCGCGTCACCGACCTCGTCTGCCGTTGCCGCGCCGAGTGTCGGTGCCTGCACTGTCACAGTGTAGCTGTGGCCGACACCGTCGGTCGGTGCCGCCGTCACGACACCGTCGAAGGCTGTCGTCGTGACTGTCGCACCTGCACCGTCGGGGCTGAGCGAACCGTGATCCTCGAAGGCAGTCTCCACAGCAGCGGGGGTGTCTGTCATTACACGCGGTACGGAACCACCGGAGAAAAGCGTGGCGTCCGCGGGTTTCGACCGCTCCCGCTCGGTATCCGGTGTCTGTGGTGTGCACTGCGAGGGCTGGGATTCGAACCCAGGAACCCCTGCGGGAGCGGGTCTTAAGCCCGCCGCCTTTGACCTGGCTCGGCTACCCTCGCGCGTGAACGGGTTAGACTGACGTGTGAAAACACATTTCGGTTGTGGCCGGTGCCGTCAGCGTTTTGCCGTTCGGCCGACAACCGGGAGTAATGCGTGACCCCGATAGTCTGACCGTGACCATCGTCGACGGGTACGTCGACGAACCGGCTCACTTTGGCGTGCCGCCGTACATATCGACGTACCCGCGGTACGTCGCCGGTGCGCTCGTGGACGCCGGCGTCCCACCGGCACAGGTCACCTACCACACTATCGACGCGCTGCGTGAGGACCGCTCGCTGTGGCAGGATGTCGAGACGGCAGACCTGATGGTGTACGTCGGCGGGATGACCGTCCCGGGCAAGTACGTCGGCGGGACACCGGCAGAGCCCGAGGAGGTGCGCCGGTTGGGCTGGACTGCGGAGGGGACAACACTGCTCGGCGGGCCGGTCCGGTTCGGTGTCGCCGACGCCAACGAGGGGGCCTCAGAGACCGAGCGCGACGACCTCGACTACGACTTCGTCGCGAAAGGTGACGTCGAGGCGGCGGCGTACGACCTCGTGCACGGCGGGATGGAGGGGTTCGGAAACCGGATGCGGGACAACGAGGAACTCCGGCGGTGGGCGAGTGCGGGTGCCTTCGTGGTCGAACAGCACCCGAACCACCCGGAGTATCTCATCTGTGAACTCGAAACCTCGCGTGGCTGCCCGTACCGGTGTTCGTTCTGCACGGAACCCCTGTACGGGGCGGACCCGAGTTTCCGTGCGCCGACGGCGGTCGTCGAGGAGGTATCAGAGCTCGCCGACCGCGGGGTCGACCACTTCAGACTCGGGCGTCAGGCCGATATCCTCGCGTACGGCGGGGACGGCGAGGCGCCGAACCCCGATGCCCTGCGGGCGCTGTACGGCGGTATCCGCGAGGCGGTTCCGGAGCTCGGGACACTGCACTTGGACAATATGAACCCGATCACGATCGTCCGGTGGCCGGAGAAGTCCCGCGAGGGTATCCGGATAATCGCCGAGCACAACACCCCCGGTGACACCGCGGCGTTCGGGCTGGAGTCGGCAGACCCGGCCGTTCAGGAGGCGAACAACCTCAACGTGACCGCCGACGAGTGTTTCCGGGCGGTGAAGATCGTCAACGAGGAAGCCGGCTGGCGGCCCGGCGAGGACCCTGGGGACGCACCGACGTACGGGCCGGACGCCGGGAGTGGTCTGCCGAAGCTCCTCCCGGGTATCAACCTGGTCCACGGGTTACAGGGCGAGCGCACCGAGACGTTCGAACACAACAGGCAGTTCCTGAACCGGGTGTACGACGCCGGGCTCGTGCTCCGGCGGGTGAACATCCGGCAGGTGATGGCCTTCGCCGGGACCGAGATGTCCGACACCGGTGCGGAGATCGCCCACGACCACAAACAGCAGTTCAAGCGCTACAAACAGACTGTCCGGGAGGAGATCGACAACCCGATGCTTCAGCGGGTCGTCCCGCCGGGGACCGTTCTTCGAAACGTCCACCTGGAGTATCACCAGGACGGTCGGACGTTCGGGCGACAGCTCGGCACCTACCCGTTGCTGGTCGCCATCCCCGGCGAGCGCTCGCTCGGGTCGGTTGTCGACGTCGCTATCACCGACCACGGCTACCGCTCGGTGACCGGCGTTCCATACCCGCTCGACGTGAACGCCGCCTCGATGGACGAGCTCACGGCCGTTCCGGGTGTCGGGAGCCAGCGCGCGGGCGACATCGTCGTCGGACGGCCACACCGGTCCGTACCGGAGATCGAGGGGCTGGCACGGTTCGCCGAGGCGCGCAACTCCGGCGCCGACTGAGCTCGCGGGTCGATCCTGTTCTCTCGGATACCGTCACGTACATTTATATCACCTGGTGTGGTAGCTCATCAGGCGCGGGTCGCTGGCACGAGAGACAACGGGCCGGAAAACGGGGAACCAGCATGAGTAACAGAGACTCTACACGAAACAACACGAACAGACCCACGAGAGC
>ERZ1034569.280-NODE-280-length-19263-cov-10.128488_pt1 | contig 19263 bp, 17 predicted proteins | sample MGYA00520706_ERZ1034569 | MGnify/ENA primary metagenome ERZ1034569 (study PRJEB33760, sample SAMEA4777722) | hypersaline lake metagenome | biome: hypersaline environment; feature: brines | place: Spain | collected 2014-08 | depth 0 m ...
GCTTTGTTCCAGGTGGAACTCCGCGTTCCCGCCGAGCATCTCGTTCATCATCCGCTCAATCTCGTCGAAAAACTCGTCGAACGGGTCGTCGTTTGCCATGCCCAGATATAGTAGCAGGCGAGACAAAAAGCTTCGGTAGCCTGCCGCGGGACCGACGGCTTTTGTACCCGACGCTCGTATCGTGTGGCATGAACGAAACCGCCGAGCGGGTCGCGCTCGCCTGTCCGGCCTGTTCGCCTGCCGAGCCGACGGTCCACGAGGTGCTGAACCCGCGGGGAACCCCGACAGTCAGATGTACCGACTGCAGTCACGTGCACAAGACAGGAGTTCCCGAGGAACAGACGGTCACGCGTAAGGTCGTCGTCTCACAGGACGGCGAGTCGGTCACCGCCACGGTCGAGGCGCCCGCCGACGAGACGCTCGCGGTCGGTGAGGAGTTTCTCGTCGAGACACCCGAGGCGCTCATGACGGCACGAATCACCAGTCTCGAGATGGAGGACGGTCGCTCCGAGTCGGCGCCCGCGTCGGCGGTCGAGACAATCTGGACGCGCGGGGTCGGCAACGTCGGTGTGCGGGTGACCGCCCACCCAAAATCGGGGGAACACGACCAGACCCGTGGGCTCAAACTGCAGGTCCCCGGCGACTACGAGTTCGTCGTCGGCGAGACCGACACGCTCGGTGAGGAGGAGTTCACCGTCGAGGGGATCTACCTCCGGGCGGACGCCCGCGGCTACGAGCACGAGAAACTCGACTTCGACGGCGACCAAGCGGTCGCAAAGGACATCAAACGGCTGTACGTGCGCGACGAGTCCTCGACGGCCTGGTCGGCGTGGTAGTATGAGGGCCCGGGACCGTCTCGTCGACCAACTCTCCGAACGCAAGAACGTGGTGTTCGACCCGGCGACAGAGGCGGCGATGCGCGCGGTGCCACGACACGCCTTCGTGCCCGAGTCCCGGCAGGAGGCCGCGTATCTGGACCGTCCGCTCCCAATCGGCGAGGGGCAGACGATCAGTGCGCCACACATGGTCGCGCTGATGACCGACCTGCTGGAGCCCGAGGCGGGTCAGACGGTGCTAGAGATCGGCACCGGCTGTGGCTACCACGCGGCGGTGACGGCTGAGGTGGTCGGCCCGTCGAACGTTGCGAGCGTCGAGTGTCGCGAGCGACTCGCCGAGCGGGCCGGCAGGCGACTCACAGCGACGGGGTACGACGAGGTGTCGATTCGCGTGGGCGACGGCCGGGAGGGCTGGCCCGAGCACGCCCCGTACGACCGCGCGTATCTGACCTGCGCCGCGGAGTCGGTTCCGTCGCGGGTCGTCGAGCAGGTACGGCCAGGCGGACTCGTGCTCGCGCCTATCGGGAGCACACAGCAACGACTGCTCCGGGCGCGCAGGCGCGATGACGGCTCACTGAAACGCGAACACCACGGGCAGGTCCGCTTCGTCCCGCTCAGCTAGCACCTGCCCCCTCCGGAGCCGGCAGCCGTGGTCCGGGACCGCAGTCGATTTGAGTCTCCCACACGTACAGACAACTGATGACAGCCACCGCGAACAGACGGCGGGCGTGGCTGATGGCGGCCCGTCCACAGACACTTCCAGCGGGTGTGGCGCCGGTGGTACTCGGCGTCGGACTCGCCGTTGCGGACGGCGTCTTCGCACCGCTCCCGGCGCTCGCGGCGCTGGTGGGGGCGCTGCTCATTCAGGTCGGGACAAACCTCGCAAACGACTACTACGACGCCGTGAACGGTGCCGACACCGGCGACAGTGAGGGGTTCACCCGCGTGACCGCGGGCGGACTCATCGAACCGGCACGGGTCAGACGCGCGACGGTCCTCGCGTTTGGACTCGCGGTGTTGGTCGGGACATACCTCGTTTTTGTGGGTGGAACCCTAACGGTGGTGATCGGGCTGTCGAGCATCGCCGCCGGCGTGCTCTACACTGGGGGTCCCTACCCGTACGGCTACTACGGTCTCGGTGACCTGTTCGTGTTCGTCTTTTTCGGGCTGGTCGCGGTCACCGGCACCTACTACGTGCAGGCGGTGTCGACAGTCGCGGCGGGGCCGCTCCCGCCTGGGGTGCCCGCGGGGACGGTCACGGTCGACGGTCTGCTCGCGGGTGTGGCTGTCGGGGCACTCGCGACCGGCATCCTGGTCGTGAACAACATCCGCGACCGGGAGACCGACAGCGAGGCGGGCAAGCGGACACTCGCGGTGGTACTCGGCGACCGGCTCTCGCGGGTCGAGTACGTCGGACTGCTGGCGCTTGCGTACGCTGTTCCGCCCGTCTTCTGGGCGCGGGGGTACGGGCCGGCGGTGCTCGCACCGCTGACCACGCTGCCGCTCGCGGCACTCACCGCCCGGACAGTGCTCTCGAGGACCGGCGGCGACGCGCTCAACCCTGCACTGGAGCGGACCGGACAGTTGCTCGCGCTGTACGCGGTGCTGTTCGCGGCGGGACTCGCAACACCGGAGGTGGTCTGATGGAGGTGGAGCCGTTCAGCGTCGCGCTGGACCCGCCGCTCGGGACCACCCACGGGGCGATGCGCGAGCGACGGGGCTTTCTGGTACGCATCGAGTACGGCGGTGTCGAAGGTATCGGCGAGGCGACACCCCTTGGCGGGTGGACCGAGTCAAAAAAGGAGTGTCGCCGGGCGCTGGACCGTGCGGCGACGGTTGCGGCGGAGTTGGACTGGGGTGTGGCGCTGCGGAAACTCGACGCGCCGGCCGCCCGCCACGGACTCGCCCTCGCGCTCGCCGATGCACGGGCCAGAACGGCAGAGAAACCGCTGTATCGGACACTCGATGGCGGGGCAGACACCGTATCGGTCGAGCGGGTTCCGGTGAACGCGACGCTGGGGGCAGAAACGACCCCGGCCCCGGAGGAGGCGGCCACACGGGCCAAAGAGGCTGTCTCGGCTGGCTTTGGCTGTCTCACGGTGAAGGTCGGCACCCGCGGTGTCGAAAGCGACATCGAGTGCGTCCGGGCTGTCAGGAACGCGGTCGGCGACGGTGTCACGCTCCGGGTCGACGCGAACGGCGCCTGGACGCGACAGGAGGCCCAACAGGCGGTCGACGCGCTCGCCGCGCTCGGGGTGGCCTACGTCGAGCAACCGCTCCCGACGGTCGACCTGGCGAAGACTGCGGACCTGCGGGACAGGGGTGTCGATATCGCACTCGACGAGTCACTCGCCGCTCACGATGTCGGGACGGTGCTCGACGCGGACGCGGCGGACGTGCTCGTGCTGAAACCGATGGTGGTCGGCGGCCCGGACCTGACTGCACAGGCCGCACGACGCTGCCGGGCGGCGGATGTCGAACCGGTTGTCTCGACGACTGTCAACGCCGTCGTCGCTCGGACCGGGGCCGTCCACGTCGCGGCGAGCATCCCCGGGGTCGGTCCCTGCGGGCTGGCGACCGGTGACCGGGTCGTCCGCGACCTGGCGCCCGACGCCGCGCCCGTCGAGGATGGCGCGATCCGCGTGCCACAGGAGCCTGGACTCGGACTGACGACGCCGCCCTGAGCACGGGACCACAGCGGCTTTGCGTTCGCTCTCCGTACCGACTACCGATGGACGTGCTCGCAGACCGGGTCGCCGCCACACCGGACCGGACGGCGCTGGTCGACGCCCGGGACGACCGTCGGTGGTCGTACCGCCACCTCGACGTGCTTGTCGACCGGACAGTCGAGCGCCTGCAAGAGCGGGCGTCGGCGGTCGAGCGGGTCGGGACACTGTTCAGGCCGGGACCGGCGTTCGTCGTGACGTTCCACGCCGCACAGCGACTCGGCTGGACGGTCGTCGGACTGGACAGTCGACTCGGGGGTGCCGACCTGTCGGCGCAGGTTCGGCGGGCCACCGTCGACTGTCTCGTCGCCGGGCCACGGACGACGGTCCCCGACCCGGTGGGGACACACGCTGTCGCGGTCCGGGACCCCCCGGCCGGCGGTGATCTTGAGGGGGAGACAGACATGGCGGCGAGCGGTGGGGGGTTCGAGAAAGGGGCGACAGCAGCAGGTTCCGGACCCGAGGACCCGGCCGAGACAGCTGTGATCCTGTTCACCTCCGGCACGACAGGCAGAGCAAAGGGGGTCCGTCTGACGGCGGGGAATCTGCACGCGAGCGCGGTGGCATCCGCGTTCCGTCTGGGGGTGTCACCGGGCGACCGGTGGCTGTGCTGTCTCCCCGTCAACCACGTGGGTGGGCTCGCACCCGTGGTCAGGACGGCGATGTACGGGACGACGCTGGTCGTCCAGCGTGCGTTCGATGTCGAGCGGACCGGGGAGGCGCTCACGACGCACGGCGTCACGGGGGTCTCGCTGGTCCCGACGCAGTTGCGGCGGTTGCTCGATACCGGCGCGCCGCTGGCGGAACTGTCGACAGTGCTGGTCGGTGGTGCGCCGACCCCGGAGCGGTTACTCGACCGGACGCTGGCCGCGGGCGTTCCGGTCCACCCGACGTACGGGCTGACAGAGGCCGCCTCGCAGGTGGCGACCGCCCGGCCGGCCGGGGCGCGTGACCGCCCTGGGTCCGTTGGACAGCCGCTGTACGGGGTCCGGGTAACCGTCGTTGCGAACGGGAGCCCCGTCGAGAGGGGTGAACGCGGCGAGATCGTCGTCGCCGGGCCGACCGTGACGCCGGGGTATCTCGACTCTGGGGTGACCGTCGGCGAGTGGGGGGTACATACCGGCGATATCGGTGTTCGGGACGGGGCAGGCCGGCTCCGGGTGCTTGGCCGGCGCGACGAGATGGTGCTGACCGGCGGTGAACTGGTCGCCCCTCGCGAGGTAGTCGAGACGCTGCGCTCGCACTCCGCCGTTGCCGACGCTGCCGTCGTTGGTCTCCCGGACGAGGAGTGGGGTGAGCGCGTGGCGGCGCTCGTGGTCCCCGAAGATGACACCCCCGATGTGGAGACCGTCCGGGCACACTGCCGTGACTCACTCCCCGGGTACAAGCGGCCGAAGACCGTCGCACTCGCCGATGCCCTGCCACGGACCGTCTCGGGGACCGTCGACCGCGAGGCCGTCAGGGAGCGCCTGCGCTCGGCGTGAGCACGACATCGCCACACAGGCCAGCGAACGTGGGTCACAGACGAGGACAGTCGGTAGCTGTTCCGAAAGTCTCCTGTGGGGTCACACCGAGAGACAGGTATGGATGCTGGGCTGGTGATTCTGGACGGGTGGGGGCTGAACCCCGACCCGGCGGCTCGCGACGCGGTGGCGGCGGCCGAGACACCACAGTTCGACCGTCTGCGCGAGGCGGGTGCGTCGGCGACACTCAGGACCGACGGCCCGCGCGTCGGTCTGCCGCCGGGACAGATGGGCAACAGCGAGGTGGGCCATCTCACCATCGGGGCCGGACGCGCCGTTGTACAGGAGTCGGCCCGCATCGCCGATGCGCTCGCCCGCTGGCGCGGCGAGGAGGGGACGCTCGGGTCGACGGACCCCCCACTCGACGAGAACCCCGCACTCGACAGCGCGTTCGAGCACGCACGCGAGCGGGGTGGGCAGGTCCACCTCCTCGGACTAGTCAGTGACGGCGGGGTCCACGCCGCACAGGAGCACCTGCACGCGCTCGTGTCACTCGCCGCCGAGCGGGGTGTCGAGGCGGTCACGCACGCGTTCACCGACGGCCGGGACACCGCCCCGACGGCGGGTGTCGACTACCTCGAGACGCTCTCGGCACACACCGGACGCTGTGACACCGGCGACGTGGCGACCGTCTCGGGCCGGTACTACGCGATGGACCGCGACGAGAACTGGGACCGGACACGGCGTGCATACGACGCGGTGGTGGCCGGCGAGAGCGAGCACACCGCACCGTCGGCGGTGGCGGCGGTGCAGGCGGCCCACGAGCGCGGCGAGACAGACGAGTTCGTGGTCCCGACCCGGGTCGAGGATGCACCGGTGCTCACCGACGGTGACGCGGCGGTGTTCGTCAACTTCCGGGCCGACCGGGCACGCCAGTTGACCCGGATGCTGTGCGATATCGACCCGGTGTGGCCGTTCGAGACGGACCCACCCGCGGCTCGACTGGTGACGATGACCGAGTACGACGAGGAGTTCGACCTGCCGGTCGCGTTCCCGCCCCGCGAGCCAGGTGTGACACTGGGGTCGGTGCTCGCAGAGACCGGACACGATCAGCTCCGACTCGCCGAGACCGAAAAGTACGCCCACGTCACGTACTTCCTGAACGGTGGTCGTGAGGCGGTGTTCACCGGTGAACACCGCGAGATCGTGCCCAGCCCGGACGTGCCAACCTACGACGAACAGCCCGCGATGAGCGCCACGGCGGTGACCGACAGGGCGCTCGAACGACTCGACGACGCGGACGTGCTCGTGCTCAACTACGCGAACCCGGATATGGTTGGTCACACCGGCGAGTTTGACGCCGCGGTTGCCGCCGTCGAGACCGTCGACGAGCAACTGGGGCGGCTGACAGCAGCACTCCGGGAGGCCGGTGCACACCTGCTCGTGCTCGCCGACCACGGCAACGCCGAGGAGATGGGGACCCCTGGGGCGCCACATACCGCTCACACTACCAACCCCGTTCCGTTTGTCTACTGTTCGCCCGCCGGTGACGACGGGAACAGACAGGCGAGTGGCGGTGAACTCGCCGATATCGCGCCGACGCTGTTCGACCTGCTGGAGGTGCCCTTGCCGGCAGAGATGGAAGGCCACCCACTCTTGTCGGGACCCACCCGCGACTGAGCGGTCACACACGGCAACAGCTCCACCGAGTGGACAGACCCGCGAGAGCCTCGACCGGTGTGGCCTGGCGTTCGTGCAGTTTTTTATGCGCGGGCCCTCGAAGTAGCTCCATGCACGCCTACCGCATCGCCTACGACGGTCAGCCATACCACGGGTTCCAGCGCCAGCCAGACGTGGCAACCGTCGAGGACACACTGTTCGAGGCGCTCCGGGCACTGGGCGTGATAGAGGACGACAAACCGACACAGTACGCCGCCGCGGGACGCACAGACAGGGGTGTGTCGGCGGTGGCACAGACAGTTGGGTTCGAGGCACCGGCGTGGCTGTCGCCGGCGGCGTTCAACAGCGAACTCCCGCCGTCGGTGCGGGTCTGGGCCAGCGCCGACGCCCCGCCGGACTTCCACGCCACCCACCACGCCGCCTGGCGGGAGTACACATACTTCCTCCACGCGCCGGAAACAAAGGAGTCCCGTGTACGCCGGGCAGTCGACACGCTCGCCGGCGAGCACGACTTCCACAACCTCACACCGGACAGCGCGGGCACCCGGCGGACACTGTCGACAACTCTGACCCGGGAGGGACCGTTTCTCCGGGTTCGCTTCCGGTCGGACGGGTTCCCGCGACAGCTGGTCCGGCGGGCGGTGTCGCTCGTCGGTGAGGTGGCCCGTGGCGAGTCCGACATCGGGCGCATCGAGCGGGCGCTCGCACCGGAGCCGATGCTCGGTGGAGAGGGGGTCGCACCCGCCCCGCCAGCCCCGCTCGTGCTGACCGACGTCTCCTACGACCTGTCGTTCACACCCGATGAGGAGGCTGCTCAGCGCACCCGCGAGACGTTCCGCCGTATCCGCACGGAGCACGACACCCGTGCCCGCGTCGCCTCACAGATCCTCGACTCGGTTTGGTGACCCCAGAAAGACGCCTGTGTGAGGGCTTCGCCGGTGGCCGATGCCACAAAGTCGGTACTCACATACATCCCCGAGGAGGAGTACCGGTATGAGTTCGCGACGAGAGACACTGCGAGCGGCCGCAGCGCTGGTCACGGGGCTCGCCGGCTGTCTCGGTGACAGCGACGGCGGACGGACCGACCCGGCGGTCGGGAACTGGCTCGTCGCCCCGGTGGTGTACACGTTCGACCTGGGCGGGTTCGCTGTCGCCGGGCAGTCCCCGTCGTCGTTTGCCGAGACCGCCGCGCTGTCGACGCCACAGCAGGAGTCGCTTGCCGAGTCGCTGCGCGAGCGGGTCCCGTCTGTGGAACTGGCGCCGGCCGACGTGGCGCTCGTGTTCGATGTCGGGGACAGTGGAAGGAGCCAGGGTCCCGGTTACACCGTCGCAGTCGGCGATATCGACGCCGAGGCGGCCAGGAGCGGGCTCTCTGACTCCGGGTTCGAGCGGGTCGGTGAGCGCCGCAGGTTCAGTCTACACCGTCAGGGGACCGAGATCCTCGACAGGGTCGCCGCTGTCGGTGACGGCGCACTCGTGACAGTAACGGACCCGGGGTCGGACCCGCTGACACTCACAGAGCACGTCGTCGACACCCGAACGGGCGCGAGTCCGCGCTACACCGACACCAGTCCGGGGTTCGACAGCATCCTCGACGCGGTGGTGCCGGGTGACGGGTTCAGCCTCCTCTTTGCCCCCGGTGGTCCGGCGCCGGAGACAGTCCTCGAGGAGGGGCGGTTCGAGGGGCAGATCGGGAGCGGCGTGTCGTACACACTCGCCGACCCGGACGCCGAGTTCGTGTCCGCCAGACTGTTCCAGGACGCCGATGACATCACCGTCTCGGAGGTCGAGACGTGGGCCGAGACCGCGGCGCTGCCGTTCGACGGGGTTGAGGTCGAGACCGACAGCCGACTCGCGGTTGTCCGCGGGGAGGGACAGACCGGCGAACTGGCCGACTGGCTGTCCGGCGGGTCGGACGGGTGACCGACCGCCTGTGGCGAGTCCCGCATCCGAGAACAGGGGAGGCGGTCGAACTGGACCACGGGAGATTATTAGCCTCCAACCCGAACCAACATGTATGACGTTCGACCCGAATCAGAGTCTGGCACAGGAGGAGGTCGACGACATCGTCGACACGGCAATCGAGGAGAACGAGATTGTGCTGTTTATAAAGGGAACCCGGCACATGCCGCAGTGTGGCTACTCGGACCGCGCGCTCACGCTGGTGGGGCGACACCGCGAGGAGTTCGAGGTGGTCGACGCGCTGGAATCCCTCGACGAGTTCCGGACTACACTCGAACGGCACAGCGGTCGGGAGACGATCCCGCAGACGTTTGTTGACGGCGAGTTTATCGGCGGGAGTGACATTCTGCTCGAACTCGAGGAACGGGGCGACCTCGGTGGGCGGTTGTCGGCGTGAGCATCACCCGGCGAGTTGAGAGCCACGCCCGTTCCGACGAGGCACCCGCGAGCGGTGTCCACACACCCGGTGACCCGTCGTCCCAGGGGTCACCCACCGTTTTAACCGTTCGCGGCCTACTGGGGAGATATGGGTCTCGAATCCGACATAGCGGAGATCTGGGAGCGCACACAGTCGGCGGACGCGGACCCGGCGGAGATAGCCGATGCGGAGGACCTGAGTGTGCTCGGGGAGTTTCTCGACGCGCTGGAGACGGGCGCAGTTCGCGCCGCGGAACGACACGACGGCGAGTGGCACGCGAACACCTGGGTGAAGCGGGGTATCCTGCTGAACTTCAGTCTCAGGGGGATATCGGGCTACGAGTACGGCTCGACAACGTACAACGATGTGCTCCCGCTGGCGGACACAGACGAGTTCGGTGACCGCGGGTCGCGCAACACGCCCGACGGGACCGTCGTCCGGCGGGGGGCACACGTCGGCTCCGACGCCATCCTGATGAGCCCCTCGTTCGTGAACATCGGCGCATCTGTCGGCGACGGGAGCCTCGTGGACTCGTGCAACACGGTTGGCTCGTGTGCACAGGTGGGGGCGAACGTGAAACTGGGGGCGAACACACTCGTCGGTGGTGTGCTCGAACCGGTGGAGGACACGCCAGTCGTCGTCGAGGACGGCGTCTCGCTGGGGGCAGGCTGTCGTGTGACGAGCGGGTTCGTGGTGGGTGAGGGGAGTGTCGTCGGCGAGAACACGCTGCTCACACCGCGCATCCCGGTGTACGACCTCGTCGAGGAGGCGGTGCTGTACGGTCGGCTCCCGCCGGAGCGACGGGCGTTCGCACGGTACGTCGAATCCTCGGTTGGCGACACGGACCTCATCGACGGAACGGCGTACAAACCCGCCGTCGTTGCGACGGACATCACGGCGGAGACACTAGAGGCGACAGAGCGCGAGACGGCGCTCAGGGAGTGACCCGCTCCCCGATTCGACATTCTTAACCTCGGTCCAGCGGGACAGTCACACATGTCGAAAGTAAGTATCGTCGGCGCGGCGGGCACCGTCGGCGCGGCGGCGGGATACAGTATCGCACTCGATGGCGTCGCCGACGAGGTCGTCTTCGTCGATATCCCGGAGCAGGAGGATGTCACGGTCGGTCAGGCCGCGGACACGAACCACGGCATCGCGTACGACTCGAACACTACTGTTCGAAAGGGTGAGTACGCCGACACTGCCGGGTCGGATGTCGTCGTCATCACAGCAGGGTTGCCCCGGAGCCCGGGTGATAGCCGACTCGACCTCGCGGACGACAACGCGCCGATACTGGAGGAGATACAGTCCTCGCTCGCGGCCCACACCGACGAGTTCGTCACGGTGACGACATCGAACCCGGTGGACCTGCTGAACCGTCACCTCTACGAGTCCGGGGACCGGTCCCGCGAGCAGGTGATCGGGTTCGGTGGCCGCCTCGACTCCGCCCGGTTTCGGTACGTGCTCTCGGAGCGTCTCGACGTGCCCGTGCAGAACGTCGAGGCGACAATCCTCGGCGAACACGGTGACGCGCAGGTGCCGGTGTTCTCGAAGGTCCGTGCCGACGGCTGTGACCTGACCGTCTCCGCGGACGAGCGGACCGAGATTCTCGCCGACCTGCAGGAGAGTGCGATGAACGTCATCGAGCGAAAGGGCGCGACCGAGTGGGGTCCCGCCCGGGGGGTCGCCCACGTGGTCTCGGCCATCCTGGACGACACCGGTGAGGTGGTCCCCTGCTCGGTCCCGCTCCAGGGCGAGTACGGTCACGAAGGTGTCGGACTGGGGGTGCCGGTCCGACTCGGAGCAGGCGGTGTCGAGGAGATAATCGAGTGGGACCTCGCCGCGGACGAGCGCGAGCAGTTCGCCGGGGCCGCGGAGAAACTGGCCGAACAGTACGAGCGCATCGACTGATACAGACGGACAGGTCGAGATTCGACCGAACAGACCCGACCTCTCCGGCAGGTGTGACGTTCACCCGAACGACCCACGAACTCGGAGAGTCCGGCGCCAATCGATTGGGACCGAAGTTTTTGTACCCCGGCGGAGACAATCAACACACATGGACGGGCCGCTGTGGACGGAGACGCACGCGCCGGGGCTCGAGGAGTTGCCACAACCGGAGGTCGGTCGGAGTATGGAGCGTGCGCTCGCGGAGCCGATGAACCTCGTCGTCCACGGTCCGAAAGGCGCGGGAAAGACCGCCGCCGTCCGGGCGCTCACCCGCGAGGCCCACGAACAGCCGGAGGCCGACCGCATCGAGATAAACGTCGCCGATTTTTTCGAGCTGACAAAACGGGAGGTCAGCGAGGATCCCCGGTTCGCGCGGTTCATCGACTCGAAGCGCCGGCGCAACTCCTCGAAGGCGGACCTCATCAACCACGTGTTAAAAGAGTCCGCGAGCTACGCACCGGTCGCCGGGTCATACAAGACCGTCGTCCTCGACAACGCGGAGGGGATGCGCGAGGACTTCCAGCAGGCGCTTCGGCGGGTCATGGAGCAGTACCACGAGACAACACAGTTCGTCATCGTCACGCGCCAGCCCTCGTCGCTCATCTCACCGATTCGCTCACGGTGTTTCCCGGTTCCGGTGCGTGCGCCGACGACCGACGAGGTGGTTGCGGTGCTGGAGCGGATCGTCGAGCGCGCGGGGGTACCGTACGAGGGGAGAGGGCTCGAGTTCGTCGCCGGCGCGGCCGGTGGTGACCTCCGCGAGGCGGTTCTGAGCGCACAGGCCACCGCCGAGAGTGAGGCCGAAATAACGAGGGAGGCAGCCTACGAGACAATCTCCACCGTCCGCACCGACGAGCGTATCGACGGGTTGCTCGACGACGCCGAGGCCGGTGCGTTCACCGACGCGCGCTCGACGCTCGACGACCTGCTGGTCGACGAGGGGTACAGCGGCACCGAGGTGCTCGAGGCTATCCTGTCGGTCGCCCGCTCGCGCTACAGCGGGGCAGAACTAGCGGCGATACACCGACTCGCGGGCGAGATCGACCTGGACCTGCAGGAGGGCACAGACGACCGCCTGCACCTCTCACACATGCTCGCACGACTCGGCGAGCGAACCGGAACCTGACGGCGCCGGCCATCTCGTCACAGATCTCGCCGGGGTGCCCTGTCGGGAAACACGTGTCTCTCACCGCTTGTCCGCGAGCAGCGACTCGACGTCCGCGGGAGAGTTGAGGACGTGCTCGGGGTCGTAGGGGTCGGGGTTCTCGCCGTCTCCCAGCCACGCGACGGGGAGGCCGGCGTTCTGTGCGCCCGCGACGTCGTACTCTAGCGAGTTCCCGACGTACAGCGCCCGTTCGGGCGCGGTGTCGAGGGTCGCCAGCGCGCGTTCGAACGGGTCGGCGTGGGGTTTCCGCCGCGGGAGGTCGAACGCGTAGACGCGTGTGTCGAACCGGTCGGTGATGCCGAGCGCGTCGAGTTTGACACGCTGGCGGCGCTCCGGGCCGTTTGTCACCAGGCCGACCGACCCGACCGCCTCGGCACTGGTGAGCGCCGCCGGGGCACCCGACCGCATCGCAACCTGGCTGTCGTCGACGAGGTCGGCTATCGCCGCTCCGAGCGCCAGCGGGTCGACCCCACTCCGACCGTGCTGTGCCGCCAGACGGGCAAACCCGGCCCCGAGATCGCCGGCCCGGTCATCGTGGTCCGGCGGCCCGTCGAGCACCGCCCACAGCGACTCCGGGTCGCCGAACGGCTCCGTCCCGACGCGCTCGAACGCCCGTCGGTAGAGCCGTTCGGTGTCCTGTGTGCGCCGACACAGCGTCCCGTCGAGGTCGAACAGTACCGCGTCGAACGTCGTCACACGCCCCGTTCGGACGACACGGACAAAAGTTCCCCGCGACCCGGTCCCTGACCGAGACGGTGTGTCGGCTCACCACCGCAGAGGTTTATTATACCCCGGCCGTATATTCCGGCAGAACCTGCCCGAGAGCGGTAATCCAGCGAGCCCACACCGGTCAGGACGGAGAGAGATGAGCGACACCGGAAAGGAGAGAGCAACGGAGCGTGAGAGCGAGACACCGGCTGTCTCCGGCCCGTTCAGACAGTTCTTCTCCTTTCGGCGGGACGTGCTCGTGCTCTCGGTGGCGATGTTCGCGTTCAGCCTGGGGTTCCAGATGACGACCCGTTACGTTCCGAAGTACATGGAGGTGCTGGGCGCGAGTGCGCTCGCAATCGGGCTGTTCGGGACCGTCCAGAACGTTATCGGCGCGGTCTACCCCTACCCGGGCGGGGTCGTCTCGGACCGTCTCGGCTCACGACTCTCCCTGACGCTGTTCGGGCTGCTGTCGAGTCTGGGCTTTCTGGTGTGGCTGCTCGCACCCGCGCTCGGAGCGGTGAGCGGGGTCGAGCCCTGGCTCTGGCTGTTCGTCGGAGTTCTGTTCGCGCAGGCTTGGAAGTCACTCGGTCTCGGTGCGACCTTCGCGATTGTCAGACAGTCCGTGCAACCCTCGCGACTGGCACGCGGGTTCGCCAGCACCGAGGTGTTCCGCCGGACAGCGTTCCTGTTTGGCCCGCTCGTCGCCGCCGGTGTGCTGTTCGTCGCCGCGGAGTTTGCCGTCGGGTTCCGGGCCATCCTGGCCGTTGCTTTGCTGTTCGGTCTCGCCGCCACCGCCGTCCAGCACCGGTCCTACCGGGCCGAGGACACCAGCATCGGCGACTCGTTTGAGGGTCTCGAAACAGTGCTTGCCGACCTCCGTGGACTGCCGCCGGAACTCCGCCCGCTCCTTTTTGCGGACACGCTTGTGCGCTTTGCGAACGGGATGGTGTACGTGTTCTTTGTCATCGTGGTCACCGACTTCCTGGCGGTTGGACTCGACCTGGGGGTGGTCGTGCTGGAGCCGACGGTGTTTTTCGGGTTCCTGCTCGCCGTCGAGATGGTCGTTGCCCTGGTGTCGATGCCCGTCGCGGCCCGCCTCGCCGAGTCGGTCGGACTCAAGCCCGTCGTCGCGCTCGGGTTCTCCGTGTACGCTGTGTTTCCGGCCCTGCTCGTGTTCTCGCCGGCGAACCCCGCCGTGCTGATAGCGCTGTTTGCCCTCTCCGGACTCCGGTTCGCCGGGTTGCCGGCCCACAAGGCGCTGATAGTCGGCCCGGCCGAGCGGGACAGCGGCGGGCGCGTCGCCGGGTCCTACTATCTGGTCCGGAACACAGTCGTCATCCCGAGCGCGGCGTTGGGCGGCGCGCTCTACGGCGGGTTCACCGTCCCGGGGACCGGTCTGTCCGTCTCCGGGTCGCCGGAACTGGCGTTCTCACTCGCCACCGCGATCGGACTCCTCGGTACGGCACTGTTCGTCGGGTACGGCCGCGAGTTCGGTCCATACGAGTGACCCTACCGGGGGTGAGCGGTGAACAGAACCCGACTGTGCTGTGCTCTGAGCTGAGAAAGCTAGAAAAAGGGGGATCGGATGGAGAGATGAACAGAGACTGGCTATACCAGGCCAGGACGTGCAGACAGTCTGTGCGAGACTGGAGTGGTTCAACTCGACTGGGTTTGCTGTGAGGCGAGCACAGTTGGACTGTCTCACACGTCATCAGACGGGTCGCGGACCAGCTATATAAGCGCCGCTAGTTGCTCTCTGTGCTGGAACACACCGGTGGTTACGGCTCTGACCGTCTACGTGCCGGTACATAGCCACGGCGGGAGTCGACGCTGTCGGACGCAGTGACCGGGTTAGCGCGGCTGTCGCGTTCGTGTCGCTCCGGTGCGGAGACAGCCCGGATTTATTCCCGTGGCTGCCGACGTTCGTGTATGGATACGCTCGTCGTAGTTGGTGGTGACGCCGCCGGAATGTCCGCAGCGAGCAAGGCAAAGCGTGACAACCCCGAGATGGAGGTCGTCGTGTTCGAGCGAGGCGAGTGGGTCTCCTATGGCGCGTGCGGGTTGCCGTACTACATAAAAGGGGAGATACAGTCGCTGCAGGACCTGGTCTCGGTGACACCCGAGCAGTTCCGCGAGGAGCGGGATATCGACCTGCGGACCGGTCACGAGGTTGTCGAGGTGGACACCGGGGGGCAGACGGTAACAGCGGCCGGCGAGAGCGGGACAGTCGTCCAGCCGTACGACCACCTGCTGGTCGCGACGGGCGCGGCCGCGGTCGAGCCACCGATCGAGGGGAGAGACCGGGAGGGGGTGTACACGCTCGGGTCGATGTCCGACGGAAAAGAGCTTCGGGAGTACGTCGGTCGGGCACGCGCTGAGGGAGAGCTCGACCAGCCGGACAGCGGGCCGGCCTGCCGGTATCTTGAGTCCTGCTCCGGCGTGGTCGGGGTCGTCGGCGGCGGCTACATCGGTGTCGAGATGGCCGAGGCGCTGTCGGCGAACAGCTTCGAGGTGCACCTGTTCCAGCGGGGCGAGCAGATACTGACACAGTTCGGCACCGATGTCGCGGAGACGGTGCTCGAGCACCTCCGCGAGCAGGGCATCAGGGTGTATCTCGGCTCCGAGGTGGAGCGACTCGCAGGCGGTGAGGCCGTCGAGGCAGTCGTGACCGGTGACGAACGGGTCCCTGTCGAGATGGCGCTCGTCGGAACGGGTGTTCGGCCGCGGACAGGGCTTGCCGAGGACGCGGGTCTCAAAGTTGGGCCAACCGGTGCCATCGCGACCGACGCGTACCGGGAGACAAGCGCCACCGACGTGTACGCCGCGGGCGACTGTGCGGAGACCGAACACGCGGTCACGGGTGAGCCGACGTACGTGCCGCTGGCGCTGACGGCGAACCGGCACGGCCGGGCGGTCGGCGCGACCGTCGCCGGGACGCCCACGGAAGGGGGTCCGGTCGCCGGGAGTGCCGCGCTGAAGGCGTTCGATGTCGAGGCCGCCCGCACGGGGTTGCTGTCCGGGGAGGCCCGCGAGGCGGGGCTGGACCCGATCTCGCGGACCATCACCGCGAAGTCACGCGCCGGTTACTACCCTGAGGGCGGCGAGGTACAGGTAACACTCGTCGCCGATCGCGACTCACGGTGTGTGCTCGGTGGGGCGCTCACCTCCGAGTACGGTGAGGGCGCGGTCCACCGCAGTCACGCACTCGTCGGTGCCGTCACGGAGGGCAGCTTGGTCGGGGAGCTCGCCAACTACGACCTGGCGTACGCACCCCCGTTCAACACGACCTGGGACCCGATCCTGACCGCCGCAAAGGTGCTCGACGGCTCGTTCTGAGTCTGAGAGGCGGCTCACAACGGCAACGTCTTTTAACCTCACACACACAGTTATGATATGTTGATAACGGTCTCCGGTCCGGCGGGGAGTGGGAAGAGCACGCTCGCTGCGTCGCTCGCCGAGGAGCTCGGCGTCGAACACGTCTCCGGGGGTGACGTGTTCCGGGATATCGCGAGCGAACGGGGGCTCACCCCGCTGGAGCTCAACCGCCGGGCCGAGGATGACGACAGTATCGACCGCGACCTGGACCATCGACTCCGGAGGCTTGCCCGTGACCGTGAGCAGGCGGTTTTAGAGTCGCGGCTGTCGGGCTGGATGGCCGGCGAGTACGCCGACCTCCGGCTTTGGCTCGACGCCCCACTCCCGGTGCGGGCCGAGCGCATCGCCAACCGCGAGGACAAGCCAATCGCGACTGCGCGCGAGGAGACCGAGGCCCGCGCCGAGAGCGAGGCGCTCCGCTACCGGGAGTACTACGGTGTCGACATCGACGACCTGAGCATCTACGATATGGTGGTGAACACCGCCCGCTGGTCGCCAGAGGGCCTCCGCGAGCTCGTGCTCGCGGCTGTGAGCGCCTACACCCCTGACGGTGACGAGGGCAAACGTACGATAACCGGCGTCTCCTACGAGTTCTGACGATGCGTGGCCCCCCTGCCGAGCGGTCGCCGGCCAACCTGCTCGCCTTTGGGGTCATCAACCTCGACAAGCCGCCCGGCCCCTCCGCTCACCAGGTCGCCGGGTGGGTCCGTGATTTCGCCGCCGACGCGCTCGCCGACGTCGGGGCGGTCCCGACCGTCGAGCGTATCGCACACGCGGGCACACTCGATCCGAAGGTGACCGGGTCGCTCCCGATGTTGCTAGGCCCGGCGGCCCGTCTCGCCCGCGTGTTCGACGACGCCACAAAGGAGTACGTCGCCGTGCTGGAGCTCCACGGCCCCGCGCCGTCGGACCTCGGGCCGGTCGTCGCCGAGTTCGAGGGGCAACTCTACCAGCGCCCGCCCCGGAAGAGCGCGGTCAAGCGGCGGCGTCGCGTCCGCGAGGTGTACGACCTCGACGTGCTGGGGCATCAGAAGCGCCGCGTGCTCTTGCGGGTGCGCTGTGAGTCGGGCACCTACATCCGAAAGCTCTGTCACGACATCGGACTGGCGCTTGGCACCGGCGCACAGATGGGGGACCTCCGGCGGACCGGGACCGCCGGGTTCGACGACACCGACCTGGTCAGCATGGAGACGTTCGTCGACGCGCTCGCGTTCTGGACCGAGAACGACAATCCCGGCCCGCTGCGGGAGATTGTCGACCCCGCAGAGCGGGTGCTCGTCGGCCTGCCGCGCGTGACTGTCGCACCGAGTGCTGCCCGCGAGATCGCGGAGGGTGCACCTGTCTACGCGCCCGGCGTGCTCGGCGTCCAGTCTGCCCGTGCCGACGCGCCGGGTGACGCTGTCGAAACGGGCGGCGACACACCCGGGGATGTCGTTGCTGTCGAGGGGCAGCTGGTGGCCTGCTACACGCCCGGCGGGGCCGCGGTCTGTCTCGGACGACTCGTCGGCGACCCGGACAGCGATTCGGGAACCGTCGTCGACCTGGAGCGGGTGCTCGTTTGAGAGTCGCTCGCACGGACCCCTGCGGTGCTGTTGGTCCCGTCTTGGCACGTCTCTGGAGAGGTGGGTCGGTGCACGGGCTGTCCGCTCGCAGCCGACCGCCGAAGCCTGAGATGGCCGTTTGGTCACCATCGGCGGAGACCGACTCAGTTTTGAACGTGGGGCGACCACCATCGGGTGATGGACGACGACGTACGCGAGCGCGTCGAGCGCCGGGCGGAGGTCGACGCGCTGTACAACGCGGTGAAACACGACAGCGAGGCGCAGGTCGGCGCGATACTGGGGCCGCTGATGAGTGAGAACCCCGAGTTCCGCGAGTACGGCGACGAGATTGCGGGCGCGGTGGCGCCGGTCGTCGGGCAGGTAAACGAGATGAGCCCCGACGAGCGCCGGGCCCGGTTGGAGGAACTCGCGCCCGAGCGGGTCACCGAACTCGAAGCCGAGGGGGAGACCGACGAGGGGACACTGCCGGACCTGCCGGACGCGGAGCCGGGTGACGTGCGCATGCGTGTCGCGCCGAACCCGAACGGCCCGTGGCACATCGGTCACGCCCGGATGGCCGCCGTCGTCGGGCGCTACGCCGAGCGCTACGACGGTTCGTTTATCTGCCGGTTCGACGACACTGACCCCGAGACGAAGCGACCAACCCTCGATGCCTACGACGCCATCCTCGATGCAATCGGGTACCTCGGGTTCGAACCGGACGACGTGGTCGTGGCGAGTGACCGCCTGGAGACCTACTACGAGCACGGACAGCGCCTGATCGATACCGGCGGCGCGTACACCTGCTCGTGTCCGGGTGCGAGGTTCTCCGAGCAAAAGAACGCCGGCGAGGCCTGCCCACACCGCAACAAGAACACCGAACAGATCCACGAGGAGTTCGACCGGATGGTACGGGGTGGGTACGACGCCGGCGAGATGGTGTTGCGCGTGCGGACCGACATCGAGCACCCCAATCCGGCGCTGCGAGACTGGGTCGCGTTCCGCATGGTCGACACCCCGCATCCGCGCCCGGTGGCAGCCGGCTACCGGTGCTGGCCGATGCTGGACTTCCAGAGCGGTGTCGACGACCACCTGACCGGTGTGACACACATCATCCGCGGCATCGACCTGCAGGACTCGGCAAAACGGCAGGCGTTCGTCTACGACTACTTCGACTGGGAGTACCCCGAGGTGGTCCACTGGGGCCACGTCGAGGTGGACGCCTACGATGTGCCGATGTCGACCTCGTCGATACAGGAGCGAATCGAGACCGGCGAACTCGACGGCTGGGACGACCCGCGAGCGCCGACAGTTGCCAGTCTCCGGCGGCGCGGCATCCGTGGGGAGGCGCTGGTCGCCGCGATGTCCGAACTCGGGATGTCCACCTCGAACGTCGACCTCGCGATGTCGTCGGTCTACGCGGAGAACCGCGAGCG
>ERZ1034569.283-NODE-283-length-19043-cov-8.693175_pt1 | contig 19043 bp, 17 predicted proteins | sample MGYA00520706_ERZ1034569 | MGnify/ENA primary metagenome ERZ1034569 (study PRJEB33760, sample SAMEA4777722) | hypersaline lake metagenome | biome: hypersaline environment; feature: brines | place: Spain | collected 2014-08 | depth 0 m ...
GCTTTGACCCCTGGGCCATCTTGATCTGGATCTCCTCGGCGTTGGTGAGGTAGTCCGAGGTGACCCCGAACCGGCCGGAGGCGACCTGCTTGATGTTGCACTCCTTCTCGGTATCGAACCGTTCGGGCGGCTCGCCGCCCTCCCCCGTGCCCGAACTCCCGCCGAGCCGGTTCATCGCGATCGCGTTGTTCTCGTGGGCCTCCGGCGACAGCGAGCCGAGACTCATCGATGCCGTCGCGAACTTCTGGACGATCTCCTCGACCGGCTGGACCTCGTCGATGTCGACGGGGTCGCGGTCGGAGTCGAACTCCAGCAGCCCGCGCAGCGTCTGGAGCTGCTCGTTCTGCTCGTTCATCAGCTCCGCGAAGTCGCCGTAGCGCTCGTAGTCGGCGGTGCGGACCGCCTGCTGGAGCGCCCCGACGCTCTCGGGGTTCCACTCGTGATAGATGCCGTCCGAGCGGTGCTCGTACTCGCCCTGCCGCTCGAGGTCGGCCTCCTCGCTCCAGGCGACGTGGTGGCGCTTCTCTAGGTCCGCCTCCACGTCCTCGATGTCGATGCCGCCCGTCCGGGCGGTGGTGCCCTCGAAGTACTCGGCGACGAAATCGGAGTCGAGGCCGACCGCCTCGAAGATCTGGGCACCCTGGTAGGACTCCACCGTCGAGATGCCCATCTTGGCCATCGTCTTCAGCATGCCGTCCTCGACGGCGTGGATGTACGCGTCGATGGCGGCGGCCTCGTCGGCGCCGTCCGGGCCGGCGACGAGGTCGGAGATGGACTGGAAGGCCAGGTACGGGTTGACCGCGCCGGCACCGTAGCCGACCAGCGTCGCGAAGTGATGGACCGCACGCGGGTCACCCGACTCCAGCACGAGCCCGACGTGGTTGCGTAGTCCGTTCCGGACGAGGTGGTGGTGGGTGCCGCCGACGGCGAGCAGGCTGGGGATGGGGACCCGGTCCTCGCCGGCCGCGCGGTCCGAGAGCACGAGGATGTCGTGCTCCTGTGCGGCGGCGGTCGCCTCCGCCCGCAGCCCGCGCACCGCGGCCTCCAGGCTGGCCGTCTCCTCGGGGTCGTACGTGATGTCGAGGACGGCCGAGGAGAGGCCGTCCGCCTCGTCGAGGTCCTTGATGCCGGCCGTCTCGGCGTCGGTCAGGACGGGCGAGTCCGCGACCAGCTGGCGGGCGTGCTCGGGCGTCTCGTCCAGCAGATTGCGCTGGGCGCCCAGCCGCGTCTCCATCGACGTGACGACCTCCTCGCGGATGTAGTCCAGCGGCGGGTTCGACACCTGCGCGAACAGCTGCTTGAAGTAGCTGAACAGCGGCCGGTTGAACTGCGAGAGCACCGACAGCGGCGTGTCGTCGCCCATCGAGCCGACGGGGTCCTTCCCGTCGCTGGCCATCGGCTCCAGCAGGTGGTCCATCTCGTCGTACGTGTAGCCGTACATCGCCTGGTGGGCCCGGAGCCCCTCGACGTCGTCGCGGGGCGCCTTGTCGTCGGCGTCGGCGATGTCCGGGAGCGAGACCTGCTCGCGGTCGACCCACTCGCCGTACTGCTCGTCGAGCAGGCCCTCGAACACCTCCGCGTCCGGGACGACCCGTCCCTCCTCGGGGTCCGCGAGGAACAGCTGGCCGGGCTGGAGGCGGTCCCGACGCTCGATCTCGCTGGGGTCGTGGTCCATCGCGCCGGCCTCGCTGGCCATCACGAGCGTGTTGTCGGTCAGGACGTCGTAGCGGCAGGGCCGGAGCCCGTTCCGGTCGAGGACGGCGCCGATGCGGTCACCGTCGGTCGCCGCGACCAGTGCGGGGCCGTCCCACGGCTCGACGAGCGAGGCGTGGTAGTCGTACCACTCCTGGCGCTCCTCGGGGACGTGGTTGCCCTCCTTGCGCCACGCCTCGGGGATGAGCATCCGCAGAGCGTGGGGCAGGTCACGGCCGCCCTCCATCAGCAGTTCGAGCGCGTTGTCGACGGAGGCCGTGTCGGACTGCTCCGGGTCGTCGATGATGGGCTTGATCTCCTCGATGTCGTCGCCGAAGTCGGGATGGGAGATCTCCGTCTCCCGGGCCCGCATCCAGTTGATGTTCCCCTGGATGGTGTTGAACTCGCCGTTGTGGATGACGTTCCGGTACGGGTGGGCGAGATGCCACGCGCCGAGCGTGTTCGTCGAGAAGCGGGCGTGGACCATCGCGAACGTCGACCCCATCCGCTCGTCGGTCAGCTCGGGGTAGTAGCCGGCGAGCTGGTCGGCCTTCAGGAGGCCCTTGTAGACCAGCGTCTTGCGGTCCAGCGAGACGATGTAGAACCGCTCGGCGCCGGTCGGCTGCTCGTCCTCGAGCCGGTTCTCCAGCGACCGGCGACCGACGTACAGCGCGCGGTCGAAGGCGTCCTCGTCCATCGGCTCGGCGGGCCGGACGAACACCTGCGCGACCGGGGGCTCGCTCTCGACGGCGGTCGCCCCCAGCATCCCGTTGTCCGTCTCGACGGCCCGCCAGTGGAACGCCTCCAGTCCCTGCTCGGCCAGCTCGGTCTCCACCATCGACTGGAGGCTCGCGGCGGCCTCGTCGTCCTGCGGGAGGAAGACGGAGCCGACGGCGTACTCCCGGGCGGGCGGGAGGTCGACCTCGAGCTCGTCGCGGAAGAAGGCGTCGGGGATCTGGATGAGGACCCCGGCACCGTCGCCCGTGTTCTCCTCGGCGCCGGTCGTGCCGCGGTGTTCGAGGTTCTCCAGCAGTTCGAGCCCGTCGGCCAGTACGTCGTGTCCGCCCTCGCCGTCGAGGTCGAAGACCACGCCGACGCCACAGTTGGCGCGGTCCTCGTCCGGGTCAACGAGCAGCGACTCGCCCGCCTCGCTCGCGGACCCAGATGTGTGTTCCTGCATGTCAACACCTCGCGTCAGACGACGTAAGAGGATTTCTGTTAAGGACTAATGGTACACTAACCGCAACTAAGGAGCATAATACACTACCGCCTGATGCTAGGTGTTTGGTCATGGCTCGCTGGTGCGTGATACTATGTCATGGCTCCGCGGGAAAGAACGTATCGTCTGCGCCCCGTGAGCGGCCGAAAGGACCACGCCGGCAGCGGTTCTCGCCGGGGCGACAGGTCCCGGTCAGGAGCGGGAGGCGGGCCCGGCGGCTGGGCGTGGGCGTGCGGATCCGGTCCGGGAGGGGACGGAATACCGATGGAAATCGGCCCATCGAGAACTCGTTGCCACGGTAACGGTATTATACCGGGTTCCAGTCGGTTATGGGACCGATAGTCGGTCAGAACGAGTGATGGACGACGCCGGTCCGTCCCCGTGTCGCGCCACACTGCGCCACAGGTGCGGGGGCACCGCTCCGAGCGGGGCGACACCGTCCCTCCGCAGGGGGTTGCGAGGAGCGGCTCCCGTGGCGCCCGCCGGCAGCGTGCGCGAGGAGGCTCGAGGGGGAAGAGTGCGTCTCAGTCGTCCGCGGGCGTCGGGGCGCCGGTCTCGCCGGCCGCGGTCGCCGAGGGGCCGGCCTCGACGGCCTCGATGAGCAGCTCGGAGACGTCGACGATCTCGATGTCGTCCTCGTAGTCGCCGGTCTTGCGGCCGTCCTCGTACATCGTCATGCACATCGGGCAGGCGACGACGAACTTCTCGACGGCGCTCCCGGCCTCCGTGTCGTTCAGCGCCTCGCGGATGCGCTCCTCGGAGGCCTTCTCCTCCTCGTCGTGCTCGAGCCAGAGGCCGCCGCCGCCGCCACCGCAGCAGTAGGAGTTGTCGCGGTTGCGGGGCATCTCGTGGAGGTCACAGCCCGTCGCGCGGATGAGCTCCCGGGGGGCCTCGTACTCGTCGTTGTACCGGCCGAGGTGGCACGGGTCGTGGTAGGTGACGGTGTAGTCGAGTTCGGTGCCCTGCAGGCCCAGCGCGTTGCGCTCGACCAGTTCCTCGACCACCTGCGTCCAGTGGAGCACGTCCACCTCGCCGTCCTGGTTCCAGGCCTCCTCGACCTCGAACGGCATCATGGGGTCGTCGGCGAACTCGTCGAAGTCGACCTCCGGGTACTCGTTCTTGAACGTGTTGTACGAGTGGGGGTCCGTGCAGACGATCTTATCGAAGTCACAGTCCCGGAACGACTCGACGTGATGGCCCGCCAACTCGACGTAGAGGAACTCCTCGCCGACCCGGCGGATGTCGTTGCCATCGTACTTCTCGTCGTCGAACAGGATACCGAAGCTGACGCCGGACTCCTTCAGCAACTTCGCGAGCGAGCGGGCGACCTTCCTGTTCCGGTCGTCGTAGCTGGGGTAGTCACCGACGTACCAGAGGTACTCGACCTCCTCCTCGCGGGCGTCGGTGACGTCGAAGTCGAGTTCCTCGGTCCAGTCGGCGCGCTTGCGCTGGCTGTTCCCGAACGTGTTGCCCTTCTGCATCACGTTCTGGAACACCTCCTGCAGGCTGGACTGGATGTCGCCCTGGTCGGTGAGCTGTCGGTTGAGCCGGGTGAACGATTTGAGATGCTCGATCTCGACCGGGCAGGCGTCCATGCAGGCCATGCAGGCCATACAGGACTCCATCGTCTCGGCGGCGATGACGTCGCCGTCCTCGGCGATGATCTCCGTCTCCTCGGCACCGGCGTCGACCGCCTCGCGGTACTGTTTCAGGTCGAGGATGACGTCGCGGGGGTCGAGGTTGCGCCCGGAGGCGTTCGCCGGGCAGACCGAGGAACAGCGGCCACACTTCGTGCAGGCGTCCTGGTCCAGCATCTCCTTCCAGGAGAACTGGTCGATGGACTCGGCGCCCGTGTCCGCATCGAGGTCCGCGGGGATGCCTGGCAGGCGCTGGCCGGCCTTCTCGTCGCGGGTCACCACGTTCGCGAACGAGGAGATCATGTGGAACGGCTTTGCGTACGGGATGACGGCGATGAAGACGAAGGCGAGGATGGCGTGGGACCACCAGCCGACGGGGTAGAGGGTCCCGGCCATGGCGACCGAGCCCGCGGGGTCCATGCCGAACGTCTGGAAGGTCGCGTTCAGCACGTCGGCGACGAACCAGCCGACGAACGAGACCCGCTCGAAGCCGATGAACTGGACGGCACCGTTCTCGACGCTGGCGGTGCCGAGGATGCGCAGCCCCTCCTGGAGGTAGCCGCCGACGCCGAGCAGGAACAGCGACCAGACGAGGAAGGCGTCCTCCCAGTCGGTGTGCTTGCCGTGGAGCCGTTCGTTGCGGGAGACGTAGCGCCGCCAGATCGCGATCCCCACGCCGACGACGAACAGCAGCCCCATCGCGTCCATCACCAGCGAGTAGGAGAGATAGAAATCACCGATGAAGAAGGACTGGCGCTCGCCGGTCAGCAGCGCCGTGGCGTTGCGGAAGACGTCGATGTCGATGGCGAGGATGGTGGTCCCGATGAGCAGCGTCAGGAAGCCCCAGAGGATGAACGCGTGCATCACGCCGCCGACGATGTCGCGGTTGAACTGCTTCTCGTTGGAGCCGACGATCTTGGCGGCGCTCGCGATGCGCCCGGGAAGGTCGTCCAGCCGGTCGAACCAGTCCTCGGTCCCCCGACGGTACCGGGCGAACCGCTCGTACACCCCGTAGGTAAAGACGAACACCGTGACGATCGCGAGGTAGTAGAACACCACCTCGCCGGTGTGGGAGATCTTCCAGAACGTCGGCCGGGTGGTGACCCCGGACTCGACGCCGGCCTGGAGTAGCGTCGACATCATACGGCGTGAACGGAGGGCAACATGCTTAACTCTTGTCAACCGCTCGCACCCGTCCCGTTGCCGGCTTTTAGCCCGAATCCGGGGTCGGGTTGCCAGTGTAAACCCGGCACCGGCCGGGTCGTCCATCACCTGGTGCCCGGCCGGCCGTGGTCTCCGCTCGGCCCACCGCTCCGGGCGGGCCCCGGCGACCGTCCGGCCCACCCGGTTCGCCCACAGGCTTAAGTGTCGTGCTCGGCTGGGAGCGACTCGCATGGACGAGAAAACGGAGGAGCTCCGGGACCTCTTCGAGGAGGTGACCGGGGAGGACACGGTCACGGAGACCCAGGAGGAGACGCCGGGGTCGCTGGCGGGGGAGGACGAGGACGACCTGGCCGAGGGACTGGCGGCGGCCGTCGCGCGGATGCGCGAGACATACGACTTCGAGACGGAGCTCTCCGACGCGGAACACGCCCGGGTCGCCCGGGGCTACTACGAGGGCGAGGACGACACCGATATCGCCGAGGCGCTGGACGTCGACCGACGCGAGGTCGTTCGGGCCCGCCTCGACGTCCACCTCGTCCGGGACCGGGACCGCGACGCCCCGTTCGACCTGACCGACCTCCGGGAACTGCTCAACGAGGACCGCTCCACGGGCGATATCGCGGCCGAACTGGACGTCTCGCCCTCCACGGTCCGGCGCTACCGGCGCGTCGTCCGGACGGAGAAGGAGATCCGCAGCGTCTCCGCCCGCTACCAGGCCGACTTCGAGGACGTGCTCACCGACGCCGGCATCAGCCACGACATGACCCGCGATATGAAGGAGGACGGCCTCGAGGACGCCACGGATGGCGCCGAGGCCGAGAGCAACATGTCGCTGTGAGGGCTGGCGCCGTGGGTCGGGCCCCTGCGCCCGTCGTGTCAGCCGCCGGGCGGTCGTCACATCGCTGAACCGTCGGCCGTATTCGTATAACCGGGCTAACCGCCGGGTACAAGAATTCTGTCCAGATTTGTGAACATATACTCCATATCGAAGCGCTATCGCCGAGTCACGGCACCGTGGCGGCTCAGAACTCGTGGAGCGCGGACTGCTCGCGTGCGGCCAGCACGTCCTCGCAGGTCGACCACGAGTGGCGGGCGCAGTCGGGCAGGTCGCCCTCGCGGTCGACGTACCGCGTGAGGAACTCGCGGGTCGACGGGTCCGAGGGGTAGCCCGAGCCGAGGTCGGCGTACCGGTCGGAGAGCGCCGCGACGTGGGCGTCGCGCTCGACCTTGGCGACGACGGAGGCCGCGGCGACCATGGCGTACGTCTCGTCGGCACCGTGTTCGGCCCGGAGCTCGACGTCGGCGTCGAGGCGGTCCGTCACCCGGCGGCCGAACCGGTCGGCGTCCGTCTCGCCCCCGTCACAGATGCCGCCGTCGCCGTCGCGGACGACCGCGGCGAGGGCCTCGGCCTGCGCGGCGACGGTCAGCGTGTTCATATCCGTGTCGGCGTCGGCCCAGCGGCCGCGGCCGTCGATGCGAGCAGGTGGGACCTCGGCGACGCCGATGTCGACGCGGTCGTCCTCGCGGAGCTGGGCGGCGAGTTCGCGCCGGTGTTCGGGCTGGAGTCGCTTGGAATCGTCGACGTCGGCGGGGATGGCGACGGCCGGCGCTCGGACGGCGGCGGCGAACATCGACCCCAGGACGGGCCCTTTGCCGGCCTCGTCAGCCCCGAAGCGCATACCACGGGGCGTGAGCGCAGCCGTAATCAAGATTTCGCGTCCCGAGGTCGCGGTCGGACGACCCACGCGTGGCGTGAGTCCCGCCAGTCAGCGGTCGGACCCGGCACCGTCGACGTCCGCATCCGTGTCCGGGGCCGTTGCGCCCGGTTCGACGGGGGCGATGGCGTCCGCCGTCGCGGCCCGCTCCATGACGACCACCGAGGCCTGGTCCGCAGTGATACCCTCCGTCCACTCGTCCGGGTCGCGGCCGCCGGCACCCGCAGCGTCGCTCTCCGCGAGGAAGTAGTCGGGATGCTCGAACGGCTCCGCGACGCCGGTGACAGCCATCACGTCCAGCGCGGTCACCTCGGCGTCGACGCCGAGCAGGTCCGCCAGCGACGGCTCCGTGCGGCCCTCGTCGCTGCTGACGAGTTCCTTCACGTAGAGCCCGCCGTCGCCGTGGACGACGAGCGTGGCGTGCTCGCCGTCGGTCGTCGCCCCGGAGATGTCATGGACCGTCCGGGTGCGCACGAGGTCCGCGCGGCGGTGGTCCACCCGGTTCGGGGTGCGCTGCTCGACCGTCGCCCCCCGCAGCCCGTCGAGTGCGGCCTGCAGGTCCTCCTCCGTCACGGCCTCGTCGAAGGTAACGACCATCCGGTAGGTCTTGGTCGCCTCCAGCTCCTTCACGTGCTCGACCATCCCGTGGGTCCCGTAGCGGAGGCCGACGACCTCGATATCGTCGGAGGCCTCGTTGATCTCCGCCTCCAGCGTCGAGAGGTCAGTCCGGCGGCGGTGGGGGGCCTCGACCTCCAGCACGAACGGGCGGCCGGTGCCGACCATCAGCGCGTCGACGTCCTCGCGCCCGGCGCCGTGGAAGACGCCCTCGCGGCCACGATGGGCCTCCACCAACGTCGGCGCGACCTCCTGCTCGACGCTGGTGCGGTAGCGATAGCCGGTGCCGTCGCACTCCGAGCACGGCCCGACGCCGTGCTGGCGGCCCGACCCGCCACACGCGGAGCAGGGCCACTCCGTCTGCGGGACCATCCGCCGGAGCTTCCGGTAGCGGCCGTAGACCGCCAGCGAGTTGATATCGACCTCGACGGTCGTCTCCGCGCCGACGGCCACGTCGAGCGTGACCTGTACCTCCGGCCGGCCGAACTCGACCTTCGCGCCCGTCCGGGCGCCCACGCGGCGCCCGACCTCGCGGTTGAGCTCCTTGCCCAGGTCCTCGCCGTGGGCGCCGTCGATGGGGTCGAGCCCGGCCTCCTCGCGGAGCAGCGTCTCGTTCTCCTCCAGCAGCGGCGGCACCCGGCTCCCGAGCTGGTACGTGTCGAACTCGATGCCCGCCAGTTCCGTGACCACCCGCTCGGCGAGGGCGTCGAACTCGCCACAGAGCCCCTCGCAGACCCAGCAGTCGGCCACGTCCGGCGGTTCGTACGGCGGCTCGAACGCCTCGTCGTCGGCCAGCGCGAGCGTCGTCCTGAGTGCCCGGCCGCGCTCCTCGTTGCGCAGCCCGAAGCTCCGATCGGCCACCAGCCGCCCGAGGCAGGCATCACAGACCGGCCCCGAGGCGACTGCCCGACGGGTGACGGCCGACACGTCCACGTCCGCGTCACCCTCGTCGCCACCGGCGTCCGCGTCGGTCATGGGTCCTGCTGGTCGTGGGCGGCGCTTGTGCCTTCCGACTATGTCGTGGGCGTGGAGGTTGGCAACAGTCGGACGTGGGGCCCTATCCCGACCCCCCGTCACCCGCGTCTCGTACGAGCTCCTCGGCGCGGTGGCGCAGCTCCGCGGTCATGTGGAGGCCCCGGTCGTCAAGTCGTCGGACGAGTTCCACCCCCTCCGACGCCGGGAGTCCTCCATTAACGGCCCGGACGATGGCACCGATGGTCCCTGTGACGGTCGCGCCAAGCCCGTCCGCAACCGTCCGGAGTCGCCGGTCGTCGGAGACGAGCGCCACCGAGGTATCCGCGTCGCGAGCGGAGAGACATGCCGCGACGAGTTGGACATCACCGGACAGTTCGTCCTCGCCGAGGAGCTCCGCCGCCCGGTCGAGGTGGGGCCCCTCTTCGGGACAGTCCGTCCCGATGTCGTGCGCCTCACGGAACCGTTCAAGATTGGTCCGTGCCGGTTCCGTCGTCACCTCCTGGCGGACGGCCGGACAGCAGACGAGCGTGCCGTCGAACGACGTCAACAGGCCGAGTTCGCCCACCGGCCCCAGTCCAATGAGTACCGTCGCGTCGAGGAGTATCCTCATAGCTCGTGGGCGGCTGCCGCGTCGTCCGCGAGGTCGTCCGGGGTGAGCTGTGTCGTCAGGTTCCGTTCGCGGGCGATCTCGAGCCACTCGGCGACGCTCACGCCCGCGAGTCTGGCGGCTTGGTTGACGCTCACCTCGCCGGACTGGTACTGCTCCGCCGCCATCCTGACTCGGATATCGTCGAGTCCCTCTCGGAGAGCTTTCCGGATGACCGAACTCTTGTCCTCATCGAGCAGTTCGGCGACGGCCTCCAGATCGGCCTCGTCCTCCTCCGGAATCCGTGCGCTAATCGATCCCATGTATGCATTGTACTACGTTGCATTACAAGTAGCTTCGGACGGCGGTGGGCGTGGCGAGGCGGTCGCAGGATACCAACCGGAATGCCTACACCCGGCGGTCCGCCACGCTATCACAGATGCGAGCGGCGCTCCGCGTGGCCGTCGTCATCGGGCTCATCCAGGGGGTGTTCGAGTGGCTCCCCGTCTCCAGTGAGGGGAACGTGGCCCTCTACCTCACGGTCGTCGAGGGGCGCCCCGAGACGGCGGCCGTCCAGTACGCGCTGTTCCTCCACGCGGGCACGGCGCTGGCGGCGGCGCTCTACTACCGTGGGGAGATCCTGGCGGTCCTCCGGACGCTGCCGCGCTGGCGGCCGGGTGGGGCCTTCGCCGACCGGGAGCGAGCCGACTGCAGCTTCCTGGCGGTCGCGACGCTCGTCTCCGGGGGCGTCGGTATCGTCGCCTATCTCGCCCTGGAGGCGGTCGTCTCCGCGGTGGCCGGCGGTGCGTTCGTCACGCTGGTGGGCCTCCTGCTCGTGGGTACGGGCCTCGTCCAGCGAGCCGCGAATCGAAGCGGAGCCGCCCGAGCCGACGGCGGCACGCCGGCCGAGGCGGAGGACGCGACCCCCGCCGCGGGGCCCGGGACTGCGCTCGGCGAGCGCGAACGCGGAACGCTCCCCGACGCCCTGCTGGTCGGCGCCCTCCAGGGACTGGCTATCCTCCCGGGCGTCTCCCGGTCGGGCACGACCGTCTCGGCGCTGTTACTGCGCGGGTATCGCGCGGAGGCGGCCTTCCGGCTCTCCTTCCTGCTCTCGATTCCGGCGGCAGTCGGCGCGGGCCTGCTCGTCGTCCTCGACACCGGCGTCTCGGGGGTCGAGCCGCTCGCGGCCGCCCTGGCGCTCGGGACGAGCGCCGTCGTCGGTTACGCCACCATCGACGGGCTCCTGCGTGTCGTCCAGCGCATCGCGTTCTGGCTCGTCTGCCTCGTGCTCGGCGGTCTGGCCGTCGTCGGGGGCCTGCTGGCCGGTGTCGTCTGAGCGGCTGGCCTCAGTCCGTCCGTTCCCAGAGCAGCCGCGCCTCACCGTCCGGCGTCGGCACCGTGTTCTCGCGCTCGTCGTAGACGGTCCACTCCCCCGCGTCGACGCCGTTGCTGACGTCGATGATCTTGCAGACCGTCGGCTCCCCGGCGGTGCTCCACCAGCGGGTCGGCTCGGCGTAGCAGTAGAGCTTCGCGCCGTCGAAGACGATACTCTCGATGGTGTAGCCGGTCACGCCGATGGCCTCCGTCCCGAGCCGGGCCTGCCGCTCGACGCCCATGTAGAGGTCGGTCACCCGCCCGTCCTCGGTCAGCGCGAGTCGCAACCCGCCGTCGTGTTCCGTGACGTCGACGCTCGGCATGTTCGGAACGACGGGCGGCGTGTTCATAGTGTCTTGGCGCGGCGGCGCTCGGCCGGCCCCGTCGCCGGCCGCCGCCGGGAGTCGCTGGGTATTCCAGCCTCCAGCCCGAATCCCTGGCAATGCAGGATGCCTACAAGGAGTTGATGTTCCGCAGCTTCAAGGACGCGATGGATATCGTCGCCGACTACAATGAGTGGGCCGGGGACGCCTTCGACGAGCAGGTCCCGGTCCCGCCGCAGGCGGTGCCACAGGTCGCGATGGCGCTCTACCAGAGTCGGATCCGCGAGCGGGTCGGGAACGGGAGCCTCGATTTCCCCGAGTTCGACGGTCGGATGTACGAGTGATCTAGTTCTCGCGGCGACGGCGCGTCAGGAGGAGGAAGCCGGCAAGCAACGCGACCGTGCCAGCGACGGCACCGAAGCCACAAGAGTGACCTGATTCTCCCGGAACCGGTGCAACGCCGGACAGTAACAGTCAACCCGGGATTCAAACGTCGAGTCCGACAGGTTTGCCCTGCTCCCACTCGACAGCAAGGACAACCCCCTGGAGCGATTCGGGTCGCTGTTCTGCGACAGCAAGCGGGTGTGAATCGATGAACTGCGCCCGCTGGTGCTCGACAGCCGTCGCCTCATCGTTCACCTGCAGGTGTACCGGCCCGGGGTCATCGTGTGTATCGTCCTGATGCCACCCGACGAGTAGCCCCCGCTCCGGTTCGATCCAGTCGAGCTAGTAGTATTCGGACGGCTTAGGGGTTTGCAGCCGGAATCCGATCTCGACCCGCGAAGTCGTCACCGGGTACTCCGTATCCCCGGGGACCTGCCGGGAATCTACCTCGCCGACGACCCGGTATGGGCCTGCTTCCCGCGGTTCAGCACGCCGACGACGGACGTTCTCGAACGTCCCGCTGAGACGATTCTCGACGCGGTCGTGGAGGCGCTTGCTCCGTAGATCTGCCCGATTTGCGAGGAAAACGAGCATCAGGCGAATCTCGAGGACGTGTCGGTCCCCGGTGAAGAGAGTTCGACGACAGCATCGTACAGGTGGAGGGCGTGTTTCACGAGCCCGAGTTCCGTGTTGATGGCCTCCCACGTAGCGACCACGTTGCGACGCCCGCGGAGCTCCGCAGCCGAGAGCTCCTCGCTAGCGAGCCGTTCCCGGAACTCCTCCAGCGACCTGACATCGAACTCCGGCATCAAATCCTCCCGCTCTTCCTTCAGCTCCGTGAGCTGCTGCTCCAGCTCGTCGCGTGAGTTTGCGGCGATCAGGTCGGTCACCTCGTCGAGGAGCATCCGCACGGGGTTCAGGTCGTACGCCTTCGTCCCATCGACGGTTGTCTCGGTTACCCAGTCGTCGCTCCGTAGTCGTTGGAACTCATCGTTGGCTGTTGCGCGGGAGACGTCCGCCCGGTCTGTGATTTCCTGCACCGGCGTTGGTTCGTCCAGCAGCTCGATGACGTGCCGGACGCGCTCGCGTCCACTCGTACTCTCCGTCCACGACCCCTGACTCGACTCCGCCATTGTACCGGCGATTGTGCTGAGTGGTTCAGATAATCTGCTTTCGCTCAAATATTTGCTGACGGGTGGTAGTAGATGGTCGTTGTGTCGAGAACTGAGGGGGAACGCGGTCTCAGCAGCGCTCATCGGAGTTGCGACATCGGCGCTCGTCCACTGCTGAAGCCAGATCTCTTCGAGAGGGTCGCCTCGCTAACGACCCACTCGCGGCACTACCGAATTGGAAGTGTCGAAAGGGACAAGTCATCGTTGCAGTAACGATTACCGCGATAGTAACCTTCCACGACAGAGAGGCCGAACTCGAGGTGCTCGAAACCGCCGTCGAATCGTCCGGCCACGACCTGTACGTGGTGTACGGCCGGCGCCGCGTGGGCAAGACGGAACTGCTCAAACGGTTCTGTGTCGACCGACCCCATATCTACTTCTTGCCGGCACGGGGGGCAGAAGCCAGACAGCGGGAGAAGTTCGTCGAACAGATTGCTGGCCATTTCGACGAGCGTGTCCCCCGTATCGACGGATGGGACGAGGCGTTCGAACATCCGGGCGGGAAACTCGGCGAGGAGGAGTTCGTGGTGGTCATCGACGAGTTCCCGTACCTCGTCGGGGAGAACGGCTCGGTCCCGTCGTGCGTCCAGTCGTTCACGGACGAGCAACTCCAGCAGACCGAGTCGATGGTCGTCCGCTGTGGGTCGGGCGTGAGCACCATGGAATCGGAGGTGTTCGGACACGAGAGTCCGCTCTACGGGCGTCGGACCGGGCAGATCGATCTCCAACCGTTCAGTTTCGGGCAGGCCCGCGAAGCGATCGCGACCGGCTATACGACACCGAATGAGGTCGCAGGAGCGACGGCCGTCGATTCCGGCCCCCTCTCGAAGTACCTCCGGACGCTACAGCGACTGCGCCTGGTTGAGCGTGAGGTGCCAGTCACGGCATCCCAACAGAAATCGAAGCGGTCGCGCTACCGTGTCGCCGAGAGTTCCTCCGGTTCTGGTTCCGCTACGTCGAACCGAATCGGTCGAGTATCGAGGAAGCACCCGAGATGGTGTACGAAGGGACGATCGAACCGAGCCTCCCGGACCACGTTGCGACGACGTTCGAGGACGTGTGTCTCGAAGCCGCCTGGGAGGCCGTCCGCCGGGGCCGATCCGACCCGTACTCCGAGATCGGCCGCTGGTGGTACGGTGAAGACGAGATCGACATCGTCGGACTGGCCCCGAGCGACGACCGCATCCTCCTCTCGGAGTGCACGTGGACAGCGGCGCCCGTCGGGCACGACCTCGTTGCTACTCTCGAGGGGAAGGCGGAACGCGTCCGATGGGGCCCAGCAGATTGGGACGAGCGATTCGCGCTCTTCTCGCGGAGCGGGTTCGCCGATGGGCTGACTGACCACCTCGGGGAGGAGTGGTCGCTCTTCGGGGTGGAGGAACTCGCGGAACTCTTCGGCGCACCATCGAGGTGGGTCGGAGCTGGGTCGCCCTCGCCGATACGGTGGACCTACTCGTTTTCCACGTCGGCTTCGGCGTCCGCTTGGGATTCATGATTCACTGATTCCGCAGAGGTAGCTTCCCCATCGGTGGAATCAGTGTCGAATCTCCTGTATGGAGAGAGCAAGGGGACTGCAAACGCCAATATCCCAACACTCGGGACTCCTCCATCGGGCAGAGGGAGCTGTCACTCGTCCCAGAATGCTTCGATTCGTTCGTCGAGACGGGTGAGTACGGTGGCGAGTACGTCCCGCCATTCGTCCGGGTAGTCCCTGTTCTCGCCCGGTGTCGGCGCATCCGGTGGCGGGTGGAAGTGCTCGCGGGTGTTGTGGTCGTTCGGGTGACGGTCCCAGCGGCACTCCCAGGATTCTCCCGTCCGGTATTGCTCTGCGTAATGGATGCTGAAGTCGTCCGTCTGGAACCACCGAACCCGAAGTGACGCACGCGTGACCCCGTCGGGAAAGTACCCGAGGTCGTAGTCCGCGACGACGGCATTCGGTGCATACGTGGGGCGCGTTTGGATATCGTCGAAGCGGGCGCTTCGAGTGAGGTGTGCGGCGATCCGGTCGAGAAGTTCAGCATCGATCGGGCCGGTGCGGGGTGGGTCGTCCGCGTTGTCAGGCATCGATGTGGCCGGGGGTGCCACCGGCGGCTGGCCGGTCACGCCGCGCAGCGTCAAGGAGGGCCGCTCTGCGTTCGAGGGTTTCCCACTCGGAGAGTGCCTCCCACGCGTCTTCGGTTGCCATCTCCTGGCTGGCTTCGACGAGAGAGACGTCGTCGGGGTCGTCTGCGTCGAACTGCTCTCTGTAGTCGTCGATCTGGTCAATGGTGTCTGAAAGCGCCTCGACGATCTCCTGTTCGGAGTAGTCCTCGCGGATGCGGTCGATGCGTCGCCACTGGAAGTACGCGTCGTTGCGCTCGTATCGGACCGGGCGACCATCGTGACGGTGGACCAGTCCCATCTCGTCGAACCACTCCAGGTAGTCGCGTGCAGTCCCGGTATCGCAGTCAGCGAGAGCAGCGATATCGGATACCTTGATAGGGGTGTGAAGCCCGGTGACGACATCGAGAAGTCGCCCGCGGATCGGTCCGCTCTTCAGCAGCGAGTCAGCCGACTCGAATTCGTCGAGGTCCGGCGGTGATTCGTCGCCGGTGTACGCGCCGTCCGGAATGTCAGTAATGTCCACTCGTGACACCTCGTTGCCAGTAATGTAGGACTCGAAACGAAATATACCTGTCGCCCACTGAACTATTTCTGCTCTACGCGGCGTCATCGAGGACCCAAGCCCCTCGTTTCCGTACCTCACGGCCGACTGGCGGTGCTTCGCTGAGTCTCGAGGGGAAGGCGGAACACGTCCGACGAGGTCAGACCGATGGGGACGAACGATTCGCGCTCTTCTCGCGAAGCGGGTTCGCCGATGGGCTGACTGACGACCTCGGGGAGGAGTGGTCGCTCTTCGGGGTGGAGGACCTTGCGGGACTCTTCGACGCACCATCGAGGCGAGGCGGAGTTGAATCGCCGTCGCCGATGTAGTGGCCCTACTCGTTTTCCACGTCGGCTTCGGCGTCCGCTTGCGATTCCTGAACCGCGAATCCCTCGGGAGCGTCATCCTCGTCAGTCGAATCAGTGCCGAACATCCTATCCTCATTCGCGGGCCGTACCGTGACCGCAACATCCGCCCGGCCGTCGGCCTCCGTGACCGTCACGTCGGTCGGCACGTCGAACGCACGGGCGAATCCTCCGGCGAGGAACGAGGCGACCGGGTGGTCGAACCGACCGACATCCCCATACGCCGAGCCGGAGATGCCGACGGTCACGCGCTCGCGGCTGGCGTCCACGTCCGCGCTGTCGACCAGTTCGAACTGCTCGACGAGCCCGTCGGCGAGCTGCTCGGCCAGCGTTCCCGGCGTATCCGTGAGCGGGCCGGTCAGCGAGCGCTCGAACTCCTCGAACAGCGTGTCGCCGGTCGGGACGAGCGCCAGCCCGCGGCTCGTCTCGCCGATGACGAACCCCGGGTCGAGAGCATCCTCCTTCGGAAGCGTCCCCGCGCCGTCCGCGTCGGCCTGCGGGACGTACAGCCGCACGTCGTCGGCCACCGCTCTCGGGACGTAGACGGGCTCGCCGAGCCCGAGGTCGTCGGCGAGGGCGCGACCGTTGTCCGCGAACGCCCGATAGATCGCCTCGCCGACGCTGACGGCGATGAACCGCTCCGGCGTGAGGTAGTAGGTCAGCAGCGCGCCGAAGATGCCCGTCGCGCCGAGCGCGAACAGGACGGTCCGGGCGCCCGGGAAGAGGATACCTGCCCCGACCGCGACCGCGCCGACCAGAGCGAGGCCGAGCGCCGTCCGCCGGTAGTTGCTCCGGCGGGCTCGGGTGTACTCCTCACGGAGGCGGCGGTTCTCCTCGCGCAGCAGGTCGACCTGCGCGGCGAGCGTCACGCGGTCCGGGGTGGCCTCGTCGGCGCCGTCGCTGTCGGCAGCGGCTGGCTGCTCGGTCACGTCCGTGACGGCCTCCGACATGGCGTCGTTGTTGACCGGGTCGCCGTCCTGACGCATAGTAGTTGGCAAACGGCCCGTATGACTTCTGACGACGACCGTCCCCCTCCGAAGTTAGTAGTAGCCGAGTGCGGCGAGCTGGTCCTTGGTCCGGTCCGTAACGGCCTGGCCCTCACGCGGCTCACGAACCGTCGCCGTACTGCCGGTGAACGCGGCGTCGACGGCCGCTCGGTCGGTCGAACTGGTGGCCTCGATGTGGCCTGCGCGGCGAATCAGTGAGTCAGCACTCTCCTCTCCCCAGTAGTACCGCTTGCGAACGGCGGGTCCTTCGGCGTTCGTGTAGACACAGCGACTCGGTGCGGTGTACGGATCGATCGGATCGCAGTGTCGCGCGAAGCGGTCGCGCAGATCGCCGGTCACCGGCTGTTTCGTCGCGACGACGGTCTCAGCTTTGAACCCCTGCTCGGGGGGCCGTCCGTCCGCCCAGCCACGTGCGACCGCGGGGAACCGCGTGAGCGCGGCGGGGTCGTGAATCCGCTCGCCGTCGGCACCGCCCGGCGGCCGGACGAGGAGCGGCACGTGGAGCAGTTCCTCGTGCATCGGGACGATATGGGCGACCGCAGGCGGTTCGCCGGCGAGTCGGCCCGGCTCCCCGAACCCCTCCCCGTGGTCGCCACAGATCACCACCAGCGTCTCGTCGAGGACGCCGTCGGCCCGGAGCCGCTCCACGACACGCTCAAGGATCGCGTCGGTCTGGCGGATCCCACCGTCGTAGAGCGATTCGAGGCCGGCGAGCTGCCAGTACGGGCGCTCCCCACTGTGGAAGGCCCACTCCCAGCGCACGTCGAGCTCGGACTGCAACGCACGAGCCCGGTCGTCGCCCCACAGGTCGAACGCCTCCCGAGGCTCGTATGGTCGGTGTGCGTCCATGAGGTTCAGGCAGGCCGCCCAGGGCCCATCGCTGTCGCGCCGCCACTCAGTGAATCCGTCCGCGTAGTAGAACCCGTCCGGCCCGTGGTTGATCGCCGCGGTGTCGTAGCGATCGGGCGGCGCGTCCGGAACGTCCACGACCGTCTGGAACGCCGCGCTGAGGCCGAAGGCGTCCCCGGTGAGGAACCCGTTCTCGGAGAACACCCCGGTCGCGTAGCCGGCGGCGGCCAGGTCGTCGAAAACGGTGTTCCCGGGGCGCAAGGCGTCGTGAACGGTGACGCCGTGTTCATGCGTCTCGAGTCCGGTGAGGAGGCTGACGTGACTGGGCAGCGACCAGTTCGATGGGGCCCGCGCCTGCGTGTAGGTCCGGGCCTCGGTCGCGAACCGGTCGAGGAACGGTGTCGTCGCCCGTGGCGCGCCGTGTAGCGAACAGTTCATCGCCCGCACCGAGTCGAGAACCACGAGCAGCACGTTCGGTCGGGATTCGCTTCCCATGGTCGAACGCAGAGCCCCGCGGTATTGAAACTATCAAATACTAGTTTATTTGCGTGCAGTTCCCTTCGGTGGGGTCTGTACTATTATTGAACAATATTGAGGCGTTGCAGTAGTGTCGAACAGGACCAGCGTATCCGACCGAGCCTGAACCACGTGGCGATTCTATCAGTGACGGGGCAGTCGGGTAGTACTGATAGTGGCGGGTCGCGAGTACGCGACGGATCGAGTTCGGGTCGTTTGGCCCGGTCAGACCGCGTCGTGGCTGGGACCGGAACGACCGAACCGTACTGGGTGAGGGGGAGCGGGGGAGCACCGCTCCTCCGATGGATGGGATCCACATTCGGGCACGGCGAACCAGCAGACACACGTCCTGACGCGAGTCCGCCCCGAATCGGTGTGTAGCACGGCGGACAGGCCGGATGTGGTCGAGACGGGGGATGTGCCGTTTGGACACCCCCGGTGTTCAGGCGAGTTCCGGCCCAGCAACCTCTCCAACGCCGGCCTCGCGGACGCCGACCTCCCCGACGGCACTGAACGGTGGCCGCAACGCGTCGCCCCGACCGCTTATTCGCCTGCTGATCGCCTACGTCGCCTCACAGGGTCCCATCCCGGTCGATATCTGGTTCCTCGGGACCCGCACCCGATCGGGATCCGGTTCGCGTTCGCGGTCTCCGGCATCATCGCGGCCACCGTCGCCACCGGCTGGTTCGAACTCGGAACGTGGCGTGGGACGGACCTCAGCGGCTCCTCGAATGACACCGACCGATCCGTCGAGGGCGCCACGCAGGGTGAGGGCGGCGACGAGACGGAATCGGGGACCGCTACGA
>ERZ1034569.285-NODE-285-length-19020-cov-10.562088_pt1 | contig 19020 bp, 13 predicted proteins | sample MGYA00520706_ERZ1034569 | MGnify/ENA primary metagenome ERZ1034569 (study PRJEB33760, sample SAMEA4777722) | hypersaline lake metagenome | biome: hypersaline environment; feature: brines | place: Spain | collected 2014-08 | depth 0 m ...
GGAGCGGGATGTGTTCATCGGACACGGCGCCGCGATGACACTGAAAGAACGACTCCTCGACGAGTCCGACCGCGAGACGGTGTACGTCTCCGCGGACAGCGGGATGGTCGCGGTGGAGGATGTCAACCAGCGCCGTGTCTACGACCCGCTGACCGGCTCGGAGAGTGACATACACGAGATGGAGGTGAGCTACGCGTTCAAGCTGCTGCTCGACGAGATGATAGCGCTCGGTATCCGCCCGCGACTCGAACTGGAGGACGCAGTCTAACAATGGCACTCGACACACCACAGGACCTCGAACGGATAGACTTCGGCCTGATGGACCCCGAATCCTACCGGGATATCTCGGCGACGAAGGTCATCACGGCCGATACGTACGACGACGACGGGTTCCCCATCGATATGGGGCTGATGGACCCGCGACTCGGCGTCATAGACCCCGGACTGGAGTGCAAGACCTGCGGGAAACACTCCGGTTCGTGCAACGGCCACTTCGGACACATCGAACTCGCGGCGCCGGTCATCCACGTGGGGTTCGCCAAACTCATCCGGCGACTCCTCCGGGGGACCTGCCGGGAGTGCAGCCGTGTCCTGCTCACCGAGGAGGAACAGTCCGAGTTCCGTGACAGTCTGGACCGCACCCGGAGTCTCGGCCGGGATGTCGACGACGTGACGAAATCCGCAATCCGGCAGGCCCGCAAGAAGGACCGCTGCCCGCACTGTGGCGAGGAACAGTTCGACATCCAGCACGAGAAGCCGACCACCTACTACGAGGTGCAGGATGTGCTCGCCTCGGACTACCCCGCCCGCATCGCAGGGGCGATGGAGCCCGACGAGGACTCCGCTCGGGTGACACCGACGGACCTCGCAAAGGAGACCGGACTCGATAGCGGGCGCATCCGGGAGATAATCTCCGGGGAGTTCCGCCCCCGGCCCGACGACCGGGAGATGCTCGAATCGGCGCTCGGCGTCGAGTTGACCGAGGAGGATATGAACAAGCTGATGGCCTCCGACATCCGGGACTGGTTCGAGCACATCCCCGACAGCGATATCGAGTCGATCGGTATCGACGCGGAGGGCTCCCGGCCGGAGTGGATGATTCTGACGGTGCTGCCGGTCCCACCGGTGACTGCCCGTCCCTCTATCACCCTCGACAACGGCCAGCGCTCCGAGGACGACCTCACACACAAGCTGGTCGATATCATCCGCATCAACCAGCGGTTCATGGAGAACCGCGAGGCCGGTGCCCCACAGCTGATAATCGAGGACCTCTGGGAGCTGCTGCAGTACCACGTCACGACGTTCATGGACAACGAGATCTCGGGCACCCCGCCCGCCCGACACCGCTCTGGCCGGCCGCTGAAGACGCTGTCCCAGCGCCTGAAAGGAAAAGAGGGCCGGTTCCGCGGCTCGCTGTCCGGCAAGCGTGTGAACTTCTCGGCCCGAACGGTCATCTCGCCCGACCCGACGGTCTCGCTGAACGAGGTCGGTGTGCCCGACCGGGTGGCGACCGAGATGACACAGACGATGAACGTGAACAGCCGCAACCTGGACGAGGCCCGCCGCTACGTCCGCAACGGGCCAGAATCACACCCCGGCGCGAACTACGTCCGTCGGGGTGATGGCCGCCGGCTGAAGGTGACCGAAAAGAACTGCGAGGAGCTCTCCGAGAAGGTCGAACCCGGCTGGGAGGTCTCCCGGCACCTCATCGACGGTGACATCGTCATCTTCAATCGCCAGCCATCGCTGCACCGGATGTCGATAATGGCTCACGAGGTCGTCGTGATGCCGTACAAGACATTCCGTCTCAACACAACAACTTGCCCGCCGTACAACGCAGACTTCGACGGGGACGAGATGAACATGCACGCGCTCCAGAACGAGGAGGCACGTGCGGAGGCCCGGACACTGATGCGTGTCCAGGAGCAGATGCTCAGCCCGAAGATGGGGGAGAACATAATCGGGGCAATCCAGGACCACGTCACCGGGACGTACCTGCTGACAAACCAGAACCCGCAGTTCAATGAGACACAGGCGCTCGATCTGCTGCGGACGACACGCATCGACGAGCTACCCGAACCCGACGGGGACGACGGTGAGCCGTACTGGACCGGTCGGACGCTGTTCTCGGAGCTGTTGCCCGACGGTCTGAACCTGGAGTTTACCTCCTCGGCCGGCGACAGGGTCGTCGTCACGGACGGGCAGTTGCTCGAGGGAACCGTCGACGAGGACGCCGTCGGCGCGTTCGGCGGTGACGTGGTCGACACAATCGCGAAGGAGTACTCCCGAACGCGGGCACGGATCTTCATAAATGAGGTATCCTCGCTCGCGGTCCGGACGATAATGCACTTTGGATTCTCGATCAGCATCGACGACGAGTCGGTGCCACCGGAGGCACAGGCCCAGGTCGACGAGGCAATCGACAACGCCGAGGAGCGCGTACAGGAGCTCATCGGGGCCTACGAGCGCGGCGATCTTGAGTCGCTGCCGGGCCGGACGGTCGACGAGACCCTGGAGATGAAGATAATGCAGACGCTCGGACAGGCCCGGGACAGCGCGGGCGACATCGCCGAGGAGGAGTTCGCGGACGACAACCCGGCGGTGGTGATGGCGGAGTCCGGGGCCCGCGGGTCGATGCTCAACCTGACACAGATGGCCGGCTGTGTCGGTCAGCAGGCCGTCAGGGGCGAGCGAATCAACCGCGGCTACGAGGACCGCACGCTCAGTCACTTCAAGGAAAACGACCTCTCGGCGGACGCCCGCGGGTTCGTGCGTCACTCCTACCGCGACGGACTCGACCCGCGGGAGTTTTTCTTCCACGCGATGGGTGGCCGCGAGGGGCTGGTCGACACCGCGGTCCGGACCTCGAAGTCGGGCTATCTCCAGCGCCGCCTGATAAACGCACTCTCCGAGCTCGAGGCACAGTACGACGGCACCGTCCGGGACACCGGCGACACCGTCGTCCAGTTCGAGTTCGGCGAGGACGGCACCTCCCCGGTGGAGGTGTCCTCCAGCGAGACCGAGCCTGCGGTTGATGTCGAACGCATCGCCGACCGCGTGCTCGACAGCGAGTTCGAAAACGAACGGGAGAAAAGCCAGTTCCTCGGCGACACACAGGAGCCGATCAACATCTCCGAGCACGCCGACGACTGGTGGCTCGCCCAGAGCGACGACTGATCACATGACACAGAGCAATATCGAGGCGACCGTCGAGGGGAGTGACCTCCCGCGACGTCTCAAAGACGAGTTGCACAGCACACTCGAGGACCGCGACCCGACCGTCGAGGAAGCAAAGCAGATCGTCCAGGCAACAAAGGCGGAGTACGAGGACTCCCGTGTCGACCCGCTCGACCCCGTCGGGACCGTCAGCGCACAGAGTATCGGTGAGCCCGGAACGCAGATGTCTGTCGAGGGTGACGAGCGTGTCCTGATTAGAGAGGACGGTGAAACAGCGGTAACAGAGATTGGCCCGCTGATCGACGGAGTGCTCGAAGACCACCTGAGTCGGAGGATAGGTGACCACGAGGTTGCGCGTGCCCCTGGCAGGCTCGAAGTACTCTCGCTCCGTGCCGACGAACAGGTTGAGTGGAAACCCGTCGAGGAGGTCAGCAGACACGAGGCTCCCGGGGAGCTTCTCGAGATTGAACTCGAGTCTGGCCGCAGCATTCGGGCGACAAAGGCACACTCGTTCGTGAAGCGGGTTGACGGAGACATCACGCCAGTTTCCGGTGACACGCTCTCTATCGGTGACGAACTGCCGGTCGCCGGTGCGTTCGACGGTGATTCGGAGACTGCCGATTTCGACGAACTCCTGCCAGAGACACAGGCTCCCCTTACTGACGGTGGGCTCGTGCACGGTTTAGCCGAGTGTGCAGACAGTGGGGCGGACACAGTTGTCGGAACCGTCTCGTGGGACCGTATCGACTCTATCGAGTCGGTCGAACCCCGTCACGAGTACGTGTACGACTTCTCCGTGGCCGGACTAGAGACGTTCACGACCGCGGAGGGTGTCGTCACACACAACACGATGAACACCTTCCACTACGCGGGTGTCGCGGAGATCGACGTCACACAGGGGCTGCCGCGGCTGATCGAGCTGGTGGACGCGCGAAAGGAGCCCGACACGCCGATGATGACGGTCTATCTCGAGGAGGAGTACGCGACGGACCGCGACCGGGCCCACGAGGTGGTCTGGAACATCGAGGCGACACGGATCCTCCAGCTGGGTGATGTCTCGACGAACGTGGCGGACATGCTGGTGCAGGTGTCGCTCAACGAGGACACGTTGCGCGAGCGGTGGCCGACCGTCGAGGACCCGGTCGAGGTTGCCGAGGAGATCGCGGACACCATCGAGTCGTCGCTCGGCGTCGAGGCGCGCCAGGAGGGGCTCGATATCCGGTTCGGTCCCGACGAGCCCTCCTACCGTGATCTGTTACAGCTCGTCGAGGAGCTCCGGGAGATCGTGTTCAAGGGTATCGAGGACATCTCGCGGGTGGTCATCCGGAAGGAGGAGCTGGAGGAAGGCGAGGAGTTCGTCCTCTACACGGAGGGGTCGGACTTCGGGACGGCCCTCGAGATAGAGGGGGTCGACGCCTCCCGGACGACCTGCAACAACATCCACGAGATACACAGCGAACTGGGCATCGAGGCGGCACGTGAGTCAATCATCGAGGAGACGATGAACACCCTCGAGGAGCAGGGACTCGGTGACGTGAACATCCGCCACCTGATGCTGGTGGCGGATATAATGACCAACCAGGGGGAGATAGAGTCGATCGGTCGGCACGGCATCTCGGGTGCAAAGGACTCGGTGCTGGCGCGGGCGGCGTTCGAGGTGACGGTGAGTCACCTGCTCGACGCGGCGATCCACGGTGAGATCGACCAGCTCGACGGCGTGACAGAGAACGTCATCGTCGGGAAGCCGATCAAACTCGGGACGGGCGACGTGGACCTACGGATGAGTCCGGGCGAGCTCTCCGACTGATGCGGGTGACGCTCTCGGGGGATGCGCTCCGGGTCGCGGGGCTGGTCGAGGAGGAGACAGACGTGACCGTGCGGGACTGTCTCGTCGACGATGACCGCGTGGTGGTGCTGGTCGGCGCCGGAGAGATGGGGAAGGCGATCGGACCCGGCGGCGAGCACGTGAAACGCATCGAGCGACGACTGGGCTCGCAGGTGACAGTCGTCGAGGACGCAGACCGGCCAGAGGCGTTCGTGGCGAACACGCTCGCACCCGCCGCGGTGTACAACGTCACGATAAGCGAGGGAAAGGAGACGGTCGCCTACGCCGAGGTCGACGAGAACGACCGCGGCGTGGCAATCGGGGCCAACGGGCAGAACATCGAGACCGCTCGCAGTCTGGCGAAGCGACACCACGAGATAGACGATATCGAACTGGCCTGAGCGCCGTGCGTCTCCGACTGGACTCACCCATTCATATACGTGTCAACAGCGGCGAGCAGTTCCGTCTCGCTCCCGACGACCCGTGTCTCGCCGCCGTCACCAGCGGTGCGCCGGAGGCCGGAGCCACCGAGGTCGACCCGAACGTGCGGCACCTCGTCGGCCCGGTCAGCTACTACTCCGGCGTCGTGGCCGGCGACGACCAGTGTATCGGCCGTCCGGGCGAGGTCACGGGCCGCCGCGCACTCGCTGTCGGCCGGTTGCTCGAAAGCCGGGGCCGTGACAGTTCGCAGACCAAGGTCGGCAGCGAGACTCGCGGCGACGTCACCCTCGGGGACCGGACCGAGGCTGACCTCGTACCCCGCCCGCCACAGGGTGCGCAGGGTGGTCACCCCGCCCGCACCGCCACCGACAACGTGGACCCGGCCGGAGCGGTCCGGGCGGTCTGGGAGCGCTGTTATCCGGTGTGTGCCGGTGACACGGTTCCGGGAGACGGCCGTCTCGGTGTCGAACGCGTCCGCGAGTGTCGGGTCTGCGAGCACACGCCCCGGCGGACCACGGGCGCGGACCCGGCCGTCGGACAGAAGCAGGAGTCGGTCACAGAGCCGGGCCGCCAGGTCGAGGTCGTGGATCGCCGCGAGCGCGGCACGGCCCTCACAGACGAGTTCGGAGACGAGTTCGAGCACCTGAATCTGGTGGTTGATGTCGAGATTCGCGGTCGGTTCGTCCAACAGGAGTCCATCGGGTTCCTGGGCGAGCGCCCGGGCGAGAACGACACGCTGGCGCTCACCACCGCTCAGCGAGTCGACCACACGCTCTCGGAACGGGAGTGTCCCGGTGCGCTCCATCGCTGCCTCGACGGTGTCGGTGTCGTCGCTCCAGTCGAGTCGGGAGCGGTGCGGGGTGCGGCCCATCTCGACGACCTGCTCGGCGGTAAAGGAGAACCCGACGCTGGTGTCCTGTGGCACAGTCGCGACCCGGCGGCCCACCGCCGATGCGGAGAGGTCAGACACCCGCTCACCACCGAGCGTGACCCGTCCGGCGTCGGGGTCGAGGATGCCCTGTATCGCGCGCAGCAGCGTCGTCTTGCCGGCACCGTTTGGGCCGACCAGCGCGACGAACTCGCCGCGCTCGACCGACAGCGAGACGCCATCGAGAACATCTGTTCCGGCGAGCGACAGGTCGACGCCGTCGAGACGGATCACAGCGCGTGCACCTCGCGGTTGCGGAGCAGGAACAGAAAAAAGGGTGCGCCGACGGCGGCAGTGACGATGCCGACGGGCATGGCGGTGCCCGCCCGGGCGACCGTATCCGCGAGCACCAGAAACGTCGCCCCGGCGAGAGCACTGGTGGGGACGAGAATCCGGTGGTCGGGGCCGACGAGCAGACGCATGATGTGGGGGATGACGAGACCGACAAAGCCGATGATACCCGCAACGGCGACAGCGGCGGCGGTGATGAGCGCCGAGGCAACGAGCAACAGCCGTTTTGTCCGCTCGACCTCGATACCGAGCGCGAGTGCCTCCTCCTCACCGAGCAGCATGACGTTCAGGTCGCGGGCGTACACGAGCAGGATGATAAAAAACAGCACGGCGAGCGGCAGGGTCGCCTCGACGTGGCCCCAGTTGCTGTAGCGCAGGGTCCCCATCAGCCAGAGGATAGCCTCCTCGAGGCCCTCGCCGGAGCGCAGGAGGAGAAAGGAGACAACAGCCCCGAGAAACGTCTGGACCGCGAGTCCGGCAAGCAACAGCGTCGCGACGGGGGTCCGACCGTCCTCGGTGGCAAGAAAGTACACCCCGAACGCGGAGAGCACCGCACCGAAAAACGCGGCGGTCTGGAGTCCGAACGGTATCGCGACCGGAAAGGCGATAGTGGCGACCGCACCGACCGCCGCACCGGAGGAGACCCCGATTATCGAGGGGTCTGCCATCGGGTTCCTGAAAAACCCCTGCATCACGGCGCCGGCGGTCCCGAGCGCGAACCCGACCACCGCGCCGAGTGCGATCCGTGGCAGTCGTATCTTCTGGACGATTATCTGGTCGGTCTCGGCGACCTCGAACCCGAACGGTCGGGTGTAGGAGATATCCGGTACCGGCACCTGGACGACACGCTCACCGAGACCCAACTGGCTCGACTCTACGCTCACCCCCGATGGGTAGGCGAGCGTGTTGAGCACCGCCCGGGCGACCGTCCCGATATCGAGGTTCACCGACCCGACGGTGGTACTCGCGAGCACAGTCGCGACCAGCGCCGCGAACAGCGCCGCCGACCACACTGCTGTCCGGAACAGTATCCGCATCGTTCATCAACTGCGCTTTGATTAGATAAATATTTGTTGCACTGGCGTCCACGGGAAGATGTGGACAGAAACAGAGTCACAGTGTGCGTACTGGTCGCGCTCGCGCTGGGGCTGGCGTTCGCCGCCGGTCTCGCGGGCGGCCAGTCGATAGAGAGCACAGTCGCGTCGGGTCACACCTGCGAGTTCCCGCTGACAGTCGAGGACAACACGGGCCAGCAGGTCGAGATACAGGAGGAGCCACAGCGGGTGGTGGCGCTGTTGCCGAGTGTCGCACAGCAGATCTGGGAGATGGACGCCGAGGAGAAGGTGGTCGGAATGCCGGTCCGGGAGTGGACCTCGTATCTGGAGGGGAGTCAGAACCGGACCCACGTGCTCACGTTCGACGACAGTGTGGGGCTCTCCGTGCCGGACACCGAGACGATTGTCGACCTGGACCCAGACCTCGTGCTCGCGCCGAACGAGGTGCCGGAGGATTCGATCACCGAACTCAGGAACGCCGGGTTGACCGTCCACTACTACGAGCGACCGTCGGAACTCGACGGGTTGACCGACGTGATGAACCGGACGGGCCGGTTGCTCGGGGAGTGCGAGGCCGCGGACGAGGCAATCGGTGAGATGACCGAAACGTTCGAACTCGTCGAGTCGGCCGTCGCCGACGAGCAGCGGCCCCGGGTGTTCTACGACTCCGGGTTCGGCACCACCGTCACCGAAGGGTCACTCCAGCACGAACTGCTGACCACCGCCGGACTGGAGAACATCGCAGCCGGGTTCGAAAGTCTCCAGTTCGACCCCGAACAGGTCGTCGCGGCCGACCCCGAGTGGGTCATCACCACCGAGGGTGGCCAGCTCTCGTCGTTTCCCGGCTACAACGGAACAACCGCACTCCAAGAGGACCAGATCGTCAGGGTCGACCCCAACCTGTTCAATCAGCGTGGACCACGGTACGCCGACGTCGTCGAGAACCTCGCCGAGACGTTCCACGCCGAGGCGCTCGCGACTGCACGCGACAACGACTCTACGGACGACTCGGGGGACGATAGCGTCAGCGAGAACGGTACCGAGGACAGCGCAGACGGTGACGGGACAGGGTTGACAGTCGTCGCGGTGCTGGTGGCGCTGAGTACGCTCGTCGTGGTTGGGAGACGGCGAGCGGACAGGTAGCCGACAGTCCTGTCGGGGGGACCATCGCGGAGGGTGACGGGAGCCAGCCCGGCGTTTTTGACTCGCGGCCCCGAGGTGTGTCCGTGCACGACAGCTACGAGACGGTGACGGCGGGCGAGACGGTCGAACTGGGGAGCTACAAGCTAACGGGCGAGGAGATACGCTCGTTCGCCAACCGTTACGACCCACAGGAGTTTCACCTGTCGGACGACCCGGACAGCCCGTTCGGCGGGTTGGTCGCGAGCGGCTGGCAGACAGCCGCGGTGACGATGCGACTGCTCGTTGAGGGGTATCTGCGGGAGGCACATACCGTCGGCTCGCCGGGACTCGACGGGTTGCGCTGGCTGGAACCCGTTCGACCCGGCGACCGGCTCTCGGCGACGCTGACACTCGGCGAGAAAGAGCCCTTCGACGAGGGGCGGGGGCTCGTCCATCAGGAGATAGAGACACACAACCAAGACGACCAGCAGGTGCTGTGGGTCGACGCGCTTGCGCTCTATCCCCGGGAGTCCTGACGAGTCGAGGAGATGGGATTTATATACTCGGGGCTACCTAACCTGTTAGTATCCAATGAGTGATTCGCTACGAGTGGAGGCCGAAACAACAGGTTCAGAGGGGCTGTTGGTGACAGACGGGGACGGAGTTGTGACGACGCTCGGCGGGAGCGCGGCGGCGCTGCTGGGCGTCGAGCCCGACCGTCTGGTCGGCGAGCGACTCGGGGACCGGTTTCCGGAGACAAAGTTGGCGAGAGGCTGTCGGCAGGCGCGCCGGTCCGGGCAGGAGGTGCCGTTCACGGGTGGCGATGAGTGGCGACTGGCGGGGACCGCGTACCCGGTTGGTGACGGTGCGACGGTCGTCCTGCAGGAGCAACACGACAGCGGCAGGCGTGAGGAACAGGCAAACGAGCGCGCGCTCGAGTCGCTGCACGGCATCGCCACCGACCCGACACTCACCACCGACGGGAAGATAGACCGGATCCTGGAGATCGGTGCCCGGCGGCTCGGGACCGGGCACGCGCTGCTTGCGCGTATCGAGGAAAACACCCACGAGGTCGTCAGGTCCGTCACCGTGGGGGAGGTGGGTGAGCCCGAGGGGCTGTCCCCGGGAACAACGGAGCCGCTGTCCGAGACGTACTGTCGGTACACAGTCGACGGGGACGGGCCGACAGCCGTCGCGGCCGCCGGGACCGAGCGGCCGTCCGACCCGGCGTACGAGCACACCGGACTGGAGTGTTATCTGGGCGCCACGGTCGAGGTTGCGAGCGAGGAGTACGGCACCGTTTGCTTTGTCGACCCGGAGCCACGGGCGGAGCCGTTTAGCGAGCGCGAGCAGACGTTCGCGGAGCTGTTGACGAACTGGGTGCACTACCTGCTGGAGCGGCGGAACTACGAGCGGGAGCTTGAGCAACAACAGGCGTTCACCGAGAGTCTCATCGACAGTCTGCCGGACCCGCTGTACGCGTTCGACAGCGAGGGGAGCCTGATCCGCTGGAACAACAGACTCGCGGCGGTGACCGGCCGGACAGCCGCGGAGCTCGAGGGGATGACCGCTCCGGAGTTTGTCGCCAGCGATGACCGCGACCGCCTCGAGTCGGTCACCCGCCGGGTGCGTGACGGCGAGTACGCCTCCGTCGAGGCGGCGCTCGAGACCGCAGACGGCGAGCAGATACCCTACGAGCTCTCCGGGGCACCGCTCCGTGATGGGAGCGGCGAGGTCAGCGGCGTGGTCGGGGTCGGACGTGACGTCAGCGAGCGCACCGAACACCGGCAGCGGCTCTCGGGCCTGCTCGAGACCACCCGCTCGTTCATGCAGGCAAAGGACCCCGAGCAGGTGGCCGAGATAGCGGTCAACGCAGCACGGAAGCTTCTGGGGTTCGAGACGAGCGTGTTCCGGCTGTACAACCCCGAGGAGGAGACGCTCGAACCGGCCGCCGCCACCGAGCGCGCCCGCGAGACGATGGGTGAACGCCCCGTGTACGAGGTCGGCGAGGGCTACCCGGGTGAGGTGTTCGCGACCGGCGAGAAACAGCTCATAGACGACTTCGACGGAGACGAACAGGGTCCTGACAGCTTGGCCTCGGCGATGTACTACCCTGTCGGTGTCCGCGGGACGCTGAGTGTCGGCTCGACATCGCCCGGCGCGTTCAACGAGGCAGACGAGGGGTTGCTCGCGCTGCTGGCGACGAGCGCGGCGGCCGCCTGCACGCGTGCGAAACGCGAACGCGAGGTGCGCGAGGCCCGGGAGCACACGGAACGGGTGCTCAACCGGGTCAACGGGCTGGTCCGGCAGACCGTGGAGGTGCTGGTCGAGGCGACCACCCGCGAGGAGATCGAGTCGGGCGTTGTCGGCGAACTCGCCGACGCGGACCCGTACGCGTTTGCCTGGGTCGGCCGGCCAGACGTGACCAGCGAGCGGCTCACGCCGGCTGCGTGGGCCGGTCGGGAGCTGTCGGGCGGTGACTGGTCGTTTGCCCTCGACGGTGACGACCCGATAAGCGAGACGTACCGTGAGGGGACACCCCGGTTGCTCGATGTCGAGCGCCTGCCGGCAGCGGAGCCGTGGACCGGGCTCGCCGGTGTGGTCGAGGCGCTCGTCGCGGTGCCGCTGGTCTACAAGAACACCACCTACGGTGTGCTCGTGGTGTGTGCCGAGGACAGAGGGGGACTCGACGAGCGCGAGCGTGTGGTGCTTGAGGCGCTTGGGCGGGCCACCGCGAACGCCACGAACGCCGTCGAGCGGGGGCGTATCCTCGACGCCACCGAGACGATCGAACTCGAACTCGCAATCGGTGACCCGGAGCTGCTTTTTAGCCGGCTGTCCGGCGACGGCGGGAGTCTCGAGTCCGCCGGCACCGATCGCCGTGCCGACGGGAGCATCGAGATGTACCTCTCGGTCACCGATGTCGACCCCGAGACGTTTATTCAGCGTGTCCGGGATGACTCAGAGGTGGAGTCGGTCACCTGTATCGTCGCACACGACCGGGAGTGTCTGCTGGAGGTGGTCGTCGAGGAGTCGTTGCTTGCCGCGCTCACCGAGTACGGCGCCGCGCTCCAGGCTGTCACCGCCGAACAGGGCACGACCCGCATCACGGTCGAACTGCCCTACGAGGCCGAGGCGCGCGAGCTGTTCGACCTCGTTGCCGAGCAGTACCCCGGAACGGAACTGCTGGGCTACCACGAGCGCGAGCGCCCCGTCGAGACCCGGCAGGATTTCACCGCGGCCATCAGCGACCGGCTAACCGGCCGCCAGGAGACCGCCCTCCAGACGGCATATCTCGGCGGGTTCTTCGACTGGCCCCGCAACATCGACGGGAACGAGCTCGCAGAGGCGATGGACATCTCGCGCCCGACCTACCACCAGCATCTCCGCGCCGCACAGGCGAAGGTGTTCGAGGAACTGTTCAACTGACGGCTCTCCCGCGACCGAATCCGGGGCCCTCGCCGCTCGCGCTGTGATCTTTCCGGGCTGGCCTGGGCCGGAACGCTCGACCGGTACACATTACCGCCACAGGGCGGAATCTCCTGCTGGATGAGTCGTATCGAGCTGGTGGTGGCGGTGCTCGCCGGTATCGTGCAGGGGGTCGTCGAGTGGCTCCCGGTGTCGAGTCAGGGCAACCTCGCGCTGGTGTTCACCGCCGTCGGCACGGACCCCGGAGTTGCGCTTCAGCTCGCGCTGTTCCTGCAGGTCGGGACGACGCTTTCGGCGGCGACGTACTACCGCGAGGAGATACAGACGGCCGTCCAGACGGCCCCCGGCTGGCGACCCGGTGCGGCCTACGACGAGCGCAACGCCCTGGTCTCGTACATCGTGGTGGCGTGTCTCGTCACGGGTCTCGTCGGGGTGCCGCTGTACGTCCTCGCCGTCGACCTGGCAGGTGAACTCACCGGCGGGGTCTTTGTCGCACTCGTCGGACTCCTGCTCCTGTTGACAGGAATCGCACAGCTGGCCTCGGAGTCGGTGGCGATGGGCGGGGGGGACCGACCGCCTTTCGGCGCTTCACTGTCGGTGGGGGCGGTCCAAGGGGTCGCAATCCTGCCGGGTATCTCGCGGTCAGGTGTGACAACGAGCGCACTGCTGTTTCGGGGGTACGACCCGCCGGTGGCGTTCCATCTCTCCTTTCTGCTCTCGATCCCGGCGAGTCTGGGTGCGGCGGCGCTGACCATCGCCGGCGCGGGCGGTCTGCCGGGTATCTCGCCGACGGCCGCGGTGCTCGCCGTGCTCGTCAGTGGCGTTGTCGGCTACGCCGCAATCGACCTCATACTGCGAGTGGTCGCCCGGGTCCCGTTCTGGCAGGTCTGCTTCGGTCTCGGAGGGGTCGCCATCCTCGGGGGTGCTCTTGCCGTCGTGGCGGGGTAATCGGAGTCCGCGATACCCGCTGATAGACAGCGTGAAATGTCCCGAGAAAAAAAGGGAGAACAGCGACGCCTCCGGTCGGCGTCAGATTACAATGGACAGAGAGCAGGCAACAGATGAGTGCACGGCAGTCGTCGACTCGATCAGCGAGGCGGTCGTCAGCGACCGGGAGTTCCTGGAGACCGTACTTACGGGGATGCTCGCCCAGGGGCACGTCCTGCTGGAGGATGTCCCCGGCACGGGCAAGACCCTGACCGCCCGAAGCATGGCCACCGCGCTCGGTCTCTCCTTCTCGCGCATCCAGTTCACCCCGGACCTGCTGCCGGCAGACGTGACCGGCACCTACATATTCAACGAACAGGACCGGGAGTTCGAGTTCCGGCCCGGTCCGGTGTTCAACAACGTGGTGCTGGCCGATGAAATAAACCGTGCCCCGCCAAAGACGCAGTCGGCGCTGCTGGAGGCGATGGGCGAGCGCCAGGTCAGTGTCGACGGGGAAACCCACGACCTGCCCGAGCCCTTCTTCGTGATCGCCACGCAGAACCCGGTCGAACAGGAGGGGACCTTCGCCCTGCCCGAGGCACAGATCGACCGGTTCATGGTGAAGACGAGTCTGGGCTACCCCGGGTTCGACGGCGAACTCACGCTTCTCAGGCGCCGCGACGACCGCTCGGCGCGCAGCCCCAGTGTCGAGCCCGTGCTCTCAACCGACGCAGTGCTCGACCTGCAGGAGGTCCCTGAGTCGGTCCGCGTCGACGAGGACCTCATGCGGTACGCACTCAAGATCACGCGTGCCACACGCAACGACCATCGCGTCGCAATCGGGGTCTCACCCCGTGGCTCACAGCGCCTGTTCGAGGCCGCACGCGCCCGTGCTGTGCTCGTCGGCGACGACTTTGTCACGCCGGACACGATAAAACGGGTCGCCCAGCCTGTGCTCGCCCACCGGCTCGTACTCACCGCCGACGCACAGGTGAACGAGGTGGACAAGCGTGACGTGATCAAGGAGATGCTCGACGAGGTGCCGGTGCCGACTGTGGCCTGAGAGACGGTCGGCGCTCAGTCGACGGTCGGGTCGAATCGCTCGAACCACTCGACGATTGTTTCGAGACGGTGGACCGCGTTCTCGGGGTCGCCGGGGCTGTGGCCCTCGTCCTGATAGACGACGAGCTTCGCCGGTACACCCTGTTTTCTGACACTCACGTACAGCTGTTCGGCCTGTGTCGGCGGGCACCGCCAGTCGTTCTCCCCCGCGGTGACCAGGAGCGGTGTCTCGACCTGGTCGATGTCGGGTATCGAGGAGTTCGCCTCGTATGCCTCGGGGTTCTCCCAGGGCAGGCCGAGGTCGTGTTCGGTGAACACGTGCGTGTCGTCGGTGCCGAAAGACGACCGGCGGTCGTAGATGCCGTGTTCGGGGGCCGCCGCCGCGAACCGGTCGGTCTCGGTGACGAGAAAGCCCGTCGAGATACCGCCGTAGGAGAACCCGGTCGCGAACAGCCGATCGGGGGCGGCCCACCCGCGGTCGACCAGGTCCTCGAGCGCGGCCAGCTGGTCGACCACCTCGACGCTCCCCCACCGCCCGCGGAGTGTCTCACAGAACGCCTGCCCGTAGGAGGTGCTCCCGCGGTAGTTGGGTCTGAGCACGATGTACCCGCGACTCGTGAAGTACGTGTTGGTGAAACGGAACGTCGGGTCGTCGTAGGACATCGGGCCGCCGTGTGGCCACAGGACCGTCGGGTGTGGCTCCGGGTCGGCCGGGTCGAACCCCGGTGGTGTGTACACCACCGACTCGACCGTGACCGGGTCGCCGTCGCCCGCCGTGTCGTCGTGGTCGGTCGTCACACGGTGGAGCGCCGCGGTCGGGTGCTCGTCGACGAACGACCGGTTCAGACTCGTCAGCCGGACCGCGCTCTCCTCGAACGACGCGTCGAGTTCCGACCGCGGGAGCGCGTACAGGTCGTGACCCCTCTCCGGGTCGTCGACCGAGCAAACGACCCGGTCTCCCGCCGTGTCGAGCAGTCGCACGGAGCGGTCCCTGTCGAGCCCCTCCGCGCGGGGCCGGGGGTCACCGGTCTCCGCGTCGAACGTGTACGGGCGGACCCAGCCCCCGTCGGCGACACCCGCGAGGAGCGTCTCCCCGTCGAGCCAGACCGGCGAGCCGAACCAGGAGACGGTCCTGTCGAGGCTGGCCGAGACGGAGTCGTACTCGACGGGCCCGTCCAGCACGTACACCTCTGTCGGGACGTACAGGTTGTCCGGCTCCGCGCTGGTGAACGCGAGTCGGTCGCCGTCGGGTGACCACTCCAGACTGCTCGCGAGGGTGTCGCCGTCGGTCAGTTGCTCGGCCTCGCCGCCCGACGGGTCGACTGTGTACACGTCCATCACACCGGAGTCGTCGGGCCGTTCGGTCCGGTTCGAGACGAACGCGATCCGGTCGCCGTCGGGACTCCAGGACGGCTGGAGCCCGGACAGCGGTTCCTGTGCACCCTGCCCGTACGCGTCGTCGAGCCGGCGAGCGTCGCCGCTCCCGGTGTCGACCACGAACAGGTAGCTCGTCACCGGGTCGGTCCAGCCGGTTGCCTCGGACTTGTGCTGGAGCCGCTCGGTCTCGATCGGGCCGCCCTCTCGGCGCTGTTCGAGCTGTTCCGCCTCCTCGTCGGTCGGGTCGCGGGCGCTCACGACCACCTGCTCCCCGTCCGGTCCCCAGTCGAACTCGCGGATGCCCTCCTCGCGGTCGGTGACCTGTATCGCATCCCCGCCCCGTTCGAGGTCGAACAGCCACAGCTGTGGCTTCGGCTCGTCGTCTCTACCCCCGCCCGCGTCGCTCTCCTCTTCGTTGCCTGCATCGCTCTCGTCTCCGTCGTCGCTATCACTGTCCGAAGGTCGTCCGATAGCGCGGTCGATGTCCTGGTCGCGGGCGGCCACGAACCCGAGTCTGTCGCCGTCGGGGCTCCAGGACGGCTGTGACGCGTCGGAGGCCCGCGCCAGCCGGTGGGGCTCCCGGGAGCCGTCGGTCGGTGCCACGAACAGCGACGAGCGGTCGCTCTCCTCCTCGCCGTCCCGCTCCGCGACGACGAACGCCACCCGCGTACCGTCTGGCGATACCGCGATATCTGATAGTCTCGAGACGTCGTACAGTGCCTCGGCAGGGACTGTTGAAACCATGTGTTCGACAGTCTCCCCAGTCACAAAACTGCTGGTGTTCCCTCCACCGCCGTCCGCACAGTTATACCGGAGGGCGTGACCAGACAGCGTATGTCCGAGTGTACGGTCATCGCGGGACGATGTACGACGACGTTCGAGGGGGGACGCGACCGTCACCAGCACGGCGACGTGCTGGTGGTGGTCAAACCCGACAACACGGTGCTGGTCCACGACGCCGGTGGCTACCAGCCGGTGGCGTGGCTGACCCGGCCGGAGTCGGTGACGGTCGCCGACGGGACGGTCACGGCCAGCGACGGCGACCAGCACCTCAAGATCGAGGTCCACGACACCCACGTCCGGGGTCGGTACCCGACGAGTGACGCGGGCATCCCGGTCGGGGACTGCCCGGACTGTGAGTCGACGCTCGTCCGGAGCGGCGGGAGCGTCTCCTGTCCATCCTGCGGGAGCTACTCGCTGCCACGGAACGCGACGGTGCTGGAGGAGACCTGCGGTGACTGTGGACTGCCGCGGATCCGCGTCGAGCGTGGCGCGTCGTTCGTCGTCTGTCTCGACCGTGGCTGTGAGTCACTCGACGAGCGGGTGCGTGCGGCGTTCGACCGCGAGTGGTCCTGCCCGGAGTGTGACGGCGACCTGCGTGTCCTCCGCCGGGGCGGCCTGTTGCTCGGCTGTGAGGCCTATCCCGACTGCGAGGTCGGGTTCGCGTTCCCCGACGGGGTCCACGAGGGCAGCTGTGACTGTGGACTCCCCGTCTTCGAGACGCCGACCGGCCGGCGGTGCCTGGACAGCACGTGCACCCACCCCGAGGCGACGACACCGGAGACGACCTGACGACCGCGAATCCGCTGTCCGGTGGACACCGATTTCGGGGGTCGCGGAGACGGGACTCCGCGACGTGTCGAAATCGGAGAAGCGCCCGAGGCGGGATTTGAACCCGATTGCGAGACGGTCGCTCACTTCGCTCGCGCTGCGTCTCGCGTGATTCAAATCCCTCGTGGCCGCTTCGCTCCTCACGTCCGTTCGTCGCAGAAGCGCCCGAGGCGGGATTTGAACCCGTTCACAGACGGTCCTGCTCGGCCTCCGGCCTGCGCGGGCGTGCGACTGTTCGTGTTCAAATCCGCTGTCCGGTTGACACCGATTTCGGGGGTCGCGGAGATGAAACTCCGCGACGTGTCGAAATCGGAGAAGCGCCCGAGGCGGGATTTGAACCCGCGTCACGACCGTGACAGGGTCGTATGATGGGCCACTACACCACCCGGGCGCGCAAAATTATGTACCGCGGTTCCGGTCTTAAACCTTTCCAAAAGGCTCGGCGAGCGAGCGGGTTAGTGGTCGTCCTCACGCCACTTGTGCTCACACTCCGTGCAGACAAAAAACCGGGTTTCGCTCTCGTCGGCGGCGCGGATCTGCTGCATGTACCAGTAGGCCGTATCGTTGCCACACTCGGGGCAGTGTGCCGTCGTCGTCGGCCGGGCGTCCTCCTCGCTCTCGCTCATGTCGACGACGTCTGTCTCCTCCTGTGCCGTCGTCGTGATCATTCCCTCATCGGTGGCCGTGTCCCGGTTCTTCCGGTAGCCGCAGCTCCCGCACACCCAGCGACCCTCGTCGTCTGTCTTCATCATCGAGCCACACTCGTCACAGAACTCCATATCGTGTCGTAGGCCGCTCGGAGATATTAAACCACCCGCTTCGACCGCCCGTGACGCGCAACACTACTCCTCTGTCGTGTTCGCCGTCCATTGCTCGCAGGCCTCGAGGTCCTCCATCGACTCCCGGTGGTAGCGACAGTACGGGTCGAGGTCGTCGGCGTCGCCGGCGTACTCGAAGTACGCGCAGTTGCCACAGTAGGCGTCGGGCTGGCCGTTCGACCCGGAGAGCACCTCCGTGACGCCCTCCCGTGTGACCCCGCCGTCACTCGTCGGCTCCGGGTCCCCCGTGAGCCGCTGTTCCGGCCCGCCGGTCGTCGGCCCGTCATCGCGTGTCGACGCGCGCCCCCGACCAGTGTCGGTCCGGGACGACCCCTGCCGTCCGGACCCGGCAGGGGAGTCCGTCTGCCCGGACCTCTCGGCGTCCGAACTCGATGCCGGTTCTGACCCGGGGTCGGTCGTCCAGACGGTGTCGACGAGGTCTGTCCCGGTCTCCGCGCCGGCGTCCCCGTCTGTCCGCCGTTCGCCCACCTGCACGGGGTCGTCACCGTCGTTCGTCTGTGTGGGGACATCACCGTCAGGGTTGCTGCCGACGAGGCCGATACCGCCGAGCCCGGGGACCGACGGTACACCCGACGTGAGCGACTCCTCGTCGGTGCCGCGGCTAACGAGCTCTATCCGTCCCTCGTCGGTGACCTCCACGCGCGCGGTGCCACCAGGGTCGCCGCGTCTGTTGAACGTTGCCACCGCCACGAACAGACACCAGAACGTCACGAGCACGCCGAGCGTGTACACCGCAACCACCGACAGCGCAAGCGCGGGCTCGTTCGTGAGCCACCGCTCCGGGTAAGCGTACACAAACAGGAAGACACCGAACACGGAGATGCTAGTCCCGATGACCGCCGCGGCACGGGTCTCGTCACTCGCTGGCAGCGCCGTGAACACGCCGACCATCGCCCCGGGCAGGGCGGGGAACGTCGGACCGAGGAACACCGCCGT
>ERZ1034569.286-NODE-286-length-18919-cov-6.546279_pt1 | contig 18919 bp, 16 predicted proteins | sample MGYA00520706_ERZ1034569 | MGnify/ENA primary metagenome ERZ1034569 (study PRJEB33760, sample SAMEA4777722) | hypersaline lake metagenome | biome: hypersaline environment; feature: brines | place: Spain | collected 2014-08 | depth 0 m ...
GGCGGGTGTGCGGTAGGCGGGTGGGTCGGGGAGCATCTGGCGCGGACAGCCCACGCAGACGTACTCGACGCCGTGCAGCGGGAACGCAACCGCGGCCTCGTCGGGGACGTGCGCGTCGGTCGCGCCGAGGACGAGGTCGAATACACCCGCGGGGCCCCAGCGGACGGTGTTGACCACCAGGTCGTACACCGAGCGGTCCTCGATGTCGATCCCGTAGTAGGCCTCGTACCGGCCGGCCTCGCTCTTGGCCCGGGCCTGGGTCTCCTCGCGGGCCTGGCTGACGGGCTTGCCCTCGCGGTCGGCGATCCGCTCGGCCCGGATATCGAGTGGGGCGTCGAGCCAGACACGGAAGTCGGCGTACTCGCCGGCCATCCAGCCCGACAGCCGGGATTCGAGGACGATGTCGTCCTGGTCCCGGGCCGTGGCGCGGAGCCGTCGGTCGAGGTCGCGGTCGATCGTGTCGTCCTCCTCGGCGCGGCGGTTGAGTTGGGGGGGTGTCAGCCCGCGCTCGTCGGCGATCGACCGGAAGATGTCGCCGCCGGAGACGTGGTCGTACCCCAGCCGGTCGGCCAGGTCGGCGGCGAGTGTGCTCTTGCCGCTGCCGCCGGGACCGGAGACGGTGATCAGCATATCTACCGTGACACCGGCAGGGGCAAAGGGGTTGCGAGTTTCCCGGACACAGCAGCCGGCAACAGGGTCTGGGAGTCCAGGGGCCGCATCAGGTCGGGGAGACCTGTACGTTCAGTGCCTTCCGCATGACCTGTGAGAAGCTCAGCGAGCAGACGAAGTACCAGACCAGCCACAGCTGGATCGGCCCGACCACGGCCGTCCGCCAGGTCGACACCTCACCGATCAGCGGCAACACCATTGCGGTCCCCGTCTCAACGACGTGGCCGTCGAGCACCATCCAGTAGATCCACAGGAACACCGGGATGGTGAGCAACATGATCCACACCATCGGCCGGAACTGCGCCTTGAACACGCCCAGGTCCATCTCCTCCATCTGTTCCTGGCGTAGCTCCTTGACGCGCTCGTCGTCGTCGCGTTCCTTTGCCTCCTCGATTTTCTGCTTGAAGTTTTTCTGTGTCTCCTGGTAGTCGGACATGATGGAGGTGTCCATCATGTTGTCCTGGAGGACAGCGGTCCACAGCCCGGTCGCCAGCGCGAGTACCAGGACAACGACGTGGAAGGGGAGCGTGGCGTTCAGCGGCCCGAGGACGAGATTGATCCCGTCGCCGGCGATCACGTCGCGGAGTCCCTGCTGGGAGTACGCCAGAAAGAGCAGGAGCACGCCGACGCCGGCGAGTTTGTCACGGCGCGACCAGCTGAGGTCTTTTCCGTCGCTCTCGTCCGGTTCGGCCTCCGAGAGGGCCTCACGAACCCCCTCGGGGTCGTCGAGAACGAACCCGTCGCCGCCGGCGTCAACGAGCAGCCCGGACTCGATCAGCCGGCCCCACTCGCCGCTAGAGAGGTCGTCGCTGACATCCCCCCACGAGACGGTGCCTTGCTCGTCGGCGACGGCGAGGACTGCCGACAGCGCGTCGGCCATGGCCTCGCCGTCACCGACAATATCCTCTACCCTGCGCTCGGTCTTTGCCATCGTTGTATTGTGTTATCCGCGGTGGTTAAGAGCCTTTTACTCCGACACGTCGGCTCGCCCACGAACCGCGCTGTCGATAGCCCCCCAGACCTCGGCGGGCGGCTGCTCGCCGTCGATGGCCACGAAGCCCTCGTGGTCCTGATACTGCTCGATGACCGGCGTGGTGTTCTCGTCGAAGACGTCCAGCCGGTTCTCGACGGCCTCGGGGCGGTCGTCCTCACGCTGCTCGAGTTCGCCGCCACAGCCGTCACAGATACCCTCCTCCGCGGGCTGGTCGAACTCGACGTGGAAGTTGGCGCCACAGCCGTCACAGACCCGTCGCCCACTCAGTCGGTCGACCAGTTCCTCACGGGACACCTCGAGCGAGAGGACGACGTCGATGTCGGTCATCCCTGACAGCTCCTCGGCCTGCTCGAGATTTCGCGGGTAGCCGTCGAGGACGAACCCGTCGGCCGCGGAGAGGGCCTCCTCGACGATGGCGTTGACCACGGCGTCCGGCACGAGGTCCCCGGCCTCCATGTAGGCTCGCGGGGTATCGTACTCCGTGTCCATGTCGGAGATGTCCATATCCTTGTTACCCCGGAGGGCGTCCCCCGTGGTGACGTGTTCGATACCGTACTCCTCGGCGATGTTGCCCGACTGTGTGCCCTTGCCGGCCCCCGGCGGCCCCAGGATCAGGATGTGCGGTTGTCCCATGGCAACCGCTTCTGTTCGGGGGGATAAATGACTGTCCAAACGTCGCCGGTGCGAGGAGTCCGGCGGTCGGGTCGGGTGTGGGCGCCACGCAGATGAAAAGCCCTTAGCAGGCGACCCTCCAAGAGTGGGGAAATGGGAGCCGACCACCTGCTCGTCCGCGCGGCCCGTGGGGAGCGCACGGAGCGGCCACCGGTCTGGCTGATGCGCCAGGCCGGCCGCCACATCCCCGAGTACCGCGAGTTGCGCGAGCAGTACTCCTTTCTCGAGGCGATCAAGGACCCGGAGGTTGCCACCGAGATCACCATGCTCCCCTGGGACTACTACCGCCCCGACGGGCTGGTGATGTTCTCGGATATCCTCACCGTCCTCGAGCCCCTCGGGTTCGCCTACCACATCGAGTCCGGTGTCGGCCCCGTTATCGAGGACCCTGTCGACGGCCCCGACGACGTCGACCGCTCCCACGGCGACGTGACCGAGGAACTCGACTACGTGGGCGACCTGCTGGAGCGGCTGCACGGTCGGGTCGGCGACGAGACGGCCATCATCGGCTTTGCCGGCGGCCCCTTCACGCTTGCCTCCTACGCCGTTGCCGGCGGCCCCAGCCGGACGAATATGCCCCTGCGCCAGCTCCGGGCCCGTCACCCCGACGCCTTCCGGACGCTGCTGTCCTCGTTTGCCGACGTCGTCCGGGACTACCTGTCCTTCCAGATCGACCGCGGTGCCGACGTCGTCCAGCTGTTCGACACATACGCGGGGGCGCTCTGTCCCGCCGACTACCGGGAGTTCATCCTCCCGTTACACCGGGAGATCCTCGAGGACCTGGACGCCCCTGCGATCGTCTTTGTCCGCCAGATGGGCGGGCGACTCGACCAACTCGCCGACAGCGGGGCCGACGTCGTCGGCCTCGACTGGACGGTCGACATGGCCGAGGCCCGTGACCGGCTTGGAGAGAGGCCCGTCCAGGGCAACCTCGACCCGTCGGACCTCTTTGCCGAGCCGGCGACGGTCCGCGAGCGGACCCGTGAGGTCATCGAGCAGGCCGGCCCAGCCGGACACATCCTCAATCTCGGGCACGGGGTCAACAAGGACACTCCCGTCGAGTCCGTCGAGGCGTTCGTCGAGACGGCAAAGTCGGTCGAGCGGTAGCGTTCTGTCGACTAGCCGCCGGCGAGGTCCTCGGCCACCTGCTTTGCCTCGCGTACGCGACTCGGGATCCCCATCCGGGCGGTGTAGTTCGTCGCCAGGTGGATGCCGGGTGGCGTTTCCACCTCCTCGGTTCCCCACCAGGTGTGGTCGTAGGCGGGGAACCACCGCTCGCGGCGCTCGATGTCGAGCACCGTCGCCCCGGTGTCCGTCGCCTGCTCGAACTCCCGGCGGGCGATCTCGCCAACCCGGTCGTCGGAGCGCTCCAGGATGTCGGGCTCGTGCATCCCGCCGAGAAAGACCGTACAGAGGTCGTCACGGCCGAAGAGGACGCCGTTAAACGAGACACCCAGCGTGTGCAGGTCCTCCTGATAGCTGACCTGATACCCGAGGCCGTCGGCCGGCTCGCCCTCGCTTCGCAGGTAGACCAGCGCCAGCGGATTGTAGGTCAGCTCGCGCAGCCGGCCGGCGCCGGGGGCGAGCCCGCCGAGTAACTCGCCTGCCGCGTCCCCCGGAGCGGTCACGACGACGTGGTCGGCATCGTAGGTGTCCTCGGTCGTCTCGACGGTGTACGTGTTCCCGGCCGTCGTGCCGCCGTCTGTGGCAGCCGCGACCGTCCCAGCCGCCTGGGCCGGGGTGTTCGTGGCCGGTCGGATCCCGGTGACCGGCTCGTCGAGGTGGACCTGTTCGCTGTACTCGGCGGCGAGTGCCTCCGGAAGTCGCTGGAGGCCGCCCTCGACCGTAGCCGGCGGAGCCTTCTCACCCTGGCCGACCCGCTCAAGGAACGCCCTGAGCATGCTACCGGCCTCGGCCTCACGGTCCATCAGGCCCGAGAGCGCGAAGGCGGCGGGCATCTCGGCGGGGTCGGAGCCGTAGAGGCCGCCGTACAGCGGCCCGATGAAGCGCTCGTAGGCCTGTCGGCCGAACTTCCGTGTGAAGGTGTCGGCGACGGTCTCCTGGTCGACCCCCGGGCGTGTCAGCGGCTCGGCCAGCAGTCGGAGTTTCGCCGGCCAGGACAGGAGGTCGGTCCGGAGAAAGGCGTCGAGCGAGGTCGGTGCCGCCCGTAACTGACCGTCGGCGTAGACGAAGAGCGAGCCGTTCCCGGCGGTGACGAGGTCGTCCTCGATACCCGCGGCGGCGAGCAGCTCGCGGATTCCTGGGGTCGCACGCATCCGCTGTGGGCCGACCTCCGCCACGGTGCCGTCGACCGGGCGTGACTGGATTACCCCGCCGGCCTCCGCCCGTGCTTCGAGCGCAACGGCGTCGACCCCACGCTCGGCGAGGAAGTGAGTCAGCGCGAGCCCTGTAACGCCTGCCCCGACGGTGACGACACGCATGTCAGTCGTCGGCCTCGGCGTCGGCGGCGTCGGCCTCGATGGCCTCGGCGTGGGGCGTCTCCTGTGGGGCGTTCAGACACATCGTCCCCGGCACGTCCCGGCACTTGCACTGGCGGTACTGGTAGTACTCCGGCGCAAAGTCGGCCAGGAACGGCTCCAGCAGGTCCGCAAAGACCTCCGGCAGCCGCTCGTCGTCGTGAGGGATCGGGACACGGTGAAGCTCCAGACCCGCCGCCTCGGCCTCCTCGCGGAGTTCGATGTCCAGCTCGGAGAGGGTCTCACTCTGTTCGTGGAGGAAGCTGACCGGTTCGACGACGGCGCGCTCGGCGTCTATCTCGGTCACCAGGTCCTCCACCTCGGGTTCGGTCCAGGGGATGTCACGGTTCTCGTGGTTCTGGAAGCCGACGTGGTACTCCTCGACCCCGAGCAGTGAGGCCACGACCGAGGTGTACTCGTCGACGTAGATGTCGTAGCGGCTCCCCTCCTCCAGGTAGTGTTTCGGCGTGCCGTGTGCCGAGAAGACGAGTGCAGTGTCGTCGTCGGTCAGGTCGACACCCCACTCATCGACGTGGTCGGCGATGTTCTCGGCGCGGATGTGGTTGTACTGTGGCTGCTTGTGCCAGCCGGTGATCGCCTGGAAGGGGACCTCCCAGTCGCGGTCGTCGAGGGACTCCTCGAGTTCGTCCAGCGAGATGACGTTCGTCGAGGGGCCACACAGCGGGTAGACCGGCAGGCCGATGACCCGGTCGACGTCGTCCTCGTGGGCGGCCGCGGCGGCGTCCGGGATCAGCGGCTCGGTGTACTGCATCCCCATGTACGTGTTCACGTCGAACCCGCGGTCGCGGAGTTCGGCCTCGAGTGCCTCCGTCTGGCCGCGGGCCTGCTCGTTCAGCGGTGACCCGCCGATCTCCTCGTACTCCTCGATCAGGCCGGGCGCGCGGCGCTTGGCCAGCTTTCGGGACCGCTCGCGTGCGGCCTCCTCGGAGTCGTACTCCTCAAGATCCGCGTTGGCAAGAAAGATGCGCTCGAGGTAGTCGACGACAGCCGCTCGGTCGGGTTCGGACGGCTCACCGAAGTTCAGCACGACAACGCCTGTAGTCATACACTGTTGTTGGGCGAAAGCATTGAAAAGCTGTCGTTGTGTGGTCGTTCGGCGGGCGGGCCGGCGAGTCTCAGCTCCGCCAGTACGCCCGCGTCAACAGGACGAACACCGGCAGGATCTCCAGCCGGCCGACCCACATCAGAAAGACCATCACCAGCTTCGAGAGGTCGGTGAAGGGGATGTAGCTGTTCATCGGCCCCACGACGCCAAAGCCCGGCCCGACGTTGCCAAGCGTCGCCGCGGTGGCCGAGACGATATCGAACAGCGGGATCGTCTCGGCGGCCCGGGAGGCGTCGACTGCCAGCACCGCGACACCGACGACGAAGATGACCACGTAGAGCAGGGTGAACGAGAAGATACCCCGGACGGCAGTCTCGTCGAGCGCGCGCCCGCCCAGTCGGACCGGCGACACCGCCTCGGGGTGGACGGTCGTGAACAGCTCCCGTTTGACGGCTTTCACGATGACTAGCGTCCGGACCATCTTGATCGCGCCGCCGGTCGACCCCGCGGACCCACCCAGAAAGAGCGCGACGAGCAGCACCGACTGGCTGGCCCCGCTCCAGGTGTTAAAGTCCATACTCGCGTACCCGGTCGTGGTTACGATCGACACCGCCTGGAAGGCGCCGTGACGCAGGGCGTCCTCCAGTTGGCCGGGGATCGGTGCGACCGCCACCGGGAGTTCGGCCAGGCCGACCCCAACGCCGCCGTAGAGCAGCCCGGCCACGAGTGCCGTCCCGACGCCGAGCAGGCCGGTGTAGTACCGGAACTCGGCGTCCTCGAGCAGCCGCGAGGGGCCGTCGGTGAGCGCCCCCCAAAACAGCGCGAAGTTCGTCCCCGCGACGACCATGAACGGGATGATGAGCCACTGGACGGTGGCCGAGAACGCCTCGATAGAGCGGGCCTCCGGGGAGAACCCGCCGGTCGGTAGCGTCGTCAGCGGGTGGAGCACCGCGTTGTACAGCCCCATGTTCGGCGCCAGACCGGCGAGGTGGGCGGTATAAAGCAGCAGAAACTCCACGACGGTGAAGCCGAGATAGACCAGCCAGAGCACCCGAGCGGTCTGGGCGATCCGCGGGGTGAGCTTCTCGATACCAGGTCCGGGCGCCTCGGCGTCCATCAGCTGGGCGCCCCCGACGGAGAGTTCCGGGAGGATCGCGACCGCGAGGACGACGATCCCCATCCCGCCGAGCCACTGGGTCAGCTGGCGCCACAGGAGGAGCGCGTGGGAGTGTTGCTCGAGCCCGATCGAGCCCATCACCGTTGCGCCCGTGGTTGTGAACCCGCTCATGCTCTCGAAGAGAGCGTTGACCGGGTGTGCGAGCGTCGAAGCGGTCCCCGCACCCGCGATGACGTAGGGGAGTGTCCCGACCAGCGCGACCGCGAGCCAGGTCACCGCAACCATCAGAAAGCCCTCGCGGATGCCGATATCGGGGTCAGGGTCGAGCCGCTCGAGCCCGAACCCGAGCGTCAGCGTGACGGCAACGACCGCGGCGAAGGCCAGGATATCCTCGCCGAAGTAGACCGCCACCCCCAGCGGGAACAGGAGGAGGACCGAGAGCAACTGGGGAACACGGCGGACGGGTGTGAGGCGGCCCCGCCAGTCGACGCGAGCTGAGGCCATGGTCAGAGAGCCGCCGTTGCCTCCTCGAGGACCTCGGCGTCGACAAAGACGACGGCAGAGTCCCCGACTTCGACGGTCGTTTCCCCCCGGGGGATGACGAAGTTGCCGTTCCGGACGATAGCGCCGACCACCACGCCGTCGGGCAGGTCGGCGGCGGCCTCGGCGATCGTCTGTCCCGCCAGGACGCTCTCCGTCTCGACGGTGAACTCGACTATCTCCGCGCGGTCGGACCCGATCAGCGAGACGTTCTCGGCGTAGCGCTCCCTGGTGAACCGGGTGATCTCCTCGGCCGTCACCTCCCGGGGGTTGATCCCTACGTCGACACCGACCTCCTCGAACAGCGTGACGTACGCGCCCTCGTTGACGATAGCGACCGTGCGGTCAGCCCCCAGCCGCTTGGTCAGCAGGGAGGCGAGCAGGTTCTTCTCGTCGCTGTCGAGCGCCGCGACCACCACATCGACCTCGCTGATGTGCTCGCGTTCGAGGAACCCCCGGTCGGTGGCGTCGCTCTCGAGGACCGTGGTGTCCGGAAGTTGCTCGGCGAGTTCGCGGGCACGGCCGGGGTCTCGTTCGATGAGACGCGGGTTGAGGCCGCGCCGCTCCAGCAGGTGGGCGACCTGGTAGCCGATGTCACTGCCGCCGACGACGAGCACGTCCGAGGCCTCGCTGGCGTGGGGGCCGATCTCCGCGGCCATCGCCTGGACGCTCCCGTTCGCGCCGATGACGACGACCTCGTCGCCGGCATCGAGCACAGTCGCACCCGTGGGGATGACGACCTCGCCTTTCCCGTCTTCCTGGCTCTCGTCGTCGCCCTCGGGCTCGCGGATGACCGCTGCGAAGGTCAGCGACTCGAACCGGTCGGCCTGCTGGACGGTCTGCCCACACAGGGGGCTCCCCTCGGGGATCTCGAACTCCGCCATCTGGACGCGTCCGTCGGCGAAACTGTCGACGTCGCGGGCGAAAGGGAGGCCGATCACCTGGGCCGCCGTCCGGGCGGTCAGCAGGTTCGTCCCGACCATAAAGTCCACACCCAGGGCCCCCTCGGCCTGTTCCCAGGTCTCCAGATAGTTGGTGTTCTTGACGCGGGCGATCGTGAACGGGTCGCCGACCGTCTTCACCGTACCGCAGGTGACGATGTTGGTCTCGTCGGCGTCGGTGCTCGCGATCACCATGTCGGCCCCGTCGATCCCCGCCTCCCGCAGCGTCGACAGCGAGGCCCCATCCCCCTCGATGGCGAGGACATCGAGGTCGTAGGTCAGCGCCTCGACGCGCTCCTCGTCGATGTCGACCACGACGACCTCGTGTTCCTCGGCGAGGCTCGCGGCGATTGACGAGCCGACCTGTCCGGCGCCGACGACGATCACTTGCACGCCCCGGTCACCGTCATTGCCAGGGCTTTCGGCGGGGCGTGTAAGTGGATTTCCTTTCCAGATATCGACGCGGCGGCGGCCGGTGTGGGCCACGGACGTGCCGCGACGAGTATTGTGTGCAGGCACACACCGGCAGCGGTGCCGGTCGGTGCTCATAGTCCACAGTCGCTCCGACGACGACGGTCGGGAGACGACGCCAGGCCCAGCCGTTCGCACCGTCTGCCGGGCGTCTGACGGAGAGTTATGTGCCGGGCTCCGCCAGGTCACACAGATGGCAGAGACCGAGGCGATCACCGTCGCGGACGTCAGCGATGGGCCGGGCAACGACGGGCGAGATGGGGCGCCGGTCAGCCTCCCCGTCGTCGAGCTACTGACCGGCCGAGGGTTCATCACCGGAAAGTCGGGCAGCGGAAAGAGTAACTCCGCGAGCGTCGTCGCCGAGAAGCTCCTCGACAGCGGCTTCGGGCTCTTTATCGTCGATATCGACGGCGAGTACTACGGGCTAAAGGAGGAGTACGAGATCCTCCACGTCGGGGCCGACGAGGAGTGTGACATCCAGGTCGGCGAGGACCACGCCGAGAAACTCGCCTCGCTGGCCTTGGAGCAGAACGTCCCGGTCATCCTGGACGTCTCCTCGTTTCTCGACGAGAGCGAGGCGGAGGCGGTCCTCACCGCTGTTGCCCGCCACCTCTTCGCGAAGGCAAAAAAGCAGAAACAGCCCTTCCTCCTGCTGGTCGAGGAGGTCCACGAGTACATCCCCGAAGGGGGGTCGGTCGGGGAGTGCGGGAAGATGCTGATCAAGATCGGCAAGCGCGGCCGGAAACACGGGCTCGGTGTCGTGGGTATCAGCCAGCGGCCGGCGGATGTAAAGAAGGACTTTATCACCCAGTGTGACTGGCTGCTCTGGCACCGGCTGACCTGGGACAACGACACCAACGTCGTCCGGCGGGTGCTCGACGGGGAGTACGCCACGGCCGTCGAGAACTTGGACGACGGCGAGGGGTTTCTGGTGACCGACTGGTCCGAGTCGGTCCGTCGGGTCCAGTTCCACCGCAAGCAGACCTTCGACGCCGGGGCGACGCCCGGGCTAGACGACGTCGAGCGCCCCGACCTGAAATCTGTCAGTACCGACCTCGTGGCCGAGTTAGCGGAGATAAGCGAGGCGGAACAGGCCCGGGAGAACCGGGTCGAGGAGCTGCGAGCCGAACTGGACCGGAAGAACTCCCGGGTCGCCGAACTCGAGGCGGAGTTACAGGACGCCCGCGACCTGAGCCGGATGGCCGACCAGTTCGTCGACGCCCTGCTCGACCAGGTCGACGGGGCTGCACCCGGGCGCACAGAACAGGAGCGCATGCGCGAGCGCCGGACACGGCGCGGTGACGGCTCCGAAACCGAGAGTGAGACCGAGGACCCCTCGTTCGAGGCCGCCGTGACGGAGGACAGCGCGGACCAGTCCGACGAAGATGGAACGGGTGACGCCTTCGCGGCGGCGATGGGGGGTGTGACCGAAACCGGTGACTCCGAAACCACAGCTGACAGCGGGGGTAACGCGGGCCAGTCCGGGGCCGAGACCGGCGAGGCCGTGACCCCGTCGGTGAACGGTGGTAGCGCCGACACAGGGGGTGACGACGCCACACGGGCCTTCAGCGCCGAGACGACGCTCGGGGCGCTGCGTGACCCGGTCGGCGAGATGTCGAGCGACGGCGGGTCGGACAGCTGGAGTGTGTCAGCGATGCCGGGGCGTGCGGACGAGGCCGATAGCCGGTCGCCCGGGGCGGACAGGGGCGAGGAGCCCCTGCTCGTCCGGGAGCTCAAAGCCGAACTCGGTGGCCTGGACACCCGCACACGGGAGATGCTCGCCTACTACACCGAGTCCGGGCCGGGGACGCCACTCGACGCACACCTCGCAGCCGGCGGTGACGGCGACCGTACCAACGCCTACGCGCACAACCGCCGGCTACGGACCCGCGGGCTGGCCGAGCACGTCGGCCGCAGCACCTACGACGACCGGCTCCGGGGCCTCCTGCGCGAGGAGCTAGACGGGGTGACCGAGGAGGAACTCGAGGCATACGCCCGGGACATCGAGCGGACGGTCCTCGGGTGACACACCTGGCCGCGCAGGGGGCTTGCGCCCTCCGCCGGCCCGTCTACCCCGGTTCACACCGGAGCGACCAGGCCCTCGAGCGCCGCCTCGGGGTCCGCTGCCTTCGCGACGCCGCTCGCGAGGAGTACGCCGTCGGCCCCGAGTTCGCGGGCCGCGACGAGGTCGTCGCCGGTCGAGATGCCCGCCCCACAGTAGACGTCGACACCGGGGTCGACCCGTGCTGCGGCGGCGACGGCCTCCTCGACGACCCCGGGGTCGGCGCCGCTGACGGGTGTGCCCGTCCCGATGAGTTCGGGGGGCTCGACGGCGACGGCATCGGGACCGAGCGCGGCTGCGGCCGCAACCTGGTCGGGGTTGTTCGCGCAGACGACCGTCCCGAGACCCGCGCGGTCCGCCGCGTCGAGGCTGGCGTCGATATCCGCGAGCCGCAGCCGGCGCTCGGAGTGGTTACAGAGCGTGCCAACGGCGCCGGCGTCGGCGACTGTCTCGGCGAGGGTGCTGCCGGTGTGACTGCCGCTGGCGACCGGGCTGACGTGCTGGGCCCAGGTCTCGACGCCGGTCGCGGCAACACGGTCGAGGTGGGCTGCCTGCGGGGCGACCGCAACGGTCGCGTCACTGTCAGCATCAACCGCGGCCGCGGCCTCGGCGACGGCGACCGGGTCACAGGGGTAGGTCTTCAGATTGATGAGGACGAACATACGGGGTGGGCGGTCGGCCGTGGCAAATAGGTTGCGAGTTGGGCGCCGCCGGCTGCCGTCAGTCCTTGCGCTCGACTACGTCACCCAGCGTGTACTCGCCGGTCGAGGAGCCGCCACTCCACTCGGTCCCCTCGTCGCCACCACTGACCGTCAGGTCGATGTCCAGCGCCCGCTCGATCTTTCCCTGCACGTCGTCACTGGGGAGCGTATCGCCGTGTTCGAGTTTGCGGATCAGGCTGGCCTTCTCGTTGAGTTGCTGTGCGAGGTCCTCCTGGCTCATCCCGTCGCCCTCGCGTCCCTGGCGGATCCGGTCGCCGTAGTCCGGGACGAGTTCGTCGAGGTCGTCGTAGCGGTCGTTCCGGCGGCTCTGACCGCCGGAGGAGCCTGTCGACCCCCCAGAGGACGTGCCCGACCCCGACGAACCGGAGCCGCCCGACGTCGAGTACTTTGTCGACGTCGAGGAGGGCTCCTCGGTGCGGACCTCCGTCCCGAACTCCGTGCAGTTGTCACACACGTCAAGCTCCGCACCCTCGATCTTGACGCGGTTCGGGTCGGACGTCTCGGCCCCGCACATCTCACACTGGACCATACGCACGCTTGGCTATCCCACCGGATAAATCGTACGCCAGGCTGCGCCCGCCCGAGGTGTGTCCAACCCCGGCCTGCAGGGCCTACTGTAACGCACGCATCGAGAGATAGAACCGCTGGAGTGCAGTCAGGTGGCCAACGACCGCAAAGAGCACGAGTACCCAGCCGACCGGCCCCAGTCCGGCGGCTGTCAGGCTCACGAAGGGCGTCACTGCCGTAACGACGGTGACGAGGACGAGCCGGTCGGCCCGCCCGAGGAGCCCGCCGTAGACGCGGTCGAGGCCGACCGCCTGGGCCTGGGTCCCCAGGTAGGAGGTCATCAACACGCCCGTGACGGCCGCGACCCCGACCCCGTACCGGTCGACGCCGGCTGCGAGCCCGGCGATAACGACGAGGTCGGCGTACCGGTCGAGGACGTGGTCGAGCAGGTCACCGGCCCGCGAATCCGCCCCGAGTTCGCGGGCCAGCGCCCCGTCGAGGACGTCCAGCCAGCCGTTGGTCATCACCAGTAGCGCGCCAACCGGATAGAGCGTGGTGTTACCCCCCGCGAGTCCGAAGCACAGTCCGGCGGCCGCAGCAGCCCCGAACGCGACGACACTGACACCGTCGGGGCTGAGACCGACCCGCTCCGCGGCGGCGACGAACGGGTCGATGACCCGGTCGGCGACCGAGCGAAAGCGGTCAAGTGTCATAGATACTCGACGAAAGAGACCGTCCCCGCGCTCGGCTCACGCTCGCCAGTAATGACGGCCTCGATAGTTGCCGTCACCGCCGCGGGGTCCAGGTCGGTGGTGTCGACCTCGTAGACCCGGTCCTCGCCGTGACGGTCGACAGCCTCCGCGAGCACAATGTCGAGCGCCTCGCTCTCGGCGTTCTCCGCGACAGTCTGACTCGGTTCGCCCCGCTCGCGCAACCGCGCCGCCAGCTCCTCGGGGTGGCACCGCAGGACGACAACACGGTCGGCACTGAAGTGGTGTGCCAGGTGGGACTCGAAGAGCACGTCCTCGTGGCCCGCAAGCCAGTCGGCAACGGCGTCGGTGTCGGTCACCAGCGTGTCCCGCCGGTCGTCACGGCCGGTCGTGAGTCCCGCCTCGCGGATAACCTCGTTCAGGTGGACAACCTGGCGGTTGGAGTCGAGGCGCTCGGTGGCGGTGGTCTTGCCCGTCCCCGGCGTGCCGGTGACGGCGACCCTCACCCAGCCAACACCTCCGCGAGCACGTTGTTGAGGACCCCGACAGCCTCGCGGGTCTCCTCACGGGTGCCACAGGAGACCCGGACACAGTCCGGCAGGCCAAAGCTGGTGCAGTCCCGGATGATGACCCCCTGGCGCTGGGCGGCCTCAACGACAGCGGCCGCATCGCCGACCTCCGCGAGCACGAAGTTGCCGCCGCTCTCCCAGGTGTGGGCCTCGAGGTGTTCGTGCATGTACTCGCGGGCCCACCGTGTCGTCTCGACGGTTTGCTCGACGTGGTCGTCGTCGTCGAGCGCGGCCAGCCCGGCCCGGCACGCAACCGAGTTTACCGCAAACGGCGTGTTGACGAGGCCGTAGGCGTCGGCCCACGCCTCGGGGACGAGCGCGTAGCCGACACGCAGCCCCGCGAGCCCGTAGGCCTTCGAGAAGGTCCGCAGTACGGCGACACCCTCGCGGTCGTCGAGCAGGCGCCGGGCCGCCGGTGCCTCGCTGAACTCCCCGTAGGCCTCGTCGACGACGACGAGTGTCTCCTCGTCGGTTCGGTCGGCGACGGTCTCGACAGCCGACAGCGAGAGCTCACTGCCGGTGGGGTTGTGCGGGGTCGTGAGGTACACCACGCGGTGGCCGTCGTACGCCTCCATGACGGTCTCGGGGGACTGGGCAAAGTCCTCGGCCTTCGAGAGCCGGTAGCTGTCCACCTCCGCGTTGGTGTACCGGGCGCTCATCGGGTAGTAGGCAAAGCCGGGCTCGGGGACGAGGGCACGGTCACCCGGTTCGAGAAACGCCCGTGCCAACAGGTCGAGCGCACCGTCGGCGCCAGGGGCGAGCCAGACCTGTTCGGCGGTCAGCCCCCACTGCTCCGCGATAGCGTCGGTCAGGTCGGCGTGGACGGCCTTCGGGTAGATGTGAAGGTCGGTGGCGGCCTCCTGAACCGCCTCGGCGGCGGCAGGGCTCGGGCCGAAGGGGTTCTCGTTCGAGGACAGCTTGACCAGGTCATCGGGGTCCATCCCGAGGTCCCGGGCCACCTCCTCGATACCCCGGCCGGCACGGTAGGCGACGTGTGACGACAGGTCCCGCGGTTCCATGTACAGAGAAAGCGGACGACGGGTCTTAAGCGTGCTCACCTCCGGCGAGTCACCAACCGTTTTGGTCGGCCGGTCGTAGGAACAGATAGGGCGTGTGGCCTAGCGGACAGGGCGAGGGGTTCCTAACCCCTCGATCGCGGGTTCGAATCCCGCCACGCCCGTTTTCCGGCGAGCGACAGCGAGCCGTGAAAACGGCCCGGAGTTCGAATCACGGGAGACGAGCGAAGCGAGTCTCGCACCGGGTTCGAACCCCGCCACGCCCGCTCCGCAACGTACGTTCTCGGATTGCCCACACAATGGAGGGTATGCATAAACACCCCTATTCTCTCTGTTCAGCACGCCCCTCCTCACAGCAGTCTGATGTTTTTACTGACGCTGCCGGATCGAGGGCGCTCAGTCAGCACGACACCCAACTCATCGTCGAATTGGCTGACCGGACCGTCAGGCGCTCAGCATGTCCGGCTGTGGGTGATGGTATCTCCGCACCCACTCTCTCCGAGAGACCGGGACAAACCTCAGCCGGCGGTGTGAGCCACTATCGGTTCGACGGTGAATGCGACGGACACAGCGTCGTCGGAGGTGACGTTACGGAGGTTCATCACCCCCCTTGTGGGGCTGATTGGCCCGGACGCTAACGACAGCTGCGGTTGAGTCGCGACGCTCCCGTTCAGGATCTCAGGCTACCCACCGATGGAGATGTCTGTCCCTTCATCGTCACCGGGCAGCCGCGGGGCGAGGACCTCCACCAGCGAATCCATATCGCGCGTCTGGTACCAGGCTGTTCCGGGGCCGGTAAACTCGAAGACGAGTCCTTCGCCGCTCAACAGCGTCGACTTGAGGCCGCCGACCCGGCGGGTCGAGTACTCGATCTCGTCATCCCAGGCGATCAGGTGTTCGTTATCCAGAACGTAGGATTCGCCGGCAGCGAGTTCGAGTTTTTCGAGGCCGCCGTACGCGTCGATGAACGCCGTTCCGGTGCCTTTCAGTGCAAGTGGTGTCAAACTGGCCTCTCCCAACACTGACTTGAGACCGCCCACTTCCGAGTCAATATCGATGCCATCCGTCCCTGCGATGAACGCACCATCAGTGGAGTACAGCGTTTCGTCTTGAAGCTGATGGGACATGACGTCTCCCGGCGTCGGAGGGGCAAGGGTAACAGTTCCCGGCCCGCCCTCAGCGAGGAACTCGTTGGTGAACATGGATTCACCGCCTAGCATCGACTTTGCGGAACTGAGGAGTCCATCACGACTCGTTTCGGTGTCGACCGAGATGGTCGGGGAGTGACCGACCATTGCGCCAGGCTCGGCAACAATCGACTCTCCGCGTTCCAGTGTTATCTTGAGGTGTGTGTACGACGGTCGGTGTGAAAACTCGTAGTCCATTGTTCTGTGGTTGGGGTGGCTCAGTCAGCGGCGGGGTTGTGTTCGGTGGTGGCTGCCTGTTCGCCCGTGCCGTGGGCAGGGCCGCGCCACCGGGAGAGGCTGTACGCTGTGGCGGCTATTACAGCTGCGATACCTGCGACGTGCTTCCTGTTGAGTTGCATCTACATCTGAGACAGTGTGTAAAAACATTAAAATGGGGTCACCGTTGCAGACGCAGAAACACTGCCGGGGACGCGGCGGGTTGGCAGCGCCAGCGCATCAGGTCAGGAACAGCCGGTGACGGGACTCGTGTGTGAGTGTATGAAGCGACGGCGGTTGTTGTTTATACTGCCGGCGGTACGTCTGTAACGAATTTCGCGACCCCGGGGTCGCGGATATCTCCAAACAGTTACAGCCAGCAGTATTAATCGTCAGTGTACATAACAGCCGGCTGACGGGGAGTAGCCGAAAGGTGAGAGTGCTGTGCCGGCTACACCCACTGTACTGTAGGGACGGTCTCTACCAGGGTTGGGCAACCGGGAGTCCCTGAAAGACGGGGCACGTCTCGCTGCCCTTCGGTCGACACGTTCCTCCGCTACGCCGAGGAGACCGCGAGGATCGAGCGGGCAGCGATGACCCCGACCGCGGCCGAGGCACCGGCGAGCGTGCCGATTGCCCAAACCCACCGGCGCTCCGCCGTTGCGTGATCCTACGTTCCAGCCCACAGGACAGTCAGCGGTGCGACGCCGCACTGTTGACCGGACCGGGGCCGGGTTGGGAGCGTGAGGTCACAGCTCACAGCGTGGGTAGACACGACAGCGGTTGCGACAAGCTACCCCTGACCGCAGGGCGATGACCGGACTGTCGGGAACTACTCCGGCTCCGCGACAGTCATGACAGGGACCGGTGCCGAGCGCACGGTCTTCTCGGCGACGCTGCCAAGCAGGATCCGGTCGGTCCCACGTCGCCCCGTCGTCCCCATTCCAACCGCGTGTATGTCGTTCGACCTGATACAGTCGAGAATTTCCTCGACGGGTGTTCCGTGCTCGATGTGGCGGACGGTATTGGCAACGCCACACGTTTTGGCCTCCGAGACGACAGTGTCGACAGCGTCAGACGCAGCCCGCTCACGCTCGTCTTCCCGAGCCGTCGACGGGGCATCCAGCCCGGGCGCGAGGTTGTCCACGACAGCCAGGATGTGCACGGTCGCATCGAGCGATGCCGCGAACGAAACGACATGTTCGGCAGCGTGGACTGAGGCGGGGCTCCCGTCGGTCGGGATGAGGATACGCTCGTAGGGGAACACCAGCCTCTCGTCGGGTTGCATGCGGACTGTGAGTACGGGAACCGAGGAGAGCCGTGCAACCTTCTCGGAGACACTTCCGAGGAGATACCGTGAAACCCCCTCGCGGCCGTGGGTCGGCATCACGACCAGGTCCTGGTCGTGTCGCTCGGCGTATTCGACGATCCCCGGGGCCGGATTGCCCTGGACGACATCGGTGTCGTGTGAGACCCCGAGTGTTTCGAGCGTTTTCGCGGCCTCCGCGACGACGTTCTCACCCTTCTGTACGAGTGCATCGACGGTGTGGCCCTCGACGACTGTGAGACTGTCGCGCGCCGTGTCGGCGATGTAGAGCACCCGGATCGCCGCGTCTGTCCGGTGAGCGAGTTCGCCGGCGTGATGGAGCACCTCGGCCGCGCTCTCGCTGCCGTCGAACGGGAGGAGGATATCCTCGTACATTATGGGATGAACATAGAGATGGCGCTCCCCTAATAGTTGTCACCGATCGCACAAGGTGGTGGCTTCCAACGACAGTGTATCCCACGACCGCGCGTGCACGCTCGGGCGCTCCCGTCCCGGGAGAGGGTCTCCACACCAGAACAGCGCCAGCAGCAATGCCCAGAGGGCTCGACCGCGGAGACGATAGCGGTCAGTTGGAGTTGTCCTCGTCGGATGGTGACTCCGTTTCGACCGGGTCAGCGGCGTCCCGGTTCACACTCACCCGGACCGTCTGGATACGGGTATCTTCGACCGCCTCGGCCCGCAGTGTCACGTCCCCGTAGTCGAACGCCTCACCCCGCTTGACGAGCCGGCCGGCGAGATTGAAGATGAAGCCGGCGATGGTCTCGAACTCCTCGCCCTCCGGCAGTACGACGTCGAGGGCCTCGTTGACCTCCTCGATGTTGACCGACCCGTCCACCGTGATTGTACTGTCGTCGACAAACTCAATGGGGTGTTCCTCGTCACCCGCCAGTATCTCACCGACAATCTCCTCGGTCATGTCCTCCATCGTCACCAGCCCTTCGGTGGCGCCGAACTCGTCGATCACGATGGCCATCTGGAGCCGGTTTTCGCGCATCTCGGAGAGAAGCTCGTCGATGTTTTTCGACTCGGGGACGTGTAGTGTTGGGCTGACCACGTCCGCGACGTCAAGCTGACCGAACTCCTCGTACTCTGAGCCTCGCAACTCGCGGATGTCGAACACGCCGGTCATGTTGTCCAGCGACTCCTCGTACGCCGGCAGACGGGCGTGACCTGACTGGATACACTGTTTGAGCGCCGCCTCGACGGTCGCATCCATGCGGACAGCCACCATATCGAGACGCGGCGTCATCACCTCCTTTGCGGTCGCGTCGGTGAATCGTAGCGTGCGCTGGAGCATCTGGCGTTCCTCCTCGTCAAGGATACCCTCGCGCTCGCCCGTCCTGATCATGTTCCGGATCTCATCACGGGTGACGTACGTCGATTCGATGGACGGACTGCCGCCGGTGACCCTGTTCACGATACCCGTCAGGTAGTAGAAGACGGTGATGAGCGGCCACAGCACCTTCTCGACGATCTTCAACCCTCGGGCGACGCGCCGTGCGTGTAATCCGGTATGCTCGACGGCATAGGACTTTGGCGCGCTCTCGCCGAAGATTAGCACTATTGACGTGATACCGAGCGACGAGACGATAACTGCCGTACCGGCGTCGAAGTAGAGGCCGACGATAGTCGTCGAGATAGAGGACATCGTGATGT
>ERZ1034569.287-NODE-287-length-18899-cov-7.586394_pt1 | contig 18899 bp, 21 predicted proteins | sample MGYA00520706_ERZ1034569 | MGnify/ENA primary metagenome ERZ1034569 (study PRJEB33760, sample SAMEA4777722) | hypersaline lake metagenome | biome: hypersaline environment; feature: brines | place: Spain | collected 2014-08 | depth 0 m ...
GGGGAATGCTCCTTCTCGGGGGAATCAGAGCTTCAGGAATGTTGATTGCTCTCGGTTGGATGATAGTCATAGTTGTAACGGTTATAACTCTTATTAGAACATTTAATAGAACGGTAGTAGCGGGAGTAATTGGCTACCGTGAGGGACGAGGTAACGACAGATAGAATTTTTATACTGCTCAGTTCAGTAGTTCTGAGTCTCCGTCTTTAGCTAAGTCAAGAACCACCTCTATCACGGTGTCGGGCTCGGTTACATCAACCTGAACAGCGCTGGCGTCACCCGGGGTTTCTGCTCGTCGTTCCGCCGCGAGGCGGGTCGTGAACTCCTCGCTGCGAGCCCACAGGGCGAGTTGATCACCCTCCTCGGCGAAGCGCCGTGTGAGTGATTCGCCAGTTGTCGGTCCGACACCACCGATAACGACAGTACGTGACATACCCGACGTACAACAGTGAACAAGATAACTGGCCGCTGAATCCCCGAACGTACTACACAGACGCGGCGGGCCAGTGCTCTGTGGCCCCGTGAGGGGGTTGCCGGGTACCACCACCTCAAGGGCGCGAAAGAGCCGGGTCGCCAGAGTTGCTGCCGCTACTCCAGTTCAAGCTTCTGGTGTATTATCCGGATTAACTGATCGTATACCCAGGAAAATCGATGTCTACCTATTGAGTACCAAGAAAAAAGCCGGACGCGTTGGACAAAAGTTAAAAAATCTGTGTGTATATAACAACCATCTGAACACCGATCGAACCAGCTTCTGTCCGGGTCACCACTCTGAGTTTCTGACAGCCGACGATCGGCATCGATCTGTGAGCGTCTGTTGTCGAGTACCGATCGGACCGGCCGGCGACTGGTTATACTGGTGGGTACAAATTCGTGGAACTATTCGCCGTCCCGGGGGTGGCCGAATTTTCAGTTTCTCGTAGCCACCAGTATTAGTGTCAGCGCACTCGTCACTCAACTCCTGCCAGTAGTACAGACACCGACACTCCCCATCGTCGACTTTGACAGACGGTCGCGCCCCGAATCAGCTTCAGTATCAGTCCAGCACACGCTCAGAAGAGGATAAGACAGCTCGAAAGTGTCGAAAGCGACACACTCCTCGGTCGACGGACGTTTCTCTAAGGGTGAGACCGGACGGCACACATATATATAACTGGTTTATATTCATAGCCGGATTTATGAATCGTAGATACTCCCGACGAACAGTACTCGCTGGTGGGGCGTCGGCAGTACTTGCGGGACTCGCCGGCTGTCTCAGCCAGGATGATGACGGGCAAGGTGATACCGTCGACACGTATCCCGGAGACAGCGGCTCAGCGCCGTCTGATCTCGACAGTGCGCAAGTGCCCTTCCGAGACTGGCTCGTGAACCCCGAACTGGCACCTGGAGTCGGTGACAACGAAGACCGCGTCTACCGGTTCGAGTACGTTCCTGGCGACTTTCTCACTGAGATTGCACAGGGCCGGGCATCAGTACTCGACATTGACCCGGCTGTTGTGGAGGGGCAACTGCTCCAGATCCCGGCTGTGATTTACTTCGGTGAGTTTGACCAATCAGCACTCGAAACGGCAATCGAGAGCGCAGACGGATACACACTCACCGGTGATCATGAGTCATATCGGACTGCTCGGAACACCGAGGCAGGAACCCGATTTGCACTCGGCGAGGAGGCGGTGCTGATTGGGCGGGAACTCGAACTGTGGATCGATACGCGGATCGGGGCCAACGCCCGACTCGAGGAAACGACGTCAGTGTTTACACAGTTGTTCGACCAGGTTCCGACGGACCTGAACATCAGCGGTCAGTTTGGCCCGCCACCGACGTTCGAGGCCGATCTTGACAGTATAAACGCATGGATCAGCGCATCAGCCAAACCAACGGCTGACGGGTCAGTCGCTCAGACATGGATCTACGCGTTTGACGGACAGCCATCAGAGGACACCACACAGTCGATCCAGCAGGAGCTGTCAAGTGGCCCGTTGGTTGACAGTATCACGGAGACGGCCACAGACGGTCAGTTTCTAACAGTGAATGGCGAACTCGTCTCTCCCGATCTTGATAGCTAACCGTCGAGTCGGCCGCTACACCGCGGTGGAGGGTTCTGTCAGATAAAATGTACTGACCGACCGTCGCTCTCACGGCACGCCCGTGACGGCGGATCTCTGTCTGCCACCCCGATCTTCGGCTGCACACAGTTCGTCCCGATGAGACTCCGCCGTACTCTTCCTGACTCTCGACGCCGGCGAAGTCTCGTGGATGACGTAGCTCCAGAGAGCAAAGCCCCGCGACTCGCGCCGACCGACGACTGACATTTCCGCGACTGAGGCCGTGGGGTTCCACGGTCACAGACCGTGCCACGACTTCGGGAGGGTCCCCACTCGCGTCGTTCGGTGGGGTTGTGGGCCGTGCCAGTACGGCCCCTGGCAGAGAGAGCGGGCTTCATCTACCGCCACGGTGGCGTGCCTGTCCTTTAGCCCTAACTCGGTATCACAACCGACGAATGTCGGGAGAACAAACGTTTCCTCGGCTGTCGGCTTCGTCCCACGAGTAAACCCGTGGGCTTTCGCCTCGAACTACTGTGACGCCGAACTGACATCGTTCCTCACCCGCCCTACCGTCCGTGCTGTCGTATCGCTCGGCGGTGGTCTCGAAGGAAAATCGCTCTTGCTGTTCCGCGTGAGGGCTCTCGGGCTGTGCAATCGCTTCGGGCTCCGGGCTGGCACCGTCCGATCCTGACCCAGAAGTCCCGGTCTGTCTGCGAGAGCAGCGTCGTATGGAGTCGCTGCGGTCGCTGCGCGGAATGTATCATCTCGACACCGTACTTCCGGCCCCGTGTTTGGATAGTGAGCGCTACGTCGCGGGCTCCGTGCTGGGTCACGATCTGGTCTGACTCGTCACACGAGAGCAGGCAGGCCCTCTCCGGCAGGTAGTCCTCCATATCTGAGAGAACCCAGACCGACACTCAGAGATTGCACGTCTGGGCTTTCGTACAATACCCTCTCAGCCCTGATTGTCCCCCGCTTCTCTCCCAAACACCGGGTCTGATTGCATGATGATGACGAGAACCGCACAACAAAACAAGCACCCTCGGCACGTCTGACCCCCCTATCTACTTTGTCAGACGGGTTCAGTCGCTGCTCAACGTTTCACTGTGGACTCTGAGACGACCACGATTCAGTACGAGCCAGGAAGCCACTACCTCGCTGTCGAATCCGACGGCAGGTAGATGACCCTTTGTTCAGTGACTATCTCTGACGGATCCAGCTACGATGATATCAGCCTGTCCAAGTACAACCAGCCACCTGAACAGACCACTGTAGAAGTTGCTGACAGATACGCTCCAATCATGGAGCAGATGGATCTCGGAATCAGCAGCAACAGTTCCTCGATCGAGGAACACAGCGCTGACCAGATCATCAAGCCTGCTGATGACACCGAGCACAGGGTCTGGAAGATGGTCGTCCACACCGGATCTGAGGACCCGACGACCGACAGCAACTCTGACGGGAACTACGACGAAAGAATCAGGAAGATCTACGTCGAGGTCTCCGGGGCAGGACAGTCAGCTGCTTCCAGCGAGGCCGTCTTCAATCCTAACAACGGGATTGACAGGCTCGGATCCAATCACAAGCCAGAACTTGAGCTTGACAGCCCTGTCGCAACTTCGGACCAGCCGCTGACCATCGACCCACGAGTAGTAACCTCTCTGATGGAAGACGGAACGAATCCTGTCGATGGAGACGAGTCGCTGTCTGATGGTGAAACTCCGATCGATATTCAGCTGTTCGACGACTCTGATGCTGGTACCAGCGCTGTACAAGTCGTAGGCTGACTACAGATGGGGTTAGGAGGCTTAGCAGTTGCCCCTGACGCGGAGGGCTTGGAACTCGGAATCCGCGTCATCTCATATTCTATCTGAGCTTTCTTTAGACGTCTACGCTTACTTTCCTGGTAATGGGTGAGGATGAGGAAGTTGAGGAGAGTGATACTGCTGATTTTGAGGAATTCAAACCGGATGTCACAGGGTCGAACGGAAATATCCGATTTCCGTGATGACGAGACTCCGCGTCTCGAACTACTTGACCCCGAGGCGGTTGATGATATGCACTCCTCTTAACCGATGGAACCGACCGTCTCGAGTGATACACTCGCCCGGGTGTGTTTGTTCAGACGCAAGTGTCCGGCGCGTCTATTGACCGTGATGACAGCCTCGGCAGACGAGGAGAGTGACAGTGTACTGCTCGCGGAGGTGGTGGAGAAGTCACTGGTCGGTGTTGGAGCGTTCGTCAGCGAGCGCACGTTGCTCGCCGGGTTCGCCTACGTGGTCACTGGTGGACTCGGTGCCGCCGCATACGGGTTCCTGTCGGTGTTTATTCGGGGTGAAACGATCTCGCGGAACCTAGTCGCCGGACTCGGTGATGGCTACTCTCGGATGCTTCCCGGGGTGTCGGTTCCGGCACAGCAGACCCTGCTGAGTGTCGGGTCCGCTGGGTTCGCGTTCGTGTGGGCTCTCACCGCGACGTTGCTCGTCGCATTTCGAGGGGTGATCATCGACGTGACACTGCTAAAGCCGCGTCACGAGAGCCTCGTCGTGTTGTTCGCGCTGGGGCTGTTGCCGTTTCTGTTACTGCGGAATTTCCGAGACGTGTTCCGCGGACTCCGGATGATCCGGCTGGCGATGCTCGTCTCACGGCTGTTCAAGCCGGTGGCGCTGCTCGCCGGGGCAACAACGGTCGTCGTATTCACGCCCGCTGGCTCGCTGCTGGGACTGTGGAGTGGTGTCGTCGTGGTCACGGTCGTATTGACACTCGTCGCCGCGGGTGTGCTCCGCTCGAGAACCAAGCTGTGGTTCGGCTCCGTTTCCTCAAGCCGGCCGGTCGTTCGGAACTTTCTGGAGTACACCGCAAACGCCACCGGTGTCGCGGTGCTCGAACTCGTCCAGCGGCGAGCGGTGTTCGTCGTGATGGCTCTCGCACTCTCGCCGGTAGCCGCCGGCGCGTTCAGCCTGTCACTGGTGCTCGGCCGCGTGGTCAGGTGGCCGTTGAGCGGGGTGAACAGTATCCTCCCCCCTATCGCCGCAAAGCTGTATGGTGACGGTCGCCAGCAGACACTCCAGTTGCTCTACGTCCAGACGAGTCGCCTGGCGACAGTTGCGACTGCACCGGTGCTCGTCGTCGGGTTTGCGTTCGCGCCGGAGCTACTCGGGGTGTTCGACACGGCGTACATCGAACAGGCGAGCGTCCTCCGTGCGGTGCTGGTCGCGCAGTTTGTCGCAACCGTGTTCGGAAGCGTCGGGCTTCTCCTGTTGATGACAGACAACGAGCGGATCAGTCTGCTGACACAGGTTTTTAACGCAAGTATCGCCGTGCCGCTGATGTTCGTGTTGACGCTGCGGTACGGGCCAGCCGGACTGGGACTCGCCTTTCTGCTGTCGCTGGTGGTGAACAACACGACCGAGCTAGTCGTTCTGTACCGCCGGGACGGACTCCTACCGTTCAGCCGCGAACAGTTGTACGCGGGTCTCCTGACGATACCGTGTATCCTTGCGCTTCTCGCTGCAAAGCGGACCGCAGGTGTGGACAGTGGGGCCCTCGTTGCTGTGTTCGTCGTCGGTGGCTACGTCTGGCTCGCAGGCCGGTTCCTGCTGCGTGAACCCGACAGGGCGGCCGTTAGCGCGTGGCTGTGGTGAGTGTCGAGACTCCAACGGGAGCCGACACCGGGTGCTGTGCAGATACCGATACCAACTGCGGACAGCACGACGATACGTTCGCGTCTCACGATTTACACTGTGGGTGTCCAGTCGTCGGTATTACTACCACGGCAGCCAGCCGTTCGCACCCGGCTCGGGTGCCGCCGTTGTCGCCCGACAGCCGCGGCGAACAGAAACCCGAACCCACCGAATTCGGGGACTGGTTCATACCCGTGCTCGCGCCGCCGGGGCACGTCGGTATCCGACGCGGCCACCGGGCAGAGTAAAGAGTAGCATATTGTGCGGGCCGTCGAGTACGATACCGAGATACACCCACCCGAAAATACAAACAACCGACAAGAGTGCGAAGAGGAGCCCTTGCCACTGTCCGTCCGGCTCACGAAACAATATCCGTTGCAGCACCTCTACACGCACCAACAGAAAGTTGACCAAATAAAGAGTCGGGCTGTATTGCATGATGTGAGAAATCAAAAGAGACGTATGCCAACCGTTTTATTACATCTTCAACAGTAGTAACGATGGACGGATTTTCCAGAGACGAGACTGTGAGTATCGTAATTATCGGTGTCACTGTCGCAGTGTTCGCTTGGTATCGGGCGGGTATGACTGGAATCCAGCGATGGACTAACGCCACTATCGCATTTCTCGTGAGTATTGCCTTTGCAACGGCTGTAACCGCCATTCTAAAACGTTGGAATCCTGTCTGGTATCGCTCGTAGTAGACATATCGAACGGTGAGAAGCTAACTAACGCCTATATAGTTGCCGGGTGGTTCAACGGCGATTCCCTTTCTATATGATGACCGGGGTCCGGGGAGTGTGGAGAAATCAGCAAATCGGCCAGCTACATGCCCTTCGAGTTCAACTTCTGCAGTTGAAAACCCTTCTTCCAGGCGTGTATAGGCTATCACGTTCAGCTTCTCACGAGTTTCTGATTCACCCGGACAGTCACCATCTCCGGCACTACCTGAACTGCCAGTGCCACCCACCTCATCGGGAGTGTAGACAAAGTGACGAGAAACAAACGAGTCGCTACGGTAGTACGAGTTTGGCGTACATTTCCCCGTCACAGACAGGACACTGGACAGCTCCCCCGTCTGGCACCTGCGGAGGAATGACCGCTTCCCCGTCGCGGAGATTTGGGTATGGCATGTGGAATCCTCGTTAGAATGAAGAAGTATCTACACCGAATTCTGTTCCAATCACCCCCAGCACGGCATCTACAGTGAAACCTGAAAACCCGTCAGTATCGATGTTGTTCCGGAGTTCGTAGGGTTGGTACGGTGCTGTAGTGTTGTGCCTGGGTCTGACGGTCTTGAGCGACTCTCGCAGGCTGGCTCCTGCGTATGGGTTGTCCAGATTATCAGTGTCGCATTCGCCCCACATGTTGAGTCAAATATCGTGGCCGGGACTGCCAACACGATAGTCTGCACATTCGTTTGTTCTGTACCCCATCCACAAAGCCCTGTAGCTACACGGTCAGTTGAGTGCCGAATCGACGGGTACAGGCGTCTGTGTAGCGTATCGTTGATATGGCCGAGCGGTCGGGAACGTTTCGCGTCTACCGGGTCACGGAGTCGGTCCCACAGATTAATTTGCAGGCGACAGAGACACCGGCGCTGTACTCGGTTTATCAAACGGGCTACGGCGACCGGCAGGACGCGGTCGACGCACTCGAGACCGGCGATATGATTAAGACGACACTCGAGGGAGACCCGACAGCAGACGATGAACCGTGGCGACTGGGACGCTTCGAGCGTGTTGGGGGCGTCCAGATGGGGTTTGCTGTCGGTGTGGCGCCACCCGATGTCGCGCAGGACCTCTGGACGGACGGACAGACGGAACCCGCCACCACGGTACTCACTGAAGACGGTTCGGCCGTCGGCGCGTGTGGCGTCCAGCCACGTGATCCGCTGCCGAACGGTGCGTTCGTCCCTAACGTTCTCACGGGGCTGTTGCCGCTGGAACCACAGTTCGCGTCTGTGCCAGGTGTCGGCGAACCGGCGGTTGAGGTGCTCTTTGTGGACCCCGACCCGCCGGGAGCAAGAACGTACTCGATGCCGTACGGCGTCGTCCTCCTGTTCACGACGGCGGGAACGAATCTTGCCGAGCGGTTTCGGGAGACATACGGGTGTCCCAGAGGAGTTGATACACGTCCCGCGTTCGACCCCTACAGCGCCTGAGCAAACGCAGAGTCGAGTGCCGGTGGTCCCCGCTACTGGCCGACAGACACCTCGGCGAGGCAGTAGCGATGTGTCCTGTACCGGTTGTTAGCAATGTGGGTGATGTTATTCAGTTCGAGGGTGCCGCCGGGATGACCTCTTTTGGACGCTGAGTTTCAAGTCGCTCTTACCGAAGACAGTGAAACAGAATCTATCGAAGAATTGGTTGATGGGTCAGTGCGAGATACAGAGGGTGTACCCAGCAGACTAGTAACGGGGAATAAGACAGTTATCGAGACAGCCAACAGATAGAGGTACATGCACGAGGAATCGCAACGGACCATCGCTGTGTGGGTATTTTATTCCGTGTCGTTCGTAACTTTCGGAGACTTTCTGTATATACAAGGAGAGCAACTCACAATCGAACTTGTTGGCCTCTACTGGTTTCCTGCAGTCGTCTTCACGATTATCGGAACGATTCCGCCACCGTTGGAACCACTCCGTTGATTATCGAGATCAAGGCTCTCTCGCAGGTTTTGAGCGCATAGTCCGGCCCGAAGCTCTCGAACCGACTGTCAGTCGAGTTTGTCCCGCCACCGCAGCGAGTTCTCGTTCAGTTCCTCGGCCGCCGGTTGCCCGTTCTCGAGTATCCGGTCGGCGATGTCGATTGCGGCGCGGAGCTCCGCCGCCGAGAGCTGTTCGTAGGCCGGTCGACCGTCGACGTGGTCGTACCACTCGTCCTCGAACAGGTTGTCCAGCACGACACGTCCGAAACAGTGGTCGAGGTGAATCGGCCAGCCGTCACTACGCTGTGCCTCTGCCGGGAGTTCCTCGTGCACTTTCCGTCTGTACGTCTCCCGGAGCTGCGAGAGGTCGTCGCCGTCCAGGGTTTCCTGACCCATTCTGAACTGTCCGTACGAGTTCGAGCGGTTTGACCCCTCTGACACATTGCCGACCGGTGTCGACTACACCTGGTTGGAGTGTCGTCTGTCGAGAGTCCGGGCGTCCTCATCGAGGTCGACTGCCATCTCGTCGGTTCCGAGTTCGAGACGGACACTCGCACGCACCGGGTCCTCCTCGTCGACGCTCACCGCCCAGTCCAGCGTCGTGTCCCCGGCCTGTCCGGTGATCGCCGCTCGAACCGGGTCGAGACCGTCCCGCCGGAGGAGCGACCGAACCGTCGGAGAGCTCGCGACCACCGCCCGGAGCGGGACGTTGTACCGGAGCCAGCAGCGGTCACAGACGAGCCGTGTCTGGACGGCATCACCCGCCGCGTGGAGTTGCGGTGGCGCCTCCGGGTCGACCGGGTACGAGGCGTTCGTGTGACCCCAGCACCGCGGGCAGATACCCTGTCGGGCGGTGTTTATCTCCATCGTCGCCCGGTGGTAGGTCACCGCCGCGAGTTCGTCGAGACTCCGCCCCTCGAATGCACCCGACGGGATGTCGTACGCGAGGAGATAGCTGTCGTCGCGGTCACACCACAGAAACAGCAGCTCCCCCGTGTACCGCAACAGCAGCCTGTCACCACACTCCGGACAGTGCCAGTCCGATTCGGTGCTGTGCTCCCCGGGTTCACTGCTGTACGTGCCGGCGTGAACGGCCGACGCCACCTCCATCGTCGGACCCAGCGGGATGTACTGTCCCTCTCGCTTCATGATGAAGCTCCCGCTCAGTTTGTCGAGATGGTAGTTGAACCGGCCGCTGTCCTCGACACCGACGCGCTGGCGGAGCTCCGAGAAGCTCACCCCGGCACCGACGCCGCGCTCGTTCGCCACCGCGGCGAGTTCGAGCAGGATACGCAACCGCGTCTCGTCACCGAGGGCGGAGAACACCGTCTCCGGCAGGTCGACAGACTCCTGTTCCGTTCGCTCGGACATGAACTGCGTTCGGACGAGACGATATAATATCTTGTGACCAGTCAGCTTCGACAGACAGTACGGCACGATACCGCGCGGACCGGAGCAGGTTTAGAAAAACTCCCGGAGACAGACCCGACGCTTCGGCAGGTAAGGGGTCTGAGCACATTGTTCTGCACAATTTGGTCTGTGGTATCACATCGTTAAAAATTGGGTTTCTTTACTACTGTTCAACAGTTTCCCGCCATTGTCTATTAGCTTTTGACTTGCCGTTCAGATAGCCTTCTTTTGCTTTCCAGCGATTCTTTCTGAGAAGCTTAGAATCCTCTTTCAGATGGCGGCATCTGATCACCACCGACCACCTGCTACACTCAGCTACTCTGTTTCTATACGGCAGTTGGTGACACTATCGTAGACTTTATCCGTTACCTCAATGAGTTCGGCAACGATTGTCGTATGTTTGTTTCAGTTGATCTCTTCTGTTTACTAGACTATCCGATCCGGTCAAGCGCGTCGCGCCGATCTTCTGCTGGGACCTGGTCGTATTTCATTGTCGTTTCTGGGCTTTTGTGCCGAAGTTGCGCCTGAGCGGCTGCGAGATCCTCTTCGCAGGTTAGGTACGTCCCTCGCGTGCCGAAGTGTACGCCAGCTGAGCGAGCGATCAGCTGTGTCGATTTCGGCAATCTCAGATAACTGGGTCAGGACGTACCGCAACGCCTGTGATTGGTACGGGTTTCCGTGTGTCGTTAGCCACAGCTTGTCAGTATCATCATATCGAGCGTACGTGTCTCGCTGGTCGAGCCACCGTGGCAGGATTCGGGCCGTTCGGTTTCGGAGACTCACAGTCCAGTTATTGTAGTTTTTTGACTCATCCTCCTTTGGAATTCTAAGGATAGCACTCTCAGTGTCGGCCCAACTAATGACAGCTCGCTCAACCTCGATTGGACGGAGGCCAGCGTCTGAACTCACCCAGACAAGGCTTGGAATCTTCCACCCGTTTGCCCGATCCCAGTCCGATGGAGAGATATCTGAGACTGACTTCCCAAACCGCTGTGATAGGTATACTTTCCACCGCGTCGACACGTCGGGCTAAGATCACTACAGGATGGGACGCTCCCATACCCTAGAGCAGCTTCGCGGGTGCGGGTTCGCTCATTTTCTGTGAGATAATCGTGCGGTGCTGTTGTTTGATTCGCTGTTCGGAACGAGAGCTGTGGCTCTCATGAATCGGCATCGTAACGATGATATCGCCAGTTGTATGACATCTGGAGTGCTCTCTTGCAGTTATCTTTGTGTGCGTTGCTCTTGTGCAACTGAGCTAGATGCGAAGGCCACTCGTCTGCGTGTGCGTGTATAAGTTGGGTGGTATACCGTCCCTCCTGAGCCCACACACAGTGATAAAACACGTCTATACGATAGGTACGGTTTGCGACCGTCTGGAATGCATAGCCCGCAGCGTTGGCTGGGCGTTTTCCGACGGTCAACAGCCACTCCAGACAGTTTTCTCGGTGGCCACGATAGTCGAGTAGTTGTCGGTCGTTGAGTCGGTTGGCTGTTGATTCTGTGACGAGCGTGAGATCATCGACAGAACTCATGCTATCCCCGTCTCCTGTGCAACTGTTCCACAAAACTTCGATGCCGGGACAACGGATGGAACCGCCAGACGGCGACGGAATGGACCGTTCAAGCAAACCTGATTGCCTTTGATCATGTGTGTTCGGTACGCTCGCTACGACCGGGAAATCGCCAGACGGCAGCAGGATGGAGTGCTCCGACTGGGATTTGAACCCAGGTCATTGCCTCGAGAGGGCAATATGATTGGCCGGACTACACGATCGGAGCAGGCAATCAAATATAGAGAGGTGTACTGTTTAATGATTGCGCTTTCGGTCGGTCCGGGGTGTCCGAGTCCACCAGAGATTCCGGCACAGCCCGGTTCCCGAACGGGGGTTTCGGTCTCCGGGTCGGGGGCGTGAGACTGGGGGTCGTCCGGGAAGACAGCACCGCCCGGTCGGCAGACAGAGTAGTCGACACGAGGAGCCTGTCTCCGGACGGGTCGCGGTCCCCGGCGGCGAGTGAGACGACCGAGCAGCGACCGTTCGGTCCGAGTGTGACTTCCGGGCGGTCACAGACGTCCAGGGGCGATTCGAGAGACAGACCGATCGGGACTGTGTTACTCGTGGCCGCTGACCGGAACCGGGTCGTAGGGCTCCTCAAGCCAGGCTTGGTCGCTCGCCGACAGCGAGATGTCCAGGGCGGCGACGGCCTCCTCGAGGTGTTCGATACTCGTCGTCCCGACGATCGGGGCGTCGACGGCATCCTGATGCAGGACCCACGCGAGCGCGATCTGGGCCATCGTGGCGTCTTTTTCCTTGGCCAACTCCGCGACCCGCTCGTTTATCTCGCGACCGTTGCCCTCGAAGTACGGGTGTGTGCGGGCGTAGTCGTCAGTCTCACCGCGGGTCGTCGCGTCGAACTGGTCGTGTGGTCGCGCGAGGTAGCCCCGTGCGAGCGGGCTCCACGGGATGACACCGATATCCTGTTCGGCACAGAGCGGGAGCATCTCGCGTTCCTCCTCGCGGTACAGCAGGTTGTAGTGGTTCTGCATGGTGGCGAACCGCTCCAGACCGAGGCGGTCGCTCGTGTGCAGCGCCCGGGCGAACTGGTGGGCCCACATCGAACTCGTGCCGAGATGGCGGACCTGCCCGCGCCGCACAGCGTCGTCGAGCGCCCGGAGGGTCGTCTCGATAGGGGTGTCGTCGTCCCAGCGGTGGGTCTGGTAGAGGTCGATGGTCTCCATCCCGAGTCGGTCCAGCGAGTCTGCCAGCTCCTGTTCGATCGCCTTGCGGGAGAGTCCGCCCGAGTGACGGTCGTTTTCGTCCATCGGGAAGAAACACTTTGTGGCGACGACACTCTCCTCGCGGCGCCCCTCCAGTGCTCGCCCGAGGATGCGCTCGGACTCGCCGAGGGAGTACATGTTGGCGGTGTCGAAGAAGTTGATCCCGAGGTCGATGGCCCGCTCGATGATGGGCACGCTCTCTGCCTCGTCGAGCACCCACTCGCGCCACTCCGAGCTGCCGAAACTCATACAGCCCAGACAGATACGGCTGACCTCCAGACCGGTCCGACCGAGGGTAGTGTACTCCATACCCGTGGGGTCGGGCGGGAGCGCTCAAAAGGTTCTGGGGGTAGCGTCGCGTTGCTCGGTCTGGTTCCACGGACTCTCGGACCCACTGGTTTCGTCCGGGTATCGACAGACTGTACGGGAGGAGTTTCGCGCAGCGGCTGGCGGGAGAGACGGTCTCAACCCTGGCGGTCTGCGAGCTCCGCACGGAGGTCGGCGAGGGTCATGTCGTGTATCGCGAGCACGACGAGCATGTGATAGACCACGTCCGCGGCCTCGTGTGCCATCTCGTCGCGGTCCCCGTCTTTCGCGGCCAGTACGAACTCGGTCGACTCCTCGCCGAACTTCTCCAGTGCGGCGTTCTGCCCGCGCTCGTGTGTCAGCAGCGACGCCGTGTACGAGTCCTCGGGCAGTGTCTGCTTGCGCTGTTCGACGACCGCAAAGAGGTCGTCAAGCGGCGCCCCGGTCGGCTCGTCGCTCTCGGTATCGGCGTGTTCGGGCTCGTCGCTCATACCGAACCCCCGCGACCGCCGAACTTCAGACCGTTGGTTCAGCGGTCGAACAGCCCGGAGTTCGCTCCCGGTCTGTTCGGCTCCTGCTGACTGACACCGGTGTAACGGCAAACGGGACACCGACGCCGGCAGGCCCACCCCGGACAGCCGACAGGAGGACGAGTCCGTGACCGACAGTCCCCCGGACGGGTGGAGGAACACGTGGCCGGCAACCCACACGAGAGACAGCTACAGCAGCCTATCAGTTATCATCTCGGCGGACAGAGTCGGCGTCGCCGAAGGGGTCCGAACTGGCCACGCGGTCGGCACTGGTCGTCCGTGCCCGAGAGTAGAACACGGGTGTCGACCCGCTCTCGACACCTGGTGTGTCTGTCGTCTCGACCCCGGTTGGGTCTGTGTCAGAGGTGTGGATACCACCCATCCCTGGCCCGCCAGCACTGTACCGTGTCGAACGGTTCGACAGTCGACGTCGCGGCCCCCACCGCGATGTCGTCTGTCACGGAAACTCCCGCGTACTCTCCGTGGGTGCGGGAGTCCCGTTGCTGTGACCCCAATCTCCTGTGTTCTCATGGCCTCGTGTAGCCATGTATTATCATAATTGACACGCGATCGTATAAATCCTTCTACCCGAGTGTCACTACTGCCCGGGGAGCGCAACCCGGTCGCGTCGGTAGTTCACCGGGACAGGTACGTGATACCGTCGGGGTGGGTACCAGTCTCGAACCGGTCGACCGCCGCGAAGTCGCCGTCGCGGCCTTCGAGCACCGAGACGTCGTTCGTCTTGTTGTTGGCGACAAACGCCCGTCCCCCCGCAGGGTCGAACACGGTGCCGCCGGGCCAGATACCGACAGGAACACGCGCCACCTCCCAGGGGCGACGCTCGCCGTCACGAACGAACTCGGTGTCGACGACGGAGACGTCACCGGACTCGCGGTTCGGCACGAGCGCGTACCGGCCGTCCGGCGCGAACACGACCCGGATGGGTGTCTCGCCGAGCATGGCCCGGTTCGTCTCCGCGAGTGTCTCCGGGTCGAGCACCGAGAGCCTGCTTTCTGCCTGGTTGGCCACGAGCACCGCGCCGGTGTCGGGGTCGACAGCGATCCCCTCGGGTTCCTCGCCGACCGGCGGGTCCGCGACGACCCGGCGCCGGTCACAGTCGATGACGGTCACGCTGTCACTGCCGATGTTGGCGGCGTAGACGCGGGACTCGTCGGGCGACAGCGCGAGCATGTGTGACTTGTCCTGGTGGGTCGGGAACCGCTCCAAGAGCTCCAGCGTCTCGATGTCGAAGACGAACACCTGACTGCTGTGAGTGGCGACGAGCCAGAGTTCGGCCGCCGACTCACGCACCGCCAGCCCGTGGGGAAACTCGAACAGGTCGTGTTCGAACCGGTCGACGACCGCGTGACTGTCGTTGTCGAGGACGTTCAGCGCGCCCCCGAGCGAGCAGGTCACGAACGAGCGCGACCCGTCGGGCGAGGTGACGACCTCGTGTGGGTTGAAATCAGTCTCGACAACGGCGACTGTCTCACCGGTGTCGGGGTCGAGATACGAGACCGTGTCGGCGTCCTTGTTGAGGACGACGAGTCTGTCGGACATACGTCTGGTAGGTCGAGCACCGACAAAAGAGGCGTCGGTGTCACCGCGGACCGATGTCGGCGGGGAGTTTCTGTCACACGGCTGTCAGCGGGCGGTCGGCCCCGGGTCGTGTGGGGAGTCGGCAGGATTATCACGGTCGCGGCACAGTGACAGCCATGGGCGAGTACGACGGGTCCGGGGAGAGCGCCCCCGGTGACGGCGACGCCGAGGGTGACGGCCCGGCGGCCGTCACAGACGGCTACGGACCGGTCGAACAGGGCAGTCCACCGGTGGAACCGGCCGGCGACAGTCGGGCGACGTACGACTACACCGGCGGGGCTGTCGACCGGCCGGCGCTGGTGAGCGACCTCGACGGGGTCGTCACGGGCGAGGTCCGGTTCGACGAGTACACCCGCGAACTGTACGCCACCGACGCGAGCGCCTACGAGGTAACGCCCGTCGGTGTCGTCTTTCCGACGTCGACGGAGGACGTAGCTGCCGTCGTAGAGTACTGTGCGCTGCGGGAGATCCCGGTGTTGCCCCGGGGCGGCGGGACGAGTCTGGCCGGTCAAGCGGTCAACGAGGCGGTCGTGCTGGATTTCACGCGTCACATGGACGACGTGCTCGGGGTCGACCCCGAGACCGGGAGAGCGCGGGCACAGCCGGGTGTCCTGCTCGGCGACCTCGACGCGACGGTCGGTACACACGGGCTGAAGTTCGCACCGGACCCGGCCTGGGGTGACAAGAGCACGCTCGGGGGGGCTATCGGCAACAACTCCACCGGGGCACACTCACTCCAGTACGGCAAGACCGACGCCTACATCGAGTCGTGTGAAGTGGTGCTCGCGGACGGGACGGTGACCCGCTTCGGGGAGAGCTCACTCGACAGCCTCCGGGAGCGGGCACCCGGTGACGGTATCGAGGCGGCCGTCTGCCGGGCCGTCCTCGACGTGCTCGACGAGCGTGAGAGCGTGGCGGCGGCGTATCCGGCGCTCAAGCGCAACGTCTCGGGCTACAACCTCGACCGTCTCCTCGAGGAGGCAGAGACTGGACAGGTCAACCTGGCGCGGCTGCTCGCGGGCAGTGAGGGGACACTCGCGATCGTCACGGAGGCGACGGTCTCGCTGGAGCCGGTCCCGGAGACAAAGTCCGTTGCCCTGCTGCGGTACGAGAGTCTCGGCGACGCGATGTGTGACGTCGCCCCGATTCTCGACCACGACCCCGCGGCCGTCGAGGTGCTCGACGACGTGTTGCTCGACCTGGCCCGGGAGACCGGCGAGTTCGGCGACCTCGTCGACGAGTTGACTCCCGAGGGAACCGGGGCCGCGCTGCTTGTCGAGTTCTACGCCGAGAGCGACGCGGCCGCCCGCGACCGCGTCGCGGCGCTGCTCGCCGACCGCACCGGCGACGGCCCGACCGACGGGGCACCCCGACGGGCGACCGGCACACACGAGGCCCACGACAGGGCGGCACGGGACCAGGTCTGGAAGCTCCGAAAGAGCGGTCTGCCGATCTTGCTCTCCCGGACCACCGACGCAAAACACATCAGCTTCGTCGAGGACGTCGCCGTCGACCCGGCCCGACTGCCGGAGTTCGTGGCCGACTTCCAGGCGGTGCTCGACACGAACGGCACGTTCGCGAGTTTCTACGGCCACGCCGGCCCGGGCTGTCTGCACGTTCGCCCGCTGGTGAACACGAAGACCGTCGAGGGAGTCGAACAGATGCGGGCTATCGCGGACGCGGTGGCGGACCTGGCTGTCGAGTACGGCGGGACCGTCTCCGGCGAGCACGGAAACGGCCGGGCGCGGTCGGCGTTCAACCGCCGGCTGTACGGCGACCGCGTCTGGGAGCTGTTCCGGGAGGTAAAGCGGGCGTTCGATCCCGACTGGCTGCTCAACCCCGGGCAGGTCTGCGGGTACACCCCCGACGAGCACCGGCCCGCGGGGGTGCCCGAGCGGGCGACCGTCGCCGCCCCGACCGAGAACCTGCGGTTCTCGGCGGAGTACGAGGCCGAACTCGGGTTCGAGCCGGCGCTGCGCTGGGAGAACGACGGCGGGATGCAGGGGATGGTGGAGCTGTGTCACGGCTGTGGCGGCTGTCGCGGCCCACAGGAGACCACCGGCGGCGTGATGTGTCCGACCTACCGGGCCGCCGAGGAGGAGATCACGAGCACGCGCGGCCGGGCGAACGCACTCCGGCAGGCGATGAGCGGCGATCTCCCCGCGGACCCGACCGACGACGAGTTCGCCACCGAGGTGATGGACCTCTGTATCGGCTGCAAGGGCTGTGCCCGGGACTGCCCGAGCGAGGTCGACATGGCGAAGCTGAAAGCCGAGATCCAACACCAGCGCCACCAGGACGGGAAGACGACGCTCCGAGACCGGCTGTTCGCCGAGGTGGACCGCGTGAGCGCACTCGGGAGTGCACTCGCCCCGCTCCCACGGCTCCTCCAACGGCTCCCCGGGAGCGGGCTAATCGCCGAGAAACTGTTCGGGATCGCCCGCGAGCGAGATCTCCCGACGTTCCGCCGGGAGACACTGGTCGACTGGCTGAGCGAGCGCGACCCCGGTGTCGACCCCGGGGTCGCAACAGAAAAGGCGTTGCTCTTTCCCGACACTTTCACCAACTACAGCAACCCCGAGATCGGAAAGGCCGCCGTGCGCGTTCTCGAGGCCGCGGGTGTCCACGTCGCCCTGGCCGAGGACGTCACCGCCAGCGGTCGGGCGTCGTTCTCGAAGGGGTTTCTCGACGTGGCCCGGAGGCGCGCGGAGACGAACGTCGAGAGCCTGGCCCCGCTGGTCGCCCGTGGCTGGGACGTGGTGGTCGTCGAACCCTCCGACGCGGTGATGTTACAGTCTGACTACCGCGACCTGCTCGCGGGTCCCGACGTCGAGCGGGTCGCCGACGCGACCTACGGCGTCTGTGAGTACCTGGACCGGCACCGTCTCGACACGAACGCCGGGTTCGCCGGCGACGGCAACCTCGTCTATCACGGACACTGCCACCAGCACGCGGTCGCCCGGGACCACCACGCCGTCGGTGTCCTGCGGCGGGCGGGCTACACGGTCGACCCGCTCGACTCCGGCTGTTGTGGGATGGCCGGAAGCTTCGGCTACGAGGCCGAACACTACTCGATGAGCAGCGCCATCGCCGGCCTGCTGGAAGACCAGGTCACGGACAGCACCGGCACGGTCGTCGCCCCGGGGGCCTCCTGTCGAACACAGGTATCAGATCTCATCACCGACGAGCGCCCACCACACCCCGTCGAGTGCCTCGACGACGCGCTGCCAGACGGGTAAGACGGGAGTGTAACCCAGGCAGGCCGGCGCTACCGGTCGCTCGCAGACTCTCGACCGGTCTGAGGGTGACGGGGACCCGACCCACCCGACGCCGGCCACGAGGGCCGACCGAACCCGGGTCGGGAGGGCTGACTTCGATTTCAATCGTGATACTGGGCATACAGAGTTTTATTCCGTTCGTGTGGACTGTGGGTATGCACTGGGAGATACCGGGTGCCGTGCTCGAGGCCAGTCCCGCCGTCGTGGCGACACCCCCAGGGTCGGTGGGCACTGCCTCGCTGTCCATCGGATTGCTCGACGGGAGTGCCGGCGGAGCGGCGCTCGCGACCGCGACGGCGCTTCTCGCACTCGGGGGCACCGTCGTCGTCTGGTACCGGCGAACCCAGACAAACGGGACCGGGCAGACGGTGCCCTCGAGCGCCCCGGCGTCGACCGACGGCGACGCCGGAGCAGAGACCCGAGAGTCGGGCGGGCGTGACCGGACGGCACAGGCGGCCGAGGAGACCGACGAGGACGGGGGCCCCGCCGCGTCGGTCGGCCAACCGGCCGAGGAGCCCTCGGCTGTGGTGGCGGAGCGGCGGGCCGTCACCACGGGCGGGGTGGCCGCCCACCCGGGGCGGCCGGCGGCGGACGAGGACGGGGGGGGGGGGGTCGCCCAG
>ERZ1034569.288-NODE-288-length-18877-cov-89.901711_pt1 | contig 18877 bp, 20 predicted proteins | sample MGYA00520706_ERZ1034569 | MGnify/ENA primary metagenome ERZ1034569 (study PRJEB33760, sample SAMEA4777722) | hypersaline lake metagenome | biome: hypersaline environment; feature: brines | place: Spain | collected 2014-08 | depth 0 m ...
GAGGCAGAACTCGGGGCCCGATTGAGCGACGCGACGCCCCCCCGAAAAAGGGGGAGGTTAAGGACACGAGGCCCGAGAGAGGTGGAAAAACCGGACCAAAATAGGAAAAGCGCCCTTGTGGCGAGGGCGCAATTTTCAGTACCGTGTTTGGCTACAGTATAACAAAACCACCCCCGGGGAACGCTTAACTTTAGCGTGACGATCTTGTAACGCCGCCAGAGAGAAAAAAGGGATGAGCTGTGCCGACGCTGCTGCTCTGCCCCACCTCTCTCACTCTTCACTCCCGCGCCCTCTACACCTACGCCCGCTCCCCGTTCGACCATTTACAGCTCGTCGGCCGTTTGCCCTTATCTCCCTGTCCTGCTAGGTTCACAATCCATAGCTTCCATGCACGAACCTACGCCCCCATGCCCGATCAATCTCTAACACCGGGTCAGGCGCTCGGCCGGTGGATTCTGCACGTCGTTGTTTTTCTTCTCTCCGGGGGCGTCGCGGCCGGGGCTTCGGCCCTTGCCTACCAGGCCATCGCACAGACGCAAACCCCGCTGGGCATCTACGCCGTCATCTTCGCCGCGGGCGGCTTCATCGCGTATCGGCAGACGGAGCGGGTGCTCGCAACTGAGGCGTGAGCCGGGAGGCGTGAAACGTGAGACATAATGCGTGAAGGGGGGCAAGGCCGCAGGGAGGTACCCCCCTCACGCTTCACGCCTCACGAACCTTCACGCGTCACGAATCACTTCTCCTCCTCGTCCTCCGTCTTCGCTTCGGCGTACAGCTCGGTGATGATGGACGCCAGCAGTTCCGGCTGTTCGTCGGAAAGCTCTTTCACGAGCGGGACGAAGTCCTCGACGCCCGGCTCTTCGCCGTTGGCCGGGGCCTCGGCGTTCGCGTAGCGCTCCTGGAGCAGCTCACGGGCCTCGCTGTGCGGATCGGCCGGCAGCTCGGCCTTCTCGAGCTCGATGTCGTAGGTGTTGGCCATCCGCTTGAGCTCGTACTCGTCCTCGTGGGTGGAGAGGACGATCGTCGTGCCCTCTTCGCCGGCCCGCGCCGTGCGGCCGGAGCGGTGGATGATGTACTCGTGGTCCTGGGGCACGTCGTAGATGAAGACGTGGCTCAGGTCGGACACGTCGATGCCGCGGGCCGCCACGTCCGTCGCCACCAGCAGGCGGAGCTTCCCTTCTCGGAGTCGATCGAGCGCCTCCTCCCGGTCGCGCTGGGAGAGGTCGCCGGACATCTCGTCGATGTCGTAGCCCTTGTTCGAGAGGAACTTGTTGAGGTAGCTCACCTCCCGCTTCGTGTTGGCGAAGATGAGGGCCGACTCCGGCTCCTCCAGCTCCAGGAGCTGCGCCATCACCCGATCCTTGTCCATCGGGTTGACCAGGTAGTAGCGGTACTCGTTCTCCTCCACGCTCACCTTGTCGGTGCTGAGCGAGAGGAAGCCCGGGTCGTCCAGGAATTCGCGCGCCACGGACCGCACCTTCGGCGGCATGGTGGCGCTGTACATGTACGAGACCCGGTCCCCCGGCACGTGCTCGACGATGTCCTTCATGTCCGGGTAGAAGCCCATCGACAGCATCTCGTCGGCCTCGTCGAGCACCAGCATCCGGAGGGTGCTGGCGTCGAAGTTGTCCTTCTTGATGTGGTCGAGGATGCGGCCCGGCGTGCCGATGACGACCTGCGCGCCGTTCTTCAGGCCGTCGATCTGCGGCTGGTACCCGACGCCGCCGTAAATGAGGACCGCCTCCATGCGGTTCGTGCGCGGCGTCGCGATTTTCATCTGCTCGAACTCCTCGTGGATCTGCCGCGCCAGCTCCCGGGTGGGCGTGAGGATGAGAACCTGCTGTTCCTCCTTGTCCGGGTTCACCAGGTCGAACAGCGGCAGCAGGAAGGCGCCGGTCTTGCCCGAGCCGGTCTGCGACTGCACGATCAGGTCGCGCCCGTCGAGGGTGTAGGGGATGGCCTTGCGCTGCACGTCCATCAGCTCCGTCCAGCCGGCGGCGTGCACCGCCTGCTCCATGTGCCCGGACAGCGCGTCGACCGTGACCTCGTCCAGGGGCGGGTCCGGCTCGCGCAGCTCCGACCCAACCTCGTCGCGCCGCCGCTCCTGTTGGGCCTCAGAAGTCAGGTCGATGACGTTCGTGTACTTGCTCTGCGAAATATCGGCAGCCATGCGGCAAACGACTCGGGGTCAGGTTTCGGGGACGTCGAAAGGGGGCAGGATGAAACCCTCCGGCCGGGCGTCGAGCGTGCTCCGTCGCACGACCGGTCAAAGACGAGAAGAGTGGTACGCTAAAGCAACACGAGTACAACGTGAGCCCTCCCGTGATCGATCCTCTTATTCCTTAACGGAATGCAAAAAGCGGGGACGGCGGCGGCGGGGTCGTGCCTACATCGAGAGCCCTCCGTTCACCTGCAGGACGTGCCCGGTGATGTAGTCGGAGGCCGGGGCCGCCAGAAACAAAACCGCCTCGGCGATTTCTTCGGTCGTGGCGAGCCGATCGAGCGGCACCGCGTCGAGGATGGAGTCCCGCGTCTCCTCGTCGAGCTCGTCGGTCATGTCGGTCTGCACGTACCCCGGCGCCACCACGTTGACCGTCACGTTGCGGCCCCCGAGCTCCTTGGCGAGGCTCTTCGAGAAGCCGACGATGCCGGCCTTGGAGGCGGCGTAGTTCGTCTGGCCCGCGTTGCCCGTGGTGCCCACGACGGAGGAAATGTTGACGATCGAGCCGCTCTGCTGGCGCATCATGGGCATGTACGCCGCCTTGCAGAAGTTGAAGGTGCCCTTCAGGTTCGTGTCGATCACGTCGTCCCAGTCGTCCTCCCCCATGCGGAGCAGGAGCCCGTCCCGCGTGATGCCGGCGTTGTTGACGAGCACATCGAGCGACCCAAAGTGCTCCGTCACCGCGTTGACGTGGGCCTGGGCGGCGTCGAGGTCGGCCACGTCCCCCTGCAGCGACAGCGTCTCGGTGCCCTGTTCTTCGAGCGACTCGACGAGGGCCGCCGCCGCGTCGGTCGACGAGCGGAACGTAAACGCCACGTGGGCCCCGGCCTCGGCGAAGGCCTCGACGAGGGCACGGCCGATGCCGCGCGTGCCGCCGGTGACGAGAACCGTGGAGCCGTGAAGGTCGACCTGCATAGTGCGGAGGACTGCGTGCTGTGAGCAGTGTGGTGAGGAGAAGCCCCGCCAATTTCGGAAGATTGGCAATCCCGTCCAGAAAGGCAAGGCTGCACGCGGTCCACACAGTCGGTCGGGCCGGTCGGGAATCGACGTCCGGGTCCGCCGGCAGATGAGGACGTCGCTGGCGAAGAACCGGTCCCGTCATCGCCGGGAGGAGCGCCCGGCGTCGTCGTCACGAACGCCCTTTTTCAGGCCCCGGGCGGTGTTCCCCTCGCCCCACCGCCAGGCAAACTCCTGCCGTCCGCCCCCGCCCGTCCGGCGGACGCGGAGCTTCATGCCGGAGGCGTCGGCGAGAATGTCGGTTCCCTCCACCCGCCGGGAGAAGTAAAGCGAGTTGCGGCGATACAGCGCGGTCTCGCCGCCCGCCACGAAGGCCTCACGGAGGGGGCCGTGGTCCGACTGAACGGGGCGGTACGTATTCCCGCCCACGTGAAGCTCCGTGCGGGCGCTGGGCCCTGTGATGATGCCGTCCCTGCCCCGCCCGACGAACCAGTACACGTCGATGTGAATTGTCTCGGCGTACTCCTTGCGCCGCTCGTCGAGAACGTCTCGGGCCTGCTCCTCGCGCAGGGACAGCACCCCCCTCTCCGGCTGGAGGGACATGAGCGAGAGCTCGAGGCTCCAGAAGGTTGCGTAGGTGCGGTCTCGGATGCTGGGCCCCGTCCCGATGTTTTGGAAGCTCGCGGACCACTTTTCGGTGAGCGACTCGAAGTCGCGCTCGACCTCGAACTGAATCTTGCCGTCGGCCGCCGCAATGGTGAGGGCCTTCACGGAGTCGGGATGGTGATCCACGGTTCGTTCCGCGGGCAGGAACCGCTGGGAGATTTTGCCCTCGTCGACCGAGTAGGTGTTGCCCCCGCCGCACCCCACGAGGGCCATCGCGGCGAGGCACGCCCCGAGGAGCCAGCGAAGCGAGGAGCGGGGAGGCGGCAGGGCGAATGCACCCATGGGATTGCGGCGGTTGGAACGGAGACCGGCATTCAGCATCTGCACTGTGCAGGGTGTAGCACTCGTCCCCCCGACACGCGTTCCCCGCCCGGGTCCGTGGCTACGCCTCCGTCAGACGCGCAATCTCTTCGGGGGTGCCGGCCCCCATCGCCTCGGCCTCTTCGTCCAGCGTGCGGCCCACGAGGCCCTGCAGCACCTGTCCCGTTCCTACCTCCACGAAGCGGGCGGCGCCGTCTTCCTGCATGCGGCGAAGCGTGGGCGCCCACTGCACCGGCGAGAGGAGCTGCTCCCTCAGGCAGCGCCGAATCTCATCGGGGTCCGTCGTCGGCTCGGCCGTCACGTTCGGGTACACGGGGCAGCGGGGCGCCTCGACGGGGACCGCGTCGAGCACCTCCGCGAGCCCTTCGCGGGCGTACTCCATGAGGGGCGAGTGGAAGGCCCCGCTGACCGGCAGCGGCATGGCGCGCCCCTCCACCGCCTCCGTCGCCTGCTCCACCGCCTCCACGTCGCCGGAAATGACGATCTGGCCCGGAGCGTTGTAGTTCGCGGGCCGCACCACCCCGTCCCCGTTCGCGGAGATGTCTTCGCACACCTCTTCGACGTGGGCCGTATCGGCCCCCAGCACGGCCGCCATGCGGCCCGGGCGCCGCTCGCCGGCCTCGCCCATGAGCTCTCCGCGCCGGCGCACCACCCGCAGGCCATCTTCGAACGACAGGGCCCCCGCGGCCGCCAGCGCGCTGTACTCCCCAAGGCTATGCCCCGCCACCATGTCGGGCTCCGGGCCGCCCGCGTCGAGCACCGCCATGGCCGCCAGGCTGTGCGTGTAGAGGGCCGGCTGCGTGATCTCCGTCTGCTTCAGCTTTTCGGTCGCCGTGTCCGCCTCCGCCCCCAGCCCGAACATCAACGAGAGCAGGTCAAAATCGAGGAGGTCGTTGGCGGCCTCGAAGCAGGCACGGGCTTCGTCGTGCTGTTCGTAGAGCTCGTGCCCCATCCCCACGGCCTGCGAGCCCTGTCCGGGAAAAAGAAATGCAGTTGCCATGTCACGATTAAAGTGCAAGGTTCGAGAGGTGCGCTCAGGATCGCAATGAGGACGGGCGACCGGCGCCCCCGGTCGCCTTTCCATCGTCAGCCGTAGGCCCAGGTGAGGTGGCCGGCGCCCCAGGTCAAGCCGCCGCCGAAGGCCGTCACGATGAGGTCGTCCCCCCGCTCCAGCTCGTCCTCCCAGTCGTACAGGCACAGCGGAATCGTCGCGGCGGTGGTGTTGCCGTAGCGGTCGATGTTGACCATGACCTGCTCGGAGGAGAGCCCGAGCTGCTTCGCGGTCGCGTCGATGATGCGCTGGTTGGCCTGGTGGGGCACGAGGTAGTCCACCCCCGCCGCGTCGAGGCCATTGCGGTCCAGCACCTCCCTGCATACGTTCGCCATCCGGTTCACGGCGAGCTTGAAGACCTGCCGTCCCTCCTGCTGGAGATAGTGCATGTGCGCGTCGACGGTCTCGTGGGTCGGCGGGTTGAGGCTGCCGCCCCCTCGCATGCGCAGCAGTTCGCTGTGCTCCCCGTCGACGTGGTGGACCGCGTCGTGGAGCCCCGCCTCCTCGTCGGCCTCCAGCACCACCGCCCCCGCCGCGTCCCCAAAGAGGATGCAGGTGGTGCGGTCCGTGTAGTCGACGATCGAGCTCATCTTGTCGGCCCCGATCACGAGCACCGTCTCGGCCTGGCCCGTCTCGATGAACTGGGCCCCCGTCGTAAGGGCGTAGATAAAGCCGCTACACGCCGCCGACAGGTCAAACCCCCACGCATTCGACGCCCCGAGGTTGTCCTGCACGAGGCAGGCCGTGGCCGGAAAAAACATGTCGGGCGTCACCGTGGCCACCACGATCAGGTCCACCGCGTCCGGCTCGATGCCGCGGCTGTCGAGGGCCTCCTGGGCGGCCGCCGTCGCCATGAAGGCCGTTGCCTTGCCGTCGTCGCCGAGGATGCGCCGTTCCTGGATGCCGGTCCGCGTGCGGATCCACTCGTCGCTGGTCTCCACCATTTCCTCCAGGTCGCCGTTGGTGAGCCGCGTCTCGGGAAGGTAGTGGCCGACAGACGTGATGGCGGCCTGCGGGGAAGCGGACGAGGGGGAAGGCATGGGACAAACGGACAGTGCGAAGAAGACGGGACCCGCCCGGGCACTACGCGGAGGAGGACTGAAACGCTTCTTCCAGGGCGTGGGCGACGTTCTCGGTGGCGATGGTGCGGGCCGAGTGAATCATCTGGGCAATCACGTCCGCCGTGGAGCGCCCGTGCCCCACGAGCACATTTCCGTTGACCCCGAGGAGCGGCGCTCCGCCCAGGGCTTCCGGATCGACCCCCTCGCGCCCCTCGTCGAGCACCCCCGCCACGAGCTTCTGTTCGTCGGGGGCGAGGCCCTGGCGCTCCATCTCCTGCTGACACATGTCCGACAGGACCGTCGACATGCTTTCCCCAAACTTGAGGAGGGCGTTTCCAACAAACCCGTCGCAGATAATGATGTCGGCGGCGTAAAAGAGCAGGTCGCCCCCCTCTACGTTGCCCACGAAGTGCACATCGTCGGCGTCCCGGAGCAATTCGTGGGCCGCCTTGACTTGCTCGTTGCCCTTGCCCGGCTCTTCGCCGATGTTGAGAAGCCCGACCGACGGCGGGTCGGTCTTGAGGACCTGCCGTGCGTAGACGGTGCCCATTCGGGCGAACTGGAGGAGATGGGCCGGCTTGCAGTCGACGTTGCTCCCGATGTCGAGGACCACGGAGGACCCCTTCAGGGTCGGGAAGAACCCGGCGATCGACGGGCGCTCCACGCCCGGGATGCGCTGCAGGATGAACATGGACGCCGCCATGATGGCGCCCGTGTTGCCGGCGCTCACGAAGGCGTCGGCGTGATCGTCGTGATGCGCCGCGAGGCCCTGGTGGATGGACGAATTGGGCTTCTGCTTGACGGCGGTCGACGGCGTCTCTCCCATGCCAATTGCCTCGGGGGCATCGACAATGCGGAGCCGCTCTTCAGGCGCCTCCGGGCGCGACGCCAGAAGGCCGTGGAGCTGCTCTTCGGGGCCCACGAGGAGCACCGACAGCTCGCCCTCCGTCTGGTGGAGGGCCTGAATGGCCCCCTCCACGACTGCTTCCGGGGCGTTGTCGCCCCCCATTGCGTCCACTGCGATACGCGATGCTGCCATACGAACCGTCCGTGTGTCTGCCAGAACATGCGTGCCGGAGAGACGCCTGTCGTCTCGCCGGGAAGGAGGGCACTGTTCCCCTCAGAAGTGCGGCGCCACTCCGGCGCAAACATAGGCGTACGCAGAGACAATCGCCGGACGCGCCTCCGTGTTCGGAACGAAGACCCGACAAAAAAGCAGCCAGCCCGGGGCAGGACGCGCGACGCATGGGATGGGCCGGCCCCGAATACGGGCCGCATCGGTGGGGAGGTGCCGGGCGACTGCCCGTTCCGCCCCCTACGCGATCAGCTCGTCGGACGGCTCGATAACCTGACGGCCGCGGTAGTGCCCGCAGTGCTTGCACGCCCGGTGCATCACCTTCGGGTTGCCACAGTTGTTGCACTCCATGAGCTGGGGGGGCTCCAACTCATTGTAATAGGTCGAGCGGCGCTTTCGGGTGCGCGACTTCGAATGTCGTCGTTTCGGGACAGCCATGACTCAGGGTCGTCGGGACAATGAACGTCGAATTCGTGGCGGAAGTCCGCCAAGCGCCTCGGGCAAAGGCTCCCGTATGATGGAAGGATCCCCGTCGGTGTTCAGAAGCCCGGCCTCATTTCGCGTAGAATTTATACCGGTGGGGCGGGCCTGACGAGGGCGCACGGCGCTACTCATCGTCTTTCAGCTCTTCCAGGGCACTCCAGCGTGGGTCAACGGGGGCACTGTCGTCCTCGTCGGCGTCGTCCGTGCCCCCGAACTCTCGTTCAATGGGCTCGTCTTCGGCCCCCGGGGCAATGCGACGCTGCGGAATGGCGAGGAGCAGCGTGTCGCGGACCATGTCCGTGAGGTCGATCTCCCGGTCGGAGGCGTCGAGCGGCCGCACCTCCTCGAACTCGTCCCCCTCCTGCCCCACCATGGACGGCGGCCCGAAGAGCACGTTGTACTGGCCCTCCAGGGCCTCGTCGTAGGGCTGAAGGGTGCGATCGCACGTCAGCTCGGCCGTGGCCGTCGCGTGCATCTTCACCAGAATGCGGTCGCGGTGGTACTGCAGCTCCGCGTCGACCTGCACGTCGCTGAACGTGGTGGGGTCCAGGTCGGCCTGGCTCGCCGAAGGGGCGAACTCCACATGGTGGATGCCCGTCGAAAGGGACGTGATGTCGATGGTCAACATGCGACCGAGCGGGACCATTCAGTCAACGCTATGAAGCCCAATTGGAATGATCCCCCCCGGTCAGAGTTCCTCCTCGCCCCGACCTTCGGCGGGGCCTCTCCCGGTTCGCCCCGCTCTTTCCGCCCTCACCTCCGTCAAGATTACAGGAATCCCTTCGGGGCGCGAAAACCTGGTCCGCCCTCATCCGTGCGACAGTGACTGCAATAAATCTTTTGATGTGGGGACGCGGCGCCGAAGAGCATTTCGCACGCTGCTGATGCCTCCGCCCCCGGCGGGCTTCTCCGCCTTGCGGGGCTTGCGGGGCATTCTCGTGGTGTTGCACCACTTCGTGCATCCGCCTCGTCCTCCGGACCTGTGCCAACCGACGGATTCCGACCGATGGACACGCAAAGCTTCAAGACCTTTAACGCCAAGCCGGACGAGGTGGAGCGCGACTGGTACGTCGTGGACGCCACGAACCAGGTCGTGGGCCGCCTTGCCTCCCAAATTGCTCGCGTGCTCCGCGGCAAGCACAAGCCGACCTTCACGCCGCACGTGGACACGGGCGACTACGTGATCGTGGTGAATGCGGACAAGGCCCGGTTCACAGGCAAGAAGGAGAAGCAGAAGGAGTACCACGAGTACAGCGGGTACCCGGGCGGCGATCACTCCCACTCCCCCGAAGAGATGCGTGCAGACAAGCCCACGTATATTATTAAGGAGGCCGTGGAGGGCATGCTGCCCACCGGTCCCCTCGGGCGGGATACGTTCAAAAAGCTGAAGGTCTACGCCGGCCCGGACCACCCCCACGAGGCCCAGCAGCCCGAGCCGCTCGACAACGCGTAGCGGTTCGCCTGTTCTTTTGCCGACGCACTTTTCCGAAATCCCGATTCCGTTCCTATGCCCAAGATGACCCAATACCAGGCCATTGGGCGCCGTAAGACCTCCACGGCGCGTGTGTATCTGCGCCCGGGCGACGGCTCCAGTTTCGTCGTCAACGAGCGAGACGCCGAGGACTACTTTCCGGTTGCCTGGCGCCGCCGCACCCTCGACCAGCCCTTCGACGTGACCGACACGATTGGTCAGTTCAACGTGAAGGTCAACGCCTCCGGCGGCGGCCTCACCGGACAGGCCGAGGCCATTCGGCTTGGCATTGCCCGCGCCCTCGTCGAGTACGACGAGGAGCTGCGCGCGCCCCTCCGCGACGCCGGCTACCTGACCCGCGACGACCGGATGGTCGAGCGCAAGAAGTACGGCCAGCCCGGCGCCCGGAAGAAGAGCCAGTACAGCAAGCGTTAGACAGTCGCGAATGGCGCGGCGCCGCGCCCCGAACGGGGTTCGTTCAGCGCCCGGCCTCCGCCGTTCAACGCTGCACCAATCAACCATACGGCCCGATGCGACAGTGGGTTGACCGCGCCTTGGGTTGAGAGCACGGGCGCGTGGGAGCGGCGCAGAGGATCTTGTGCCGTTCCACTTCCACGCCCCAACCTCCCCCCGAACCGTGGTTTCGCTGCGCAGGCGACGGTCGTAGTAGTGCAAACCCAATCTCCCACGCATTTGTAGATTCTACTATGGCTGACGAGACGACTACGGACACCCCTGACGTTCAGGACGAAGATGCCCCCGACGAAGACGCCCCTCAAACCCCGGACGACACCGCTTCGGACTCCACGAGCGAGGCAGCCGCTGCGGACACCGATGCAGACGCGCCCGACGAGAACGCCCCCGACGAAGATGCCCCCGACGCCGCGCCCCAAGACAAGGACGATGGGGACGACGCGCCGGAAGAGTCGTCTTCGGAGGAGGAGACCTCCCACCGCGTGACCATCGAGGAGCTGCTGAAAGCCGGGGCCCACTTCGGCCACCTGACGAGCCGGTGGAATCCGCGCATGGAGAAGTACATCTTCATGGAGCGGAACAACATCCACATCATCGACCTGATGCAAAGCCAGGTTCTCCTGGACGAGGCGGCCGAGGCGGCCAAGCGGTTTGCACGGCGCGGCAAGAAGATTCTCTTCGCCGGCACCAAGAAGCAGGCCGAGGACATCGTCCGCGAGCACGCCGAGGAGTGCGGCATGCCGCACATGGTCGACCGCTGGCTTGGCGGCACCATGACCAACTTCCAGACGATCCGGAAGTCGATCCGCCGCATGGAAGAGATCGAGCGGATGGACCGGGACGGCACGCTCGACAAGCTCAAGAAGAAGGAGAAGCTGATGCGGCTCCGCGAGCACGAGAAGCTGGAGGAGACGCTCGGCGGCATCCGCGACATGGCCAACCTGCCCAGCGCCATTTACATCGTCGACGTGCAGCGGGAAGACATTGCGGTGAGCGAAGCCAACAACCTCGGCATTCCGATCATCGCGATGGTCGACACCAACGGAAACCCGAAGAACATCGACTACCCGATTCCGGTCAACGACGACGCGCTGAGCTCGATCGAGCTGGTGACGTCGACCCTCACGGACGCCGTCCAGGAAGGCCTGCAGGAGCGCCGCATGAAGAAGGAAGAGAAGAAGAAGGCGGCCGCGTAGGGCCCACATCCCCCTCCATCGTTCCCGCGCTGCCCATTTCACCCGATCCCTCCCCAACCGACGAGACATGAGCGTTTCTGCCAAACAGGTAAAAGAGCTGCGCGACGCCACCGGCGTCGGCATGATGGACTGCAAAGAGGCCCTGCAGGAGACCGACGGCGACTTCGACGAGGCCGTCAGCCTGCTCCGCAAGAAAGGCCAGGAGGTGGCGGACGACCGTGCCGCCGTGGAGGCCGACGAGGGCCTCGTCGTGACGGCCGTGTCCGACGACGGCCACGCCGGCGCCATCGTCGAGATCAACTGCGAGACCGACTTCGTCGCCCGCAACGAGGACTTCCAGTCGTTCGCCGACACGGCCGCGGAGCGGGTGCTCGAAGAGACCCCCGACGACCTGGAGGCGCTGGAGAGCCTTCCCTACGAGGACGACGTGACGATCGAGGAGGAGTTGGTGGCCCTCACCGGCCGCATCGGCGAGAAGCTCACGATTCGCCGCTTCGACGTGCTCGAGAGTGAGGAGGGCCAGATCATCTCGTACGTCCACCCCGGCTCGAAGCTCGGCGTGCTCGTGGAGGTGCACGGCGACGGCGAGGCGGAGGAGACCGGCCGCGACGTCGCCATGCAGGTCGCCGCCCTCGAACCGATCGCCGTCACCCGGGACGAGGTGCCCGACGAGGTGAAGGAGGAAGAGCGCGAAGTGGCCCGCGAGGCCGCCGTCAACGAGGGCAAGCCCGAGCATGTGATCGATAACATTGTGGAGGGGAAGCTCGAGCGGTTCTTCGAGGACCACGTATTGATGGAGCAGGCCTTCGTGAAGGACTCGTCGGTGTCGGTAAAAGACATGCTCGACGACGCCGACCTGTCGGTGGCGCGATTCACGCGCTACGCCCTCGGCGACTGACGATGCGGGCGTGTTGCCCCTCGTCGGCCCCGCATCGGGCCGCAATCGGCCCGCGCCCGCACCGGACCGCCGCGCGACTCCTCTCGTCCGCCCAAGCCGCCTCAACTCTGTTCCCCTTTCCCAGCGGGGAGTCGTCCGACGCCCGCACAGCGAACCCGAACACGCACCTGACGGTGCCTCCCTTATGAGCGCTTCCCCCGACGACGAATCCACTTCATCCCTCGACCACCAGCGTGTGCTGCTGAAGCTCAGCGGCCAGGCCCTGTTGGGGGACCGGGAGTTTGGGATCGACGAGGCCGTTCTCCGCACCTACGCGAACGAGGTCAAGACCGCCGTCGAGGCCGGGGCCGAAGTGGCCGTCGTCATCGGGGGCGGCAACATCTTTCGGGGGGTGGAGCACGCCATGGAGGGCATGACACGGGCTCATGCGGACTACATGGGCATGCTGGCCACCATGATCAACGGCATGGCGCTCCAGGATGCCTTCGAGCAGGTCGATCTCGTCACGCGCCTGCAGTCGAGCATCAAGATGGAGGAGATCGCCGAACCGTTTATCCGCCGCCGCGCCATCCGGCACCTCGAGAAGGGACGGGTCGTCATTTTTGGGGCCGGCACCGGCAACCCGTACTTCACGACCGACACCGCCGCCGCCCTCCGGGGGCTGGAGATCGACGCCGACGTGATCCTGAAGGGCACCCGCGTGGACGGCATCTTTACCGCAGACCCCGAGGAGGACGCCTCCGCCGAGCGCTTCAAACAGATCCACGGACAGGAGGTCATCGATCGCGACCTGCGCGTCATGGACATGACCGCCCTCACGCTCTGTCAGGAGTCGAAGATGCCCATCGTCGTGTTCAACATGGGCACGTCGAACAACCTGCGGCGCCTCCTCGAAGGAGAAACCGTGGGCACCCACGTGCATTGGGACGAGGCCAAGGCGTCCACCGAACGGGTGCCGGCCTGACGGAATTCCCCGCGCCCACTCTCTTGCTCACCAACCGCCCTGTCGCCCATGCCCGACGACCCCATTCAGGACATTCTGGACGAGGCCGACGAGGAGATGGAGGAGTCGGTATCGTACATGCGTTCGGAGCTGCGCACGATTCGCGCCGGACGGGCCTCCCCGGCCATGCTCGAAAACGTGACGGTCGAATACTACGGCTCCCAGACCCCCCTGGAGCAGGTCGCCAGCGTGAGCGCGCCGCAGCCCGACCTCATCGTCGTGCAGCCGTTCGACCGCAACGCCATCGAAAACATCGAACGGGGCATCATGAAGGCCGACCTCGGCCTAAACCCGAACAACGACGGCGAAAAGATCCGCATTCCGATCCCGCCCCTCTCCGAAGAGCGGCGCAAGGAGCTCGTGGAGACCAGTCGCGAGCGGGCCGAAGAAACGAAGATTTCGATCCGCAACATCCGGCGCGACGCCAAGAACGAGATCCAGAACGTTGTTGAGGCGGAAAACTTCTCCGAGGACGTGCTCTACGGCGCCGAGGAAGACCTTCAGGACATCACCGACGCCCACACCGAAACGGTGGAGGGGCTTCTGGAGCAGAAAACCGAACAGATTATGGACGTTTAACCAAGACGCGACGGGGGAACTGGGGGGCGGCCTCGCCGTCCGCCCCGCTCCCGCCCGATGTGTGTTGGAGGGGTGACCGAGTGGTCGAAGGTGCTCGCCTGGAAAGCGAGTGTGCCGTTTTCACGGTACCGAGGGTTCGAATCCCTCCCCCTCCGCCGTCTGTCCCGCAGCCCGTTCCGTCCCGCACGCCCAGTCCCCGTCTTCCGCCCGGAAGGCGGGATTTCGAAAATGGGCCCCTCATTCGCGCTCCCACTCGTTCTTCCGCCTCCCCCTTATGATTCGTAGCATGACGGGCTTCGGGCGCGGCCACGCCAGCACCGAGGACGCCTCGGCGACCGTAGAAATCCAGTCGACGAACAAGCGCCACCTCAACATCTTCGTCCACCTTCCGGACCCGCTCCCCGAGGCGGAGTCGGACGTGCGGATGCAGATGAAGGAGGCCTTCGAGCGGGGCCAATTCGACGTCAACGTTTCCGCCGAGCTCAAGGGCGCGGACACCCTGCCGGTCGACGTGGACGCCGACGCGGCGATGCACCACAAGCGGCGCCTGGAGCAGCTCGCCGCGGCCGCACAGATCGAGGCGCCGATTCGGATCGATCACCTGCTGGAGTTTGAGGACATCTTTGCGGGGGAGGAGGAGCGGGAGGCGGCCAAGATTCAGCGCGCGTGGCCGGCCGTGACGCAGGCCCTCGACGCCGCCATCGACGACCTGCAGGCGATGCGCCGCGAGGAGGGCGACGCGCTGCGCGACGACCTGGAACGGCGCACCCGCGCCATCGACGAGCACCTCGACGCGATCGAGGCACGGGCCCCGGCCCGCGTGGAGGAGCGGCAGGCCCAGCTCCGCGATCGCCTCGGGGCGCTGCTCGACGACGAACCCCTCGACGCCGACCGCCTCGAAACCGAGATGGCCCTTCTCGCCGATAAGCTCGACGTGACCGAGGAATGCGTCCGCCTCCACTCCCACCTCAAGATGTTTCGGGAGGCCCTCGACGCCGACGAGCCGTCCGGCCGCAAACTGAAGTTCATCACCCAGGAAATCCACCGGGAGGCGAACACGATCGGGGCCAAGGCCGACGACGAAGTCATCTCTCGGCAGGCGGTGGAGATGAAAGAGGAGATCGAGAAGATCAAGGAGCAGATTCGCAACGTCGAATAGACTACTGGTTGAGAGTTGCGAGTTGGAGGGTTTCGTGTATGTCCCCCCGCGCCCTCAACCCAAAACGCTTACCCCTCAACACTTCCCGCCATGCCCGACCGCAACATCGTCGTACTGACGGCCCCGAGCGGCGCCGGCAAGACCACCATTGCCCATCGGGTACTGGAGGCGATGCCGGACATGCAGTTTTCCGTATCGGCCACGACGCGTGCCGCCCGCCCCGACGAGACGGACGGGGTGGACTACCACTTTCTCTCCCCCGAGGAATTTCGCGCCCGGATCGATGCCGGCGACCTGCTCGAGTACGAAGAGGTGTACCCCGATCAGTTTTACGGGACGCTCCGCTCGGAGGTCGAAGACCGGGCCAACGACGGGCCTGTGCTGCTCGACATTGACGTGAAAGGGGCGCTCAACGTCAAGCGCATTTTCGGGGACGACGCCCTCGTACTATTCGTGGCCCCCCCGTCCCTCGACGAGTTGCGGCGCCGGCTCGAAGGACGTGGCACCGAGGACCGTGAGTCGCTTCAGGACCGCCTCGACCGGGTCGAGCAGGAAATGGATCGGGCCGACGACTGCGATGCGGTGGTCGTGAATGATGACCTGGACCCTGCGGTCGAGGAAACCCTCACCCGAATTCGTCAGTTTCTGAGTTCGTGACGGCAGGCACAAGGTACACCCGTGGGCGCGACTGGACGGTCGTCCCTTCGAACACGTGCCCATGAGGCCGCACACGCCACCGGCGCCCACCGCCCTGGCCCTCACCTTCTTTCGAAGTAGCCCCGTTCTACCCATGGCAATCGAAACGTTAGACCTGGACAAGCTGGCCGAAAAGACCGGCAACCTCTACGAGACCGTCGCCATTCTGTCAAAGCGGTCGCGGCAGGTGGCCTCCGATACGCGCTCGGAGCTGGACGACAAGCTGTCCTACTTTGAGGGCTTCGGGCCGGAGATGGAGGACGCCCGCATGCAGGAGGAGCAGGAGAAGGTCTCCCTCGAGTACGAGAAACAGCCCGAGCCGACGGAAGTCGCCATCGACGAGTTTCTCGAAGACAAGATCTACTACCGCAAGCCCGACGACGAGTAGTCCGCCTGTTCGGCTCGCACGTCCGTGAGGGGGGACGGACTGCACGTGCGGGCCGTGCTCCCAGGCGAACGATCCGTCGTCGCCCCGTCCCCGAATCCGGCGTGTGATGTCCCCCCCTGCGGGCGTGCAGACCAGGGACCCACCGACCGGGCTGTTGCTTCTTCGTTGCTCCTCTCCCACCGATGCCCACCCCCCTCGACCTGTCCGGACGATGTGTGGTGCTGGGGGTCACGGGCAGCATCGCGGCGTACAAGGCCGCGCCGCTCGTGCGGCACCTGAAGAAGGCCGGGGCCGAGGTGCAGGTGCTCATGACCCCGGACGCCGAGCGCTTCGTGACGCCGCTTACACTCGGGACGCTCTCCGAGAAAGAGGTGTTGACGGACATCTTTCCGGAAAATGAGGAGGGGTCGTGGACGAAGCACGTCACGCTGGGCCAGTGGGGAGATCTTTTCGTCGTGGCCCCCGCCACGGCCCAGACGGTCGCCAAGCTCGCCCACGGCTTCTGCGACTCGATGCTCACGGCCACGGCCCTCTCCGCCCGCTGCCCGCTTCTGGTGTGTCCGGCCATGGACCGGGACATGTACCAGCACGCCGCCACGCAGGACAACCTGGAGCGGCTCCGAGAGATCGGGTACGAGGTGATGCCCGCCGCCCACGGCGAACTCGCGAGCGGCCTCGTGGGGCAGGGCCGAATGCCCGAGCCCGAGGCCATTCTGAAACGCGTGGCCGAGATGCTCGCAGAGACGGAGGCGCCTAGGGACGCGTCGCGGGCCGGGCACGACGTGCTCGTGACCGCCGGCCCCACCCGGGAGCCCATCGACCCGGCCCGCGTCCTCACGAACCCCTCGACGGGAACGATGGGCTACGCCCTGGCCGAAGCCGCGGCGGCGCGCGGCGCGTCGGTGACGCTCGTGACGGGGCCCACCGCCCTCTCTCCCCCGCCGGACGTGGAGGTCGTGTCCGTAGAAACGGCCGAGGAGATGAACGAGGCCGTGCAGGCCCGGCGCACGGACGCCGACTACGTGTTTATGGCCGCCGCGGTGGCCGACTACGCCCCGGCCGACCCGTCGACCTCCAAACGGAAGAAGACGGACGACGACCGGGTCTTGCACCTCCGCCGCACCCCCGATATCCTACAAACCCTTGGGGAGCATAAGCAGCCCGGTCAGGTCCTCGTGGGATTCGCGCTGGAGACCGACGACCTCCTCGACAACGCCCGGCGCAAGCGGGACGAGAAGAACCTCGACTGGGTTGTGGTCAACGACCCGACGGAGGACGGGGCCGGCTTCGGGGCCTCCACGAACCGGGTGACGCTCCTTCGGCCCGACGGCGCGACCGAGAACCTCCCCCGGATGCCGAAGGCCGAGGTGGCCGAGGCCCTGCTCGACCGCGTACTGGCCGCCCGCCACGAGCAAAGCACGTAGCTTTTACGACCGCTCTCCCATCCGATGCACGACCTCCTCCGCGAGCTGCGGGCCATCGTCGAGCACGAACGTGCGCTCCACGGAGACCTGCTCCCCGTGCCCCCTGCGGAGGATGCGACGGAGGCCGCACCGTCTCCGTCCCCCGACGCGCCCCCCACCGAAACCGACACGCCCTCACACGCTGCCCCCGACGACGCTGGATCCGATCCCGATATGCCCAACTACGATCTGTTTGGCAACCAGGTAGACCCCGCCGAGGACCCCTCCCTGCCTCCCCCGGAGCGCATCGAGGCCCTCATCCCCGACGACGCCCCGTACAAGGACGCCGACACGCTGGAGGAGGTGGAGCAGTACTTCGCCGACAACGTGCTCGTGCCGATCGACGAGGATCGGGAAAACCCCGTCTTTGGCGTTGGGGACCCCGAGGCCGACCTCGTCATCATCGGGGAGGCGCCCGGACGCAACGAGGACGAAGAGGGCGAACCGTTCGTCGGCCGGGCCGGGCAGCTCCTCGACAAGATTCTCGACGCGATCAACTTCGAGCGGGAGGACGTCTACATCACCAACATCCTGAAAAGCCGCCCCCCTCGCAACCGCAACCCGAAGTCGGAAGAAATCGACGCGCACCTGCCGGTGCTCTACAAGCAGATCGCGCTGCTCCGTCCGAAGATCATTCTCACCGTGGGCAAGGTGGCCGGCAACACGCTTCTGGATCGGAGCTCCTCCCTCTCCAACCTGCGGGATCAGGAGCACGACTTCTACGGCATTCCCCTGATGGCGACCTACCACCCGGCCGCCCTCCTGCGTAACTCGCAGTGGAAGCGGCCCACGTGGGAGGACGTCAAGTTGCTCCGCACCCGCTACGACCAGTTGACGGACGAAGGTTGACGGACGAAACCTGATCGCCCCCGCGCCGGTCTTCTTGTCTGGGGAGCGCTCCCGACTCTGGACCCTGCGAACGGACGCGTCTTTTCTTCTCCCCAAGTCTTTTTCCTTCCGTTCATGGCTGAAAACGACGACTCCCAGCGGTTCAATATTGACGAGTCGTCCCAGTCGTCCTACCCCCTCGAGAAGATGCGAGGCGGCACGGGCGAGCAGCAGCGAGAACAGGCACAGGCGGTCCACGAGCAGTCGGGGCGCGTCCCGCCGCAGGCCGTCGACGTGGAGAAGTCCGTCCTCGGCGCCATGCTCATCGAGCGGGAGGCCATTCCGCAGGCCATCGAGATCCTTCCGTCGGATGCCTTCTACGAGAGCAAGCACCAGAGCATCTACGGCTGCATCCAGGACCTCTTCGAGCGGGGCAACCCCGTCGACCTCGTCACCCTCACCGAGGAGCTGCGGCGCCGCGACAAGCTGGAGGAGATTGGGGGCGCCTACTACCTGACCGAGCTCACCACGCAGGTCGCCTCCGCGGCGAACGTGGAGTACCACGCCCGCATCATCGCGGAGAAGTCGCTGCTCCGCCGCATGATCGAGACGATGACGACGGTCGTGCAGAAGGCCTACGACCCGGGGGCCGATGCCTTCGAACTGCTCGACGAGGCGGAGAGCAAGATCTTTCAGATCTCGGACAACCAGCTCCGCAAGGCCGCCGCCCCGATGAACGAGGTGGTGAAAGATACCCTGGAGCGCCTCGAGACCATACACGGCCAGGACGGCGGCATTACGGGCGTGCCCAGCGGCTTTCCCAAGCTCGACGACCTCACGAGCGGCTGGCAGGACTCCGACCTCATCATCATCGCGGCGAGGCCCTC
>ERZ1034569.289-NODE-289-length-18872-cov-9.167827_pt1 | contig 18872 bp, 19 predicted proteins | sample MGYA00520706_ERZ1034569 | MGnify/ENA primary metagenome ERZ1034569 (study PRJEB33760, sample SAMEA4777722) | hypersaline lake metagenome | biome: hypersaline environment; feature: brines | place: Spain | collected 2014-08 | depth 0 m ...
GATGCGCGTCCACAAGCGGCTGATCGACATCGACGCCGACGAACGCGCGCTCCGCAAGCTGATGCGCATCCAGGTCCCGAACGACGTCTCCATCGAGATCGTCCTCGAGGACTGAGCGCCCGCTTTGCGAGCGCGAAGGTCGACGGACGGCCTCCGTCGGAACTGAACGGGACGGGGTGCAGCCCCGCGACGTCCTGTGGACGCGACGCCTCTCGGGACCGAGCGAACGCGTGGCGCCCACCGGACCCTGTCGGACGACCCCGAGCGGGGCCGGCCTCCCGGCGGTCGAACCGCGAACGGGCCCGGCCCCACGCCGTGACGGCCACGGTGCTCGCTTCTGTCGCTCCTCGCAGCTCCGCGCTACGGAGCCAGTTCAACCGACGAACAGCTCGGCCACAGCCGGAGGTCCGTGACCGCCCGACTGCGGATGTGACCGACCGGACACCGGATGGCTCTGCGGTCATCGCGGACGCCGACCCGGAGCGCACGGCCGTCGCGGCCCTCCGTCTCCTCGGCGTTGTCATGCTGGTGGTGGCACTGGGACTGTGGCCGTACACGGCGGCGGGGCTCCGGTGGACCCCCGCGTCGCTGGTGGTCGGCGGTGTCGTACCGCTCACGCTCCCCGATATCGCCGTCGAACAGGTCGCGAGCTAGGGGAAACGGAATCCTCAAGTGAGGCGCTCGACTCCCTAACGATGCGGGCTCGTAGATCAGCGGCAGATCGCTTCCTTCGCAAGGAAGAGGCCCGGGGTTCAAATCCCCGCGAGTCCATCGGAGCAGTGAGAATGGTCGAAGCGGGGTTTTAATCAGGGAAGTCGCAGCGCGCGAGCGAAGCGAGTGCGACCGTCTTCCCGTGGTTCAAATCCCCGCGAGTCCACTCTCGATCTCCCGCGTTTCCGAATCAGCAGACGGCAGCGGGTTGTCGGTACGGATGCGGCTCGGTGCTGGGCCGTGCAATTCCGCACCGCACCCTCGTTCCGTGAGGTGTCCCCGAGCAGTGAACTGGGCCACACCACCCCAAGTACCGGCCAGCGATCGAGCCGGGTCGCCGGGGGGGAGGACGACCGACGGTCACGACGTTGACCCGCACACCAGCACACGTGTCCTCGGATTCCGGCATCAATCTTCAGCGGATACGCGGCGAATTACCGCGATAACGACGGTATAGCGGCACGAAACGACTGGTATCTGACTAATCGACTCGTTATTCACTAATACGTGGGGATGGCTCGCTCTCCTCCGAACGCGAAATGCGACGGGAGCAGATCTCGGCGAACCCGCTTTCGCCTCCTCGCCGTGTCCCGGTTCGCTACCGCCGGGAACGAGTTCCTCCGAGAGGCGCCGCCTCTGGACTCAGGACCACTCCATCGACGGCGCAACTGAACCGTGGGCGCGGATAGCCGTGGGGTCAGGACTTCCGAAACGGGGTGGAGCCTGACATCGCACGAGCACGTCCCGTCGTCGAGGCCGACGACCAGCCGGCCGAACCTCGCACGGGGCAGCTTCACCCGGAGACCCGTGTCGGAGCCCGGAACGTAGGCATCGACGGGTCGTGGCCCTCGGCTTCCTCGATGCGGGGGGAGGTGGTCGAGGCCGCGGTGGCGGCGACTCGACCGTACAACCGGAGCGGTCCGGGTATCCTGCCCGCGGTGACGCTCCATGGGCCGAACACCACCGCGACGGGGGGAGTGTACAGACCAGGACTGTGCTGGCGGTCCTCGGTTCGACCGGGAACGGCGGCGCTCCCGCCTGAGACGGGACGCGAGCCCCGGGCGGTCCCCTCGTGTGTGGTACGCTCGACGGAGTCATGATAGCGCGTTGGACGCCGGGGCCGGTGGGTTTACTCTCGTCCGGCCACCAACTGCTCTCATGCGACGACGCGCGGTGCTGGCCGCGCTCGCGGGAGCGGGCGCCTTGGCCGGCTGTTCCTCGCTCGTGCGGCCGTCCGGGGGCGCGTCGCGGGACACGCTTACCCCAGCCCCCGTCGGGACGGACGGAGGGCGCGACGTGACGACAGCGACGCCGGCATCGTGTCCGGAGCTACCGACGAACGCCGAAGTGTACCTCTGTTCCGAGACGGCGGCCGAGGGACTGCAACTCCGCCCGGCTGGTGCCCGCGGCCGATGGCCCCGGCCAGGCGGAAGCGTATCGCCACGCGAGGACCGGTAAGCCGCTGGGGCGGGGCATCGCGACGCTCACAGCTGACCGACTCGACCGGCTCTGACCCGGAGGGCGCTCGTTGAGAGTTCGGCCAGTTACCATCCCCGGGCCCCAATCGTCGGTGTTCGGCCCGGACGACGGGCGGCCTCCGGTATGCGTTCCTCGTGCCGACGGTGTCGACCGGGACGTGGACGCGGAGGCGATTCCCCGCGGAGTCGCCGCCGGCAGCCGGGTCATGCGGCCGAGGCTCCGCCGTCTCGGCTCCCCTCGACCGCTACGTCCTGCGTGCGATACGCCTCTCCGAACCAGCGCGCGGCGGTGTGTGACCGTTGACTCCGGAGCACAGAGGTGCCGAGCGTGGTCACCGGGTCCACCCCTCTCCCGCTTCGCTCGCCGACCGATACACTCGCGTGCACCACCTGCTGTCCCCCGCATCCCCCCCGTCGCCCGTTCTCCCTTCAGCCGGCAGTTCCCCCGACGGGGTCCCGCGGGCCAACTATTAGACCCTGGCGCCCGCATCGGTCGACGATGGCGACGTTTTCAACACCGGCCATCGGTGGGGCGGACGGGCAGGCGTACCGATTCCTCGACACGCTGGCGTACGTGCGCGTTCCGGGGACGGCGACGGACGGCCGACTCTCCGTCGTCGACCTGCGAATGCGCGAGGGGCACACCACCCCGATGCACGTCCACGAGGACGCCGACGAGGCGTTCCACGTGCTCGAGGGCGAACTGACCGCGCACCGACCCGACGGGACCAATACAGTCACGGCGGGGGAGAGCGTCGTGCTGCCGCGTGGCGAGCCCCACGCCGTCGTCGTCGAGTCGCAGGCCCGTGCCGTCGTGAGCACGACCCCGGCGGGGTTCGACGAGTTCGTGACCGCCGTCGGCGAGCCGACGGACGACGAGACGGTTCCGACGGAGCCGCCGAGCGAGGCGGCCATCGGTCGCGTCGAGGAACTCGGCCCCGAGCACGGCATCAGCATCCGCGGCCCGCCGCCCCGGCCGTAGCGGCCCAAAGCTCACGCCGGCAGTTCGGGGGCTGCAGCGCCCTTCGGACTCATCGACACGCAGTGTCTCCGTGGGAACGACTGGACCGACCGCTTACCGTTCCACATCGAACGGCACGCTCCTGCCGAGAACACGGTACCCGCGACCCAGTGTGCCTCCCCCGGACCCTCGACCGCCGATACGCCGTGTGGCGTCGTTCGACGAACCGCTCCCGGTGAGTAGCTAGCCGGCGTCAGGCTCTCGATGGGTGACGTCGGTGATCTCAACTCGAACTCCGGGGTCCCGCCGGCGTGTGGTGGTTGAGGTCGATGGCGACCGTCCCCCCTATCGGGATGAACGCTTCTGTCGTGCTGGCCCTCCGACCACCGGAGGACGTGCCGTCTGCCCCGTCGCTGCTGGGTCGGGGACGCGGGTCCGTCGAGCGAGTCAGCACGCCCCTCGATCGCTCACCGCATCACCGCTCCGAGGTGACTCCGAGAGCGGTCCCCGTCCCCTGCGTCGGGTCGACCGGTTCCTCGGTGAGACGGTCGGCCCGCGACTGTTAGCCGATCACCAGGGACGGCGACGACGCTCGGAACGACGCGGTGGCGGGCAGGCGGCACGTGGCGCATCCGAGTGTCCGCGCCGGGCGAATCAGGGCGCGACTGTGTTCGCGTGGTGGGCGGCCTCAGTCCGCCTCCGCGCCCCCGACGGAGAGGTACTCGTCGAGCAGGTCCTCACGCTCGTTCAGTTCGTCGACGGTCCCCCCCCACGCGTTCGCCCCTTTCTCGATGATGTAGGCCCGTTCCGACAGTTCGAGGGCGAAATCCACGTTCTGTTCGGTGATGACGACCGTCACGTCCTCGGCGACGACCTCCGAGAGCACGTCGTAGAGGTCATCGACGATGACCGGCGCGAGCCCTTCCGTCGGTTCGTCGAGCAGCAGGAGATCAGGGTCCTGGATGAGTGCACGTGCGACCGACAGCATCTGCTGTTCCCCCCCGGAGAGGTTCCGACCACGGTTCTCGCGGAGTTCGTCCAGAACGGGGAACACGTCGTACATCTCCTGGATGTCACGCGGATTGCCACTCGACATGTCACGGGCGACCTGCATGTTCTCGGTAACGGTGAGCGTCGGGAAGATACGCCGCTCCTCGGGAACGAGTTTCACCCCACGATTCGAGATCTTATCGACCGAGTCATCGGCGATATCCTCACCCCGGAACTCGATGCGCCCCTCACGACGCGGGACCGTCCCCGTGATGGTGCGAAGCGTCGTCGTCTTCCCGGCGCCGTTGCGGCCCAGCAGCGCGACGACCTCGTTCTGCTCGACCTCGAGATCCAGGTCGAACAGTATGTGGCTGTTACCGTAGTAGCTGTTCACGTCCTCCAGGGTGAGGACACTCACGCCATCTCACCTCCATCGTCGCCGCCGTCCGTCCCGAGTCCGGCCTCGAGCTCTTCGTCCCCCTCGAGCCCGAGATACGCCTCCCGGACCTGCTCGTCGGAGAGTACCTCGTCGGGCGTGCCATCGGCGATGAGCGAGCCGTTGTCGAGTACGAGGATACGGTCGGAGATACCGACCACGACCTCCATGTCGTGTTCGGTCACGACGAACGTGGTGTCCGTCTCATCGTTGAGTCGGCCGATGAGCTGGACCATCTGTCTGGTCTCCGTCGCGTTCATCCCTGCGGTCGGTTCGTCGAGCAGGACGACCGACGGGTCCGTGCCGAGCGCGAGGGCGATCTCCACCTTCCGCTTGTCACCGTGCGAGAGGTTCGCACACTCCGTCTCGGCGACGTCCTCCAGGCCGACCAGTTCGATAACATCCCACGCGCCGTCCGTGAGTTCGGAGTCCTCACTCGTGATGGCCGTGATATCCGTCGTCCGGTTCTCGCGGGTGATCCGGGCGATCCGGACGTTGTCGAGCACGGTGAGGCCCTCGAACAGGTTGTTGATCTGGAACCCCCGCGAGAGTCCGAGGTTGGCGATGTCGTTGGCGGAGCGGTCGGTCACATCGATGAGGTCACCATCGCGACCACGGAGCCTGACGGTGCCGCTCGTCGGGTCGAGTCGGCCGGTGAGCAGGTTGTAGAAGGTCGTCTTGCCCGCGCCGTTCGGGCCGATGATGCTCGTGATCTCACCGGCATGGATGTCGACCGTTACGTCATCGACGGCGACGAGCCGGCCGAACTGTCGGCGGAGATCCTCCGTTTCGAGGACCGGACTCACGCCTCGGCACCTCCGAAGAGCCCCTCGGGTTTGAGAAGTAGAACGACGATCATCGCGATGAACGGGATGAGTTGGCCCGCGCCGGCGACGATGAGACTGCCGACGGCGATCGAGATGCCGACGAGATACGCGCCGACGAACGCCCCGGCGAACGAACCGAGCCCCCCGATAACGGCGATGACGAAGGCGTTGATGATGACCTGATTCCCGAGCGCGGGCGTGATCGATTGTGTCGGCACTGCGAGGGCCCCCCCGAGCCCGGCCAGTGCCGCACCGACGAAGAAGACGACCGTGTACAGCCGCGGAACGTTCACGCCCAGTAGCGCCGCCATGTCGCGGTCGGATGACGTCGCCCGGACCAGTCGGCCGACGTTCGTCGTCTGGAGCACGACGAAGATCGCAGCGAGCACCACGATCGACATCAGGATCACGAACGCCCGGTAGTTGGGTAGCGAGAGGCTACTGGTGAGCGTCAGGCTCCCGGCCAGCAGTCCCGGCGGATCGACCACGTTCGATCCGGAGCCGAACGTCGTCTTGACCACGTCGGTCAGCATCAGGACGAACGCGAACGTGAGCAGGAGTTGATCGAGCGGTTCGCGGTCGTAAACGCGCCGGATGAACCCCGCCTCGATGAGAACACCGACGAGCCCGGCGGCCAGGATCGCGACCACGAGCCCCGGCCAGAATCCGATGCCGAGCAAGCCGATGAAGGGGATCGATACTGCCCCGATCGCCCACAGTGCGGCGTAAGCCCCGATCATATACAGGACACCGTGTGCGAAGTTCAACACGTCGAGCACACCGAAGATGAGACTCAGCCCGACCGCGATGAGGAACAGCCGAGCCCCGATAGTGAGTCCAGTGATGAGCTGGTCGAAGACTAGCCCCAATGATACCATACCGTGTTACTCAGATACTGCATGATTAAAGCTTACGCACCCGGTCAACTACGGGATAGTATACCGGGTCTCCGTCCGGACGCTTCCCAGTGGATATTTATGATAGATAGCCGAACGGGAGGTCAGGATGTCGGACGACCGCACTCAGCAAGACAGCACGAGTAGCGACGGGACATCGAGAGGACTGAACCGTCGTCACTTCCTCGCTGCAGCGGGAACGGGCGCAACAGCAGCCGTCGCCGGCTGTACCGGACTCGACGGTGGTGGCGGTAGCGATACGATCAAAATCGGGGGCGTCTACCTGCTCTCGGGGATCGCACAGGCACTGGGGACCTCGTCCGCGAACGCGGCGGAGGTCGCCGTCAAGCAGATCAACGAGAACGGTGGCATCAACGGCAAGGACATCGAGATCGAGGTTCGTGACCACGGTGAGGACCCGCAGGCGCAGATTCGGAGCCTGGCACAGGAGTTCAACGCCGACGTGATGATCGGGCTGACCTCCTCGGGCGTGACGCTCGCGTCCGCCCCGACCATCGAGTCGCTGGGCGTGCCGTTCACCCTCACCGACATCGGGACGCCGTACATCACGGAGCCCGACACGGAGTCGTACGGCAACTACTTCGAGTCCGACAGCGGGAGGGCGGCGTTCACCCCGAACATGTTCCGGACGAACTCCAACACGTCCCACATGACCTACGCCATCGCGAAGTACGTCGCCGACAACTACGGCGAGTCCCGCGTCGCCAACATGGGGCCGGACTACGCCTACGGCCAGCAGTGCTGGGACTACTTCAAGGCGTACTCCGAGGGGCTCGGAATGAACCACGAGTACGTCACCAGCGAGTTCCCGTCGCTGGGCGCAAGCGACATGACGCCACAGATCAACTCCGTGCTCAGCGCCGACCCGGACCTCCTGTTCACGAGTTTCTGGGCCGGCGACGCGACGACGTTCATCTCGCAGGCCGCCGAACAGGGGCTCTTCGAGGAGGTCGACGACGTCTTCGACACCATCGGCGCGGACCCGACGGTGTACGAGGCGCTCGGCGACACGACGCCCGAGGGCATCCACATGTCCGGCTGGTACTGGCCCACCGCCTACGACAACGAGAACAACCAGGCGTTCCTCGACGCGTACCGCGAGGAGTTCCAGGACGACGATACGACGCCGAGCATCCCCGGCTTCACCGGCGGGAGCACGTACGCGGCCATCTACATGTACAAGAAGGCCATCGAGGCGGCCGGTGGGACGAACCCCGAGGACGTCATCTCCGAGCTAGAGGGGATCACCATCGACAACGACCCGCGCGGCCAGACGACGATCAAGGAGGACACGCACCAGGCGACCGCGCCCTGTGTCATCGGTGAGACCAGCTTCGACGCCGACGTGCCGTACGACGGTGCCGGTCTGGTCAACACACAGACGTACACCCTGACTCGGGAGCGCTCGCTGGAACTCCTCGACGGAAGCGGGCTGGGTCCCGGGCTATAGATGAGCTACGGTGTTCGCGAACGACTGCTCGCTCCCGACAACCGGATGCGGGTCGTCGGGGTCGCAGCCGTGGCTATCGTGTTAGTCGCCGCTCCGTTCGTCCTCGGCGGGTTCCAGACCTCGCTGCTCGCGCGAACGCTCGTCTTCGCGCTGTTCGCCACGGCGTTCAATCTGCTGTACGGCTACACCGGTCTGCTCTCGTTCGGACACGCGATGTTCGTCGCGGCGTCCGGCTACACTGTCGCGAAGATCGTCCAACAGGTCGCGCCCGCGCTCGGCATCGAGAGCATCTTTGGCGGCGCCGCGCTGATGGTCGTCTGGATCCTCGCACTCGTGATCGGAACGGCCATGGCGGCGCTGCTCGCCGTGTTCATCGGCTATCTCTCGGTCCAGCTCGAGGAGATCTACTTCGCCATGATCACCCTGTCGTTCAGCATGGCCATCTGGGTCATCGTCAACCAGGACATCATCGGGAGCGCCCTCGCGGCGCTCGGCATCGGCGGCGGCACGTTCACGAACGGCTCCGACGGGCTGACCTTCCGGCTCGGGGAGGTGGACCTCTTCGGGCTGGAGTTCCGGCTCGTCGATATCGCGGACCCGATCGCGTTCTACCTCCTGACGCTGCTGGTGGTCGCCATCGGGATGTACGCGCTCTACCGGGTCATCAACTCGCCGTTCGGGACGACGTGTCAGGCGATCCGTGAGAACCCGGAACGGGCGCGCGCACTCGGCATCGACACCCAGTTCCACTCGTGGATGACCTTCATCATCTCGGGAGCGTTCTCGGGACTCGCGGGGGCGATGCTCGTCATGCTGAAAACGGGAATCCTCCCGTCCGACGCGTTCTGGACCTCATCGGCGACGCCAGTCGTCATGACGGTCATCGGCGGGCCGTACGCGTTCCTCGGCCCGGCCGTCGGGGCGTTCACCTACGAATACCTGCGATGGATCATCCGGCAGTACCCGCTGCTGGAGGAGTTCTGGGAGTTCAGCTTCGGCTTCCTGCTGCTCATCGTCGTGCTGTTCTTCGACAACGGCGTCTACGGGGGTATCCAGCGGCTCCGCGAGTACGTCTCGGACCGACAGGAGTAGCTTCTACCACTCCTTCGTCCGTTCCCTCGTTCGGTTTCACTCCGTCCACCGAGGAGCCCCCTGCGAGTCAGCGACACGGCCCTACTGCGCCGGGAGTGACACGCCCGTCAGTCCCCGCTCGACCGGGCCTTGTCGAACCGACTCGCCGGGAGCAGCAGTTCCTCCAGTCCGGGGAGGTGTTTCACGTTGAACACGACTTTCATGCCGTCCGAGACCGGGGCGCTCACGCAGGAGAGCCGAACGCCGCGGTCGATCCACTCCTGTGGGAGGATGTGGCTTGAGTGCATCGGCATCTCGCCGTCGATGATGGCGACGGCGCAGTTGGTGCAGGCGCCGCCGCGGCAGGCGAAGGGCCAGGCGTGGCCGGCCTCCTCGGCGGCCTCGAGGAGCGGCTGGCCGGGTTCGGCGCGGAACTCGCCGTAGTCGCCGACCTCGAGGTCGGTATCGGCGGCCTTCTCGAACAGGTCGGCGTCGGTCAGCTCCCAGCCGTGGTCCGCCAGCGCCCGGTAGTCGAGATACTGGACGGGGACGCCGACGGGGTCCGGTTCGGCCGGCTCGGGGGTGTTCTCGGCCTCGGCCGGCGACCCGGCGTCGTCCGTGTCCGGGTCGTAACCGGCCTGGATACGCTCGTACGCCCGGCGGATACGCTGGAACGCGGCCGCGGAGCCGCCGTGGTCCGGATGCGCCTCGAACACCTGCTCGCGGTAGGCCTGCTCGATGGTGTCCTCGTCCGCGTCCGGCGACACCCCCAGGACCTCGAACGGAGAGTCCACACCGAACCCTACGTCCTGACGCTCATAAAATCCCCTTTTGCCGGCGAGTTATCGCTCAATGTCATGGATTACCATGTCAATCCGGTCCGTTTATGTAGCTGTCTCGCAAGGATGTGGGTAGTTCCCATGAGTTTATATCCCACGGAACAGTGGTTGACGGCGTACGGGCGGGCGCTCGACGGGAGTGCCGCCCTCGACGACCTGGCCGACGGTTGGGGTGTGGGGTTCAACGGTGACGTGCTGCTCGCGATCGAGGACGTGCCGCTCGCGGAGACGACCATCGGGGAGCTTCCCGACGAGGTGATGGCGGACCTGCCCGAGGACATCCGTGCGGGCGTCAGCGACGTGACGCTGGCCGAGGCGCCGACGGAGTTCGGCGGCCGCCTCCGCACGGCGCTCCCGGCGTCGGTCCAGGACCTGCTCCACCAGATCGAGTCGAAGGTCCACGATGGGACCATCTACGCCTACGTCGGCCTGGAGGCGGGCGACTGCACCGGGACGGCGGTGCTGGAGACCCCCGGCGACCGCGAGGTCGGCTACGTGGTCCACGGGCCGTACGAGACCTGGCGTCGCATCATCGACGGGCGCCCGGCCGTCTCGGCCGTCCTGAGCGGTGACCTCGGTGTCACGGGGAACAGGCTCCGGCTACTCCGGTACGCCTCCGTCCTCCAGCTGCTCGGCGACATCGCCGCCGAGGTCGAGACCACGCACCTGTTCCCGGGCGGGACCGCCCACCCCGGTGAGGTGGTGCTCGACGAGGCCGTCCGGCAGCCGGTCATCCTCGGCCGCCTCGCCGAGCGTCAGGTCAGCCTCGCGACGAAGGCGCTCAGCCCTTTCTGACGCCCTGCCCGTGGCGAACGCGGCTCGCCCGGGCGGTGGCGCCCCCGCTCGACGACGGCTGACGCGGGCGTCCCCGCCGTCGGCACCCGTACTGTTAGGTGGCGGTCGGTCCACGGATGGGCCATGCCCGCCAGAGCGAGCGGTCCGCCGACGGGGTACGAGACGACCCTCCGCTGGGAGGGCGGCGTCGAGTGGCTCGTCCATCCGGAGGAGACGATGCAGCGCGCCAGCCAGGCGCTCGCGACCGACGACGGGGTCTACCTCGTCGACCCGCTCGACGCGCCCGGCCTGGACGACCGCATCGCCGAGATGGGGGAGGTGGCCGGCGTCGTGCTCCTCTCCATCTACCACACCCGCGACGCGGGGCCGCTCGCCCGGCGCCACGACGTCCCGGCCCTCATCCCCGCGCCGGTCCCCGACGCGGAGCTGCCGGAGCTTGCGGTCCCGGTCGAGCGGCCCGACGTGGGGGCGTCCCTGGGGGAGTACGAGCTGCTGGAGGTAGCCGCCGGGTCGGCGCTGGGCGCTCCCTGGTTCGAGTACGCCCTCTGGAACGGCGAGACGCTCCGGGTCGGCGAGTCGCTCGGGACGGCCCCGTACATGCGCGTCGGCGACGAGCGGCTGGGCGTCATGCTGATGCGCCGGTTCGACCCCCCCACGGCGCTTCGCGGGCTCGACGCCGAGCGGATCTGCTCGGGCCACGGGCGCGGCCTCGACGAGGACGCGGCGGCCGCGCTGGAGGCGGCGCTGGATAACGCCCGCGAGGACCTGCCGCGGGCACTGCTACACAACGGCGTGGACCAGGCCCGGACGATACTGGCCGCGCTGCGGTCGTGAGGCGAACTGCCGCCACAGTGGTCGGATGTCCGGGACCGTGACACGGTTTCCGAACGCACAGGTCGCGTGTTCCGTTCGCTGCTCCGGGGAATCAGCTATTACTCCCGAAACCCGGGAGTTGCCAGGAAACGTCGGATACAGGCCGATTCCCCCACGGGCAGGGAGACGGCCGGGAGAACGGGAGCCGGATCAGGAGATGAGCGTCTCCTCGCCACGCTCGACGACGACGCGACAGGGCGGGGAGATCTTGTTGTAGGCGCGGCGGAAGGCGTCCTTGACGAGGTCGGCGTCCTCGGGGTTGCACCACGCGGTGAACAGCCGGTCGCCGGCCTGGACGCGGGCCGCGGTGCCGACGATCTTCCCGAACGACTGGCGCATCCCGTCGGAGACACGGTCGGCGCCGGCGCCGGTGGCCTGCTTGTTCTCCCGGATGACCTGGTGGGGGAACTTCCGGAGGATCATCTTGTAGTCCCCGTCCTCGCCGAGCAGTTTCAGCATCCGACGGTTGGCGGACAGGCGCGAGGACTCCAGCGAGCCGTGCCGGAGCTGGCAGGACTCCTCGAGGACCAGCGAGATCTGGACCTCGTACTCGTCGGGGTCCTTATCGATCTGGCCCATCTTGTGCTGTGCGATCTTCGACCCCGGGATGCCCGTGATGTACTCCCGTCGCGTGTACGACGGCTTGTCGATGTCCCGGTACATCGAAGCCGGTTTGTCGCTCATATTAACCAAGATGACGCCCACGAGCGGTATGAACGCTTCGGAACGCCGCGTGGCCGGAGCGCGCCGTCCCCGCCGCTCGCCGCCCGGGCGAGGACCGTTTGGCTTCTTATACCCGGGCGCTGTCGCCCCGGATATGGAGGCGGATCTCGTGCTGGCGCCGGTCGACGGGAGCGACAACGCCGCCGCGGCGTTCGAGTACGCCGTGGCGGTGGCCGAACGCTACGACGCGGAGGTCCACGTCCTGTTCGTCATAGGCGAGGAGGTCGCCCGCCCACTGCAGGACGGCGTCATCGACGGCGACACGGTCGCCGAGACGACGATGGCCGCGGTCCAGCCCGTCCAGGACCGGCTCGGCGGGACCGACGTGCCCTCGACCCACTCGGCGGCGCACGGCTACTCGACCGAGCGGCTCACCCAGCACCCCGGCAGCGTCATCGTGGAGGTGGCCGAGCAGCTGTCGGCCGACTTCGTGGTGCTGCCGCGCGAGCCCGTCACCGGCGACCCGGAGGCGGCCATCGAGAAGGCCGCACAGTACGTCATCGCGCACGCCGACCAGCCGGTGCTGTCGGTCTGAGCGGTCGCGACTCCGCACGTTTTTGTCGGATTGCGCCGAACGACGCCTGTGAGCGAGCCCATCCCGACGGGGTGTTCGACGGTCGACGACCTGCTCGGCGGCGGCCTCGAGCGGGGTGCTGTCACCCAGATCTACGGCCCGCCGGCGGCCGGCAAGACCAACCTTGCCCTGTCGGCCGCCGTCGACGTCGCCGCTCGCGGCGGGAGCGCGCTGTACGTCGACACCGAGGGGCTCTCGGTCGACCGGCTGGAGCAGCTCGCCGCCGCCCGGGCGGCCGACGCCCCCGACATCACCGTCGAGGACCTCGCCTCGCGCATCATCATCACGGAGGCCTACGACTTCGACGACCAGGCCGAGGCCGTCCGCGACGCCGCCGAGTTCGCCGAGCGGGTCGACCTCGTCGTCCTCGATTCGGCCACGGGCTTCTACCGGCTCGCCCGCGACGACGACGACGGCGGCGCCGCCCTCCGGGACGTCGCCCGGCAGGTGACCCACCTGCTCTCCATCGCGCGCAAGCACGACCTCGCGGTCGCCATCACGAACCAGGTGTACTCGGACCCGGAGAGCGAGTCCGAGCGCCCCCGACCGCTGGGCGGGCACACCCTCACCCACTGGTCCGGCGTCGTGCTCCGGGTCGAGCGGTTCCGGGCCGGCAACCGCCGCACCACCCTGGAGAAACACCGCTCGAAACCCGCCGGCGACACCGCCCGCTTCCGCATCACCGAGACGGGACTGGAGGGTGTCGAGGACGGCGAGGAACGCTTCTGACCGACCCGGGGCACGCACCTCCGGCCGCTACCCCTCGTCGGCGAACCGGTCGCGGGTCCGACGGGCCAGCGCGGCCGTCTCGTCCGTCAGCTGCTCGTCCTACAGCGCCCGGTTGAGCGCGTCGACGGCCTGTTCGATCGGCCCGGCCACCGGGTCGGAGCTGTCCTCGCGGAGTTCGAAGACGACGACGACGAGCCCGCCGCCGGGGAGCGACGCGACCGACTTCGACTCCGGGAACTCCGTCCCGTCGGCGCGGAGCCCCGTCCCCAGCCCGGTCCACTCGCCCTCGGCGTCGACGGCCGGGAGTATCTCGGCGCGCGTGCGCTCGACCTCGTCCTCCGGGTGTACCGCCTGCCATGCCGTCCCCAGCAGCGCCTCGCGCCCGTAGCCGTAGAGGTCGCAGTAGGCCTCGTTCGCGTAGGTGAACCGGCCGTCCGCGTCGATGATGCAGATCCCCTCACGAGTGGCGTCCATCGCCGCCAGCCGCTGTTTCCGGTCCAGCTCCCGTCGGGACCGCTCCGTCTCCCGGCGGATGCGGTTGGCCAGCACCGTGTAGTGACCCTCGCCGGAGCCCTTGCGGAGGTAGTCATCGACCCCCCGCGAGATGGCCTCGGCGGCGATCTCCTCGCTCCCCTTCCCCGTGTACAGCAGGAACGGGATGTCGGGCCGGCGTTCCCGGACCGCGGCGAGAAAGGCCAGTCCGTCCTGCCCCGGCATATCGAAATCCGAGAGGATGCAGTCGAACGGCTCCGTAGCCAGCCGCTCCAGCGCGGCCTCGGCGCCGGTCTCGCCGGTCACGGCCAGTCCCTCGTCGACCCGCTCCAGATACCGGCTGACGAGGTCCAGCATCGCGTCGTCGTCATCGACGTGGAGGACGCGGATGGCGTCGTCATGCGATGGCCGGGCCATGTAGTCGGACCTGGGACTCACCCCTGATACGTGTTACTCGGATCCGGCTTACAGGCCCGTCGAGTCCACGGGCGTTCGAGCCCTATCGCGGGTATGAGCACGGCCCGGAGTACGACACGGATTTCCGCGAGCAGCCGACGGCGTACCGCGTCGGCCGCGGCGATGAGGGGCCGTTTGAAGTCGAACCGCACAAGAGCGAACTCCACTCCGCTGTGGGAGATCAAGACCGTCCCCGAGGCCGAGCAGGGTGCGCCCGACGCCCTCGTCAACTACCGCGAGCGCGACGAGTCCCCGGGGATGGACATGGCGCGCATGTCGAACTGAGCGACTCACTACGTCCTCATCCGTGGGGCCGTTCCAGCGGAAACGGGGTGTTGGTCCGTCCCGACTAACGGCGTTCGTTCTTCCACTCCTCCTTGCGCTGCTGATAGGCCTCATCGTCCTGGACGGCGTCGAGATGATCACGATACACCTGCGAGATGTGGTACTTCTCCTCGTCGTACCACTGCTGGGGGTCGCGCTCCTCGCCGTCGTCGTCGTACTTGCGCCCACCGGGGTACTTCGCGTAGCGGAGGCTCCGCGTCCAGCCCATCTGGAGGTATTTCCGGGCCATATCCTGGCCGACGAAGTCGTCCCGCTCCCGGTACTCGCGGAACCGCTCATGGATGGCCGCCGCGGCCTCCTCGGCCTCCTCCAGCGTCCTGATACCCCACAGCGGGAGTAGTTCGTCCTTGTACGGCTGCACCTTGAACGCGCCCTGTTCGCCCCGTCCGACCTCGTACACCTCCGGGTGCTCGCGGAAGTCGGTGTCGTACTCGGGGTCGCCGTCGCCCATACCCACCGGTTCGGGCCCCTCGCCCTTCCATCCCACGCGGCCCGGGCGAGGCCCCCGCCCGCCTACCCCAGCCGAACGGGGTTCTCGGTCGGCACCACGTCGACGGTCACGTGGTCGCCGACCGCGCACGAGTGACCCGGGTGGACCACCTTCGCGCCGAGTCCGTTGCGGCCGACGAACAGCGACAACCCCGTCGCGGGGGCGCCGTCCACCCGGACCGCCACGTCGCCCCAGGTCACGTCCCGGCCCTCGGCGACGCCGACCCGCTCGCCGAACAGCGAGAGCGACCCCGCCGCGTCGTGCCCGTACGCCCCGCCGCCGGCGTAGTGCCGCAGGCCGCCGTCCAGCGCGACGCCCCCGTCGCTCGCGAGCGCCGCCCAGCCGTCGCCCGGGTGTGCCGGCCGGTCCAGCCGGACGTACGTCTCGCCCGCCTCGACGACCGTCCCCGTCCCGTCCCATGTGACCGGCGTGACGGTCACGTCGGCGGCGGTCCCGAGCCGCGGCGAGCCCCGTGCCCGGAGCAGGTTCGCGTCGCGGGGCCGCAGTTCCAGGTGGACGTGGTTGGCGACCCAGGGGGCGAAGAAGCCCGACCGGACGAGCCGGCCCAGCGACGCGCCCGGCTCGACCCGGTCGCCCGGCTCGACGGCGGGGTCGACGTGGAGGACCCGGGCCATCCAGTCGGCGTCGGCCGGGGCCGACAGTCCGGGCGTGGCGGCCACGTCCACGGCCACCAGCAGGACGGTGTCGGTCGCCTCTGCGTACTCCTTCGTCGGCACCCGCCGCTCGTGGCTGTCGACCACCTCGCCGGCCACGGGCGAGGGCGCCCGGTCGTCGTCGCGGTCGGGGTACAGGTCCACGGCGCAGCCGCGATTGTGGGCCGGATACGGCGAGTTGTACAGCGAGAAGCGCTCGTAGCGGGCGAGGAGCGCGTCCCCGAGCGTTGGCATACGTACGGTTGTGGTGGCGGGCGTTTAGCCGCGTCGCTACGCCCTGTCGTCCCCGTCCGCCGGCACCGTCACGTCGAACGCCGCCGGGTCGGCGTCCGAGACCGCGGGGAGCCGCCGGAGCCGCGGCCGCAGGAGGACGTAGCACCCCGTGAAGCCGAACCCGAACGCGGCCAGCCCCATCGTCGCCGTGGTCCCCAGCAGTTCGGCGACGAGGCCGCCGGCGAGCGAGCCAAGCGGCAGCGTCGCGCCCGAGGCGGTCCCCTTGAGCGACGACACGCGGCCGAGGCGGTCGGCCGGGAGGACGGTCTGGTTCAGCGTCGCCGTGAGCACCCCGCTCGCACCGGCGGGCACCCACGCGAGCCCGAACAGGACGACGGCGAGCCACGGCGACGGCGCGTACGCCGCGGCGACCCAGCAGCAGGCGCCCACCGAGTGGCCGACCAGCAGCAGCCGGCCGTACGCGACCCGTTCGAGCGCGGGCGCGACGAGCGAGCCGACGAGCCGGCCGACACCGAGCGCGCCGAGCAGCAGGCCGTAGACGGCGGGCCCGCCGAGCCCGTCGCCGAACGCGGGGAGGACGGCGAGCGTCACGCCGGTCGCCAGGTTGGCCACCGCCGTCAGGAACACCAGTTCGACGAAGACGGTCCCCCGGAGGACCTCGACCCCGTCCCGGAGGTCGGCGACGTACGAGCCGAGAACCGACCCGTCGGCCGCGGACCGTCCTGCCGGGTCCTCCGCGTCGCCGGAGGCCGGGATGGCGACTCCGGCGAACAGGAGGCCGGCGACGGCGAAGGTCGCCGAATCGAGCAGGAACAGCGTCGTCGCGCCGAAGACGGCGACGAACGCGCCGCCGAGGGCGTCGAACACCATATCCAGCCCGAGCGTGACGGCCGCGAGCGCGGAGTTCGCTCTCGACAGCCGCGTCTCGTCCACGAGCCGGGGCAGGAGGGTCGCCTGCATCGGCGCCATCGGGAGCGTCGCGAGTGCAAGCACCGGGACGACCGTCAGCAGGAGCGCGACGCTTAGCCGTCCCGTCGCCGCCGCGAGCGGGAGCACGAGCACGACGACGCCCTGCACCACCTGCGATCCGACGAGCACGGGCCGGAGGGGGAGCCGGTCCACGACCGGGCCGGCGAGCGCCTGCAGCAGCCACGGGAGCAACAGCAGCGCGCTCGCGACTCCCGTGATGGTGGTGGAGCCGCTGAGATCGAAGACGAGCCACAGGAGGGCGACGGAGTAGAGGCTGTCCCCGGCGTTCGTCACGAACTGCCCGGCGAAGAACCGCCGGAAGCCGCGGTTCCGCCACAGCGACGGCGCCGCGGCCCCACCGGTCCCGTCGCTGGGGTCGGCCGTCTCGACCCCGTCGGCTGTGGTCATCGACGACCACCTCCGGTGAGCGGTCGCTCGAGCGGTCGGCGTGACCGCGTGCGATGCCGCCCTTCGGGCGGCGCGTCGTGGTCTGGTGGCGATGCGTGGTCGGTGGGGGTCTGGTCGCATGCCAGCGCCCCGTCGGAGGTCGGCATATGGGTGTGTGTTCGAGCGGCGGACTGCGGCTACGGAACGTAGCGAGGCGAACCCGGGTGCTGCGGCTATCGGGCCCGCCGCGCGGCCGGCGGCGAGAGGGGGTCGACCGGACGGGACGCGAGCCGGGACCTCATAGAACGGTCTACCCGGACTCTGTGTGGCATCCGGCATATCTCTACTGGCTCGGTGGGAGCCGTTCACGGACCGTGGTCGTGGAGCGCCGGCCGGGGGGAGGGATGCTCACACCAGTCCGATCTCGCCGGCGACCTCCGCGTACGTCCCGTGGAAGGCGGCGGGCTCCGCGAGCGCGCCGGCCGCGACGCCGAAGACGTTGACTGTCGCCTCGCCGTCGGGGCCCTCCAGCGTGACCGACCAGTTCAGCCGGCCCTGCTGCCACGCGCCGTCGTGGGCACGCACGAGCGTCTCCCCCAAGTAGCTCCCGAGCTGGACCGCCACGCCCGAGAGGGCCTCGGGGTCGCTGTCGACGTCGTCCGGGCCGTAGTAGGTGTCGACCAGCGAGTCGAGGTGGCGCAGCGACGCCGGCGTGAAGTCCAGTGGGTAGTCGTCCCAGTAGTCGACGAACTCCCCGGCGGCGACGCGGAACGACTCGGGCGGGTCGGGATCGGCGCTGGCGTCGGCGGACACGGGTGTGTCCTCGGCCGCGGGCGCCGAAGCCCTTGCGCCCGGGCTACTCGAACAGCGGCCCCTCGGTGAGGGGGATCTCCGTCGGGCCGTCGGCCGCGGACTCCGTCCCCTCGCCGGTGCCCTCGGCTGCCGCGGACGGCTCCAGCGACTCGCCACCGTCCGGCATGAGGTCCGGTTTCGCCTGCTCCGTGGCGTCGTCGAGGACGCTGCCGCCGATATATCCCAGGGCGCTGCCGAGGCCGGCGTGGAACCCGGCCGAGAACGGGCCGCCGCACTTCGAGCCGACCTGCGATCCGAGGTACGCGCCCACCTGAGCGCCGTCCCGCGCGCCGCGGTCGCTCTCGTCATCGAACGGTAGGAGATCCATGACGGTTCGAAGGAGGGTCGCCAGCGGTTTCAATCCGTTCCCGAGATATGGCGGGGCGGCGGCGCGGACGGGGACGCCCCCTCGACTCAGTGCTCGTCCATGAGCTCGATGTCGGCGACGATGCCGTCCGGCGAGCGGCCCTTGCGGATGCCGTCGAGCATGGTAAACGCCTGGTCGGGCGCGAGGAAGTGCCGGCAGACCGTCCGGCCCATCGGTGTCGGCTCCAGCCCCTCGATGAACCCGTACTCCAGCAGTTTGCCCAGCGCGTGTT